>Ga0224512_10000295_pt1 | contig 53024 bp, 43 predicted proteins | sample SF_May12_sed_USG_4_FD_169103 | JGI IMG/M metagenome (GOLD analysis project Ga0224512, IMG submission 169103) | Sediment microbial communities from San Francisco Bay, California, United States - SF_May12_sed_USGS_13 | ecosystem: Environmental > Aquatic > Marine > Sediment | place: USA...
GGGGCGCAGTTCGGCGGGGTGCCGGGTCTCTTCGACTCGCTGTTGGTGAGTCTCCGGCTGGCTCTCCTGTCCGCGCTGGGTGCGACCGTGCTTGGCACGTTGATCGCCCTGGCCCTGGTCCGCTACAGGTTCCGGGGCCGCTCGACCACCAATCTGTTGCTGTTCCTCCCGATGGCCACTCCGGAAGTGGTGATGGGCTCATCGATCCTGGCTTTGTTCCTGGTGATCCGATTCTCGCTCGGATTCAACACGTTGTTGATCGCCCACATCTTGTTCAACATCAGTTATGTGGTTGTGACCGTCAAAGCCCGGCTGCAGGGTTTCGACCGGCACCTGGAGGAAGCGGCGATGGACCTGTATGCCAACGAGTGGGAGACCTTCCGGCGGGTGACCCTTCCGATGATCATGCCGGGAGTCTTCGCCGCTTTCTTGCTCGCATTTGCGCTCAGCTTCGATGACTTCATCATCTCCAACTTCAATTCTGGCCAAACGGTCACCTTCCCCCTCTACATCTTCGGGGCGGCCCAGCGGGGTATCCCTCCCGAGGTCAACGTGCTCGGCACGCTGATCTTCCTGGTGACGGTCACCATCATGCTGGTCAACGTGTGGATGCAACGCCGGCGGGCGTGATCGACCCACCTACCGCCCGCGACCCTGGGTCCACATCCTCTGTCTCACCCGGCGTGCCACGGGAACGTGGTGCCGATGGGCTCCACCGGCACCCGGGTGAACGGCTATCCCGATCGGAAAGGAGCCTTCATTGAACCAGGACAGACGAACGAAGCAGTTGCCGGTCAGAGCTCAGGTGGTGATTGTCGGAGGGGGTGTGATCGGCTGCAGCGTGGCCTACCACCTCACCAAACTCGGCTGGTCGGACGTGGTGCTGGTTGAGCGAGACAAGCTGACGTCGGGGACCACGTGGCATGCGGCGGGGCTGATCGTCTCGGGTGGAATGACAACGGAGACTTCAGCGTGGATGGCGCGATACACCCGCGAGCTCCTCGAGGTGCTGGAAGAGGAAACCGGGCTCTCGACCGGTTTTCGAGCGGTCGGATACGTACAAACCGCCGCCTCACCCGATCGTCTCGACAAGCTTCGCCGGGAAGCAGACTTCCTGCGATGCATGGGCATCGAACGAGAAGAGATATCGGCGGCGGAGGTCCAGAATCTGTGGCCCATGCTCGACACCAGTGACATGATCGCCGGGTTCTATACCGCCAACGAAGGACGGGCCGACCCTGCCAACTGTGCGATGTCGTTGGCCAAAGGCGCCCGGATGGGCGGTGTGCGGATCGTCGAGGATACGTCGGTAACCGGGTTCGCTCTCAGACACGGCCGCGTGACCAGCGTTCGGACTTCTCGAGGTGACATCGAATGCGACCTCGTCGTCAACTGCGGCGGAATATGGGCGCGGCAGATCGGGGCTATGGCCGACGTGGCCGTGCCGCTACAAGCGGCAGAACATGCCTACTTGATCTCGGATCAGATCGACTCCGTATCGCGGGATATGCCGATCCTCGAGGATCCCGACCGCTACGCCTACTACCGGGAGGAGACGGGAGGGTTGATGGTGGGCCTGTTCGAGCCGATCGCCGCGCCCTGGGGCGTCGAGGCCGTCCCCAACGACTTCAGCTTTGGCGAGATCCCCAACGACTGGGACCGGCTCGCCCCGTTCCTGGAGCAAGCGATGGAGCCGCTGCCGATCCTTCGCGAGACGGGGATTCGCAAGCTGTTCACCGGACCGGAGAGTTTCACACCGGATAACGGATCACTGATGGGACCGGCGCCTGAGGTGGAGAACTTCTGGGTCGCGGCCGGGTACAACTCCTTGGGGATTCTGCTCGGGGGTGGCGCAGGCAAGATCATGGCCCACTGGATCGCTGAAGGCCTCCCGCCGGTCGATGTCACGGAGGTCGATATTGCCCGGATCCATCCCTTCCAGACCACCCGCCGGTTTCGGGCCGAGCGAACCGTTGAGTTGCTGGGAAGGCTCCACTCAACCGGCTCATGGCCCCATTCGCAGCCGGCGCGGGCCCGCGACGCCCGACGATCGGTTCTCCACGACCGTCTCTTGGGGATCGGAGCACACTTCGGTGAGTCGTCGGGATGGGAGAACACCGAATGGTTCGCCGCGCCGGGAACCGACATCCCCCACGTCGGCACGTACAGGCGGCCCGGGTGGTGGGAATACCACGAGGCCGAGCATCACGCCACTCGCAACTCGGTGGCGCTGTTCGATATGTCCTCGATGTCGAAGTTCCTGGTGGAAGGCCCCGATACCGAGCGCATTCTCAACCAGTTGAGCGGCAACAACGTCGCAGTCGAACCTGGCAGGTGCGTGTACACGCAGTGGATGAACCGAGCCGGCAAGGTTCTCGCCGACCTCACCGTCACGCGACTCGCCGAGGATCGGTATATGGTCGTGGTTGCCGAAGGCTTCCACCGGCGAGTCGAAATGATGTTGCGTCGGGCGGTGCGGCCGGACGACCGCATGTGGATCGGCGACGTCACATCCGGCATCACGCTCTTGAGTCTCCAGGGACCGAATTCACGATCGCTCCTCTCGAAGCTGACGGACGCCGATCTCTCCAATGACGCCTTTCCGTACTTCACAGCCCAGCACATCGATCTGGAGTACGCGCTCGGTTGGGCTTTCCGGCTCAGCTTCGTCGGCGAACTGGGGTGGGAGCTATTTGTCCCGAGCGAGTTCGCCCTTGGCGTCTACGACGCGTTGGTGAGAGAAGGTGAGGAGTTCGATCTCGCCCATGCCGGTATGGCCACCCTCGAGAGCACCCGGACGGAAGCGGGTCGCAAGGACTACGGGCTGGACATGGAAAACACAGACTCTCCGCTCGAAGCGGGCCTCGGGTTCGCCGTCGACTTGGACAAGCCGGGAGGATTCGTCGGCCGTGACGCTCTGGCGGCAGATCGGGAGGCAGGACCACTCCGGAGGCGGCTCTTGCAGTTCCTCCTCGACGACCCGGAGCCGCTGTTGTTCGGCGAGGAGCCGATCTTCCGGGATGGGGAGCGGGTGGGATATCTCCGCTCCGGGAACTACGGGCACACCATGGGCGGGGCCATGGGCTTCGGGTACGTCGGGTCCGACGATGGCGTCACGCCCGCCTACGTTCGGGAGGGCAGCTATCAGATCCAGGTTGCGGGTGACCTGATTCCCGCCCGGGCATCACTGCGACCCATGTACGATCCGGGCGGCAGCCGTGTTCGGATGTGACTAGTCGACATCGGCGTTGGTCGAGCCCGGACGCCGGGGCTAGTCACACGGCGGGATTCAGAATGACCCGGTCTGTGGTTCAACCCGGAGAGGCCGTTTTGTCGATATATGAGCATGAACGGCTCGAGAGCGTTCGCTTTGGCTTCAGTGCCGGCGGCGGCCGGGTTGGCCTGGCAGCAGTACCGTCGGGCCGTTCGCGCCGTCGACGGTCATCCGGCGCTGGCTCCCGAACTACCCGGCTCCCGCGGCCAGATCCACACCGGCTGGGGTTCGGTTGCCTACCGAGTGGTAGCGGGTGACCCGCACCGGCCGGCGCTGGTGCTGGTGCACGGCTGGGGTAAGACCGCCGATTCGGCCTGGTGGCCGGTGATCGCCGGTTGTGAACGGACAATGGTGGCGGTTGACCTGCCCGGGCACGGCTACTCCCGGTTAGAAGAGCCTTTCAGTTTTCAGCTGGCGGCCGAGGCGGTAGAGCGAGCTATGGTCCACGCCGGAGTGGAACGCCCGGTGCTGGTCGGCCATTCGATGGGCGGTCCGGTGGCGCTCACCATCCTGCGACGTATGGGTGATGAGGCGTTTTCCGGTCTCGTGGCGCTGGCCACCTCCGCCTACTGGGTCCGGCCGCGGTTGCGGGTCATGATGGCGGTGGCGCCCTATGCGATGGCGCCCCGCTCCCCGTTCCTGATCCATAACGAACGCGCCGAGTTCCGCCTTGCTCCAGAACTGGCCGACCACATTGCCTGGGCGTACACCCGCCGGCCGCCCCGCCTTTTGCTCGACGAGACCGCCCTCGCCCTGCGGCGTTTCGACGCCCGGGACTGGACCGACCTGTCCCTGCCGTCGACCACCTGGGTGATCGCCACCCGGGACGGGGTTCTGGCCCCCGAGCATCAGCTCATCTCCGCCCGCCACTTCGAGGCCGAGGTGGTGGAGGTCGACGCCCAGCATTCGATGGTCGTCCAGGCGCCGGAGGCGGTGCTGGGGATTCTCGAGGGGTTTGGAGCCGGATCGCTTGTGGCCTAATTGGTCCGATGACCGAGATCGGGTGATCGAACGCAACCCCCGGTTGGCTCAGACGCCGCGGTCGGCCATGATCTGATCGTTGTAGGGCTCGATCATGATGCACTCGCCCGGGCACTCTTCGGCGGATTCGATGACGTCCTCGATGAGCGCGTCGGGGATCCGGGCGACGCCCCGGGAGCCTTCCGGCCCGTGACCTTCACCAGCACCGTCGTCGAAGACGATGGCGGTGCCGAAGTGCTTCGCCTCTTCTTTGACTACCCAGAGACCGTCGTCGCGACCTACGAAGACGTCGGGAGCGATCTCCTCACAGATGCCGTCTCCGGTGCACAAGTCTTGATCGATCCACACCATCAAGCGAGTGGCGGTCATCCGGTCGCTCCCCGGTCGGGTTGGGAGCTACGACCCGAGCCAAGCAGTTCTTGGCCGAGACGGAAGTGAGCGAGACCTTCCACCTGTCGGATGAAGCGTTCGCTCCTTCGGAAACGGGCCCCGACCTCTGCGTGGGTTTCGCCCGCGGCCCGCAGCGTCAGCACCCGGCGCTCGATGGCGCGCGGCGATCGCTGTGGTGGCGGACCACTGCGGGGAATAGCGATCCAGGTGAAGATGCGCTCAACCTGAGCGGGACTCCGACCCACCCGGTGCGCGATCTCGCCGGTCGCCATGCCCTCATTCTGCATAGCGCTAATGCGTCGTTCCAACGGTCGAAGGTTCTCCATGCATCCTCCCCGATGAGTATGCACTGATGGTACTCAACGTAGGGGAGTGTCCGCGGCCGGTCGTCCGCTCATCTGTAGGTCGCGAGCAGGCTTTCCGCGAGAAAACACTGGTCAATACCACTCTCCGTGAGATATATTGGAACTGGGCAGGGGGGCGTTTAGACCAAGGAGGTGGTCATGGCGTCCTTCGACGGCTCGCTTCGCTCTCCGAACGAGTCCAAGCTGCCTGTTCGTGTGCTCATCGACCTAACGGACGAGCGTTTGCGGCTCTGGTCGGGGAAGACCGAGATCGCCAACTGGCGGCTCGGAGAGGTTCAGATCAGCGCTCAGTCTGATGGATTCCACATCCGCCGGGGAGGCGAAGAGCAGATCCTCGACATTCAGCAAGACGCCGAGTTTGCAGTGGCGCTCGACCTACGCAGTGTCCCGGTCGGCCTGGCCCGCCGGATGGCCGTCCATCGCGACAGCTTGCGCTGATCGCCAACCGACGGGCTGGGTCAATGCCCCGGCCGCGACGGCCGGCCACGATACGCTGGACCGATGAGGCGACTCGACCGGGCAATTTGGTGGCGGTGGACGGCGCCCGTCGTCACGGCGCTGATGCTGGCCGCCTGTTCTTCTTCCTCCTCCACCACCACCACTGAACCGACTGCGGCGCCGTCCGTATCGTCGACGACCACGACGACCGGTCCGATTACCTCAACCGAACGGTCGACCACCACCACCGCAACCGTCACAACGACCACCTTGCCCGACCTCAGTACCTACCTGGTGGCCGGCAACACCTGTCTGTTGGGCTGGTGGGACGGGGGCTGGCAGAGCGGCGACGACCTGCCGGTGAGTGGAGGGGAGCAGTACCAGGTAGTGCGGCTCGATGAGCCGATCAGCTCCGCTACCGGCAGCGAGGCGCGACCTTCCTGCGAACCGCTCGACCTGGTGAGTATCGAGTTCGAACCGGCCATTCCCGGCGGATTTCGGGAGATCGACGCGTTGGCCGTCCAAACCGATGGAGCGGTCCGTCCCCATCCGGTGGAGATGCTGTCCTCGTCTCCTGCCTACGAAGATGCGACCTCCGAGTTGCTGGAGGTACGGGTGCCTGGAGTGCCGGTAGTCAACATCACCCAGGTGATCCGCACCGACCTCGAGGGCGACGGGGTCGACGAAGTGATCATCGCGGCTTCTACCATTCCCGACGATCTGATCTCTTCCCAGGTGGGGGACTACTCGATTGTCTTTCTTCGCAAGGTGATCGATGTTGAGGTCGAGACGGCCATTCTGGGGCTGAGCATCGTGGATGACCTTGACAATTTGTTCCAGGACCTGGTGATCTTCGACGTGTCGGCCGTCGCCGACCTGAACGGCGACGGGAAGATGGAGATTGTGCTGAACGGGACGGTCTGGGAAGGAGCTTTCCTCCAGGCCTGGGAGTACGTCGACGACGATCTCGGCCCGGTCGAGGTACTCAGCTGCGGATGTGGAAGCTGACGTCCGAATCCGAGCATCCTGGCAGGCATGTACCACCGCTCGATGGCGCCTTCGTTGGTCACTCTGGGTGGTCGGGGTGGTCCGGCAGGCTGGAACCGGGCTGGTCTGCGAGAGCGAGGGCGAGCTGCAAGGTGGAGAGACGCCGGGCCCTGGTCTCGTCGCCGGCTCTCTAGCCGCCGGCGCGCAGCGCGTCTACCGGTTCCAGGCGTGCAGCTCTCAACGCCGGGTATACGCCTGCGACGAGTCCGGTGACCGCTCCGAGGGTGGGAGCGGCCAACGGCACCCAGGGATCTAGTACCGGCGTCCAGGTTCGGGTGGCCGATACGATGACGACGACGAGAACCCCGAGGCTCGTCCCGATGATGCCTCCGGCCAATCCCATCCCGGTCGATTCGACGAGGAATTGCGCAGCGATATGGCGTCGAGCCGCCCCCACGGCCCGGCGAAGGCCGATCTCGCCTATTCGCTCCAACACCGACACCAGGGTCACGTTGGCAATCCCGATCGCGCCGACGAGCAAGGAGACGCCGCCGAGGATTAGGAAGAGTGCGTTCACGTCTTCTTCTACATCCCTGCGCAAATCCTCCGGGTCGGGAGGTTTCTGAACCCGCAGCAGGCCTGGTTCCCCCGGCGCCAGAGCAATCGCCGCCTGCGAGGCGATCAGTGAAGCGGCGCCGATCTCAGTGTCGATCTGGACCGTCTCGGGGGATTCGAGATCGTAGAGCGCCTGGGCCGTGCCCTCAGGGATGATCACCGCGTTCAACAACTCTGGTTGCCTATCGACATTTACCAGGATCCCAATGACGACGAAACTCACTTCGCCCACGAATATCACAGGTTGCTGATCGACCCGCACGACGTTCAACTTCTGAGCGGCCCCTCTCCCCAGTACGGCAACACGATCTGCACGTTGAGAGTGCCCGACATCGAACCAACGGCCGGTCGAGAGCGTGCCTCTGACTGCCGCGTAGAGTCCGGGTGAAGCCGCCATCATCGAGATCTGGAACTCCGTCTGGCCGAGAGGATCGTTGATCGGCACAGAACGGGTGAGATCGGCGCCCACCGACACGTTCGCCATACTGCCGGCGGCTATCACTCCGTTGAGGCGTGTGAGCCGATCCTCCGCGTCCCAGGGGATGGCGATCCTCGGAGCCTCACCTCCGAAGAACCCACGATCCGACGACACAACCACCGAGGTCGCCGCCAGCTCGTTGAAGGACCCGATTATCTGGTTTCCTGCCGTCTTGGCTATACCGAGCGTGGCCACCAGCGCACCGATTCCGAGCACAGTGCCCAGCACAGTGAGGAGAGTACGCCCCGGCCTGGCGAACAGTCCGGCAGTTGCTTCCGACACCAGGTCACGGACCGACAGACGTGAGCGCGGCAGCGGATCATCCACCACGGTCCTCCTCGCTCAGGCTCCCGTCCCACATCGAGACTGTGCGGCGGGCGTGAGCGCTGACCTGCTCATCATGAGTCACAACGATGAGGGTGAGCCCATCGTCGCGGAGCTCCTCGAACAGCCCGAGTATCGCTTCGGAAGTTGCACTGTCGAGATTGCCCGTTGGCTCATCGCACAACAGCAGGGAAGGCCGGGCGACGGTGGCTCTGGCGATTGCGACTCGCTGCCTTTCCCCGCCGGACAGCTTTCCGGGCCGGAAGTCCATTCGGTGACCAAGACCGACTCGTTCCAGGGAATCGCGCGCCAGCCGTTCCCTGGTTGGCCGGGGCCACCGGTTGTAGAGCATCGCAACCATCACGTTCTCCAGAACGGTTCGATTCGGAAGAAGGTGGAATTCCTGGAAGACGAATCCGATCCGCTGCCCCCGTAGCGCAGTCCGGTCGCCCTCGCTCAGATCTGAAACATCGCGCCCTTCGAAGCGGTACTCCCCTCCCGACGGGCGATCGAGCAGCCCAAGAATGTTCAACAGGCTCGACTTGCCGCTTCCGGACGGACCGACGACAGAGAGATAGTCGCCGCCGTTGATGCGCAGCTTGACATCGCGCAGGGCACGGACCTCCACTTCACCCGACTGGTAGGTCAGGTCGACGCTGGAAAGCTCAACAACGGGTGATGCGTCACGCGCCGGTTGCATAGCCGACCACGACCAGATCGCCTTCTTCAAGTGCGCCATCCACTACCGTGACCTCGACCAAGCCGCCCGCCGCCAGTCCCGCGGCAACGGAAACAAAACGGGTGCTGCCATCGCCCTGGTCGACTTCGACCCGGGTCGATCCGTCTGCGGTGGCGGACAGGGCCGCGGCCGGCACCGCCAACACCTCACCCTCGGTCGAATTGACCGGAATCACAACCTTGACGTTCCGGCCGACGAGTTCTTCTGGTACCTCGGTTACCGAAATCTGGAGATAGTGACGACCGGGGCCGACGTTGTTGGTGTTCGCCTGCTCGGCAATCACTGTGACGGTTCCGACGATCGGAGCCTCGAGACTGGAATCCTCGATGAAGACCTGAGTGCCTTCCTGGATCAGCGGTGCGTCTCGATCCGACACGGAGCCCCGGATGGCCAATTCTGAGCCGGTCACGGTCATGAAGCTTCCCGTCAGGATTCCGCCCCGCGCTACGGTCATGCGATCGATTCGAACCGGAAGACGCTTCAAGAAGAGAAGCTCGCCGGAAGGGATCCAGGTTCCCACCTCTGCTTGAAGGGTCGCCAAAGCCTGCTGTGCATCGGCCAATTCCTCGGAGGCGTCACGAATCTGGCGGTCGAAGGATGACAGGTCAATCGGCGAGGTCAGCTCGTTCAGGAGTTCCTGGGCGGCCAGGACCTGCTCCTCGGCGCCCCTGACGGCAGCCGCGGCCTGGACGGCGGCGACTTCCTGATCGATCCGGGTTTGGGTCAAGGCCTGGTCGGCCTGCCGGAGTGTCTCGATTGCCTGCTCGTAGTCGGCGAGCAGCTGCTGGAGCTCGAACGAGGTGGGCGGCAGACCGGTATCGGGATGCGAGCCTGCCTGGGCGGTCTGCCATCGTTGTTCCGCCACCTGATGGTCCCGAACCGCCTGCTGTCGGGCCTGCTCGGCACTTCGCACGGCCGATTCTGCTGCCGCGACCTGCTGATCTTCTTCGATCTTCGCCAGCGTGGACTGTTCGTTGGCCGACCTCAGGGCCGACTCTGCGCTGAGAATCTCCAAGGCGGTAGGTCCTTGGGCGGATTCGTCCCGGGCGCCGCGGTTCTCCTGGAGGCTCTCAGCGGCTGCCCGGACCCGGCTTCTGGCCGAGTCGAGCGCAGCGTCCTCCTGGTCCGAGATCCCATTAGATCGATAGCCGGCCGCCGTGTACCACGTATCGATCGCGGCGGCGGTCTCGTCGTCCCAAACTCCGTCCGGGGTTTCCATGGAGAATCCCAATCGGGCCAATGCTTCCTCCAATTGGAGAACGTCCACCCCTTCGGCTCCCGGTCGAAGATCCCGGTAGACGGGGATGTCACCTTGCAGCACCATCACCGGCCGACCGGCAACCTCGATGAGCGTCGACCCCTCAACCACCTCGTCGCCGACCTCGGGAGCAGCCGTCACTACCAGTGTTGTTGGGTTGCCACCGAGAGCACCGCCGAGTGAGAGCGACGCCGGCTCGTCAAAGCCGATGTCGGCCCTGGTTATGACGTCGGCCGATAGCTCTGTTCTCACCACCGCGACCGTGATGAGCGACGGCTCGGGAGGCTGTGTCTGCGCGGCGATCTCGGCCGGGCTCCTGATGCCCCGCCCCACCATCCAACCGACTGTGGCCGTTGCCGCGAGACCGATCAAGACGGCTGAGAGAACGAGGCCTCGTCTCATGGTCAGTCGTTGTCACGGAGGGCTTCGAGTTCGGCTCGATGTTCGACAATGAACTCCGCCTCGTACTCGTTTGAGACCTCCATGTACAGATCGTCGACGTCGTGGGAGCACTCGGCGGCGGCCACTGCCAAATCGATCTCCTCCTGTTGGAGCGCGGCCAGAGCCGCCTGATCGACGTCCTGCTTCACGTCTGCCTGAGCTTGCTGAAAATACGCGTCGACTTCCTCAGGGGTCTTCTCTTCGAAGAAGACATTGATTTCATCCTCGGTCCATCCTTCAAACGGGTCGGCATAGCCCCCATTCGGGCCGACGATTTCTTCGAACCGTTTCTGGAGCTCTTCGAATACGGTCATGTACATGTCGTCCATGGACTCGTAGTCGTAGCCTCGATCGCCCATACATGCCGACCACTCCTCGTTGGCCGCGACGATACGCGGATCGGATTGGACCCGCTCGTACATCGCTTCCAGTTCAGGCTGGAATACCTCCCAGAGCTGCTGGCCACCCTCGTTGCCGTATACCTCTTCGGCGGCCTTGCCCTGGCAACCGCCGCCGAAGCCCTCCGACACGTAGTAGGTCTCGCCGGATTCTTCATCGACCTCCGGAGTGCCGAAGTCGGGTGGGCCGTAGAGTGCCTCGTAGTAGGCTTCTTGCTCGGACTCGGACATGGCTTCAACGATCACCTGGTTGGGATCGACCCAGTCAGCCTCAGGTCCGCCGAAGAACTGCTCCTCGTTGCCGAACCAGGTTGTTATGCCGAATCCTTGCTCGCGGGCGTATTCCTCCTGGTCAAAGGTGACCTCGAAGTCGGGCACCGGTTGCGTCGCCGGGATGTATTCGAACCCCTGTTCCGCCATGCAGAGGCGGACCAATTCCTGAATCTTCGTCTCTTGTTCCTGGAACTGGGCCTGTGCCGCGGCCGGATCGTCTCCACCGATCCAACCGAAGAACTCGGCCAGGGTTTCGGGTTCAGAGCCATCGGGAGCATCCGAAGTTGCGGTCGGATCTGCTGAAGCCGAACCGTCGGTTGTCGCTTCAGTGTCCCCGCCACAACCCCCCAGCACCATGATGAGGGCGCTTACAACTGCCATCCATCGATTTCGCATGTCCTGTACCCCCGATCAATACGTCAATTCGATGGCCAGACGGCATCCGCGGCCGGCCGGACCTGTTTCGATACTTCTGGCGGCCTGGTCAGTCATCCCACGTGACCGTCCCGGCCGCATCGAGTTCGATGACGCCATCATCCGAGCCGTCACCGTCACGATCCCAGAATGCGCGAACCGTGTCCAGGATGAGAGGGTCGTCACCGGCGGATGGGTCGGCCGGTCCCGAATAGACCATCGAGGCAACCCCATCGGCGGCCGTGAATACCGTCTGAGCCAGTACCACCACCCCGCCTCGCTCAACGGCAAAGCGAATTCTTTCACCCCAGACGGGTGCTCCCGCCCCGGTCGTCAGGCGTGCGGTGACGGTGACGGGATCCCCGAAGGCGGCAGTCTGAGGGGCCGATATTTGGATCGCACCGGCGACCGCCGACCAGGTGATGGATGCGGTCGAGGAGTCATCGACGGTGTCCGCATCGAACTTCTGACCTACCGGTCCTATCCATGCGTAGACGTGGTCCTGCTCGGCGATCGAATCGTGGGTCAGGAGGACGGTGACCCTGCCCTCCGAATCGCTCTTCGGGTCTGCCCAATCGATCTCACAGTCGACCGAGGAGCCTGCATCACCGCCATCCACGGAGGCATCTGTATCAACCACGCATGTTCCGTCCGACTCCAGGGAGGAGGCCACGAATATGTCGACGAGTTGATCCCGCAGCGGGTTGCCGTCGGGTCCCGTGACAACGGCCGTAGCTACGACCAGACCGTCCGACAACGCAAATGAGGTCGAGAGGGTCAGCTTTATCCCGTGGGGATCTGCGCCACCCACCCGGAGAGCGTTGGCCAGGAATATCGCCATCTGCCAGCGGGGCAACGTTGCCAGCGGCGCGAAGGTCGTTGCGGAGGTACCGGCGGCCACGCCTAGCCGGGTCACTCGATTGATGGCCGAAGTCGCCTCAGGAGTCAGGCCGTTCACGTCGGTGAACCCCTGGTCGGTTGCGGCGGGCAACGTAACCCAAGCCCGTTCTAGGAGGCGGGTCAGGAAGATCGCCATTTGCCACCGGGGCAGCTTCTGGTGGGGCGAGAAGGTGGTCGAACTGGTTCCCGATGTCAATCCCAACGCGGTGATCTGGTTGATCGCGATTTGGGTGGCTGGGTCGAGGCCACCGATATCGGTGAATCTTGGCGATGGAGTGCCGGGAAGGGTAATACCGAGTGATCGGGCGGTACGGGCCAGGAAGATCGCCATCTGCCACCGGGGAACTTCTTCCCCGGGTGAAAACGTGAAGAAACCCGTCCCGGTTGTGATCTCATAGTGTGAGATGCAGTCGATAGCGGCGATCGTCTGAGCGGAGTGGCCGTCCAGGTCAACGAAACCCGCCGGGGCGAGATTCGACGGGCAAGCCTCGACGGCTAGGGCACCGGGTGCCGGCCCGGCCGTGGCCCCTATCAGGGCTACCACTAGGACGAGTCCGACTCGACCCCAGTTCCTTTTCATCATCTGCCCCCATGAGTCCCTCTGGACTGTCTGTCACGATGCTATTCGTTCGCCGGTCCCGGCGCCTGAGGGTCGGTGACCCGATGGCGGGACGCCGACGGCCGATGGGTCGGAAAGAAGGGACGAGCACCCGGCCCTCACCGGTGACCTAGCCGCCCGAAACGGCGAGGCTCGCCCCCGGTGGCAAGCGCTCCATCGCATCGGGGTCATTCAGATAATGGTGGGGAAGCTTCACGGGGCGGGGGCCGTGCGTGTGGCCGCGCGGCGTGCGGGCCGCCGCGCCTGGGAAATCCTGGTCGAGGTCGACTCCGGCCACCTCCTCGACCGACTCGGTGAGATTCAGGCGGCGCCGGGCAAGGCTGCCAACCACGAAACCCTTCAGGTACCACGACGTGTGTTTGCGGAAGCTGCGGATGCCGCGCTCAACCCCGAACTGTTCGACCAGCAGCTCAGCGTGATCGATCATGATGCTCCCTATCTCCCGGAGCCCGGGCGGTGGCGTGATCGGCTTGCCCGCGAACGCTTCGGCCAGCTCGCGGAACAGCCAGGGTCGACCCAGACACCCGCGACCGACCACCACACCGTCGCAGCCGGTCTGTTCGACCATGGCGATGGCGTCGGTGACGTCCCAGATGTCCCCGTTGCCCAGCACCGGGATAGAGGTGACCGCCTGTTTCAGCTCTCCGATCGCCGCCCAGCGAGCCGCACCCGAGTACAGCTGGTCGGCCGTCCAACGCAAAGACCCTGCCGGGTCGGAAAGCCGTCCGGGCAGGGTCTTTGAGTTGAAGAGGCTGGTCGGCTCTCGTGAAGCTCGGTTCAGGACCCCTTGCGGGCGGCCGGTTCTGCAATCAAGGGTTTCACGTAGCTACGACAGGCGCAATTCGGTACCGAGCACGCATCGTCGATGAAGTGCTGGCGGTGGGGATGACCGCATCCCAAGCACCGTCGCCTTCCGCCGTCGATGGTTCGGGGGGGAGGGGTTTTCAGCGTGAACGCTCTTTGGCGATGTTGACGGTCAGGTCCCGTCCATCGAGGTTGTGACCGTTGAGCTTGCTGATCGCCGTCTGGGCGCTCTCCGTTGAGTCCATCTCGACGAAGCCGAAGCCACGCGATCTGCCGGTCTCACGGTCGTTGACTACCTGCGCCTTGGTCACTTCGCCATGCTGGCCGAAGAGGGTTTGCAGGTCGTTGGACGTGGTGTTGAACGAAAGGTTCCCCACGTAGATATTGCTGGACATGATTGTGCTCCTTCCGAAGCTTCGAACCGTCGGGGGCTAACGCCCCGCCGGATCTGAGTTCGGAGCCGAGCGCAATGCGCGGGCCAGAACGTGCATGTCCTGCGGTGTCTCCACCAAACGGAACGAGTGGGTGGAGCGGGCGTCGTACGCGTGTGGCGTACGTGTGTAGCTTCACCATAGCGCATGTCGCCCCCTACCGTCGAACAGATCTTGCTGCGGGCGGCTGGGCTCCCTACGCCGGCCGGGTGCAGGATTCTGTCACCCCGGGCCTGTATCGTTTCCAGCGTGATGAGTGAGAGCACCGAGCCGCGACCCGAAGACATCGAGCCGAGTCGGGGCACCACCACGTCGGCCTTTGGGGTAGGTCGGCGAGAGAACCACGATGCCTCGGCGTTCTACGCCCGGTTCAGTCCCCCCGAGCTTTCCGACGACGACCGGCTCGGACCGCTCGACGTCGAGTTGCCGGATCCTCCCTGCATCGTTGGAGACGCCCGGCAGATGACCATCATCCCGGATCGGTCGGTGGCGTTGGTGGTCACCTCACCACCCTATTTCGTCGGCAAGGAATACGAGCAGGCAATCACCGGGTCAGGCGAAGCGGCCCCACCGCACGTACCCACCTCGTACATCGAGTACCTGGAAATGCTGCGGGAGGTGTTCGCCGAGTGCAAGCGCACCCTCGAGCCGGGTGGGCGGATTGCGGTGAATGTCGCCAATCTCGGTCGCAAGCCCTACCGCAGTCTGTCCGCCGATGTGATGCGGATCCTCCAAGATGATCTCGGTCTGCTCCTGCGCGGTGAGATCATCTGGCAGAAGGCCGAAGGCGCCTCGGGATCGGTGGCCTGGGGGTCGTTCAACAAAGCCACCAATCCGGTCTTGCGAGACGTGACCGAGCGGGTCATCGTCGCCTCCAAGGGCCGGTTCGATCGGGCCCGGTCCCGCCAGCAACGCGAGAAGGACGGCTACCCCTTCGAGAACACCATGCCGGTCGACGAGTTCATGGAGGCCACTCTCGATGTGTGGCGCATCGACGCGGAGAGCGCCCGGCGGGTACAACATCCGGCTCCGTTCCCGGTCGAGCTGCCGCGCCGCCTCATCGAGCTGTATACGTTCGAGGATGATCTCATCCTCGACCCGTTCCTGGGGTCCGGCACGACCCTGGTGGCCGCGGCCCGGACGGGCCGGCGCGGGGTCGGCTACGACCTCGACCCTGCCTATGTCGAGACGGCCCGGGCCCGTTACCGGGCCGAGAAGCAGCGCTACCGCCGCCAGCGTGAGCAGGAGACGGTCCACCAGGAGCGGTTCGCCCTCGAGCTGCCACCCGAAGCCACCGCCGAGGAGCGAGCCGACCATTTCCAGCGCCGGGCCAGCCGGGAAGGCAAGAAGGCGCAGGATCTGGCCCGCCAGGTCCTCGAGGAGGTGGGTTTCGAGGTTATCGACGAGGCCTACCAGCTGCCCACTTCGGGGGTGCACTTCAACTTCCGGATCGTGGACGCCAGGGGGGATCGAGAGTTCCTCGTCGACGTATCGGGTGCCTTCACCACGGCCCGGCCCGGGCTGCTGCGCACCGATACCCTCTGGAAGACGCTCGGCCGGGCGCTGGTGCTCAAATCGTTCGACGAGGACGCCCGTTTGCTGATCGTGACCTCGAATCTGCCCCGACCGGGCAGCGACGGAGACAAAGCCCTGCACGCGGTAGGGCCGGGCAACGTGTGGGATGCCATCGAAATGTTCGATGCCGGTGGGGTCAATCGCCTGGCGGCCTACGCGCAGGGACAAGCCGAGCAGCTGTCCGGTTTTTGGACGGAGGCAGAGCTGGCGGCTCGTCGCGACGAACAGCTGGCCCGCTACTACGACGCCGACGACGAATGAGCGGGGTCGCGTACGCGGTTGTTCGCTTCGACGCTCCGTCGGTTTACCTGGCCGAAGATATCGACGTGCTCCAGCGGCTGCTCGCCCTCGAGTTGGTGGCCGACACCGACCCGGCGTTGCTCACGTCCAAAGGAGCCGACGAATTGCGCCGGGCCCTGCTGGACGAGCGCTGGGGTGATGCGGTGGTGACCTGGATGGAGCTGTCCGGGGTGGCGGTCGACGTGTACACCTTTCTGCCCGTCTACGGGAGCGAAGAGCTTCCGAGTGAGCTGATCGGCGCGCAGCTCCAGTTCAAGCGGCTGTTCCGGGACGCCTGAGGATGCCGGCGGTCCGCACGGAGATCACCGAGATCGTGACCGGATTGGGCATGTTCGGCTATCCGAATCTCGAGCACGCCCTCGGGATGCGCCCGCCCGGCTTCGAGAACGTCGACGACGTCGTCTACGACCGTCTAGCGGCCGCCTACCGGTCGGGGGGCCACAGCCGGGTTTTCGCCACCGCCTGGAGTAACGGGGTGCGGTTCGCCCGCTCGGCGGAAGGTCTGCGAGGCCGGCCGCCCTGGATCGTCGAGTGGAAGGGGGCGCACCGTCCCCCCGGCTACGAGCAGATCCCCGCTGATCTGCGAGTCGATCATGTCTACCTGGTGTCCTGCAAATACGGGTCGAACATCCTCACCAACTCGTCGCCTGCCAACCTGTTCGATCCCCGCCGTGATGAAGAAGATTGGTTCACGGCCGTTGCCGCGGAGTCCTATCAGGTGCTCTATCACGAATGCCGGCGCCTGGTGCCCGATCCGTCGTCCCTACCCGGCCGCGTCACGGATCTGACCCAGGACCACCGCCGGTTACTGAAGCAATCATTGCCGAGAAACCTGACCGACCACGCCAGACGCGCATACCGGGATTTCGCCTTCGAGGCGGCCGCCGGGTCGTCCCACCGCTGGGCTGCCTCGCTGGGAACCAAGCGATCCCAAGAGGAGGTGATGTGGCGGCTACTACGGCTCCAATCCGCTCCCTATTTCGTTTTGGGTGAGTCGGCCGAGGGTCACCCACTGGCGTACCGGGTGCAGACGCCCTGGGATCTGCGAGCCTCGCACCGGTTCGGGTCGTTCCGGCACTGGGCCGAAGAGGCTCGGGGCCAGCCGATCGTGAGCTGGGAGGCGACCTATGCCGACCGGCGGTCGGGCAGCAAGGCGTCGGTGGCCGGTCACATCGAGGTCCGCTGGAGTCACGGCAAGTTCGCCGGAGCCCCCGAAGCGAAGGTGTACCTCGACACGCCCCACCATGCGGTCCCCGCCTACGTGCCGCTCGAAGGCCGCGCCGAAGGTGAGTTCGCCCTCTTCGACTGAGCCGCCCGAACGCACATCGCAAACCGCCCTAACTCGGTAACGGCACGACCGGAGCGACCTGGTTGTCGCGCGGGTCGGGGCCGCTGAACTGTGAGTTGTAGAGAGCGGCATAGGCGCCGTTGAGTTCGAGTAACTGGTGGTGGTCGCCCTGCTCGACGATCCGGCCCTCTTCCATCACGAGGATCAGGTCGGCGTCGCGGATGGTGGAGAGACGGTGGGCGATCACGAAGCTGGTCCGGTCGGCCCGGAGGGCGGACATGGCGTGCTGGACGAGCAGTTCGGTGCGAGTGTCGACCGAGCTGGTCGCTTCGTCGAGGATCAGGAGGGCGGGGTCGGCCAGGAAGGCCCGGCCGATGGTGATGAGCTGCTTCTCGCCGGCACTGATGCTGCCGCCTTCGTCGTCGATGACCGTGTCGTACCCGTCGGGGAGGCTCCCGACGAACCGGTCGACGAACGTGGCCCGGGCGGCGGTGAGGATGTCCTCTTCGGCGGCGTCGGGACGCCCGTAGGCGATGTTTTCGCGGATGGTGCCCTTGAAGAGCCATGTGTCCTGCAGCACCATGCCGATCTGGGACCGCAGGTCCTGGCGGCGGAGCCCGGAGATGTCGATGCCGTCGAGGGTGATGCGCCCCGCGTCGAGATCGTAGAAGCGCATGATGAGGTTGACCAGCGTGGTCTTGCCTGCGCCGGTCGGTCCGACGATGGCGACGGTCTGGCCCGGCTCGACGCAGAAGCTCACGTGCTCGATGAGCGGCTGGTCCTCCTCGTACCGGAAGGACACATCCTCGAACCCCACCCGGCCTCGCGCCTCGGCGGGGGTTTCGGTGATCCCGTCCTCGGCCGGTTCTTCTTCGGCATCGAGCAACTCGAAAACCCGTTCCGCCGAGGCGACCCCGGATTGGAGCAGGTTGGCCATCGAGGCTATTTGGGTCACGGGTCGGGTGAACTGGCGGGAGTACTGGATGAACGCTTGCACGTCGCCCAGGGTCATGGTCCCGCTGGCGACCCGCAGACCGCCCAGTACGGCGATGATCACGTAGTTGAGGTTCCCGATGAACATCGTGATCGGCATGATCAAACCGGACAGGAACTGAGCGATGAAGCTGGCCTTGAACAGTTCGTCGTTTTCGACTTCGAAGGTGGCCTGGACTTCCCGCTGGCGGCCGAACACCTTGACCAGGGAATGGCCGGTGAAGGATTCCTCGATCTCCACGTTGAGGGTGCCGGTGCGGCGCCACTGGGTGATGAACTGGCTCTGGGACCGTTTCATAATGAGCCCGGCAATCACCATCGTCACCGGGATCGTCACCAGGGCGATCAGGGCGAGGGTGGGGGAGATGTAGATCATCATCCCGACCATGAACACGACCGTCAGCACCGAGGTGAGCAGCTGGCTCATGGTCTGCTGGAGGCTCTGAGAGACGTTGTCGATGTCGTTGGTGACCCGGCTCAGGAGCTCGCCGCGCGGCTGGCGGTCGAAATACCGCAGCGGGAGCCGGTTGAGCTTGTCTTCAACTTCGGAGCGCATCCGCAGGACCGTGTGCTGGACGACGTCGTTGAGCAGGTAGCCCTGTAGGAATCCCAGCAGGGCGGAGACGGCGTAGAGGCCGATCACGACGAGAAGGACCGTGCCCAGGGCGTTGAAGTCGATGCCCTGGCCGGGCACGAGGTCGATGCCGGTGATCATGTCTGCGAACTGGTTCTGCCCCTGGGCCCGGGCGGCTTCGATGGCCTGTGCTTTGCTGAACCCGGCCGGCAGGTTCTTCCCGATGAACCCGGCGAAGATCACGTCGGTGGCCTTTCCCAGCACCTTCGGGCCTGCGGCGGTGAGGGCGACGCTGATCACCCCGGCTACGATCACGGCGATCACCTTGGGACGTTCGGGGCGGAGCCGCTTGACGAGCCGTTTGATGGACGGGCCGAAGTTGAGCGGCTTCTGGCCGACCATCCCGCCCCCGAACGGGCCGCCCCGCCCGTGTCCGCCGCCTCCACTGATGCGCTCGGTCTTCTGCATGGTGCGGGGCTCGGTCATGACGCCTCCGCTTCCAACTGGGAGTCGACGATCTCGGCGTAAGGAGCGCAGGTGGCCAGCAGTTCGTCGTGGGTGCCCAGACCGACCACCCCGCCGTCTTCGAGCACCACGATCTGGTTCGCGTCCATGATGGTTGCCACCCGCTGGGCGACGATGACGACCGTGGCATCGGCGGTCACCGCGTCGAGGGCGTGGCGGAGCCGGGCGTCGGTGGCCACATCGAGGGCGGAGAAAGAATCGTCGAACAGATACACCTCGGGGCGACGGATCAGCGCCCGGGCGATGGCCAGACGCTGCCGCTGGCCACCCGAGACGTTGGTGCCTCCCTGGGCGATGGGAGCTTCCAGGCCTTCCGGCATCGCCTCGACGAAGTTGCGAGCCTGGGCGATCTCGAGCGCTTCCCACATCTCGGCTTCGGTAGCGTCGGGTTTCCCGTAGCGCAGGTTCGACGCAACGGTGCCGGAGAACAGATAGGACTTCTGGGGGACCAGGCCGATCGTTCCCCACAGGGTGTCCGGGTCGATGTTGCGCACGTCGATCCCGTCGACCAGCACCTGTCCTTCGGTGGCGTCGAAAAGGCGGGGAATGAGGTTGACCAGAGTGGTCTTGCCCGTCCCGGTCGACCCGATGATGGCGGTGGTCTGCCCCGGCAGGGCGGTAAAACTGATGTTGCTGAGGACCGGCTGGGCGGCGCCCGGGTAGCGGAACCCGGCCTGCTCGAAGGCCAGGGTGCCGTGACGGGGCAGCTTGGTCACGCCGTCGGGCGGCGGAACGACCGAGGGTTCTGTGTCGAGCACTTCACCGACCCGGTCGGCCGAAACCGATGCCCGGGGGAGCAGCATGAAGATGAAGGTGGACATCATCACGGCCATGAGGATTTGGATCAGATAGGACAGAAAGGCGGTCAGCGAGCCGACCTGCATTTCCCCGGTGTCGACCCGAAGGCCCCCGAACCACAGCACCGCGACGCTCGACGCATTCATCACGAGCATCACCGCCGGGAAGATGGCCGCCATCCAGCGCCCCACGCTGATCGCGACGTCGGTCAGGTCGCTGTTGGCCCGGGCGAAGCGTGAGGTCTCAAACTTTTCCCGCACGAACGCCCGCACCACCCGGATGCCGCTGGTCTGTTCGCGCAGCACCTGGTTGACGGTGTCGAGCCGGCGCTGCATGAGCCGGAACCCGGGCACCATCCGGGTGACGATGAACCCGATGATGGCGGCCAGGATCGGGACGAGGGCGGCCACCAGCCAGGAGAGCCCCACGTCTTCGCGCAACGCCATGATCACTCCGCCGACCATCATGATCGGGGCGGCGACCAGCATCGTGAAGCTCATCAGGACCAGCATCTGGATCTGCTGGACGTCGTTGGTGTTGCGGGTCAGCAGCGACGGTGCCCCGAAGCGGGCCATTTCCCGGCTGGAGAACTCGACCACCCGGTGGAAGGTGGCGGAGCGGACGTCCCGCCCGAAAGCCATGGCGGTCCGGGCCCCGAAGTAGACGGCGATGACCGTGCTCGCCACCTGGATCAGCGATACGCCCAGCATCAACCCGCCGGTCCGGACGATGTAGCCGGTATCTCCCAGGACGACGCCCGTGTCGATGATGTCGGCATTGAGGCTGGGCAGGTACAGCGAGGCGATCGTTCCGACCAGTTGGAGGACGACCACGATCAGCATTTCCCGCTTGTAGGGCTGGAGGTACTTGCGGAGGATGCGCCACAGCATCAGGTGACTGCCTTGGTCGGGTCGGCAATACCGGACAGCAAGATCCCGACGATCTCCTCGATGGTGAGTTTCTCGTTGGGCGCTACCAGCGGTTGCAACCGGGCGAAGATCAACCCTTGGAAGGCGGCGGCCGCCCGGGCCGGCTCAATCCGCAACCGGTTCTGATGGCGTGTGAGGAGATCGGTGAGGGCGGCAAGGACGGTTGCGTGGGACTCGGCTACATATCGCCGGGCTCCGGCAGGTGGGCCGGAGGTGGGCGTAGGCATCGTGCGCAGCACGCCCACCAGGACGGTGACCCGGCCGAAATGGTCCAACAGGATGCGGGCCGCTTCGGCTAGTTGAGTCTCGATGGAGTCGGTCGAGGGGATCCCGGCCAGGGCGGTGCGAACCGGAGCCGGATCCATGCAGACCTTGACCGCCTCGTGGATCAGAGCGGTCTTGTTGGCGAAGACCCCGAAGATGGTGCCCTCGGCGATACCGGCCGCTTCGGCCATCTGTCGGGTAGTGACCGCCGCGCCGTGCTTGACCAGCAGGGGGATGACGGCTTCCACGATCGCCCGACGGCGATCGTCGGGAGGGAGGGGCTCGGCCCGGCGTTGCTTGGTTTGCACCGGACGACTCTAACCGAGTGAGCGCTCACTCACAAGTCCCGGGGAGTTCCTTTGACGTCCTCCCCCGCCGCAGGTGGGGGAGGTGGCTCTCGCCGAGGCGAGAGCCGGAGGGGGCCGGGCCGCTATGACCAATCGACCTCGTAGAGGGGGACCGGGTCGGGAAAGCCCTTCAACCCGATCGAACCCTGACCGACGAAGCGGATGTCTTTGCCGATGGCCAAGTCTCGCACCGTGCCGGCCACCAGCGTCTGGCCACCGCGAGCGTGGGCGCAGATCCGGGCGGCCAGGTTGACGGCTGCCCCGAAGAGGTCCTGGCTGTCCTCGACCGGTTCGCCTGCACTGAGACCTATCTTGATGGCGAGCTTCGGACCGGTATCTGACGCTGCGGCACTTCTTTGCTGGATGGCGATCGTGGCTTCCACCGCCTTAGTGACTGAAACAAAACTGGCGAAGAGCCCGTCGCCGGTGTGTTTGACCTCGTGTCCACCGAATTGATCGAGGGCCTCGCGGACGATCCCGTTGTGGCGCCGGACCAACCCGACGGCCACCGCATCGCCGTGGCTGGTACTGATCGTTGTTGAGCCTTCGATGTCGGTGAACATGATCGCCCGCAGCGCCGTGTCGGGTTGGCCCTCGACGACGACCCGGTCGGTGGCGTCGTTGGCGATGTTCCCCATGAACTGGGCCAGGGTGGGTGCCTCAACCTCGATGACTTCATGGGGCATGAGGCCATGGGCTGCTTTGTGGCAAGCGACCAGCGAGTCGACGTCGGGCGATTCGGCCAGGCAAAACGCCTTCCCCTGCGGATCCGAGAACCAGTAGCTCAGGAACCGGACCCCGAACTCACCCTGGACCTCGAGGTCGTGGCGGTGGGCTTCGGCAACGTCGTCGGGGGTGGCGTCGCCCAGCCCGGGGTGGACGTCCATGTAGATAGGCATGGAGTGATGTTAGGGAGTGGTTGCTTTCCCGGTCACCTCTTCCGTCGCTTGAGCGTCTTTGATCGGCGCTGCAGATCGTCGATGGCGTGCGCCGCCCCTTGGGCCTGGAGTCGCTTGGCGGCCCCATCCAGGGCTGCAATGGCGTCCTTGGTGCGACCCAACTCGAGATAACCGTCGGCGAGTTGGCTCACCAGCCGGCTCTCGGTCAGGGCGTCGAAGGCCGACCGCCCGTCATGATTCTCGGGGAGCGGTGCCGTCGCCGTGGCGAGGCGGGTCACGGCGACCTCGTGGTCGGGTGCGGAAGAGACAATGATTCGTTTGCCCTCCCTAATGTCGATCCGCTTGAACGCGCGGGCGGCGTCGCGCCCGAGAGCTGCTGCGACGTGTCGCACCGCGACGGGGTCCGAGCCGGCGTACCGTTCGGTGGCCGCTACCAGTTTCTCCGTGAGGTCCGGATTGCGGCGGGAGCCCCCGTAGTACAGGAACTGGGCTGCGGCGCGGCTCGTCAGGAGATAGGCGAGCTCCTCGCTGCCGCGGCTCAGCGGATGGGCGATCCGGATGCGTCGCACAGCCGTTGCGATGAATCCGATCGGGAAGCACGGGTAGTAGATACGGATGAGGTATTCGCCGGGCTCGGCGAACTGATGTCCTTTCGCCCCAAAGCTGAGCCCGATCGTGGCGTACGTGGCTTCGCCGGGAGCCAGCTCTACCGTCTCGGGCGGGGCCATGAGGCGTCGGACCGGCGGAACGAATGAGACGATCTCGCCGCCGGGTCGTTCGATGAAGACGCGCAACAAGCCCTCCTCCGGCTGCAGTCGGTCGATCACCCGGACCGGAGAATCGGACGTGTTCACCAGCTTCAGCTGGAGCTGCACCGGGACCCCGACGTCGAATACGTTGGGACTCTGGAGCTCCAGGGTTACCGGTCTATGACCTTGGTCGAACGCCGGCTTGAGATCCATGCTCAGGTTGTTGCCCATCCAGTCCCGCCCACCGAAGATCACGTTGTTGCGATCGGCGTGGCGCATCCAGATCAGTTCCACGTCGTCGAACTCCCAGCGGAAGTTGGACCAGAAGTTGGTTTCGCCCCCGCCGCTGTCGGTGTATCCCCACGGGTAGTTCATGAAGGACTCGGACCCGCTGTCCGGATTGACCGAGCGGGACCAGGAGTGCGGCAGGTTGAAGGCATGGCCGACCTCGTGGATGAGGGTCTGCAGGATGAGGCGGTCCTTTTTGTCTGACGTGTCGTAGAGGGTGCCGACCTCCCGGCCCCGGGTGGCGTCCTCGGCGATGGCGCATCCCTGGCGAAGGAACGCGTCGCCGGTTTGCCACCCACCCCAATCGAACATGGTCCCGTAGTAGCCGGAGGCGTAATCGGGGTCGCCGAACTTGGGCACGATGACGCCGTAGAGGTTCCACTGCAGCGTGTTGGCGTACCGGTCGAACCGGTCCTCCATCAGGTCATGCAGTTCCGCCTCGCTCCAGTTGCTGCCCGGATCCGGGCTGTCCGGATCGTTGAGCGTGTCGTCGTGGAGCACGGTCAGATCGATCCCGGATCGCTCGAAGGTCTCACGGATTCCGACCGAGTCGGGAAGACCGGCTGGTGACGGGTCGATATCCGGGTCGAAGGCAGGCGGGAAGGCGGTGCCCTGGAAACGGTCGATTTCCAAAGTGGCGATGCGGAAATACTCGGAGATCTTCGGGCACACATACGAACGAACCAGGGCACCGTTGGTGAACCAGTGCACACACGCTGCCGCAGGAGACGCGAAGTAGCCAACCCGCGGGATGCGAACCTCGATCGAATCTGCGGTAGTGGTGGGATTCGCGTAGTAGACGACCGGCCCGGAGAGGACCATCGCCGTGCCGTCACCCGCCTCGGTCACGTTCTCCACGACGAACGAACCGCTGAAGAAGGTGATGGGTATTCCGCAGAACGTGAAGTGCGTGTAGAGATCGCCGCTCAGACGCTCCTGAGGGCGGCGCCCGTCGACGTCAACTCGTAGCTCCAGGATCGAACCGCTTCCGGCCGGTGTGACGTTGCGGTACGTGCCGCTGACCGGTCGTTTCAACCACGCCACGATCCGATCTGCCTTGAGTCCGACGATCTGCTCGAGGTCCAACTCTGCGAATTCGTACCCGGTCGGCATGACAATCCTCCTTTGCCCTCTGCTTCGAGAGCCTCTCGAGCGCAACCTCCCCAAGAGTCCTCACGGGTTGTTCAGCTTCCGCCTCCCTTCTTCTTGGCGAGGGCGAACGCATGAAGAGCGGCGGCGTCGTAGATGGAGATCCGCTGGCCCCAGCCGGTAGTCGCCTTGGCCCGCACGTACAGATGCTCGGCGAAAGCGGCGTTGTCGCAGGTGCCGAGCAGGTCCCCGACCGGGAAGTCCGCCCAGAAATCGCCGAGGGTGTTTCCGGTATATGCGGCGGCGGCCGCCACATCGACGTCGGTCAGTCCGACCGAGGCCCCCCCGACCGGTGAACCCCCGCGCACCATCGAGAAGGTGAACCGGCCGTGACCGTGGGGGTGGTGGGCGCGGAAGGCCACATGCGCGTTGTCGGTCGGCTTGTATCGCACGAACCCGCACGGATCGACCGGGACGGTGGCATCGACGTAGGGGGCGCTGATGGTCGCCCCGCATACGTTGTTGTCGATCTGGAGGCGGAAAACGAACCCGCTCCCGTCGAGTTCGGTCGGCTCGGCGACCCGGGTGAGGATGGTCCCGTCGCTATCCACCCCGGACGGCACCACGAAGGTGAACGTCCCCGGCGCGGGCGCAACCGGATTCTTGGCTGCATCGAACACCTCCAGCCTGAGCTGGTATTCGCCTGCGTCCGGTTCGATCGAGTGGGTCGTCATGAACCCCGAGTAGATGTCCCCCAGCCCTTCGTCCACCGGCCAGTGATGCTGGGTCCCCGGTGGGTCGGTCGGGTCGGGAAGGGGCGCGGTGTGAGGCCGGAACTCGAAGACGTCGCCGGGTTTGGGGCCAAGCGGGTAGACCGGGAAGCTGGGGTTGGGGATACCGGGAACCTCACGGACGAAGTGCCGGATGACCGGTTCGAGCAGCGGTGTCCATGTGGCAGATCCGATCTTGCGATACGACCAGCGGAAGTAGGCAAGCCCCGAGTAGGGGACCACCCCCGAGCTCAACAAGCGCAAACCGATCCTCTGGCCGAACGGGGCTTCGTTTCCTTCCGCGTAGTCCGTGAATCCGTCGGTCCGTACCCAGCCGGCCGGGGCCGCCGGGATGGGGTCTCCCGGAGCGGGAGGAGGCGGCGACCCCCAGATCCGGGTGTTCCCGACCGCATACGGCATGACCCAGACCGATACTCCCGGCGGCGGGTCGACATCGGGCGGGGGAACGCATGGGACGGCGCGGGGGTCGGTCACATGAATCGTGACCTCCGAGCCGCACGGGTAGTTCCAATGAGTGCCGCACCCGATCGATGGGGCGTAGACCGTCTCCCAGGTGCCGTTGATGAGCTGTTCGACGGAGAAATAGAGGTCCGGCTGGTCGCTGCAGTCGTGGAACAGCAGGGTGGAGAAATGGCCGGTCTCGTCTACCTCGACAGTCTGCAGGCAGTCCTTCCGGTACCAGAAGAGCGGCCACAGCCAATCCCACCAGCACAGGTACGGCAGGAGCAGGTCGGCCACGCCCACCAACGCTTCGCGGAGCTGCAGGGTCGTGCCCGCCGATTCGACCCGCAGGAGGTCGGTGGAGCGGGTGGTCATCACCGAGGAGCGCAACGACGACGACATCGTCTGCGGTGCTTTCACCGTGCGAGAGGTCGGGCCAACCGGGCCGGGCCGCGGCCCGGCCGGATCGGGCAGGCCGCCGGGCGGAGGAGGAAGGGGAGGCCACGGCTCCGGTTCCGGGTCCGGAATCGGGAAGGGCGGTTTGACGAGATCCAGCCACTCGTCCCTGACTTTCCACACCAGCGGGTCGGGGAGGCGCCAGATGAGGCGTGGGACGCGGTCGACCTCACAGATGGTGACCCGGGCGTTGCAAATGGGCAAGTCCAGGTGGGTGCCGTCGGGGAGATCGAGACGGGTGACCACTCGCCCCCGGACCTGACAGGTACACGGCCACCATGGTCTCCAATCCCACTCCGGGATCTCCAGGGTGGGGAAAGCCTCGAAATCGACCCGCAGGTTTCGCTCGTAGGCGCGCAGCCGTCGCAGCTCCGCCGGTCGTACCGTCTTGGGGTCATCGACCTCGGGACCCACCAATACTTTGAGGGCTCGCCCGGCGAGTTCCGACGGAATCGACAATCGCGCCTCACCCTTGGCAGCTACCCGGGCGGAGGTCACCGGACTCCCGGTTGCGTCGAACGCGTACACACGGAGAGTGATCTTCTCGGTGGGTTCCCCGCCCAGACCAACGGACACGATCCAATCGTTCGACTTGGTTGCCATGCGAACCAATCCTTTCGTTCCCGCTCCGGAGTCAATTCCTGCCGGGCGGCCCACCAGCTCACCTTCGCATTGTCGGGGCGCCGGAAGGGCAGGTCTATGACAGAGACCCGTCACATGTCTGCCACGGTGAGTAGTGTTGAGGCAGGTCAACGGGCTGGGAGCACCTCGAGACGAAAGACGGTGCAATTTGGATGAGCCCGTTGCGGTAGTGACTCCGTTTCCTGTTCTCCGGCGTGGCCTGTTCGCTGCTCTGTCCGGTGCCGCCTTTGCGCCGGAGGAACCCGACGATCCGCTGGCTTGGGTGGGAGTGGATGGGCACCGGGCCGTCCTCCTCGCCGTCGACAAGCGCCAGGACGCCCAGTTGGTGGTCGACCTTCGACGCGGTCGAGAGGATCTGGTGGTCGTAGCCCTGCTATTGGAGCCGACCCCGGAAACCGTCCGGGGAGTATTGCTGGCCGGGGCTTGTTCTGTGGCGGGATGGGATGCTTCCCCGGAGGAGGTGGTGGCACTGCTCGAAGCCGGTTTGGAGGCGCGCAGTGTGCTTCCGACGAGCATGATGCACCAGTTGGCGATGGGCGCGACAGACGAACCGGGCGTTCCCGACCTCGACCGCGACCAGGTGGCATGGTTGCGGGCGCTGGCCGCCGGAGCCACCGTCGCTCAGCTGGCCGATCGGGTCGGCTACTCAGAACGGGAGATGTACCGTTTGCTGCGCGCCGTCTACGACCGGTTGGGTGTGGGAAGCCGCACCCAGGCGCTGCTGTGGGCCACACGACGGGGCATCCTGGACTGAGCTGCGTTCGGGTGATGGAGGATTGCCCAGACAAAGGCACTGCGCCTCTTGACACCACTCCCAACAGCAGCCAGCATCGCCGGCAACGACATCACGTGGAAGGGTTCGAATCCTGTCGCGATCTCGCCTCATGAAACCGGAGTTGCGGTCATGACCGCCATCGTCACGCAACTCGGCACGCTGGTGGTCGAAACCGGGGAATCCGCTCGTGGCTCGCTCCCGTCTCACAACCACGGGCCCGACAGCATTGAGATAGGACGGGGAACCAAACGGTGACCGACGGCCGACCCGACCGCCCCTGGAGTCATGAGATCCCCGACCACCCGTGGGACTACGTCGTGATCGGGTCCGGCATTGGGGGAATGGCGGCGGCGGCGATGCTGTCCAAACTGGGGCGCCGGGTGCTGGTGCTCGAGCAGCACAACATCCCGGGCGGGTTCACGCAAATGTTCAAGCGTCCCGGATATCGCTGGGATGTGGGTGTGCACATCGTCGGCGAGATGTCCGAGGCGAGCTACCCGGGCCGCGTCCTCGCAGCACTCACCGATGGCCGCCTGCAGTGGGAGCCGGTCGGCGAGGTCTACGACGAGTTCAACTTCCCCGACGGCTTCACGATCCAGCTACCCGACACGCCGGAGAGGTTCCGCGAGACCCTGATCGACTACTTCCCGGCCGAGCGCAACGCCATCGACGAATACCTGACGCTGACCCGCACCGCCGCCCGGGCGGCTGCCAAGTTCCTCCAAGTGCGAGCCATGCCCCGCCTGCTCGCCCCGGGGGGCCGCAAGAAAGCGACCGAAGCCGCGGGTCAACACATACATGCCACGACGGCCGAGGTCCTGGCGTCACTGACCGACGATATCCGGCTGCGCGCCGTTCTGTCCGCCCAATGGGGGTACTACGGAGCCACCCCGGCCCGATCGTCGTTCGCAATGCATGCCCTGATGGTGCGCCACTTCCTCCGTGGCGCGTATTACCCGGTCGGCGGTGCGTCGAGCATCGCCCGGGAGATGCTCACCACCGTTGCAGAGGGCGGCGGGTGGACGGCGGTGCGGCGCACCGTCGATGAGATCGTCGTACGGCACGGCAGCGTCGTCGGGGTTCGCTTGTCGGATGGTTCGGAGATCGCCACCAAGCGGGTCGTCAGCGCGGCGGGAGCGATCCCCACTTCCGATCTGCTCGAAACGGGTCTGCCGGATTCCGGCGAGCCGTACCGTGAGGCGGGCCCGGCTCACGTCAGTGTGTACCTCGGTTTCAAGGGCGATACCGCCGCCCACGGCGCCGAGCGTTACTGCCAGTGGTACTTCGACACGTGGGACATGGAGGTGGATGTCTGGGACGTGCGTCCCGACCGTCCGGTCGGACCGGCTCCGGTGTTGTTCTGCAGTTTCCCTTCCCTCAAGGATCCAACCCACGATCCGGGACCGGAACAGCTCAACACCGGTGAGGTCATCACCTTCGTCCCGTGGGATTCGTTCTCGCAGTGGTCCGGCACCAAGTGGCACCGCCGCGGCGCCTCCTACGACGCCTTCAAGGACGCCCTGACCACGACCTTGTTCGAGCAGTATCTGGCGCACTACCCGGGTTTGGCCCCTTTCGTCGATCACGTGGAGATGTCCACCCCGCTGTCGACCCATCATTTTGCGGCGGCGCATCGGGGATCGATCTACGGGCTCGGCACCACCCCGGACCGGTTCGATGATCAATCTGTGCTCCCTCGCACCGGGATCAGGGGGCTCTACCTGGGCGGAGTCGACGTATCGGCACCGGGAGTCGTGGGCGCGTTGGGCGGCGGGGTCCTCGCCGCGGCGGCCGCCGAGCCGCTGCGGGGAACTCGGTTCCTGCAACCGATCATGCGACGACCGCACGCCTGACCCGACGATCCGCAACTGCGCCGGGTCGGGGGATCACCGGGTGGTACCCATCGGAGCGGAGAGGGTGGGAGGACCCGTGGCCGTCACTCCAATGGCGCCCGCCTAGCGGCACCGGCCCGCACGGTCGGTTGTCTTGGTTGATGAGACGTTCGCAACCTGCCCGTGCTGCGGCTCGACGATGAGGGCCGCGTGGGGCGCGCTGAAGGACTAGGTTCGGTGGGGGAATCCAGGGCTTGGGCGGGGCGGCGAGGGGTGCCATGAGCGACCGGCCGACCATCCACATCGAGGGCGACGTCTCCGGGCAGGTGGCTTCCGGCGAGTTCGTCTACCAGGCCCAGTCGATCGGCGGAGTCATCAACCAGCTCAAGATCGAGGGCCCGGTCATCAAGCTCAAGCCGTTACCGGTCGATGATCGTCCGGCTGCTCCGAAAAGCTTCAAAGGGCGGCAAGCGGAAGTGCAGTGGGTGTTGGACCGCCTCACGGATGGCCCGGTCCAGGTTTTCGGAGAAGCTGGGATCGGCAAGTCTTTTCTGCTCCGCCACCTGGCCCATAGCCAAGCGGCCGAAACCGCTCGCGACGGTGCAGTGTATGTCGAGGGATTGGGCCGGCCGCTCGAGGACGTCCTCCAGGCCCTTTTCGAATCGTTCTACGAGAGCGCCCTCCCGCAATTGGGACTCAAGCCAACCCCGACTCAGATTCGCAACGCGATGGCCGAAATCCGGGCCTCTGTCGTGCTGGATGACTTTGCCGGCGACCGAACACAGCTCGAACAGGTGCTTCGGGTCGCACATGGTTGCATTGTGCTGGTGGCCGGTGAAGAGGAGACATTGCTTTCCGAAGGAGCTGCCCGACCGCTGGGTGGACTGGCCGTAGCCGATGCGAGCGAACTGTTCTCTAACGCCGCCGGTCGCTCATTCAATGAGGAGGAGAATGCGGCGATCCTTGCCTTCTGCCGGGCGGTCGAAGGACACCCGGCGAGCATCGTTCGCACTGCCCGAAGGCTCGGTCGGGGCGAGATGGGTTTCGACGACCTCAACAACATCATCGCCGGTATGGACACGCACGCGCCCATGTCGAACCTCGCCGGCGTTGGACTCGGTCTGACGGAGCGCCGACTGCTGGCAGTGCTCGCCGCGGTGGCACCGGCGGTCCTGCCCGTCAGCGCGGTGGCCGCGGTTGCCGAGGAACCCGACGCCGGCCGAATGCTGGCGAATCTCGCCGAGCGGGGCCTGGTCCAGGCTGCCTCGCCGCGGTACCGGTTGTCGCCCGACCTGGTCTCGCTCCTCGAATTGCCCGACTGGCGAGAGGCATCGCTCGAGCGGCTGAATTCGTGGGTCACCGACGGCGCCGAAGCTAGTCTCGTGGCCGAAGCGGGCCCCGCGTTCGATGTCCTAGCTCGTTGGGCGGCAGGTCGCAATCTCGACGCTGAACTCGTTGGGCTGGCCCGCAACGTTACGCCGGCCCTGGCAGTCGCTCGTCGCTGGGGGAGCTTGCGATCGATCCTGGAGGCCGCTCAAAGCTCCGCCCGGGCCGCAGGTGATGTGGCCGGTCAGGGTTGGGCCCTTCATGAGTTGGGGACGCTCGAGGTGTGTTCCGGTGAACCGGCCAAAGGGGTGGAAATGCTGGGCCGTGCCGAAGCTCTGCGGCTCGCGGTTGGCGATACCCTGGGATTGGAAGTCACCCGCCACAATCTCGAGCAGGCGTTCTTGTTGCCGGGAGTAACGCCCCCGGAGTCTCCACCCGAGGAGGTGCCACCGGATGAGGGCCCACCCGAGGACGGCCCTCCGGAAACGAGCTCGCCAGACCCAGGGATGATCGAGCCCGAACCCGAAGCAGCTCCGCCGGAGCCCCCGCCGCCGGAGCCCCCGCCACCTTCGCCCCCCACTCCACGACGTCCTGGATGGCCGAGATGGATCAAGCTCTTGATCCCGATTGTCTTGATTGCGGTCATCGCCGTGGTCATCATGAACATCAGACCACCGGACGACGATGATGGTGGCACCCCGGGCGAAGCATTCCTCTCGGTGGACGGCGCTCCGATCGATTTCGGCACAAGACCGGTTGGGTCTGAAGACGACTTGAACAGGAGAGTGGCAAACGGCGGCGACGTCCCGATCGAGTACGTTGACGTCTACCTGGAGCAAGGAGAGTTCTTCGGTTCCGAAACCGATTGTGGGTTCCTCGACGCCGGCGATTCGTGCCAGTTCGTTGTTTGGTTCTTCCCACCCGAACCCGGCGAGTACCAGGACGTGCTGGTGGTCGATTCCGACGCGGCAAATACCCCACTGTATGTCGAGGTGCGCGGCAGAGCCGCGGATGACGGCGACCAGTCGTCCGGCCTGCCGGACCTGGCGGCGCAGATCGTCGGCATCTCCGATGGAAGAATATGGGTAACAAACGAGGGTTCCCCCTTCTACTCAGCGCAAGTGAGCATTGAGGTAGAAAACCTCGGGGGTCCTTTCTCGGAGGAGTACAAGGTCCAGTTCGAGTGGTTCAACGATGCGGCTGGTGAATGGCAGTCCGTTCCGACCGCATCGACGGCTACCGGGTTCGACCCGTTCTTCGTTGGGCCGGTAGGGGCCGGTGGGTCAACAGTGTTCCGCGGCTGGGCGGTCTGGGTACTGGAGTGGCTCGGCAATCAGCGACAGGTTTCCATTCGGGCACTGGTCGACAGCTGTTTCGGTGATGAGTTCATGGCCGAGTTTTGTCGAGTGGAAGAGTCCGATGAAGGGAACAACGTTTCCCAGACGGTGGACGCAATCATCGAGAGGTGACCGATGACGATCAACATCGGCGGGGATGCTTCGGGTCAAGTGGCGATCGGCAACGAGGTCGATCAAACCATGCAGGTTCCCGCCCCGGCCGGGCCGGCCGACGCCAAACAGGTGGTGCTGTTCCTGGCGGCCAACCCTTTGGACACGGAACCGCTCCGCCTGGATGAGGAAGCTCGAAGCATTTCCAGGCGCCTGCTCGAGGGTGACTACCGCGACCGGTTTGACTTCCGACCCAGCCTGGCGGTGCGCGCCGCCGATTTGTCGGAGGCGCTGCTGAGGCACAGCCCTGCGGTCGTTCATTTCAGCGGGCACGGCAGCCCCGACGGGCGAATAATCCTCCAGAGCGAACAGGGTCAGAGCTTTGAGCCGCCCGCAACGGCCATTGCCGATCTGTTCCGTATCTTCAAAGGGACGGTCCGCTGTGTTGTCCTGAATGCTTGTCACTCGGAACCGCTAGCCCGGGCCATCGCACAGCACATTGACTGTGTGGTCGGGACCAAACGGGCGATTACCGACGACGACGCCATCAGGTTCGCCGCCGGGTTCTATCGGGCGCTTTCCTTTGGCAAGAGCGTTGGGACGGCATTTGAAATCGGGCGCAACGAAATCGCGCTGACCGGATCTGCGGGCAGTGCCGTGCCCAGCCTCGTCACCCGCCCGGGAGTGGAGGCGGGGGATGCTTCCGTTATCAGCGATCTGCCCGAAACGGTTGCCCTGCCACCCACGGCCGGTTCCGGGGTGTTGTTCGACGAAGGGCACGGGCAGACGATGTGGAGTGGCGTACCGGCCCCGGTGATCACAGGTGGATTCCGCCGGGCGGCGGAGGTCGCGGCGTCTCTCGGACCGGTCCGGCCGCTGCGCGGAGGCATGCTTACGGAGCAGGCCTTGAGGGCCGGGAAATGTCTGGTGCTGTCAACAGCGCCGCACGGTCGGGCTCGGCTCAAAGAAGCCGAGCTCGAAGCCCTCAGGGGCTTCGAGCAGGCTGGGGGAGGGGTGGTGGTGTTGGGAAATTATGCCGGTGAGTGGCACCACGAGAGCAACCTGAATGAGTTCCTGGCACCCTTCGGGATGGCTTTCAACGCCGATGTACTCGCCCCAACCGGAACGGCCCCGGAAAGAGCATTCGGTGCCACCAACTGGGCACCGACGAACTCCGACCTCCAGATAGAAGCCGTGCCGTCGACAACCGAGTACCCGCAACGTAATCGGCGGGAAGAACTCACCGCTCTGCTCGAAGGGGTGAACGCAATCCACACGGTTTCACCCTGTTCGCTTTCCGTGGACCAAGCTATGGCCATACCCCTGCTCGAGAGCATCGCTCAGCTACTTCGCCCGATTCCGCGCACACCGCAACTCCCCCAGATTCGTGAGTACGTGGCCGAAGGGGTTGGCCCGGTGGTGGTGGCCGCCGCCTCAACGATCGGGAAGGTCGTGGCGGTGGGGACTTGGAAGACCTTTCTCGACGACTTTCTGTATGACGAGCGATGCGACAACGAAAGGCTCCTGGCGAACCTGTTGTCCTGGCTCACCTGACATCATCCCCGTGTGGTCGCCGACGAACTTTGTCGTTGAGTTCTCGCTTTGGAGAGGGGCGGATGGCCGCCCGTTCTCTGTAGGCCAGAAATCCGCAGTCGGTGCTTCCGCCATACACGCCACCCGCCTGCGGCGTAAGGTCGAAGCGAACTCCCGCTGCTTGATCTCGAGCCCGAAAGGGGAACGCCGTGAGATCCCTCGAACATCGATTCACACAAGCTCATTGACCCCAAGGAGGTAATCATCAGATCGCCGGCGTGAACGAGGGAGAAGGTATGGCACAACGGGGAACGGCCGGATGGCGGCTCGCTCACTACGGCGAGCCGTGCCGGGCACCGCGCCAATCGGTTCCCTTCGCCGGCTCGTCGATCAGCGTTGACGCACGGGCGGCCACAGCCTTTCAAGCCCTCGGCATTCTCATCCAGGCCGAGTATGGGGGTACCGACTCGACCCAGACCGGCGCATACAACTGTCGCAAAATCGGCGGGACAAATACATGGTCGGCCCATGCCTGGGGGCTGGCCGTCGACGTCGACTGGCGGCTCAACCCGATGCGTCTACCTCTCACGACGGTGATACCCGCCTCGTTGCGGGCTATCAAGACGCGTCTGAAGACGGTCGACACGAGGGTGCCTGTATTGCGGTGGGGTGGTAGCTGGCGGACGCCCGATCCCATGCACTTCGAGATCATCGCCACCCCCGTCGAGATCGCTGAAGGGCTCGAACTCGACGGGCTTTCGGCAGCTATCCAGCCTAAGGAGACACCGGACATGATCAAGAAAGGTGATCACGGCCCAACGGTCGAATGGTGGCAGGAACGGCTTCTGGCCTGGCAAGCTGACAGCTTGCCCGAATATGGCGCTGATGGGGATTTTGGGGACGAGACCGAGCGAGCCATCCGGCGCTTTGAAGCCGAGCAGGAGATCAACCAGCGAGGCGTGATCGACCTCGTCAGGGGCGCAGCGCTGATGGCCGTCACGAGCGACACGCCCGCCGACCTGACCAAGCTGTTCTCATCCGAACGAACCACTCGCAACCTTCGGCGAAGCGCGCCGCTCGATGATTGGCCGGCCGACTAGACGACCTTGGCGGAAGGATCAGCAAACACCGTATAGGCCAGCCAGGTGGGGTCGCCCGTCGGGCGAATCGCGGCCCGTGCCTGATGAGCTGCATCGCCGATCGTGGCGCCGCCCAACAGCTTTTCGTAGAAGGTCTTGGCGAAATTCTGGGCCGGCTCGTCAAACACCGACCAGTAGGCCCCGACGAACGCCGCCGCGCCCGCCTTGAGAAACTGAGAGGCCCAACCACCGACATCGGTGAGCGACATGGCCGACCGTCCAATCTGACAGGCGTTGAGAAACACCAGCGGGTCGGCCTGCCCAAGGTTGCGGACCACTCCGCTGATATCTTCAGGAGTCAACTCCTCTTGGTTCTCCAGCAGCATCGCCGATCGGTTGGGGTTGGGGTCGCGGAACACTCCGTGACCGCTGAAATGCCATGCGTTGTGTTCTCCGGCTGCCAGGGCGGCATGAACATCCAGGTAGGTGGCGGGGATCGATTCGACCCGGCGCCCTCCATTCGCCAGGGAAAGCATGAATTGCTTCTCGCTTTCGGCGAACGGTAGCCCCGAATCATCGGGAACGATGACGGCCATCTTGTGCATAGGGAGATCGGGATGGAGAGCCACACCGGGTATCCAGCGGGTCACTGCAAACGCCTCGGCCAGGAACGGACCCTCGACGATTCTTCCATTCTCCACTCCCTGCAGCTTGCACAGCTCCCAAGGGATCCAGGGCTCCTCCGACTCGATCCGCATCGTGGTGATCCGTTGGCGAATCGACCACAGCAAGACCCGCAGTTCCTCGGGGAGCAGGGTTTCGAGCAGATGGGAGCCCTTGGCGGCCAGCTTCGGCTCTATTGCGGCTCGTTCCTGGGCGGTGGTCAATGGGAGGTTCTCGATGTCCAAGAAGAAGTCCTGGAAATACTCGAGGGCGCTCATTCGTAGACGGATCGGTCCGAAGGGCCGGAGATGGAGTTCGAGCGCTGGATCGGCGGCCGATAGCCGGACGGTGAAGGTGGGATCAGCGCCCGATTGCTCGAGGATCAGCAGAGATAGGTCTGGCTGACTGACCCGGACCTCGGAGATCTCCCCGCTGCGACTGGCTCGTTCAATGCTGGTTGGCCGACCGGCGGCAACCACCTCGGCGGCGACCGTGAAAGCTCCCAGTGGTTGACCTTCGTGGAACACGAGTACGCGGATTCGACCCGTCCCCAGCTCCGTGGCTCGCAAGCGGAACTGGATGGGTAATGGTTCTTCTTCGGTTGTGACGGACAAGCTCCCATCTCCGGAGCCTTCCAAGGTGAAACCTTTCTGCGACTGTACGACGACATCGATGGTCGAGCCGGTCGGCAGGGCAGTGGGGAGCGACGGCCCTTCCCCCGCTTCGGCGGTCAGAGAGACGAGTAGAGAAGCCACGGCATCCATTTCGACTTCTCGGGGGAAGTCGGCATTGACCGAGCGCGGGATCGGATGCTGGTCGGGTGCCGCGCCGCGGGTCGCTCCTCGAGTTACAGACCGGGTGACGCCGCGCCTGGTGGGTGGGAGAGATTCCAGACCGCGGGTCGTTGCCCGCGGATCAACGAAGCCGACGAGCCGACCACCCTCGATGATCACCGCCCGGGCGGGATCCGACGGAGCCGGGGCCAAGGCGTCCATCGCCGGAGTGGCGGTGTGTTCGTGCAGATCGAGTACACGAATGATCGGCGTCGATGCATCCGCCCGGGCGAGCAGGTCGAGGATGTCGATCCGGGAGTACAGGTAGTAGAAGTCGCCGTCGGTCGTCTCCCGGCGATGAACGATGACGTGGTCGGCCCTGGTCTGCTCGAGGAGGCTCCTCGAGCGACCGGCGTTCCACCCGGCCTGAAGTAGAACGAAATCTTCCGAAACCAAATCACCCAGGTACATCGAGACTCCCTCCGTCGGATTCGGGGCCTCCTTCGAGACTACGGGAACCGGCCACCTCGGTGCTCAACTCGATAAGGAAAGCGGGGACTGCGATGCCAATTGATGGGCGCCGCGACGGCGGCCGACTCGAGGCTGGAGGGACCTTTTTCTCCCCGTTGTTGCAACCAGGTGTAGTTTTCAATTCGCACCTGAACTTACGGGGGTATTCCGTGAAGAAGAAGGCTCTGTGCGTCGGGATCAACGATTATCCGATCGCCGGAAGTGATCTGAGAGGTTGTGTCAACGATGCCACCGGTTGGGCAGCGCTGCTGGCCGATCATTACGACTTCACGGATGTCGAAGTGATCACCGACGCCAAGGCGACCAAGAAGAACATTTTGTCGGGCATTGAGCGGCTCCTGGCCGGCGCCAGGTACGGGGACGTCCTGGTCTTCACGAATTCCTCGCACGGTTCCCAGGTGCCCGATACGAGCGGCGACGAAGAAACCTACGACGAGGTGTTGTGCCCGTACGATGCGAGCGACCGGGTCATCACCGACGACGAGCTGCGGGAGCGGTTCGCTGATCCGGGTCGGGGTGTCAAACTCACTGTCATCTCCGACTCGTGCCATTCCGGGACGGTCACCCGTGCGGCCCTGGCCGACAACTTTCCCGGGCTGGCCACTCCCGACGACCGGCGGGTCAGGTTCCTGAACCCTGCTCTCATCCGATCGACGCGGCTGCTCGCTGATCCGATAGGTGCGCCACCGCGGCGAAGGGTTTTCTCGCAGGCCACCATGAAGCATGTGCTCCTGAGCGGATGCCTGGACAGCGAGTACTCCTACGACGCACTTATCGAGGGCGCCTACCACGGCGCGATGACGTACCACGCCCTTGAAGCGATACGGCGGGCCCGCTATCGGATCACCTATGAACAGCTCGTGGCGCGCGTCAACAGTCTTCTCGTCAAGGCCGGCTACCCGCAGCATCCGCAATTGGAAGGCCGGAACTACGCCAAGAAACGTCAGGTTTTCACCTGATGTTCGGGAAGTACGGCGAGGGCGGAGAGACCCTGCCGCGGGTGATCACCCTCTCGGTGAGTCGATACCGCCCGGAGTTGCCGCAACCGGGCGAAGGGCTCGACTTCCTGGTGGGTATCCACGAGGAGGGCACGGGCGTAGCTTGGCAGCGAAATGTTACGCTCGACCCGGCGGTGGAGTCATCGCTCCTCAAAGACACCGCCGACCTCTATCGGTGGAGCCTGGGGCTCGGTCTTGGCCCGGCCGAAGCGAGCAAGCGGGTCGAATCGGTCGGCAGGCAGCTTTACGAGAGCTTCATCGGTCCCGAGGGGGAGGAGTATCTGGCGGGCGCCGAGCCCACTGCCCTGCTGATGGCCGTCGACGAGACCATTCTCAATCTCCCATGGGAACTCGTGCGTTCGGAACGGGGTGTGCTCTCGCAGAGCACACCGTTCGGTCGGATCGTCTCAACGAGGATGGTGCCGCGACCCGGCCGCGATCCGCTTCGCGAGGACCGGATCGTGCGCATGCTGGCCGTCGGAGACCCAACGTCTGATCTCACTGCGGCCCTCGCTGAGCTAGAACGTGTGCGAGGACTGGCCGGTCCGCGCGGGCCATTCACCGGCGAAGTGGAGGTCCTCGAACAGGAGGATGCATCGATCGGCCGTTTCGAGAAGATGGTACGGGGTGGAGACTACGACATGATCCACTTCGCCGGGCATGCCCGGTTCGACCAATCCATCCCGGAGAGCAGCGCCCTTCAGTTCGCCGACGGGGCGCTCACGGCCGACGACGTCCTCGAACTCGAGTGGAGCCAACCCCCCAGCCTGGTCTTCAACAGCGCTTGCGAATCAGGCCGGGCGGCGGGAGGTCGGCGTCTCGCCGACGGCGCCAGACACGCCAACGGCCTTGCCTCGGCGTTTCTGGCGGCCGGGACCGCCGCCTATGTCGGCTACTTCTGGCCGGTCAGCGACGTCGGTGCCGCCCGGTTTGCGGAGGTCTTCTACGAGTCGCTATTCATGCTCGAGAACGTCGGATTGGCTTGTCGTGAAGCCCGCCGAGTCTGTATCGACCAGCTGGGCGATACCGGAGACTTGACCGGCTACAGCGCGGTGCTCTTTGGTGATGCCGCCTCAGACCACCGGCGGGACCTGGCGATGGCCGTCTGAGCCGTCACGACCAAGGCCGGTGTCGTTTGGGGATTTGGACTGTGATGGTTGCTCGTTTCTCCTCCCGGTCTCCTCCGACCCGGCGTGCCCATCCTTCGATGGCGCCCATCCACTCGGGAAGCCCGGCCGGGAGATCGATCGCCGGAATGGGGACCAGCTCGTGATCTGCGATTTTCTCCCCGTACAGGACCAGGTCGCGGTCGACCTCGGGGCGACAGATCGCCGGACGGAGCGCCTCCAGCCCTTCGTTCCAGTTGGTCAGGAGCTCCTTCATCGCCTCTGACTTCTTCTTGATTCGACGCGCCGAAACCGCTTCCGGGTACGTGGGGTGGATCACGTTCCGGTACGCCACACCGACCGACGATCCCTCCGGGGTGGCCTTCCATTGCTGGAATGCCAGGTCGGCCAGCCGGCCTAGAGCCACGACGGCCTCGATTCGCTTGCCGACGATCAACGCGTTGAGCCAGCTGTGACGATACGCGGCTATGGCCGGGTCGTCCTTGTGCCGCTCGCCGCCGCCCTGTCCATAAACGCTGAAGAGGAACGTGTTGATCATCACGTAGCTCGTATCGATGCCCAGCTTGGCGAGGAAGCCCTGGATCCGCTGACCTGCCTCGCCAACCAGAATTCTTCGGGAAATCGCCTCGTGGGCCGCCGGGTCCTGTCCTATCACCAGCACCCGGGCCGTTCCGTCGAGGCGTCCCCGGTGAAACACCGGTCCCCACTCGATGCGAAAGTCATCGGGCGGGTAGACGTCTGTCCCGGGGTAGTTGCGACAGAGCGACGCAAACGGCTCTGTTGCGTATCCTGGATCGAAACCGCGCATGGGAACCCCCCGTTGAGTGGCTGAGACCCAATCGGGTCTTTTGTCATAACCTACGTCGAGTACCGGAGGATTGTGATGAATCTTGTGCTGACCGGAAGGGTCGTGACCTTCGATTCCGAGCGTCGGGATATCGAACGTGGAGCTGTGTATATCGCCGACGGCAAGATCGAGGCCGTCCAGTCCAGGTCAGAGCCGCCGCCGCCCGGTTTCGACTCCGTCCGGCCGGTGCACACCCACGGCGTCATTTATCCCGGTCTCATCGATCTCCACAATCACCTGGCCTACAACTACCGGTCCCTGTGGTTCCCTGCCAGGGAAGAGCCGTATGCAACCCGCTACCAATGGCCGAAAGGCCGGACCTACAGCGACGATATTTCACGCCCAACCAACGCTCTCGGTCAATTCGCAGCCAAGGCGCTCCTCAAGTTCGTGGAGGTCAAGGCCGCGGTGGCGGGGGTCACGGCCATCCAGGGATCACCCAAGTTCAACCGACCCTACGAGGGATGGCTGGTCCGCAACATAGAGGACGAGACGTTCCAGACCGGTCGGGACGTCGTGTACCAATCGGTTCGGAATCTGCCGGCCGCCGACCTCGAGGACAAGGCGGCCAAGATGGCGGCCGGCAACGCCTTTCTTTACCACCTCGCCGAGGGAACCGATCCCCACCTCCGGGAAGAGTTCCGGGCATGCGACACCGCCGGATGCACGCAGAGTCGCTTCGTGGCCATCCACGCAACGGCTCTCCGAGCGGCCGATTTCCGCAAGCTCGGCCGGGCCGGGGCCTCCATCGTCTGGTCGCCGTTCTCGAACCTGTGGCTCTACGCAGCTACCACCGATGTGGTTGCCGCCCGCGATGCCGGGGTCCGGATCTGCCTGGGTTCCGACTGGGCGCCGTCCGGCTCCAAGAACGTGCTGGGTGAGCTCAAAGTCGCCGCACTATGGAACGAGACCCAGTTGGGTTCGGCGTTCACCGATCTCGAGTTGTGCGAGATGGTGACGGTCAATCCCGGTGATGCCATGGGGCAGGCGTGGGGTGAACGGATCGGGCGGATCAAGCCTGGCCTCGAGGCCGATCTGGTTGTGACCGCCGATCGCTTCGACGATCCCTACCGCAACCTCATCGCGGCAACCGAGCGGCACATTCGGCTCGTGTTGGTGGGGGGCAGGCCGGTCTTCGGCAACGTCTCGCTCTTGCGATCGGCCGGCGTTGAAGCTCCCGAGCCGATCACCGTGGCGGGGGTACGCCGCGCCGTCAACCTGCTGGATCCGGCCGTCACTGATGCAGACATGACCTGGCGGCAGGTGCTCGACCGGCTCGCTGAAGCACGGAGGAGTCCGGCCAGAGCGTTCCAACGTGCCATGGCGATGGTCCCGCGCGGTGAGCAGATCCTTCAATTCGAACCCGACATGCCGGAGGGTGAACTGATCCGCGAGATCCGAGGGCCGGAGGATCTCGAGTCGGTCACCATCCCTCCCTTTGATACGCTGGCCCACGACGCCAAGTTCTTCCGGGCCCTCACCCGTGCTCCCATCCTCCGGGGGTTGCTGGACGATCTGGCCGACTACTACCGCTGACCAACAACCGATCGACCGTCATCCGGAGTTCGGTTGGCACTTTGTGTGCCGAATCTGGCCCGAAAAACGCGGTTTGCGATAGCCTTGAAAACTCTTCGGAAGACCTCAAGAGCAGAGATGACCCGGTGAAGGTGGACCACCATGTCCGAACAGGCCTATCTCGATTTCGATCTTCTCGTTGCTCGATCGGACGACGGCGCAATGTCGGCCCGCGTGGTCGATTCTCCCGCCGGTCAGGCTGTCCACGAGTTCGAGTTGCCGTTCTCCGACCTCGAGGTAGAGAACTTCCTATTGCGGGTCGGACAGACCCGGGGCCGTACGCGCAGACTCGAGTCGTCGGAGATGGAGTCGGCCCGCCAGTTTGGTAGTCGTCTGTACGACGCTCTCTTCGATGGCGAGGTCCGAACCGCCTTCCGTCGCAGCCTCGATGATGCCGACCGCCAGCAAAAAGGATTGCGGGTTCGGCTCCGCATGAACGACGTACCTGAGGTGGCCGATCTGCCTTGGGAGTTCCTGTACAGCTCGGGTCTCAACCGTTTCTTGGCGTTATCGACCGAGACCCCGCTGGTTCGATACATAGACCTGCCCAGCAGCACACGGCCGTTGACGGTAACCCCGCCCTTGCGGATCCTGGTGATGATCTCGAGCCCGACCGATTATCCCGAGTTGGATGTCATGTCGGAGTGGACCCGCCTGCAGAGCGCTCTTCAGGAACTGGCCGACCGGGGGTTGGTCGAGCTCGACAAGCTGGAGGAAGCCAGCCTGTCCCGGCTGCAGCAGCGCCTCCGACAAGGCGAATACCACATCTTCCACTTCATCGGGCACGGCGCTTTCGACGAACGTGAACGAGATGGCGTGCTCATGCTGGAAGACGACCAGCAGAGAGGCCGGCGGGTGAGCGGTCATTATCTCGGCACATTGCTGCATGACCATCGCTCGATGCGGTTAGCGGTCCTCAACTCATGTGAAGGCGCTAGAGCCACCCGGGACGACCCGTTCGCCGGGACGGCCCAGAGTCTGGTCCAGCAAGGTATTCCCGCCGTGATCGCCATGCAATTCGAGATCACCGATGAAGCCGCCATCGGCTTTGCACAGGAGTTCTACGCCGCCATGGCCGACGGCTACCCGGTTGATGCCGCCCTTGGAGAAGCTCGCAAGGCCATCTTCGCGGGCGGCAACGATGTCGAGTGGGGAACACCCGTGCTGTATCTGCGGTCAGGGGACGGCAAGATTTTCGACGTTGATCAATCGTCGATACCGGCGGTTGACGCAGGGGAGCAGCAACGTCTGGCGGACCTGTACCAGCGGGCTACGAGCGCGCTCTCCGACGGAAAGCCGGAGGCGGCCGTAGCGCTCTTCGAGGAGTTGCAGTCCGAACAGCGTGACTTCCGTGACGTGCCAGGCCTGATTGAGGGCGCTCGTCGGCAAGCAGCGACCAAGGCCCTCTACGAGGAGGCGAGGGATCTGGCTCAGGCGGAAGACTGGCCAGCCGTCCGGGCGAAACTCGATGAACTGCAGGAGATGGACAGCGGGTTCGGCGACCCCGACCAACTCGGTGACCTCCTGGCGGCTGGCCTGACGGAGCGAGCCGGTTCGTCTCCACCCGCCGAGACCCCTGAGTCCACCGGAAGGACGGTTCGTCTGACGGAGGAAGCCGATCTGGCTCCACCCGTCGGATCCCCCGGGTCGACCGGCGGCACAATTGACGAGGCGAAGCAAGAGCCCCGGCAAGACAGACGACCCGATGACGGTGGCCGGCCAGGGTTGGCCTCCTGGTGGGCGAAGCTAACTCTGTGGCGACGCATTCTGTTCGTCGGGGTTCCACTCCTTGCCTTGTTGGTGGTAGTTGTGGTGGCCGGCGGAAACGGGACTACCGACCAGACCACTACCACGGTTACGGACACCTCGACGACCGCCACCACCGGTAGTACGGCAGCGGCAGCGGTGACCGTCACCATGCCCGACGGCGTTGACCCCGCTGCCCATGTGGTCGGACTCAGGGCAGGGGAACAACCGACCATCGACGGTGACCTGACTGATTGGCCTTCCTGGCCGGAAGACCTGGTGGCCGTCTCGTCCCACCCGGTTTTTGCGTCCGGGTGGGACGGCACCGAAGATATGGAAGCCCGCTGGTTCCTGCAATGGGACGACCAAAATCTGTATGTTGGGGCGTTTGTTTCCGATGACCGGCACGTACAAAATCAGACCGGGTTTTCCATCTTTCGCGGTGACAGCCTTGACTTGCGCTTCGATACCGACCGGGATGGCGACGACGATTTCGACAACGCCGACTACGAACTACAACTCTCACCGGGGGACCTGGCCGGTCGAGAGCCCTCGGCCGCCATCTTCATTGGCAACGGCTCAGGGTTCGCGAACGGTCTGGTCCCCGACAACGTCACAATCGGGGCGGTCGGTCGCACCGAAGACGACGGCTATGTGCTGGAAGCGTCGATCCCGTGGAGCGTGCTCGGTGGGCGTCCCGCCGTCGACGCGGTCCTCGGGTTGGCTCTGCAAGCCAACGATATCGATGTGGTCGTCGACCCGGCTCGTCAGGAATTGATGATCTCCAATCTCGAGCCTCCCCCCGGACACGAACTGAGCAATCCGGGCTTCATCAATGAGCCGGCGTCGTTTGGGACATTCCACCTTGACTCGGCGACCGTCTGCGAGGTCACCGGCGACTGCTGAACGCCGCCACCGAACCGGGCCTACGTGATCCAGGGGATGCGCTCGGCAACCACCCGGCCGTGCTCGTCCTGGAACTGTGCTTCGAAGTTGTACGCCTCCGCCTCCAACTGGTTGCGGTGGTAGATGGTTGGACGGCGGATGTAGCCGGGCAGGACTCCGCCGCCGTCCAGGTACGCCTTGCCGTACTCGCAGGCGAACGCCTCTTCGCCACCGAGTCGGCGTACCTGGTCGACATGGACGACTTCGTGGATGAAGTTGACGATGTCGACCGGGTTCGATGGGTCGAAGTTGCCGCGCCAATAGATCGTGTAGCCGAAGGTCATGGCGAGTATGGAGCCGCTCTCCCGGAAACGATTGGGGGGAAGCAGGCAGCGGGTTCTGTAGCGGATCCGGCTGGCGTCGAGGTCGGGAAAGAGTCCTCGCAACATCGCGACCGTTTCCGGCCGGAGCCGCTGCCAGGGCCGGCGGAAGTTGGCAACCTGAGCCGCTCGCTTGGTTTCGCGGTAGATGGTTCTGCCCAAGGTGCATCCGATCGGGAGCACCTCGGTGCGCCACAATCCAAGGGTGGATCCGATTGCCTTGCCACTCGACAGGAACGACATCAGCGGATTGTCGCACTTGGCCGCACCTCCGTACAGGGTGTTTCTGAACGGAACCAGTCGGGTAGTCGTGTGGCGTCCCGGCACTAGGTACTCCGATTGGGTAGGTTGAGGAGCGGCCAGAAAAGGGGAAATCATGGCGAAACAGCCAATGCCGGACGTTGTTGTTGTACTGCCGGGAATCTTGGGTAGCGTCCTGCAGAAGGACGGCCGCGATGCTTGGGCCATCAACGGCGGAGCCATTCTGCGCGGGCTGCTGTCGTTGGGAGCCAGTGTCCAGGATCTTGCGCTGGCGGACGACGACCCAACCGTCGACGACCTCGGAGACGGTGTGACGGCGGATCGCCTGATGCCCGACCTGCACCTCATCCCCGGTTTGTGGACCATCGACGGGTATGGGGGGATCGCCCAAAGCATCAAGAAGAACTTCGAGGTTGAGTCGGGACAGAACTACTTCGAATTCCCTTACGACTGGCGGCGTGACAATCGGGTTGCGGGGCGCAAGCTCCGGCGGGTCAGCCATGTCTGGCTGCGCGAATGGCGGGAACGTTCCGGTAATGCCGATGCCAGACTGGTGCTTCTGGCTCACTCGATGGGGGGACTGGTTTCGCGGGCCTTTTTGGAACTGGAAGAAGGCTGGCGGGATACAAGGATGCTGGTCACCTTCGGCACGCCCTACCGCGGATCGCTGAACGCGCTCGACTTTACGGCCAACGGATTCAAGAAGAAGGTCGGTCCCGTCACGCTGCTGGACCTTTCCAACCTGCTGCGCTCGCTCACCTCTGTCTACCAACTCCTCCCGATCTACCCGTCGTACGACCCCGGCGATGGCCAGTTGTTACGCCTCACCGAAGCGACCGACATCCCTAACCTCGATCGGGCCCAGGCGGCTGCCGCCCGCGGGTTTCACGATGAGATCAGCGACGCGGTTGACGCTCACCAGACCGATCAGAGCTACCTGGACGGTGGATACTCGGTCTACCCGGTGGTGGGGACCGAGCAACCTACCCTGCAATCCGGTCGTTTGGATGGGAACCGGGTCAAGATGCTGCGTGACCTTGGCGGCCAAGATCTGGGCGGGGACGGGACCGTACCCAGGGTGTCGGCCCAACCGCTGGAATGGCAAGACCCGGCCCAAGGCATGTTCTCAGCAGAGGTACACGGCTCACTCCAGAACTCGCCGGCTGTGCTCACGCAGGTCAAGGGACTGCTCACCGCTGCCCAGATCGACCTCAGCCAATTCCGGGCCCCGGCTTTCAAGCTGAGCCTGGATGTCGATGACCTTTTTGGAACTGAAGAACCGATCGAGATTGGCGGACGAACCAATACGAGATCTGCTCGTCTGACAGTGGCCGTAACCGACGCCGACTCCGGCCGGGAGGTTGCCCGCGCCCTGCTTGGCACAACCGGCGCCGAGGGGTGGAAGGCGGCCGAAATACCGCCGCAACCAGAAGGCGTCTATCGATGTGTGCTGTCGAGCGACAGCAGCCGCGACACGGTGACCGGGATCTTCACGGTTCTCAAGGCAACTGAATAGGCGTATTGAAGGCTGAGCACACGTCTCGAGGGGTCGTACGTCCGGGACCGGAACCGCCGTGGGTTGCCTCGTAACTCGTCTCCTCGCCGGTTTGGGCCCGCTCGCCAGACGGAGGCTTCGGTTCCTTGTTAGACGCGAACCGGCGCCGCGGTGCGACGCCGGTCACACTTCACGCGCACGAGAAAAGGGGGCCGGTGCCGGCCCCCTTTCGTCGTGGTCGGTCGACTGGTTCAGTTTCGTCGGATGGCGAGGCGGGCGCCGAGAGCGAGCAGGGCCCAGACGGCCATTCCGGCCAGGACCGCACCGGCTCCGTACACCCACGGCTCGAGTCCCTTGGTGCTGGTCTCTGCTCCGTCGGCGACGGCGGCTACCGGTTCGGTGTCGGTCTGCGCCGAGTCAGCGTTGCCGGCGGGGGCGCTCACCTCGACCGTCACCTGGGTGGGGCCGTCCGTGCCCTGACCCGCCGGGGCATCGGCCAGGGCTTCGGCCACGGCCTGGTCGATCATTTCCTGGATCCAGTCGGGGATGGGGGGGTTGCCAGGTGCGACCTGGATGGCGCCGTCGTCTTCCGGATCGTCGTCGGGGACGACCACCTCAATACCGAACCCCGGTATGAGGCTGGGATCGATCTGGCCGTCGTCGTCGGGAGTCAACACACCCGGCGCGACCGGGATAGCTAGTTCCGGCTTGACCTGGTTATCGTCATCGGCCGGCTTGGGATGGAACGTCATCCCGGGGTTGATCGCAACCGGGACGCTGTTGGATTGCCCGGGGTCGGGCGCGATCGTCACCCCCGTCGAGCCGTTGTCTGCCGGCTGCGGCCCTTCACCGGCGAGGGCGCTCGTGGCCGGGCTCAGGCCGATCACCACCGCGGTGATTCCGAGAGCGATTCGTTTGGTGGTACGCATCGTGGGTGCCTCCTTCTTTTCGTTTGCCCACAAGAGGGAGACACTCACCATCTCCGGTTCTTACACCTCCCATCCGGGTTTCTGGAAAGATCCGGGCGTGGGGCGATTTGCTCCAGCAAGATCCGGATGTCGAGATGCCGCCTGCTCCCGCCAGCGGGCCTCCCAAATGTTTTCACCCCGCGGCGGGTTACCGGCAACGGGAGGCGGGGAGGACGACGATGTCCAGCGTGGTCGTCGAAGAGTTGCCGACCGTGTCGGTCGCCGTGATCGTGACGACCACGGACTGAAACGAGGGGACCGGGCCGAAGGTCCCGACGTAGGTCCCCGCACCGGTCAGAGTCGTCCCGCCGTCGCCTTCGGCCAGGGTCCAGGTGGCCTCGACCGACCCGACCCCGGACGAGTCGGCCACGGCCGCGGTGATTTGCGTTGAGGTGGCACAACCGGTGGCGCTCCGCTCCCAGATCGGATTCGGTGAGGCGGCGACCCGCTGAAACAACGGTCCGCGTCGGTCCGGGATGGTCGTGGTGGTTGGGGTCGTCGTTGTGGTGGGGGCGGCCGTTGTGGTGGTGGAGGTGGGGGCGGCCGTTGTGGTGGTGGCGGTGGGAGCAGCCGTGGTGGTGGTGGCAGCCGTGGTGGTGGAGGTGGGAGCAGCCGTGGTGATGGTGGCCGTCGTCCTCGATGTGGTTGGGGCGGTGGTCGTTGTCGAAGCAGTGGTGGTGGACACCACGGCCGAAGGCGGGGTTGTGGTTGCGGGCTTGTCCTCCTCTTGATTCGAGGCGACGGTCGCCGTTACCGCGGGCGGTTCGTCGGTCGGGGCGGTCACGGTCACGCTGGCCACATCTGCCGGTGCCGATAGCGCGGAGGGAGTGGGGTCGGGGGCGATCTCGGCGACCCCGATCGTCGCCACCAACAGCAGACCGAGCAGCAACCCGCCCGCCCCGGCGCGACCCATCCTTCCGCCCCAGATATGAGGCGACCGGAAGTTGCGGGCTGCCTCCTTCCAGATAGCGTCCTCGAGCCCGGCCTCCGCGGCGACGTTGGCCAGGGCCGCCAGCACGTTCATCGGTGCCACCAGCCGGCGCCTCGTCTCCTCGCATGTGTCGCAGGAATCGACGTGGCGGTCGACCCGACGCTTCAGCTCGGGCTTAACTGGAGGGAGATCCGCACCGGCCACCACCGCGGCCAGCTCCCCACAATCCTTCGACCCCTTTCGGATGAGGAGGTAGGTCGAGACGGCCCCGCCCAGCCGCGCCTTCATCCGGTTCACCATGACGTAGCCGTTGTTCTTGGAAACGCCCATCACCACTGCGATCTCTGCCGAGTCGAGGCCCTGCCGGACGTGCAGGTCGAGAACGGCATAGGTTCGCTCGTCCAAGGCGGAGGCGGCCTCCCACACCAGCGAGGCGAGCTCGGCGGAGGCAGTAGCCTCGGCCGGGTCGCTGAACCGGTCCTCGTCGATCTCCGAGAGCAGCAGGCCGGGCCCTTCCTCTCCCTCGAGGGGCGACTCCGGGCGCGTTCTGACCGCCGCCCGAGCCTGGTTGAGTACCTGGCGGCGGGCGATCGCGAACAACCAGCTGCGGAAGGAGTCCGGGTTGCGGAGTTGGCCGATCTTCATAGCGGCTCGGACGAAGGTGTCCTGAGCGACGTCACCTGCGTCGGCCCGATTTCTCGTGGCGCGGGCCGCGTAATCGAAGACCCGGGGAAAGTACCGCCGGTACAACTGTTCGAAAGCGCCGAGGTCCCCCTGCCTCGCCAGCTTCGCCAACCCGGCGTCGGTCTGCTCGTGCAGTGCGGTAGCCATCCCTTCATAACCTACCGGCTGAGCAGACCCCGATCTCCCCCAACTTCCGCCACAGGCGGGCGACCGAGGCGGCTCTCATCACCGGGTGACATCTACGCCGCTCGGGACTGGTCATCGGCTTTGGTGTCGACATCCGGCGATCCGCGGCCGGTGGCGCTGTGCATCGTCTCATGGGGGGGAGACAGACCAGGCGCCGGGTTCTTACACCGGCCCGCTTTCGTCTGGCCGACGTCCGGAGGGGCGCCGGGCGGGATGACCGGTAACAACCGGTGGTAAGGGTTTTGTCTTACACGGCAGAGTTCACTGGTTTGAGTCGAGCCGACGAATGCTTGTTTCGGCATCGGTGACTGCGGTCACCCTGTGCCGGCGGCGGTGTTGCGGATGCGTCCGCCGAACTGGTATTCGGCGATTGGGATTCCTCGGCTGTCGAGGAGTTCGAGGCCGGTGAGGGTGGTGGTGAAGGAAGCCGTCTGTCGGATGGTGTTGAGGTAGTCGGTTTCTTGGTTCATGACCCCGTCGGGTTCGAGGCACGCTTTCTCGGTGTGGGTGATGGGTCCGAGAATGAGCTGGTCGGCGTTGACCTCGTAGTCGGCGGAATAGTCGTTGCAACCGGCGATACCCGTCAGGGTTCTGTCGGTGCGGAACGCCAGGCTGATCTCGGTCCCGTCAACCGGTGAAGTACCTGCGCTGTACGAGGCAAGCCGCCAGGTGATCCCCGCGAGTGGGAGCAGGGTGGCGGGGCGGAAATGCAGCTGGACGGTTCCTCCGGCGTCGGTTAACTCAAGCCGGTCGTTGGATAGGTTGAATCGTTTCGAGGTTTGAAGGGCTTGGATCACCGCGTTGCCTTGGCCCACGTATTCGGGGTCGCAGGCGGAGCCGGTCAGGCCAGGTCAGCGAAGGTGATGGAGGTTGCGTCGATCGAGTAGGCGGACCGGAAGAGGCTGCATCCGGTGGATCCGCTGGCGGTGCCGTCCGTCAATACCAGCGTGGCGATGGTGGTTGGGTTGGCGGGCATCACGAGACGGCCATCCCACACTGAGGTTATCTCCCATTTGGTTCCTTCCAGCGGGTCGCCGGTGGCTGTCTGGCCCTCTCCACAGGCGGCGCCATACCCGGCGGCGAGCGCCGCCGCCGAGGCGCTGCGGATGATGAGGGCGTGGCTACCGCGGAACGAAACGGTCGCACCAGCGACCACCGCTGCTCCAAGCAGTAGGAAGATCAGACTCAGAGACATTGCAGCTCCTTTGTGGTGGCTTTCTCTTCTTCATTGGAATCGGAGAGTGGCCGGTTCTACTGGTTGCGGGCCTTGTCCCATGCTGCGAGGTCCTCGTCCCAGTCCGCCCGGGAGATGACCCAGCAGCCGTCCGATTCGAACAGAGCCGACCAGGCAGCACAGTCTCCGTTGAGGCGGAACTCGACGCGGGCCACCTCGGGGTGCTGAAACACGTTTCGTCTCAGCTCGGCGTTGAAGAAGATCATGCCGGTGGCAGTGTTCATGTTGTTGACGATGATGGCGTCGTTGAAATCGACCACCAGTTCTCCGTCGGTCAACCTCACACTGTTCAACGCGTCTGCGGTCGCCTCGTCGAAGGCCGAGTCGAATCCGACGACCCTTTCGTCTGGGGTTGGTCCGGCGAGCATCGACCGCAGGGTCCACTCGATCCGATCGACCACCTGGTCGGACTCGGGAACGATTCGGGGAACGCCGACTCCCGCCGTCGGGGAGATGGCGTCACCACCGCACTCGAACAGAACGGTGATGACCACTTGCCCGGGGCCGGGAGCGAGGGGATCGGGCGGGTTGCATGTCGGAACGGTTTGCACGTCGACGGTTACGACGGTGCCTTGATCGACGTTGGCTCCCGGGGCAGGCTCCTGGGCCACAACGATCGCCTCGTCAATGTCCTCGGGTAGCGCCAAGACCTCGAGACGAACGTCGCCTAGCTGTGCCCTGGCCTCTGCCAGGGTCAGGCCCCTCAGGTCGGGAACCGACACCACTTCTGGGACTACGTCGGGCCGCGTGGTGGTTGTGGTCGGTGGCGGCAGCGTGGTGCTGCCTGCGACATCGTTTGGAGCGGTGGCTCCGCAAGCGGTCACTACAAGGACCGCCACCGCGAGCAGAGCGATTCTGAGAAGCAGCACGGTGTTTCCTCCTTCACTTCTTGTCGTGTCTTGGACGATCAGATCCCGACGCACGGTTCCCCGCGCTCGGAGGTCCTCGATGCCAAGCGCATCCAGCGCGGTGGGTCAAGATAGGGGATCACTCAAGTGGCGGATCTCCATCCCGACCGATGGTCAAACCCAGGCTTCTCCCGAACTCTCCCTCTGCCTCGGGGGCCTCTGCCAGGCAGCTCACTTGCTATCAAGAGATATACTGTGATCCGATAGCGCTATCTGCTATCATGCAGCCCCAATATGGCAACGACTCGCACGACGTTCACGCTCGATGAAGCCCTCGCCGAACAAGCCCGCCGCCTCGGGATCAATATTTCTGCTGCTGCTCGCGATGGGGTGGCTGCGGCGGTTCGCGCTGCGTTGGCCGGCTCCGACCGTGCGGCCTACGAACGCAACCCGGAGCAGCCCGATTCGTTCTGGAGCGAGGCGGAAGCCTGGGGCAAGGAATGAACCGAGGGGAGATCTGGCTGGCGCAGGTTGGACGGAAACGGCGACCCGTGTTGGTCCTGACTCGGAACGAAGTGCTCGACGTGCGCGCCCTGGTCACTGTGGCGGAGATCACGAGCTCGTTACGGGGTCTCGCGGCCGAAGTTCCCATCGATCACGCGCAGCTCGGACTCGACAGAGAATCTGCCGTCAACTGCGACGGACTTCATACCGTGCCCCAGACGATGCTGACCGAATTCGTCGGCACCGCCAGTCAGGCGACCATGCGCCGAGTCTGTGCTTCCGTCTCCTACGCCCTCGGCTGCTGAGCCGCGGGCTCAGTATCTCGCCGCCCATTACCTTCCCGATAGCCGCCGCGACCGCACGACAACCCGAAATGACCGCTGATGTCCGGTGACAGCCGGTGGCAACCGGTGGCCTGGATTGCGTCGCTGTGTCCTTTGAGGACGATGACGTGGGAGTGGTGGCGGTGGCGAGCGCCACCCGGTAGCCGCGGCGGTGGCCTGGATCCGAGGGCTATGGAGAGAGCCAACCACGACATTCTCAGACTGCGGGGGCAGCACCTGCCGACGACGTCAAAGGCAAAGGTCAGATGCACACCTGGTCCTCACCGGACGAACGTAAGCAACTAACGTCGCAACATGGAGCGCATACGTGGCATATGGCAGCGCCTCATGTCGATCGGTGCCTACCCGGGCGAAACAGACGCGCAGGCAGCCAGGCGGCGGATCGTCGTCGGGTACATGGTCTTCACCAGCACCCGCATCTGTTCCATCGGCCCGTTACGCAGCTTGGGGGTTCCCGTCGCTTGACCGGACAGGGCCGCCCGAGCGGCCGCCAGCGCGTCGGTCGGATCCGATTTGCCGTGGCGGTGTCGGAGCTGCCCGAACCACCGTCCCGAAACCACCCAACCAATCCAACAACTTGCGGTAGCCGGCCTCGGTGGTCTCGAACGACTCGATCCCCAACAACCCGCCAATCTGATCAAGGCAAGCCGCCACATGGAAATCGAGATGTGTGTCCACCCCACCGCAAACGGCACGGGTATCTACCATGGTCATAAGCCATCCCTTTCTCTCGCTATATGTGCAAAGGGGTGGCACGCACCACCGGGACGGCGGTCGTCGATACGGTCGAAGCTGTTCCCGCAGCTCGACCAACGTCGCACCGCCCGACCGGTGAGTGCCTCTCCGTGCCGGTTCCAGGATGGTTTCTGGCTTCTGCGCCGGGGGTGTGGAGCGTGATTATGCGGTGGTTGGGGTCGGCCCGCCTCCATCCGGCAGCCATGTCGTCTTTGAGGATCTGCGGGCTAATCGGCTGG
>Ga0224512_10000296_pt1 | contig 52982 bp, 49 predicted proteins | sample SF_May12_sed_USG_4_FD_169103 | JGI IMG/M metagenome (GOLD analysis project Ga0224512, IMG submission 169103) | Sediment microbial communities from San Francisco Bay, California, United States - SF_May12_sed_USGS_13 | ecosystem: Environmental > Aquatic > Marine > Sediment | place: USA...
GGAATGTCGTAAGACTTGTGCGCCGCCACCTTGAGGTTTTCAAAGTCGAACACGGCCATCGGCTCGGCCAGGTCCTTTTTCGCCCCTTCCAGAGACAGCGGCTTGTCGGTGAAGCACACAAATACCAGGCCATGAACGGTATCGACCGAGACGGCCTTGAGACCGTACTCAGACTTGTCGAAGTCGTCCGGCATATTGCGCGCTGCCGTCAGATTACCGTCGATGTCGTACATCCAGCCGTGGTACGGACACACGAACTTACGGGTGCTGCCTTTGGACTCGAGGCAAACCAGTGAACCACGATGGCGGCACACGTTGGCAAAGCCTTTGAGGATTCCGTCACTGCCTCGGACGATGATCGCGGACTCGTTTGCGACGTTCAGCACCTTGAAATCACCAGGCTCAGGCAGCTCGGACTGATGGCCGGCAAGAATCCAGTTGCGGGTAATTATCCGCTCGAGTTCGAGCTCGAAAATGGCCGGATCGGTGTAGAAGCGCTGGTCGAGCGAATAGCCCTGCTTGTGGCTGGAGATCAGCTCCGCAATAGTTCGGGTGTCTTGACGCATCCTTAGAAAACTTTTACTCGGCAACTACCTATTCTCAGTCTAAATCTGTTGGCGTAGCTTGGGAAGTGAGCTAGAAAATAGAGGTGCTACTGTGTCCACTCACTCAGGCGGCAGTCATCTCATCGAGATCGACACCAGCGCGCCAATCTGGGACCGTTTCTTCACCGTTGCCCCATTGGTTCTCATAGGCACTACAGATCCGGACGGCGCTCCCGACCTTGCGCCCAAGCACATGGTTACGCCGATGGGCTGGCAAAACTATTTTGGTTTTGTCTGTACGCCAGCGCACTCGACTTGCAGCAATATTCAACGCAGTGGCGAATTCACGGTCAGCTACCCGAAGCCATCCCAGGTTCTGTATTCGTGCCTGGCCGCATCGCCCCGGCGCGAGGTCGGTGACAAACCGATTCTCGACTGTTTCGCGACGTTTCCAGCGAAAAAAATCGAGGGGCAATTTATCGAGGAAGCGTATTTGTACTTCGAGTGCAGGCACTTCAAGACCATTGATGGTTTCGGCTCGAATTGCCTGATTACCGGCGAAATTATTGCCGCATATGCAGATAGCGAAGTGTTGCGTGCGAATGAAATTGACGACCAGGAACTCATCCACAGCTCGCCTTTATTCGCCTACCTGGCACCCGGACGCTTTGCGGCTATCGACAGATCGAACGCCTTTCCCTTCCCTGCTGACATGAAAAAGTAAGGGCTATGGGCAAGGTGTTGGCGGATCGCGTTCTTGAGTACGTCCTGGGACAAGACGGCTATCTGATCGACTTGCTCAAACACCTGGTCGACGCGGAGTCACCCTCAGCACACCCTTCCAGCCACGGACCGACGCGCCACGCGTTCATTGGTGCGCTCAAACAGCTGGGCCTCTATGTGCGCGAGGTCGGCCCACCGGGCGGTCCACGCCACATATACGCGCGATCAGAGAACAGGGACAGGCACGGCCGTACGCAACTATTGGTTGGCCATTACGACACCGTCTGGCCGGTGGGAACATTGGCAGAGCGGCCGTTCAGCGTGGATGGCAACATCATTCGCGGACCCGGTGTCTTTGACATGAAAGGCGGCCTCGTGCAAATCGCTCTGGCATTGAAGGCTATTCAGTACCTCAATCTCGAGGTCGTGAACACGCCCCTCATATTTGTGAACGCAGATGAAGAGATCGGCAGCCGCACGTCTACACGATATATCCGCTGGCTGGCACGCCATGCAGACCGCGCCTTCATCCTGGAACCAGCCATGGGCGAGGACGGCAAACTCAAAACCGAACGCAAGGGTATTGGCAAGTTCACGGTGACCGTGTTTGGTAAGGCCGCCCATGCCGGTCTCGACCCTGAATCAGGCGCAAGCGCCATACTCGAGTTGTCACACGTCATTCAAAAGCTCTTTGCGATGAATGATGTGGACAAGGGCATATCAGTTAACGTCGGTACCGTGGACGGAGGTATTCAAGCGAACGTCGTCGCGCCGCATAGCACCGCTGTTGTTGACGTTCGCGTTCCGACTATCGAAGACGGCAGGCAAATCCACGAACGTATTTTTGCCATTGAGCCTGAGGTAGAGGGCGTCCGCCTGAGAATTGAAGGCGGTATCGGAAGACCATCAATGGAAGCCACGCCGGGTAATCGGGCGCTGTGGCTGCAGGCAGAAAGTATCGGCGAGGAACTCGGGCTTGAGCTGCATCAGGCCATGGCCGGCGGTGGATCCGATGGCAACACGACAAGCCAGTACACAGCGACGCTCGATGGACTTGGGCCGGTCGGAGACGGTGCTCACGCGAAGCACGAGTTCCTGTACATCGACAAGACCCTTGAACGCACCGCATTGTTAACGATGCTGATGCTGGCACCTGCGACTACAAAGCCGGCTTTGGAGTAAATAGCGTGAGCCGAACGGTTATTGGATATCTGGCGCGCATCGCCGATTTTGACAGCCAGCCGTATGACGTCGAGTTGATCGAACACTCCAACTGGGGAAACGGCGACTATGTAATAGGCCAGATAACCGGCCCGGAAAATGATTTGTACAACATCGAAACTCGCACAGGCGAAATGCTGCCGGTAGTCGCCGGGGACAAGGTTATTGGGGCGCTGGGGCGGCGCGCAGGGACTTTGCAAGGTGTCGGCGACTACCTGAGCGTGAAGAACGGTCACCTTGATGCGCTAACGAATGCCGGTCTTTTTGGCGCCTACACGTCGCTCTCACAGCTGCTGTCTAAACCCATCTCCTTGCTGTATCGCGGCCATATCGTACGGCACGGCCGCAAGGTGCAAATGTCTGATTTTGCCGTTCGCAACAAAGCGCGCAAGTTTACCGTCCCCACCATTCTCATTATCGGCACCTCGATGTCAGCGGGAAAAACTGTTTCCGGCACGCTTGCCTGTAAAATTCTTGTGGCCTCCGGACTGAAAGTCGCAGGAGCAAAACTCACGGGTGCGGGACGATACAGAGACATCCTGAGCTTCCAAAGGGCAGGTGCATCCCAGATCTACGACTTTGTTGATGCCGGACTGCCATCGACGATTGTTCCAGAAAAGGAATTTCGTGCGGCGATTCGACCGTTGCTTGGCCTCATCGATGAGCACCAACCAGACGTAATGGTTGCCGAGGCCGGCGCATCACCGCTGGAGCCCTATAACGGCGCAGCACTCATGGACGAGCTTGGAGATGCAATACGCTGCATTGTCCTCGCCGCTTTTGATCCCTATTCCGTCGTTGGTGTGCAACAGGCATTCGGTGTTACACCCGATCTTGTAACCGGCCCGGCAACAAGCACAACAGCTGCCTGTGCACTGGTCGACAAGCTGACAGGCATACAGAGCATTAACGTGCTCGATCCGGCGTCCGTCCCGGCGTTCCGCGATCTGCTCGCAGAAAAACTCGACAGGGAGTTACGCTAGTCGATGCATCGCCGCGAATCATCACGAATCCATCATGTATTCCTCAGGAAAATCACGCTGACTCTGACAGCATAAAATACGTATTGCCCTTTCGATTGTATGCGCCGAATCTGGCATTTGATGTCATAGCTACTTGAACGACATCCTGGAGGTGCTCTCATGAAAATTCGAAATCTCATAATCGCATTACTACTGGCTGCGCTTGCCGGTTGCTCCTCCTTCTGGCTTGGCCCTGGTTACGAGAAAGTGCGAGAAGGCTCTTCAAGCAGCCTGGTGGACTATCTCTATCCCGACGGCGAAATTCCCCCGGCAGTCGATGGTAATTTGCCTTATTTGAGTCTGCCTGTTCGTGTCGGTATTGCGTTTATACCGTCGCGCAACAGCGAAGACATTACTGCGGCAGAAAAACAGGAGCTTATGGAGCAGGTCGCAGACGCATTCCGCGACCGTGACTATGTCCAGTCGATTCAGTCCATTCCCGAGACCTACATGAAGTCGGCCAGAGGTATCCAGGGAATGAAACAGGTAGCCGCACTATTTGGCGTCGACATCATGGCATTGGTGTCGTACGACCAGATTTCCTTCTCGGGCGAGCGCGACAGCGCACTGCTGTACTGGACGATCGTGGGTGCGTTGGCCGTGAAGGGCAACACCAATGAAGTCCAGACCATGATCGATACGGCTGTATTTGATGTGGCAACGACAAGGCTGTTGTTCCGTGCACCCGGCACGCACAACGAGCAGCGTAATGTTACGTTAATGGACAAATCGCGTGATCTGCGCAAGTTGCGAAGCGCCGGTTTTGTCGCAGCGAACGACGATATGATCCTCAATCTCGATAAGGAACTGGAGGGATTCCGCGCAGCAGTCGAGAGTGGAGAACGTGCCCAGGTTGCCTGGCGTCCCGGCTCTGGCGGCGGTGGTGGCATGACACTGCCGATATTAGCGCTATTGCTTGTCCTCGTGGCTGCCGGCAGGGTGCCTGGTCGTCGGTACAGCTAACCTGCCGTTGCGAGTGCCTACAGGATTTGCGGCGCAAGTGGCGCTGCGAGGCTGCCCAGAAAAGCCTCGATCTGTTGCAGCTGACGACGACTCAGGCCCAATGGTTTGGCTTCGTTGTGACCGATCATTGCGGGGGGTGCCTCGTTGTAATGGCGTAAGGTTTCAGCGATCGTATTGAACTGGCCTTTGTGCATGTACGGCTCGGTATTTTCCAGGTTGCGCAACGATGGCGTACGGAATGCGCCGATGAGCTCTGCTCCGGTGCGGGCGTATCTGAGTTCCGTACACTCCGCTTCAGCGCTATCGCTGTGGTTGCCACTGCAGTTGAACGGATCCGCAAGCACTTCACGTACACCCGCCACCCGGCCCTTATCCGGAACCTCGCCTGGAAACGAAATAACGCCTGTATTGTGAAACTCATTGTTCGTTAGAAGCGGGCCATTGTGGCATTGAGTGCATCCTGCCTCGCCGATGAATAGCTGCAAACCAAGAATTTCATCGGTCGAAAGCGCCGCAGCCTGCCCATCTTCGTTGCCATCAAGCAGCGCTTCGACATAGTCGTCGAACCTTGACGGCGACGGCATAAGCAGACGCTCGAATGCTGCGATGGCTTTGCCAACGTTGGCGAATGCAGTGTCAATAGCACCGTCCGCGGCAGGATCAAATACGCCGAACAAGATCTCGTAGTCCTCGCGGTACTCGGGACTTTGCGTGACGAGTTCGACGACTTTTACTCTGTCGCTGCCATGCTCATTTGGGTCTTCCAGCGGCGCCAATGCCTGCGACCAGAGGCTGTCTTTTCGACCATCCCAATACAACCATGGGCTGTAAGCGACACCAACAATGCTGCGCGTATTGCGTTTCGAGCTGGCAACACCTTGTCCTTTCGGCAAACCATCGGTGAATCGGCGCTGTGGTTGATGGCAGCTTGCACACGAAACTACGCCGTTCGCGCTCATTCGAGTATCGAAAAACAGTTGCTGGCCCAGCTTCGCAGCGCGTGGATTGGCAGCGACGGCGTTCGTCGGATCCGGTGCCAGGGGTGGCAGGCTGGTTATCCATAAAGAACGCAAAACATCGATCTCGGCTTTTGTCCATGGCGCCGGACTAAGCGGACGGATCTGCCATGCGGCGGCGGCCAGCGCTGCTATCGCGAGCACCGCAACGATGGTCTTGCCGGCTTTCTTACGGTCTGTGCTCACAAATCCAGCGCGATAACAGCAGTATCGACTTTGCCGTCGGCCTTGACCGTTACCGACACTTCCCAACGGCCATTCATATGAAAACGCATTCCCTCGAGCCGGTACCGTCCTTCGCCCAGGTATTCAGTGACACGAGGGCGCGTCGGCATTCCATGATCATGCAAAGGCATCCCACCAAGCACTGAAATCTCGGCCGTCGTGACTGGATCTCCAGTCAACGTGCGCACACTAAGCACCCAGGTATGAATTTTGTTGATCTCGATCGGATCGAGCTCCGCTTCAAAACTAATTTTGTAAACGCCTCGGCGTGACGACCACTCCCGCTCGGTATCGGCGGCAAGTACGCTCACCTGCAGCACCAGAACGAGTATTGCGAACCAGGTTAATCTGCTGAGCATCAACTTCTCCGGGATCGACGACTCATCACCCAGTAATGGAGTTGAATCGCAATCAATATTGCAATGAACCAGGGCCAATAACCAAAGCCCGTAAAACCAACCTCAAACGGGAAGACGGCACGATAGATTTTTTCGGCACGGTCAACATTTGCAGTAACGATGCCGATGTAATCACCCTCTTCGTCGAATGTGTGCACGACAGAGAAAACATCCGGTTCGATCACGGCCTGCTGGTGAAATACAGTGACGCCGTCGAGATCTTCGATCTCCGCAACGTCCTCCCACCGCGCGAAACGACCTTTGCCCGTGACGTCTTTGATAATTCGAAAATCAATGGGCACGTCACCTAGTTCGCTGTGCAAATACTCCATGACAAATACGGTTTCCGTTGCGTCGGGCAGGTCCTCGCAATATTCATTGTGGCCGTCGGAACGGGGCTGGTAGATTTTGAAATGTCCACGGAGGTAGTTGACCTTGATCACACACAGGTCACCCTCTTCTACAACGCCACCGTGAGACAGCACCGCGGGTGATGTAAGCAACAAAAGCAAGAAGACAATTGATCTCGGCACAGCGTGTTTCCTACCTAAGGTGCAGGCGATAAGCAATGATCGCGCTTATGGCCAGCGGCACAGCGAAGATGTAAAAGTTTGCAGCCATATCGAGACCACCGGCAATCAAGTAACCGGCAACAGCCGGGCCCGCAACCGCACCGAATCGGCCTAAGCCGATAGACCAGCCAATGCCGGTGCTGCGCATCGACGTCGGGTAGGCTTTGGCTGCCGCGGCGTACAGCCCCGTAAACCCGCCCTGCTGCAGAAGGCCAATGATAAAGATCAAGGTAAGCAGAAGATCAATATCCCCAGGCATCGCGGCAAAAATAACCATGAAAACGGAAGCAGAGAACATCAACGTAAAGACAATATTCGTCAGTTTCCACCGTGTAGACAAGATACCGAGTATCCAGACCCCAATAACTCCGCCAAGGTTGAAAAGGAAGAAAGCTTCACGGGCATCTGCCGCGCTGAAACCGGATTCTTCAATCAGCATCGGAATCCAGCTCAGCAGAAAATACAAGGCACTAAAGGCCAGGAAAAAAGTCGTCCAGAGTGTCAGCGTAACCTTGCGGTGTTCCTTGGCCAGCAGTTGCGACATGACCTGGACCATACCCAACGATTGATTCTGGTGCCGCGGCTCGACATCCGGCATTTGTAGCAAGGAATCCCTATTGAGCTTGGCCAGTATTTTGTTTATTCGTCGCAATGCGTCGCTTGGCCGTCGCTCCAGCAGGTACTTGAGTGACTCGGGAATCAGCAACCATGCGACCATTCCCATCGCCAGCGTAGTAGCACCACCAAACCAAAACATGCCGCGCCAACCATAGTCCGGCAGTATCAGGCCGGCAGCGACCGACGTGAGCATGGCGCCCAGCGCATACCCCGACGTCACGAAAGTTACCGCCAGTGATCTATATTTTTCCGGGCTGTATTCGGCGGCCAAAGTTGCCTGGCTCGCAAGCATGACTCCGGCGCCCAGACCGCTGATGAAACGCAGCGCGATGAATTCCATAAGCGTTGTTGCATTTGCAGTCAGCAGGATCGATACGCCAACGACAATGATGCTGACTACGATCACCTTGCGCCGCCCTACAATGTCGGAGATTGGTGCCAGCAGCATCGCGCCCGCCACCATACCGACCAGCGCGAAGCTGAAAATCCAGCCGACTTTATCTGCCGGCAACATCATCTCGCGCGAGACCTCTCCAGCCACGACCGCCATCGCGATGATGTCGAAACCGTCAAGCATGTTGAAAAACATGCACAGCACAACTACGAGAACTTGCTGACGGCTGATCTTGCCGTTGTCGATAACGTCCGTGATAAAACTCATGTCAGTCGCCCGCCGCTTGCTGCTCGAGGGCGGCCACTATCTGCTTGAGCCCGCGCAGCGCCGACGTCCAGCTAGCGGCGTCGACCGTCTGCTTCAGCTCAGCATATGTCGATGCCACGCGCGGCATAATTCGAGCTTCGAGTTCCTTACCGGCCTCCGTGACGTATACAGAGACCTTGCGACGGTCTGCATCCGAGCGGCGCCGTCCGACGAGATCCGCCTTCTGCAGGCGGTCGATAACACCGACCAGGCTCGGCGGCGGTATCAATGTCAACGCGGAAAGTTCGCGAAAGGCTATGCTGTCATGCTCCCACAGCACACGCAGTACCCGGCCCTGCTGCTCAGTAAGATCGAAATCATTGAATATCTTACGGAATCTTGGCATAACCGCGTCCAGCGCACGGTTTAGCATCATTGGCATGGAGCCGCTGAATTGGTCTATTGCCATCGCAGAATATCCATTAACGTATTAATTATTAATATATGAATAAAAACAGTCAGAATGTCAAGCGAAGCTAATCCAGCCGCAACAAGCGAACTGCGTCAGAGCCTGGGTGCCTTTGCAACCGGCGTGGTCGTCGTGACCTGCAGCGGGTCTGAAGGGCCGTGCGGAATTACCGCCAATAGCTTTAGCTCCGTTTCGCTGGAGCCACCGTTGGTGCTTTGGAATATCGCGAAAGTATCTAACTCTCTGCAAGCCTATATTGATGCTGAGTATTTTGCGATCAATGTGCTGAGGGCGGATCAAAGGGCACTATCGGTTCATTTCGCCCAGTCCGACCACGCGTCATTCGCGTCAATTGAGTTTAGTGAGACCAGCGACGGGGTGCCGATACTTCCACAAACGCTCGCCTGCTTTGAGTGCCGAACCCACCAGGTGCACGATTGCGGTGACCACCACATTATTGTTGGCGAAATTGAACGGCATAGAATCGACCAGGGCGAGCCACTTTTATTTTTCCGCGGACAATACGCAGAGATTGCGAACTCCGCGCGCGGCGAGCCTGTAGTGTGAACTGGAATGGAACTTGACGATGAAACGGAAAGTCTTTTGCATAGGATTCCATAAAACCGGCACAACGAGCCTCGAGTTAGCGCTGAAGAAACTGGGCTATCGCGTCACCGGATCGTTTGGCACCAAAGATCCTGACATAGCCGATAAAGTTCACGAGATGGCGTATGCCATGGTTGATAAATTCGATGCGTTCGAGGACAACCCCTGGCCAATTCTCTACAAGGAGCTTGATCGACGATTCCCGGGTAGCAAATTCGTCATGACTCGCCGGCCTGCCGACGCCTGGATTCGCAGTATGGTCAAGGACTTCGCCCTAACCGAAACACCGATGCGGCGCTGGATCTATGGAGAAGGAGCCGGTTGCCCCGAAGGCAACGAAGACACCTACGTCGCCCGATACGAGCGGCACAACAAGGACGTGTTGGAACACTTCGCAAACCGCCCGGACGATTTGCTGGTCTTTGACCTGCCAAAAGGTGACGGCTGGAACAAGCTCTGTCCATTTCTCGGGCACGACGTTCCGGACGAACCATTCCCTCACGCGAACAAGGCAAGCCTGTCGCGAAAATTGAAGAATATCGTCAAGAAGCTGTAGCGCAGCTGCTGCTATAGACGATAGGTCAATCCCAGGTACGCAGTGCGCGGAAGTCCGGGCCTGGCGCCGGCAGGACGTAAGGCAGCAACATAAGTTTCATCAAGAAGGTTATCGACTTTGACGTAGGCCGATAGTTTGGGCGAAAACTGCCAGGCGCTTGCCAGGTCCCAGACCACGCGTGCATCGACAGACTCAGCCTGATCAAACGGACCCTGGCCTGCCGTTGTGCGTAGCTTGCCAATGTAGCTGGCGGCAATATTGATGCGCCACTGCTCAGTTGTGAGGCCAGCCATCGCGCGCAGCTGATGTTCAGGAATGTACGGAAGCTCGTCGCCAACACTGACTTCGCCCCATGGGTCAAAGTTGCTGTCGAAGGCACTTTCGAATTCGGCTTGCGTTGTCCACGTGTATTGCAAACTAACCGGTACTTCAACGCGTCCAATGCTCCATGCATAACTCGATGTAACTTCGAGGCCGCTGACAACAACCTCACCACCATCGAATTGCTCGCCGACATCGCCACCGCCCGTTGATTCGGTAACGGTGCCAACAAGGTTGTCGTAGTCGTTGACGAAGTAGATAGCCTCAAAGCTCAGCTTGCCGCTATCGTAGCGGGTGCCCGCCTCGACATTGAGGCTGGTTTCCTCGGCTGCCGAGCTGCCAGGTGCGGGCGGGTTGAACCCTTTGTGCACGCCGGCGAGAAGCCGCCAGTCAGAGTTGAGCCGATACAGTGCACCAAGCCCGGGAATAAGCACTGATACCGAGTTGTCACGCACGCGCGACGGCCCCTGGATACGATCAGGATCGGCTGTAGAATAATCAAGGCGCTGCATTTTGATATCTTCAAAACGCAAGCCAGGCGTAAGAATCCACTTGCCGTTGCGAATCTCCGTGTCGACAAAAAACGACGTTACATCCGCGCTCGAAACACGGTTCGTTTTCGAACCGGGTGCGGCCGCCGTTGTCAGCTGCAGCGCTCCATTCTCCATTCGGTACGCATCTTCATGTTGAAAACGATCCTCTTCGTCTTCGTGAACGCGAACACCACCCGTCAGCGCGATTTCTGCATCGCCGATACCAAAACCCCACTCCATGCTCGCCTGCAAGCCCTGTGAGTAATAGCTGCGCTTGTTGGCACGCTTGGTAATCGCATCGTCCGGGCTCGTTGCACCCTTAAGCCACGCAAGTTCGTTTGCGAACAGCAGTGGCTCGTCGAGCACGCTGCTCATACCGACGCCGTTTACAGACTGGAGCTTGTACCAGTTGCGCTTGAAGTCGTTTCGATACGCGGTGATTTCGCCGCGCCAGTTGTTGCCAGGGTCAATCACATAACTCAGCTGATATTGCTCGTGCTCGCTGACGAGTTGATCACCTTCTGATGCTGCGTAACGTCGCAAGGGGTCAAGCTCGAAGTCTTCCGTTGTGAGCCCAAGATAAGCTGTGTCGGATGTCTGCTCGGTGAAACCGGCTTTGAGGCGCAGGCTTTGATAAATCGACGCAGCCGGGTCGCTATCCAGTTGCAGTTTCGCGACATAGTCTTCGAGCTCGTAGCCGGTGCTGCCGCCGACAGGGCCATCGATATTCTTGAATCCGTCGCTCTGGCTCTGCACCGTTTCGACAAGCCATGACACGCGCTCGCCGCGACTGCCGTAATTCAGCAATGCATCGGCAATATTGTGATCGCCAAGGCGGAAATCCAGCGTGCCGCCCGGTTGCTCCGGTATCGGCGTAGAAATCATGTTGATCGCCCCGCCGGTCGTGCGCGGCCCTACGACCACAGCGGCCGGGCCTTTGAGCACCTCAACCGAATGCATACGGCGTTGCGTCGGGAAGTAATAGGCGGACGGCGCCGCGTAGGGCGCCGGAGCGATAAGAACACCATCTTCCAACAGCGCGATGCGCGCACTGCGATCAAGGCCGGAACCACGAATACCGATATTGGGGCGCAGGCCGAATCCCTCTTCCTCCTGCACATAGACACCGGGAACTGAACGCAACACCCGGAGGATGTCCGCATCGATGAACACTGCGAGGTCTTCCTGATCCATCACGTGGGCCGATCCGGGCACATCGGCAACATCGCTGCGGTGACCAATGATCGTCACGGAATCAATCGGCTCCAGCGCGGCGTCGCCCTCGGCCTCCTGGCCGCGAGCGGCCAGCGATACAAGCAAAACGGCCAGACAAACGGCCATGCGGGTGGTTCCGGGGTACTGCATTACAGTGTCCTGTGCGTCTTTTGAGCAAGTAGAGGAAACCGTAATGCAAATGCGAATGATTCGCAACTGCGTTAAATACGTATAAATCCCCGCCAAACACCTATTGCAGGGCAGCGGAGCCCGCAAATACGGGGTCAAACAGGTCTGAAACCAGCACACAGCCTCGAAGCGACAGATGATTGTCATCACGGTACAGCGGTGTCCCGTCCATCACGACCCTGCAGTTCTGACCGTCGCAAAGCAGCTCGCTCGGGTCGACTATTGTTAAGTTTTGTTCGGCTTGCAACGTGTCGAAGACGCGCGTGACGGCCGATGTCCGCTCACGGTATTCCGCGATTGACGGAGCAATCATCGCGTTGACATCGCGGCCCGTCAGCTTCGCCGAGTAAGTAGCTGCTGGTACGTCGTGCCCAATTTCCGGCACCTGCGTCACGAGCACAATATTCTTTCCCAGCCTTTCGAGCGCCTTGATCGTGCGCCACAGCCCGAGCTCGAACAAAACAGCATTGTCCCCCGTCTCTGTTTCGCCTGAATCGAGATCGACCAAGGACATGGATCGGCCCGATTCATTCTTGTAGCGAGTTCCGTTCGATACGAATGCCCATCGTGCCGCCAGAACCACGGTTTCGATGTCCGGACGTCCACCAACATGCTCGAGAATCGACGCATTGAATTCAGCGCATGATGGTTCGCCCGGGCGATGTATTGACAGCAGTGGCGGACACGCTGTGCGAACAGCAAGCAAACCGGCGGCGCCCTGTCTACCGGCGCTCAGGTTGACCGCACTCGCCATCGATAGCGCGTGCGAATCGCCCCACAATAGAAACGTCGGCGGCGAGTCCTGCGCACCAATACCGCAAAGGTTCGAAGTGCCGCCCTCTTTCTCGCCGGCCTCCTCGCAGTTCTTCCAGTGTTGCCAGCCCGGATCCGCAGCCATGACGTCACTCATCGGCGCTGTCGTGCTTCTTCCGGGAAAGCCGTTCATGAAGACCAGCGTAAGGCTGGCGCTAATTACTACAGCGGTTACCACGGCGAATCTGACAAACAACCGTTCCCTCGGCCCAAGTAATTGCCGGTTTCTAAACGGTGTTTCAACGAACCGCCACGACAATGTCGACAAAAAAATAATGAAGATCAGGATCAGGCCTGTCTCGAGGTCCGTCCACTCATTAATCAAATATTGCTTCGCAAAAACGACGATCGGCCAGTGCCAAAGATAAAGCGAATACGAAATCAGGCCAAAGAAAACCATCGGCCTGACACTGAGCGCCCGATTCACGAATGTTTTCCCGCCGGCACCGGCATGAATGATGAAAGCTGTTCCGACCGTCGGTAGTAGCGCTGCGGCGCCTGGAAACGGCGTATCGTGTGTAAAGACAAACACGCTCGTCAGCATCATCGCCAGACCGGCTGTCGACAGTGCATTCCGGGCGGCGGCGCCCTCAAGCTTCGGGATCAGTTGCAGCGCCAGCACGCTGCCGATGAGCAACTCCCAGGCCCTGAACGGGATCAGGTAAAAAGTGGCGGATCCATTGACACCTGTCCAGTAGATGCAAGCCAGCAGCGAAATGAGGCCGATAGAAATCAGCCAGACCCCAAACCTGCTCGAGAAGCGCTTTGCGATCAACATAAGAAGAAACGGAAACAGGATGTAATACTGCTCTTCGACCGCCAGTGACCAGGTATGCAGCAGGGGTTTCAGTTCGGACGAACCGTCGAAATAACCGGAACCCAGGAAGAAGAAAATGTTTGACGAGAAAACAGAGGTCGCCGTCGCGCTTCGGCCCAATTCCTCGAGCTGCGCCGGACTTAGAAACACGAGCCCCGCCAACAGCGTTGCGACAACCACCACAGTCAGTGCCGGCAATATTCTTCGGACACGACGTTCGTAGAACCTTGCAATCGAAAACTCGCCCGCGGCCAGTTCCCGAACGATTATCGAAGTGATCAGGTAACCGGAGATGACAAAGAAAATATCGACGCCGACATAGCCGCCGCTGAAGTGCTTGATGCCGACATGAAAAAACAGGATTGACAGCACCGCCACTGCCCGCAATCCATCAATGTCAGGACGATACTTCGGAGTCATAGCGGGCCCTGGAGGGAAACTAGCCTAATGCGCTTCTCTGAGTCATTGGTCCTGACTCTTGCGAATGAACTTGCGTACCTTGGTGAAGAAAGAATTCTTGTTGTAGCGGCCTTTTACGATGTGCCGAATCTGGCATACGTTCGGAATTTCGAGCGGCGTACCGTGGGTACCTATCAGCCAGCGGAACGCGCGATCTTCGTAGGTTTTCATCCAGCGCGGTGCTGGAGTTTGATAGTACTTTATCGAATCGCAGTACCCGCAGGCACGGGCGATATCCCCGTGTGTAATCTGATGGGGTCCCTTGGCTTTCTTGCGTGGCCCACCATACGGCGTGAACTGGTCAATCGGAATTTCGAGCAGGTTCGGCCCCTCGCGCCCTTTCTCGAGGATTTCGTCGTCTTCCGGCAGTAGCTTCGTACCAAGCCCGATATTCGGATGGACCAGGCCATCATCACGACCCTGCAACAGATCTGCCAGCGTATCGAGACAGTCCTCATGAAAAATGATGTCGGCGTCCGTAAACCATATCCAGTCTGCGGTGGTGTTTTTGGCTGCTCTATTTCGGCCTATGCTGCGACGAAACAACTCTTCCTTTGCCAGGGGCTGCCAGTTCCAGGTAACGCCCGGCACTTCCATGCGACCGAAGTAATCCAGCACCGGCACAACGCGGTCATCGTCCGGCACATGAAAGACGGTCATCGTGATATCGAGTTTGTCGGTGCGATGGTTGACAAGCGAACTAAGTTGATACGTCAGAAAGTGGCCGTACCTCCAGCAGTGGCTGACGATCTCCAGCTTGAGTTTGCCGGTTTTTTTTACCTTCTCTACCGTCGCCGGATCGACGTCGCGAAACCAGGCAACGGGCAGTGCGCCCGACACGGCGAGGCGATAGAACATGCTGACAACTGACTCACCGAACCCTGACATGCCGAACTCCGATACAGGAAGTCACGCTGACCTGCGCTTTCTGCGATACGTGGCGACTTTTCGCAACGCATTGATATATTGGGAAAAACGAGCCCAGAAGTATACTTTCTCAGGATAGCGACTTCTAGAAAAATCGGGCTCTACCGACTCCAGAACCTGCTCCCAGTCTGCCGAGGTTTCGTAGCCACACTCGATGAGCTCCGGTGTCAGCGAGCCGTGAATTTGCTGCTGCCCCTTTATCCGTCCCAGGTGTTTTTTCCAGCCCCCAACACTTGTTGGCGCGATTGGTCGCACACTGTGCATCGCAGTAACCGACTTCTCCGACACCTGCGCGTACTCGTGATACTCGGAAAACCTGTGTACTTGCTCGAGCCACGGAAACTTCGCCGCGATTACTTTCTGTGTCGCATCAGGATCCGTCACGAAATCTTCGTAACGAATTTCGAGGAATCGTTCATGCCCGTACAATGATCGGGCATAGCCGTGCATCTGGCGCCACAGACGGATATTCGAGTAATACCTGTCTTTATTCTTGCCGTGGCGGCTGACGATGACATCCCGCGGGTCCCGTACGACATAAATGACGTAGAACTCCGGGTCGCTCCGCAGGACAGCTTCTGCATACATCGTGTCTTTCGGCCGCTTGGTCAACAGTATCTGCCCATCATCGGCCGACACGAGATGAAATCGAATTTCGTGATCGTAGTGCTTGTCGATATTGAAGCACGCCACCATCGCTTCATGTAACAAGGTCGTTCCGCTGCGTGGTGAGCAAGCGACTATGTGCAGGTGTTTGAACATTCGACCGATGATACGCGCTTAGCAAATGCGCGGCAGGGGGTCGTCCTCAAGCTCTTCGAGAAAACGCTCCCCACCAAGCGATGTCTCAAGTATGACGCGTTTATCGGTGCCGGCTATTCGCCCCACTCTCGCTGCATCACGACCCGCTGGCAGAGCACGCCATACAGCCAGTGCTGCATCGGCCTGGTCGGGCGAGATAACCGCCAACACGCGACCTTCACAGGCGAGATAGTAAGGGTCGTAGCCGAGCATATCGCACACCGATTGCACCGGCTCTTTGACCGGTATCGTGGGCTCAAAGCGCACACCCAACCCGGTCGCACGAACAATCTCATGCGCAATGGACGCAATACCACCTCTCGTCGGGTCGCGCATGAATCGTAGCGCGTCAAATCCGAGCAACGATTCGGTAAGCTCCATGACAGGACCGGCATCGGACACCACGTCGCCACGTAAGCCGAAGTCCTCCCGCGCCAACATGACCGCTGTACCGTGATCGCCAACTGTTCCGCTGACGATGATGATGTCGCCATCCACGATCTGGCTGATCGCAGGGCGTACCCCGGGCAAGCGCACACCGACACCGGTCGTTGCGAGATATAACCCACCTCCTTCACCGCGGCGTAATACTTTCGTATCACCCGCGACAACTTTGACACCGGCATCTGTTGCGGCCTTCGCGAGGCTTGCAACAATTCGATCGAGGACTTTTATCTCCAGCCCCTCCTCGATAAACGCGTTCAGCGTGAAGTACATCGGCCGCGCGCCGGCGACAGCAAGGTCATTCGTCGTTCCGTGAACGGCCAACGATCCGATATCACCACCCGGGAATTCGAGTGGCTGCACGGTAAATCCGTCGGTCGTCATCATGACGTCGTCGCTGCCCAACGAAATCGGCGCCGCATCCGCCTGCACGTCCAGGCCGGAGCCACCCAGGTGCCGGGCGAATATCTCTTCGATTAGTTCGCGCATAAAACGGCCGCCGTTACCGTGTGCAAGTGCAATGCGATCGTCTTCCATCGTCTCTTATCCGTTGTGGCCGCGGGCCGCGAGTTCTGCTGCTTGCCCGAAACTCAGTGCCGCATCGTTGCAGGGTAACGCACCAGGCAAGTAAACGCGGAACCCCTCGTCTTCCAGCAAGCTTATCGCTAGTTCGGCAAGCACACGATTCTGGAACACACCGCCACATAAGCCGACCCTGTCCACCGCGTGTGCGTCGCGAATTGCCTGAGCCTGCTGCAGCAACGCCTGCGCAACGCTCGAGTGAAATATGTCCGCCCTTGATGCCTTGCTGCGGCTGCGGTCGCCAATGACATCCAGCAACGGTGCCCAATCGCTGCGCCAGGTGCCAGCCTTGTCTTTTGTAAGTGGCAGGTCTATGCCCCTGGCGCTGTTCTCGCACAGCGCTTCGAGCATCATCGGACCTTGTGCTTCGAAACTTGTGAAAGGGACGTCGCAGATGAGCGCAGCAGCAGCGTCGAACAAGCGACCGGCGGCGCTCGTTTCCGGACAATTCAGGTCTTTCTGCCACGCGATTTTCGCGAGGCCGTCCTTGTCCGGACATTGCGGCCAGTCCTTATCGCAGGCCCAATGCAAAGCGGCCGCACTTCGCCAGGGCTCGCGGCCCGCCTTTTCTCCCCCAGGCAGGCGGAACGGCCGCAAACTGGCGACGCGACGCCAGTTCCCGGCTTCGCCAAGAAGCGCTTCGCCACCCCAGAGTGTGTGATCTTCGCCCAATCCAACCCCATCCCAGGTGAAAACAAGCCAACGGCCTGCAAGCGCGAATTCTGCAGCGAGTGCGCTGGCATGGGCACGGTGGTGGAAGACATTCTCGACCGGCAACGCCTGTGTCCTCGCCCATCGATGGGTGGTGTATCCGGAATGGGCATCGCAAGCGATGCGCTCGGCGGTCACGCCATAGAGCGCTTGCAGGTCTTTCGCCACCTGTTCGAAGATAGACAAACTTCGGGGGTTATCCATCTCGCCGATGTGCGGCGACACAACAACCCGGTTGTCCCAGGACAGTGCGAGAGTGCCTTTCATGTGCCCGCCAACCGCGAGCAGCGGTTGTGGCTGTCGCCAAGGCAGTTCGAACTCAAATGGAGCGCAACCGCGACCGAGACGAAACGGACGCATGGAGCCTGCGATGCGCCGATACACCGGATCATCGGCCGGACGCACGATTGGGCGGTTGTGATGCAGAAAAACATCAGCGACATCGCCGAGCCTGCTTTCGACTTCGCGATCGTCCGTTAACACGGGCTCGCCGCTAACGTTAGCTGACGTCGCAACCAGCGGCGCCTTGAACCCATCGAGCAGCAACTCGTGCAACGGGCTATACGGCAGGAAGGCACCAATCTCGGCCAGTCCGGATGCGACGTTGTCAGCGAGATCACTGCCTGCCGAACGCGTCACCAGCACGATGGGTCGTGCAGGGCTGGTCAAAAGCGTGGCCTCGACATCGTCCAGGCATGCGTGCTCACGGACCAGGTCCAGGCCGTCAGCGCCGGCAAATGGAAACATGACCGCCAACGGCTTGTCTGGTCGATGTTTGCGTTGCCGCAAGACGTCAACAGCATTGGCATCGCACGCGTCGCACATCAGGTGATAACCGCCAATGCCCTTGACGGCGACGATTGCCCCCACACGAAGGGCATTGAGTGCAGCTTCAAGAGCAGCTTCGGCACTTGCGGTTGCTTGTCGTTGCACATCGACAAACTGCAGTTGTGGACCGCAGTCAGGACATGCAACGGGTTCCGCGTGAAAGCGTCGGTTCTCGGGGTCGAGGTATTCCTGTTCGCACGCGCCGCAAAGCGGAAATTCGGTCATGCTTGTATTGGGCCGATCGTACGGCAATGACTCTATTAATGTGTAACGTGGCCCACATTGGGTACAGTTGATAAACGGATACCGAAATCGTCTGTCTGACGGTTCTTTCAGCTCCTCACGACAATCGTCACACATGAAATAGTCAGGCGGTACGAATACGCGAGCATTTGCTTGTGCAGAACTCGTGACGATCCTGAATGCGTCGAAGTCCGAATTAGCATGCGCTTGAACGCTATCGATGGTCGGGCGGGACAAGGGTGGCGCGTCGTTGACGAGATCCGCTTCGAATTGCTGCAGAGACTGCGACGAACCGCACGCGAGTATCTCGACTTCGCCCAGCCGATTCTGCACCTGCCCGGTTAGCCCGTGGCGTTTCGCCAGGCGATACACAAACGGTCGAAAACCTACGCCCTGTACGTGGCCGGAAAGAACAAAGCGAAGACTGTTGTTTGTTGCGGCACGCACGAGTTCGGCAGGCTCAGCCAACAGACTGTTTCCTACCCTCCCACTCGTTGTCTCGACGACCCGACGACCACCAGATTCGACACGCGCCTTCATCGGACACCATGCACGGGCCGATTGGCTTTCGCGGCGTGCACGCGAGGCCGTACAGGCGGCACTGATTCGGATAGATCTTGCCAAGCACAACACGGGCACAGTCACAGCCGGGTGGCATTTCACCGACGCGTTTGCGCGAATCGTCTGCATAGGACGGGAAATGCACACGAGCATCGTGTGCGGCGAATTCTTTGCGCAGGACGTAGCCAGATTTTGGAATAACGCCGATGCCGCGCCAGTTCGAATCACTAACCTGCATTACTCTGTCCAGTTGCTCGCGCGCCGACGGATTACCGCCTGGACGCACAACTTCCGGGTAACAGTTATCGAGGAAATGCCGGCCATCTCTTAGCTGTCTCAGCACAGAGTACATTGCTGCCAACAGCGTATCCGGTCGAAACCCGGCTACGGCCGCCGGTATATCGTGCTTGTCGACAACGAACTCCCACTCCTCAGGGCCCATTACGGTGGAAACATGCCCCGGCGCAATGAGCGCGTCGAAGCCGGGGGCTTCTGACTCCAGCAGCATTGCCACCGCCGGCCACGTCAGGCGGCCCGACAAAAGCACGAGCAGATTCTCCGGTGCACCTTCGGCGAGCATCGCGGCAACCGGTGCGGTCGTTGTTTCGAAACCGGCCGCAAAAAACACGACTGTCTTGCCAGGGTTCTCTTCGGCGATACGTACGGCTTCTGTAGGAGATGCGATCGGTCGAATATCTCCGCCTGCCGCGCGCGCCTGCTCGAGGGATCTCGGTTCACGTTTCGGTACGTTGACAGGCACTCTCAACATGTCGCCAAACGCGACAAGGATAATGTCCTCGTTCAATGCCAGTTGAATGGCTTCGAACACGTCTTCTTCCGGGCAGATGCACACCGGGCAGCCTGGCCCCGGTACCAGCTCGATATTGTCCGGGATAGCCGTTCGCAACCCGGCCATGGAAATAGACCGCTCGTGCCCGCCGCAGACATTCATGATACGCACTCGCCGCTCGATGCCGAGCTCGCGTAGCGCGTGAAGCCAATCCGCGGCTGAGGTAGTCATCTGTGACTGGCTGCCGCATCGCGAACCCACTCGAGCCAGGCGTCCATGCCTGTGCCGCTTCTTGCGGAAAGCACCAATTGCGGTGCCGGGTTTGCGATCTGACGCAAATACGACTCAGCCGTTGCCGGATCGAAGTCGCCTAATACCTCGAGCAGGTCGGACTTTGTTATGAGCACCAGTTCGGCGGCCCGAAACATGACCGGATACTTGGCTGGCTTATCGTGCCCTTCCGGTGTCGACAACAATGCAACGTTGCAGTGTTGGCCCAGATCGAAACTCGCCGGACACACCAGGTTGCCGACATTTTCTATGAAGACGATATCGACACCATCGAGGTCGAGCTCATGCAGCGCTGAATGCACCATATGAGCGTCGAGATGGCATGCACTACCGGTGCTTATCTGTATGGCAGGCACACCTTTTTCGCGAATACGCACAGCGTCGTTTTCAGTTTCGAGGTCACCTTCTACTACAGCGATGCTCAGATCAGAACCGAGTGCCTCGATGGTCGCCTCCAGCAATGACGTCTTGCCAGCGCCCGGTGACGACATCAGGTTTATGGCTAGTGTCTTATGCTTGTCAAAATGCTCTCGATTGTGTTGCGCCTGGTGATCGTTCGCATCGAGCAAGCCCTTGAGGACCTCAACAGACTCATTGCCGGACGACGTATGGGCAAGGTGACCGCCCGCTGCAACCAGGTGTTCATTGCCAGGCGTTACGTTGCAACCGCAGGTATCACACATTCTTCTGCTCTCCAGTTTCGGCGCCATCAAGTACAACGCGCTGCAGCATGAGTTCGTCGCCGCTGACCAGCTGGGTACGCCAATGTCCACATGTCTTGCAGACCAAGCGGTTCACCGGCACCTCGGATTCTGCACCGCACTCGTTACAATGCACACGAACCGGCGTCGCCTCAAGGTGCAGGTGCGCCTCTTTAGCAACCGTCCCTGCCGCGGCTATCGGAAACGCGTTTCGCATCAGTGGATGCTCCACGCCCGACAATGGTCCGACGCTTACGTATATATCCGTAACCGACGCGGCCCGTTTTGACCTTGCAACGGCAGTTACCTCGTCAATCAGCGCCTGGCATATCGCGAGTTCATGCATCAGCCGCAAGTATTTCGTCGAAGAGCTGCCATGAGTCGGCGGCCTCTTCCTCGGAGACCTTTTGAATTGCGTAGCCAACATGTACCAGCACATGATCGCCCGGCAATATCTCTTCGCCCTGCAACATGAAGAGGCTGACCTCGCGCTCGATGCCGCGCGCCGAACAGACGCACTGAAACCCGTCGATCGATGTTATCTGCATTGGCACTGCAAGGCACATACACCACACCCTGTTATTTGAATTAAATCCGTACGCCTTCGCACGCGCTCAATTTAATCATAGACGTTCGTTGCGAAGAGTCACTGTACGTAATAACGCCTATTCAGTTGTTACTTTGGCTCAACTACCTTGTCAATCAGGGGAAGAACCGCGTAGCGGAACTAAACAAGAAACCGCTGCCGGCCAAGATATAGGGATCGGCATGTTCAGGCATACCTCGTGGAGCAGACCATGACCAAATCGCTTGTTTTGGGGGTTGGTAACATCCTGCTCGCCGACGAAGGCGCCGGCGTCCACGCCATGCGCTACCTCGAAGAGCACTACGATCTTCCCGATACCACGTTCATTGATGCCGGCACGCTGAGCTTTACGCTCGCGGCAGACATCGCCGCTGCCGATAACCTGGTTGTCTTCGACGCAGCACAACTTGATGTCGAGCCCGGTGCGGTCAAGGTTTTTGAGGGCCCGGACATGGACGAGTTCCTGACGTCTGGTCGCCGCAGTGTTCATGAGGTTGGTTTTTCCGACCTTATGGATATCGCCCGCCTCGAAGATGTTTTGCCACAGAAATACGCCCTGATTGGTATTCAGCCCGAATTGCTGGGTTGGGGCGAAGCGCCGAGCGAGACCGTCCGTCGCGCGTTACCGCGGGCTGCCGCAAACGCCGCCGCGCTGATATTCAGATGGGCAAAACCAGGCTCACAAGCGGTGAATCAATGAGCTCGTTGGACGCAATTTCGGTCAATGTCGAGGCAGAGACCGGAAATGTCCGGCCTTTGTTGCACGAAATTCGTCACGCTTTGAAGCGCCTGGCGAACGGCGAAGACGGCACTGTCATCGACCTGCGGCGCCTGCCACTGGCACCGGGGGAAGAAGAACGTCTCGACGCTTTACTCGGCAAAGGCGAAGTTCATGCCGAAGTCGATGCGCTTGGACCAACAGGGGTGCAGGAGACGTTGTATCCCGGCGTCTGGCTCATCACTCATTGCAATGCAGAGGGTACGACTGTCGCCCGGTTTATCGAGGTGACTCGCGTACCTGAATTATTGATGTCGCAGCAAGAAGATATCGATGCGGGCATCAGACGGCTGGAAAAAGAGCTGGAGAATTAGGAGGCAGTAAAATGCACAAAGACCAGACCTTGGGTGAATACCTGCGACTGCAGGGCGTTTCCCGGCGGGGCTTCCTCAAGTATTGTTCCGCGACGGCGTCATTAATGGCCTTACCGCCATCAGCGGCAGGGCTGGTCGCCGACGCTCTCGCGGCCGCGCGGCGCCCTTCTGTTATCTGGCTGTCGTTTCAGGAGTGCACAGGTTGCACCGAGTCATTGACGCGATCCCACGCGCCGACTGTGGAATCACTGATATTTGATGCTATCTCGCTCGACTATCACCACACGCTGCAGGCGGCATCCGGACACGGTGCTGAAGATGCCCGGCTGACAGCAATGGAAGAGAACGCAGGCAAGTACGTGCTCGTCGTCGACGGCTCTATTCCCATTGGCAATCCGGCTTTCTCAACCATTGCCGGTATCAGCAACCTCGATATGTTGAAGGAAACCGCGGCAAACGCCGCTGCTATCGTTGCTGTTGGTACCTGCGCAGCCTTCGGCGGCATCCCGCATGCCAACCCGAACCCAACAGGCGCGGTCTCAGTATCGGAGATCATCAAGGACAAACCGATTATTAACGTCTCGGGTTGCCCGCCAATTCCTGTCGTCATTACTGGCGTTCTTGCTCACTACCTGACGTTCGGCACGATTCCTGAACTCGACGCGCTCGGCCGGCCGGCTGCCTTCTTTGGCCAGAATATTCATGACCGTTGCTATCGCAGGCCGTTCTACGAACGCGGTCAGTTTGCCGAGACTTTCGATGACGAAGGCGCCCGAAAAGGCTGGTGCCTGTACAAGCTGGGCTGCAAAGGGCCAACGACGTACAACGCCTGTGCAACGCTCAAGTGGAATGAGGGAACCAGCTTCCCGATCCAGTCCGGCCACGGTTGTATCGGCTGCTCAGAACCTGATTTCTGGGATAAGGGCGGTTTCTACAACGCACTGTCGGTAGGCAATTGGGGCAATCGCGATGCCTTGCTCGGCGCTGCAGCTGCCGGCGCAGCCCTCGGTGTTGGCTCAGCAATTGCGGCTCGCGCTCGAAAGAAAAAAGCGCAGGCGGCTGAGGAGGTATAAAAGTGACCCTTCTTGAATTTGCCAGTGGCCCCGGTTTGCAATGGGCGCTCTGGATATTTGTGTTTGGTGTTGTCTGGCGCCTAATAGGTGCGCTATTCCTGCTCTCAAGGAAGGATCTGACCAAGCCTCGCGAGTACAACAGCGTTGCAGCTGGAGTCGGTGCAATAATTTCGCGATCTGCACCGGCGCACGCGTTTGAAAAATCAATTCGCTTTCAGCATGTCACGGGCTACGCCTGGCATTTCGCGCTGTTTATTTCGGTGCTGTTTTTTGCGCCGCACATTCTGTTCTTCGAGTCTGTACTCGGATTTAGCTGGCCACATTTGCCGAATACGATCATCCTCGTAACCGCGGCAGTCGCGGTAGCCGTATTAATCGCACTGTTGATCCGCCGCGCGACGCATCCGGTACAACGCTTTATTTCCAACGCGGACGATTACATCAGCATTTTCGTTGTGCTCATTTCACTTATCACCGGAATTCTTGCATTTGCCCACGTCGGCGCACGCTATGAAACGTTGCTTGCCATCCACCTGCTCAGCGTCGAAGTCATGCTCATCTGGTTCCCGTTCGGCAAACTGATGCATGCAATCATGACGATGCCGGCTCGCTACCAGGCCGGAACGGCATTCGGGCGCAGGGGGATCAAGGCATGAACATAGAAGCAATGTCATTGCAGGACTTCCGCGCCAAGGTGCAGCAACAATGTGAAGGCGTTCCCGGCCAGGAGCTGTCTGACGAAGAACGAGTGCGGCGCGCCAAGAAAATGTTCATGAAAAAGCTGAACGGACACAGGGCCGTCGACCTTGATTCCTGCCTGCAATGTGGCATGTGCGCCGAAGCCTGTCATTTTTACGAAGCAACGCAAAACGAAAAATACGCTCCGGTGTACAAGTATCGGCCATTGCGCCGCTTCTATCGCCGCGAGATGAGCCCGATGCGCTGGTTCTATCGCCCATTTACGCGCGACATTACGGTTGAGGACCTCAAGGAGTGGCGACATCTCGTATACGACGCGTGCACGGGTTGTGGGCGCTGCGACATGATATGTCCGATGGGCATAAAAATTTCGGCGGCCATCAGAGTCGTGCGCCATGGTCTCGCCGCAGCCGGTTATGTGCCGGATGAGATGCGTGTAATCCGCAACGAACAACGAGATCAAAACACACTTTTTGGAGTAGGCGCGGAGCAACTTAAAGCCCTCGTCGCCAAGATCAGCGCACAAGGTGTAGACATTCCACTGGACCGCGAGCAGGCCGATGTGATGTTGCTCACAACGGCTGTCGAAGTATTGCTGTTCCCTGATACGTTGGCCGCGAGTGCCCGGATCCTGAACAAGGCAGGTGTCGACTGGACTATCCGAAGTGATGCCTTCGAAGCGGCGAATGTTGGCATCATCACCGGTGATGACCCGACAATGGCCCTCGCAATACGGCGCATTGTCGACAAAGCAAAAGCCTGCAGCATAAAGACCGTGCTGATGCCCGAGTCAGGTCACGCCTACCAGACCATGCGCTGGGAGGGCGCCACTGAGATGGGCGAGGCACTGCCATTCGAGGTCCTGTCGATGCCAGAGTTCATCTCGGCTGAGATTCAGGCAGGCCGCCTGAACCTTGAAGCTCGATCGAACGGTGCCTCAGTGACCTATCACGACCCATGTCGTCTGGCCCGAAAAGGGGGCGTCATGCAGCAACCACGAGACGTGCTTGCGGCGCTGGGACTTGAGGTGCGCGAGACGCCCACCAACCAGCGCGAGAACTACTGTTGTGGTGGTGGTTGCGGCGAATTTGTTCTATGCGGTGCAGCGGACTTGCGGCAAAAGGCATTTGAGATAAAGAAGAGAGAATTTGACGAAACCGGCGCGGACAAAGTTGTTACGGGATGCGCTAATTGCAGGATTAACCTGATGATCGGCGCAGACAACGCCGGTTGGGAAACACCCGTAACGAGCTTTGTAGAAACCGTTGCAGATCGATTGGCTAATTAGATATTAGGTAGGAAGCGACATGAATGACCGTGTGGTCGTAGACCCGATTACCAGAATAGAAGGCCATCTGCGTATAGAAGCACAGATGAATGGCAATCAAATTGCTGAGGCTTATTCCTCGGGGACAATGGTTCGCGGTATAGAAATTATCCTGCGCGACCGAGACCCGCGCGATGCCTGGGCATTCGCACAGCGCATTTGCGGTGTCTGCACATTGGTGCACGGCATTGCATCGGTGAGGTCCGTTGAGGACGCGCTGAATTATGAGATCCCGAAGAACGCGCAGCTGATTCGCAACCTGATGATCGGTGCACAGTACGTGCACGATCATGTCATGCACTTTTATCACCTGCACGCACTTGACTGGGTTGACGTCGTTTCTGCCTTGTCTGCCGACCCCAAAGCTACTTCGGACCTTGCACAGAGCATCAGCAGTTACTCGAAGAGTTCACCGGGTTATTTCGCCGACATGCAAAAGAAGGTCAAAGACTTTGTCGAAGCCGGACAACTGGGTATCTTCGCGAAAGCCTATTGGGGTCATCCGGCTTACAAATTGCCGCCCGAAGCCAATTTGATGGCAGTTTCCCACTACCTCGAAGCGCTCGCCTGGCAACGCGATGTTTCCAAGCTGCATACAATCTTTGGTGGCAAAAATCCGCACCCGAACTTCCTCGTCGGCGGCGTGCCCTGCGCGATCGACCTCGACTCGGATTCCGCTATAAACATGGCGCGACTCTCGACCGTGAATGGAATCATCACGAAAATGCGTGAGTTCGTCGATCAGGTTTATGTGCCGGACACTCTCGCAATCGCGAGCTTCTACAAGGATTGGGGCGCGCAGGGAGAAGGCACAGGCAACTTCATGTCGTACGGCGACTTTCCTGAAAACGGTACAAATGACGTTTCATCATTCCTGTTCCCGCGCGGCGCCATACTTAACCGGGATCTCTCAACCATCCATGAAGTCGACCTTAACGCGATGGACGAGGTGAAAGAGTACGTTGCACATTCCTGGTACAACTATAAAGACGGCAAGGATGTCGGCCTGCATCCGTATGAGGGTGAAACAGAATTCAATTATGACGGGCCAACGCCGCCGTACGAGCAACTGGATGTGGAGAAGAGTTATTCGTGGCTTAAATCCCCTCGCTGGAAAGGCCACGCGATGGAAGTCGGGCCGCTTGCCAGGGTTCTCATGCTGTACGCATCCGGGCATGAGCAGACGCAAGAGCTCGTTAACTACACATTAAAGACGCTAAATGTTCCCGTTGACGCATTGTTCTCGACATTGGGCAGGACCGCAGCGCGCACACTCGAAACCAAGGTTGTCGCCGACAGCTTGCAGACCTGGTACGACAACCTGGTTGGCAACATCAGGTCAGGTGACACACGTACCTTCAACGAGATCCTGTGGGAGCCGTCATCGTGGCCGAAGAAGGCCCAGGGCGTCGGCTTCATGGAAGCCCCTCGTGGTGGCCTGGCGCACTGGATCGTCATTGAGGACGAAAAAATCGCTAATTACCAGGCCGTGGTTCCGAGCACCTGGAACGCCGGACCTCGTGACGACAAAGGTCAACCCGGCCCGTACGAGGCTGCGCTCGCGGGCCACTACCTGCACGACCCGAAACAGCCCATTGAGATTCTGCGGACAATTCACAGTTTCGATCCGTGCATTGCTTGCGCAGTCCATGTAACTGACCCGGATGGCGAAGAGCTCGTCAACATCAAGATACGATAGGAAGTGAGAACGATGATGAGACAACTATTGGCCCTTTTTCTGATTCTGGGAATCTCCGGCATTGCAGCTGCACACACGCTCGACGATAAAGATGGGCTGGTGACACAGCTTTATCACCAGGTACTGGGGTCACACCACTTGCCGCTTACGATGCTCCTTATCGTCGGCGGCGTCGTGCTATTGTGGCGCTGGCAAAAGGTGCGTCGGCAGTAAGACCGGCATTTCAGGCAAGCCGTAAGACCGGGGGTATTACATTCCCTTATAATTTCGGTATAAGAGAAGAAATTTCAGGGAGCAACAGATGTCTTCAGAAAACGCAGAGGTCGTCGAACCGTCCGCACAGCAGTTCGACGGACGGTCGTTTACGCAAACCGCCAAACGGCTGTTTCACGCCACTCGCCCCAAATTCTTCCCGGCCTCAGTTTTGTCCGTTCTCATCGGTACGGCGTGGGGAGTACAGGCTACCGGCAGTTTCTCGGTATCGGTATTTGCCCTGGCCTTACTGGCAACAGTGTGCGTCCACGCAGCCAGCAATGTGCTCAACGACGTGGGCGATGACTCCGGCGGTACTGATCGGCAAAACAAAGATCGCATCTACCCATACACGGGTGGCTCCCAGTTCATCCAGAAAGGCATCATGAGCGCCCCCGAAATGGCTCGTCTCGGCATTAGCTTGCTGACTGTCGCTGCCATAGCCGGCCTGCTACTCATTATCCTCAAGGGAACAATGGTCTTGTATTTTGGCCTTGTCGGCGTTGCGTTGGCGGTACTGTATTCGCTGGGGCCGGCGCGCTTAAGCTCGTTAGGGGTTGGTGAGACTGCCGTCGCGATCGGATTTGGCGTCGTGCCGGTCGCTGGCGCTGCGTGGCTGCAAGGGGCAACACTCGATTCGACTCTGCTGATCGTCTCCCTGCCTGCAAGTATCTGGGTCGCGATGATTCTATTGGCAAATGAGGTACCCGATATAGCCGCTGACGGCGCCACGGGAAAGCGGACGCTGCCTGTTCGCCTTGGCCTCACAGCGACAGCGACCATCTACGTCACTATGCACATCGCCGCCGCGATGGCCATCGCATGGCTGACCTATGCGGGAGCCCTGCCACTGCTTGCTCCGCTGCTACCCGCCGTATTACTGGTGCTCGCGTTTCGAAGTGGTATTGCTATCAAAAAAGGTGTGGAAGACCGAAATAGAATGACCCGAGCAATCGAGGGTACTCTCGCCATTCATACAGCAGGTTCTTTGTGGCTTTGTGCATGTATCCTGTACATGCACTGGTGGCCGGCAACTTAATTACAGTAGCGCTCTATGCGGATAACAATAAAGAAGGGACTTGATGTCCCTATCTCCGGATCGCCAGATCCGGTCATCGAGAACGGAAGAGATGTCGGCAGCGTGGCGCTGCTGGGCTGGGATACTCCCGGTCTAAAACCGTCCATGGCCGTTGCCGAGGGCGATAGCGTCAAGCTGGGGCAGGTTCTGTACAGGGACAAACGCAACCCTGACGTACCGTTCACAGCGCCAGGCAGTGGCGTCGTTGCCAAGGTCCATCGTGGTGAACGGCGTGCCCTGCAGTCGGTTGTCATCAAGCTTGACGGCTCGGACGAAGAGACTTTTCCTGTTGTTGATGCCGGCAAAATCGATGCGCTGGACGCCGCCGAAGTTCGCCGGGTTCTTGTCAAATCAGGTTTCTGGAACTCGCTGCGCAGCCGTCCTTTTGGCCGCATCCCCCAGCCCGACGCAAAACCTAACTCCATCTTCGTTACTGCGATGGACACCAATCCATTGGCCCTGAACCCGGCCATGGTAATAGCAGAAGATAACGACGCTTTTGTTACCGGACTGCGGCTAATTGACAAGCTGTCGGACGGACCGACATTTGTTTGCACCGCACCTGACACAGATATCCCCTGCCCCGACATCGACACCGTCAGGCACGTTGAGTTCGCCGGCCCTCACCCGGCCGGTCTCGTCGGCACGCACATCCATTTTCTCGACCCGGTTAGCGTAAAGAAAACCGTTTGGCACATTGGTTACCAGGACACGATCGCGGTCGGTCGCCTGTTCCTGACCGGGCGCATACCGACTGAACGAGTAATCGCTGTCGGCGGGCCGATGGTTACCCGTCCACGCATACTGCGTACACGCAGGGGCGCCAGCACGACCGATCTATTGGCTAACGAGCTCCGACCCGGCAATTCTCGCGTTGTTTCAGGGTCCGTACTTGCTGGACATCGCGCCGCCGGCGCGCTCGCGTGGCTTGGCCGCTATCGCAATCAGTTGAGTGTGTTGCAGGAAGGCAGCCCGAGAGAGTTCCTGGGATGGATGCGTCCGGGCAGAAACAAATACTCCGCACTCCGGGCGTATGCCTCGACCTTGCTGCACAAAGGCGATTACGACTTTACGACATCGCAAAACGGCAGCCCGCGCGCGATGGTAGCTACAGGCAGTTTCGAACGCATCATGCCGCTGGACATACTCCCGAGCGTGCTGCTCAAGGCGCTGTTGGTTCGTGACACGGATGGCGCGCAGGAGCTGGGCTGCCTCGAGCTTGATGAGGAAGATCTCGCGCTGTGCTCTTTCGTTTGTAATGGCAAGTACAACTACGGGCCGCATTTGCGAAAAGCGCTCGACGAAATCGAGGCAAACGGCTGATGAAACGACTGCGCAAAATGCTGGACAATGTCGAACCACTATTCGTCAAAGGCGGGCGACTCGAGCGCTTCCACGCCATGTACGAAATGGTCGACACGCTGTTTTATACGCCGCTGGACGTAACTCGCAGCTCACCACATATCCGCGACTCAATCGACTTGAAGCGGGTCATGATCATGGTGGTATTTGCAGCGACGCCCTGCGCGCTCGTTGGCTTCTGGAACACCGGCTTCCAGGCAAATACCGCAATGCTGGCAATGGGCATCGATGCGACGCTCGGCTGGCGGGAAAGCGTGCTTGCCCTGCTCGGCGGCGGTCATGATCCAGGCAGCATCTATGACAACTTCGTTCTCGGAGCGCTTTACTTCCTGCCGATTTATGCCGTTACGATGGCGGCGGGTGGCTTCTGGGAAATGCTGTTCTCCGGGGTACGCAACCACGAGATCAACGAAGGCTTTTTCGTCACGTCATTTCTGTATGCACTCATTCTGCCCGCCACGATTCCACTCTGGCAGGTTGCGATTGGCATCAGCTTTGGTGTCGTAATTGGTAAGGAGATCTTCGGCGGCACCGGCAAGAACTTCCTTAACCCCGCTCTCGTCGGTCGCGCTTTTTTGTACTTCGCCTACCCGGCACAAATTTCCGGTGACGCAGTCTGGACGACGGTGGATGGCTACACGGGTGCAACGGCGTTAGGAATCAGCGCTATTGAAGGTATCGGCGGCGTTGTTGCCAGCGGGCTAACGTGGAGTCAGGCCTTCTTCGGCCAGATGCAGGGTTCGATCGGTGAGACCTCTGCCGCCGCCTGTCTGATTGGGGCGGTTGTTCTGATCTATTCCGGCATTGCATCGTGGCGCATCATTGCTGGTGTTTTTGCGGGGCTGATCATTCCGGTCGTGGCTGTCGGTTTCATCGACAGCGCCAACCCGATGATGGCCATGCCCTGGCATTGGCACGTCGTACTCGGCGGTTTCGCCTTCGGCGCGATCTTCATGGCTACCGACCCGGTTTCCGCCGCTCAGACCAACGCTGGTCGCTGGGTGTATGGACTGCTTATCGGCCTAATGACTTTCGTCATCCGCGTCATAAACCCCGCTTTTCCGGAGGGCATCATGCTCGCGATATTGTTCGGCAATATCTTCGCGCCGTTAATCGACTACTTTGTCGTCCGCGCAAACGTAAAACGGAGGGTGCAACGCAGTGTCTGACTCTGCCCCATCAGCACGGTCGCGCGACAGCATCGGAAATACGTTGTTTGTCGCCATCGGCGTAAGCCTCATTTGTTCAGTTCTTGTTGCCAGCGCCGCGGTGATGCTTAAGCCGCGGCAATTGAAGAACGAAGAAGAATTCCGGCAACGGATCATCCTCGATGTTGCCGGGCTCTATGAGCCGGGCGCCGACATCGCAACCCTGTATGCAGCAATCGAGCCCCGCATGGTTGACCTCGCATCCGGCGAACAGGCTCCTGTCTACCTCGTCATGGATGGCAATGAGATCGAACAGGTCATTTTGCCGGTTGAGGGTGCCGGTCTGTGGGCCATGATGTACGGGTTCCTGGCAGTCGAAAACGATGGTCAGACCGCTCGTGGCTTGCGCTTTTACGACCATGGCGAGACGCCCGGCCTGGGTGACCAGATTGATAAACCGGCATGGCGTGAACAATGGCAAGGCAAGAGGCTCTTCGGCCCTGATGGCGAACCGCAAATCACGATCGTCAAGGGCTACGCACCGGATGACAGCGACTTCGAGATCGACGGTCTTGCCGGAGCCACGTTGACGGCCCGCGGCGTTACCAGCCTGGTGCAATACTGGATTGGCGAAAACGGCTACGGCCCGTACTTGCAACAGTTAGACGACAAGGAGTCGCGTTAGTTATGGGTAACGCACGAAAAATTTTACTCGATCCGATTGTCGACAGTAATCCGGTTACGTTGCAGGTACTCGGTATCTGTTCTGCACTGGCGGTTACGACATCTTTGTTGCCCGCGCTGCTCATGTGTGCGGCATTGACAAGCGTTATCGCCCTGTCCACAGCCACGATCAGCAGTATTCGAAACCGCATCCCGAATAACATCCGAATTATCGTTCACATGACGATTATTGCGTCGTTCGTCATAGTCGTTGATCAGATACTGCGCGCATACGCATTCGAAACCAGCAAGCAGTTGTCAGTATTCGTCGGCCTGATCATCACGAACTGCATCGTGCTTGGACGTGCCGAAGCCTTTGCAATGAAGAACGGTGTTGGTCTCAGCTTCCTCGATGGACTCGGTAACGGTCTCGGCTACAGCGCCATCCTTATCATTGTTGCAACGATACGTGAGCTGTTTGGCGCCGGTACTCTGCTCGGCTACAGCATACTGCCACTGGTACCCGATGGTGGCTGGTATCAGGCCAACGGACTGATGCTTCTACCGCCCAGCGCGTTCTTTATTATCGGCCTGTTGATCTGGGCCGTACGCAGCTGGAAGCGCGAGCAGGCAGAACACCCGGATTACCGCATTCACGAAGTTCACAGAACCGAGGTGCTGTGATGGCGGACTATGTGAATTTGTTTATCCAGGCTGCGTTCGTCGAAAACCTCGCGCTGGCCTTCTTCCTCGGCATGTGCACATTCCTCGCCATCTCCAAGCGTGTAGAAACCGCAATTGGTCTTGGCCTGGCCGTGGTCGCGGTGCAGATCATCACGGTACCGGTTAACCATCTCATCTACGAACTACTACTGCGAAAAGGGGCGCTGGCCTGGGCCGGACTTCCCGATGTCGACCTGAGCTTCCTGGGGCTGGTCAGTTACATCGGCGTGATCGCGGCGCTGGTACAAATTCTCGAGATGACACTGGATCGTTACTTCCCGAAGCTCTATAACGCACTGGGTATTTTTCTGCCGTTGATCACGGTCAACTGCGCCATTCTCGGCGGCACTTTGTTCATGGTTGAACGCCACTACGACTTTGGCGAGACACTCGTATTCGGTTTCGGCAGCGGCTTCGGCTGGGCGCTGGCACTTATCGGGCTCGCCGGTATCCGCGAAAAACTCAAGTACAGTGACGTGCCCGTTGGCCTGCAGGGCCTCGGCATTACCTTCATCATCGCAGGCCTGATGTCTCTCGGCTTCATGGGCTTTTCGGGAATCAGGTTATGAACTTCGACGCGGCCACAATTTTCGAGGTAGGGCTGGGCGTTGGCTTATTCACGCTGATAATTCTCATTCTTGTGTTCGTTATCCTTGCCGCACGGTCCAAGCTAGTATCGGACGGCTCCATTACGCTCAACATTAACGAAGACAAAAACGTGGAAGTTCCCGTAGGCGGGAAACTGATGGGCGCCCTCGCAGAAGCGGGCATTTTCATACCATCGGCCTGCGGCGGCGGCGGTACCTGTGGGCAGTGCACGGTCAAGGTACTCGAAGGGGGTGGCGCAATCCTGCCAACCGAGACCTCGTTAATCAGCAAGCGTGAAGCCAAAGAACACAGCCGTCTGTCCTGCCAGGTTTCTGTCAAGCAAGACATGAAGATTATCGTGCCGGAGGAGATATTCGGAATTCGAAAACTCGAATGCACGGTCACCTCAAACCGAAACGTAGCGAGTTTCATTAAGGAGCTCGTACTGGAACTGCCGGAGGGAGAGGAGCTCGACTTCAAGGCTGGCGGCTACATACAGATTGAATGTCCGCCGCATGATCTTTCGTTCAAGGACTTCGACATAGACGAAGAATTCCGCGGTGAGTGGGATCGATTCAAGCTGTGGCGTTATGAGTCACATGTTAAGGAAACAGTATCGCGCGCCTACTCGATGGCGAGCTTCCCGCTGGAGCGAACGACGATCAAACTGAACGTTCGTATTGCGACGCCGCCACCCGGTGCCGATGACTCGATACCGCCCGGCATCATGTCATCTTACATTTTCAACCTTAAGCCTGGCGATAAAGCAACAATCTCCGGGCCGTACGGCGAGTTTTTTGCCAGGGAAACCGACAACGAAATGGTGTTCATTGGTGGCGGTGCCGGAATGGCGCCCATGCGCGCGCATATTTTCGATCAACTGAAGCGACTGCACTCGAAACGCAAGATGTCATTCTGGTACGGCGCTAGAAGCTTGAAAGAAATGTTCTATGTGCAGGAGTTCGATGACCTCGCGCGCGACAATGAAAACTTCACCTGGCATATTGGGCTCTCTGAACCCTTGCCGGAAGACAACTGGACGGGCTACACCGGCTTCATTCACACCGTGCTGTATGAAAAATATCTTGCCGACCATCCAACACCGGAAGATTGTGAATACTACCTTTGTGGCCCGCCGATGATGAACAGCGCCGTGATCAAGATGCTCGATGATCTCGGCGTTACCAGTGACCATATTCTGCTGGACGATTTCGGGGGCTAGGTGAGACCTTTCGCCTGGCTTGCGCTGGTTCTACTTTGCGCCTGCAGCGAGCAGCCAGCGCAACATACGATCACTGGCCACACGATGGGAACGCAGTTCAGCGTGAAGCTGACGACCGATAGCGTCGACACGGCGGCATTAAGCGAGGCGCTGGAAACCTCGCTGGCCGAGATTAACGACATGATGTCGACGTATCAGCCTGATTCTGAGATTTCGCGTTTTAACAACAGCAACACTACAGAGTGGCAAGCAGTATCACAGGAGTTTTGTTGGAGTGTCGACGAGGCATTGGCATTGAGCGCTTTTACAAACGGTTCGTTTGACATTACGGTTGGCCCGCTCGTCAACCTGTGGGGCTTCGGTCCTGATGGCATCGTACTGGAGCCTCCGGCAGACGAAGATATTGCAGCAACGAAAGACGCTGTCGGATACAGGCATCTGCAAGCAAACTGCGACACACCGGCTATTCGTAAGGCCGTTGCGAGCATTGCCCTCGACATGTCAGCGTTTGGCAAAGGTTATGCGGTGGACCGCATCGCCGAAGAACTGGAGCAAAGGGGTTTTGAGAATTACCTGGTGGAGGTCGGCGGTGAACTGCGATTCCGCGGCAAGAACGTCAAGGGTGAGAATTGGGCCATCGGAATTGAGGTCCCAAAAGCAGATCAAAGAACGCCATATGCGATCATCCGATTGACGGATACCGCGATGGCGACATCCGGTGACTATCGCAATTTCTTCGAAGCTGATGGTAAATTGTATTCACACACGATCGACACACGGACTGGACGTCCCGTAACACACACCCTGGCGTCGGTAACGGTTGTTGACGACGAAGGAGCTCGTGCAGACGCGCTGGCCACAGCATTGCTTGTGATGGGTCCCGTGGAGGGTCTGGCGTTTGCAACAGCACAGGACGTAGCAGCACTTTTTCTGCTGCGCACGCCGTCAGGAATTGATGAACGTTCGACGCCTGCGTTCGAACAAATAAGGCAACAACAATGACATTGCTAACTACTATCCTAGTGACCTTCGCAATCCTGCTGACCTTTATCGCTGCGATGGCGATCGGCGTCATGAACGGCCGCAAACCCATAAGTGGAAGCTGCGGCGGCCTCAACGGTGGTAACTGCGAATTTTGCAACGGTAATGGCAATTGCAAGAGGGAGTCTGAAGAATGAATCTCAAATCATGTCTCGTGCGCGACTATATGGCGGGCAGCATCGTTTCGTTCAAGCCGGAAACGGATGTCCTCGACGCAATTCACGAACTCGTTCGACACCGTATTGCCGGTGCTCCGGTTGTCAATGACCGGGGCGAACTCGTGGGCATGCTGTCTGAGCTCGATTGCCTGAAGGTTTCCCTGAACGCCGGCTATTACGGCGACTGGGGTGGTCCGGTGGCGGACTTTATGACACCGGACGTTGAGACGGTCGATGCAGACATGAACATCGTCGACCTCGCACAGAAATTCGTCGATCACGGTTTTCGGCGATTCCCGGTGCTGCGGAATAACCGACTCGTTGGCCAGATAAGTCGTCGCGACGTACTTCGGGCGTTGACAACACTGGCCGTATCAGCGTGAGGACGGTCTTAATCGAGGCGCTGGTGAATTACTACACGAGTTACAAACAGTAAGCGGCGCATTGCCACGCGCCAACACCAAACAGGTCTTATTGGCAGGATGACTCAGCAAGAATTGGGGTGTCATTCTGTCCGGGCTACACCACGCTGCCAAGCGCAACCCTGATAGCCTCTCCGCTGACGCCACTCGATTCCTCTGATGCGAGGAAAGCTATCGTTTGCGCGAATTCTTGTTTCTCTTCGCAGGATTTTCGCGTGTGGCGGTTGCCCATACACCTGGAAACGAAGATGAATTCTGATGCAGCTCGGACATCAGCTGCTGTGCTTACACCACCTGCCGCTCACGCTACTGCTCATCATGGCGGGAGTCGGTGTTTCCCGGTACTTGAGAAAACGTCCACTCCGTTAGTACCAATAATCGATCACATTAGGTGAGCTGCGCCTCGCTCGGTTCCGGGCTCGTTTCCGCATCTTTCCACGGCGGTAGTATCTTCAGGAGCAGCGCCAGGATCAGGAACGGCAGAACGAGCAGCCCAATGGCGACCAGCAGGCCCTCCTGTCCTCCGAATTCCAGCTTATAGGCGGTCAATCCCCGGAGGCTCTTGGAGAAGAGCTGTCCGCCGATCACCACGTTCCATCGCGTGCTGAAGATGCCCACCTGCACGAGCACCGCGGCGATGAAATAGATCATCCGCTTCATCTCATTCGGCAACTCGGAGAAACGCGCCGCCGCCAGGAACACGATCGGCACGATCGTGCCGAGCAGGATCTGGACGATGGTCAGGCTGAGGAAGAGCTTGCCGAAGATAAGCTGCTCCAGGATCTCGATCGATTCTTCGGACTCGTAGAGCCGGTGGATGAAATCCAGGGCCTCGAGAGAGAGGTCGATGATCAACGCATAAAACAGGAAGGAGGCGAGCGCGTTCAGGCAGCTCATGTCCAGCTCTTTGCGCCGCAGCAGGGTCGTAACGTAGTAGATCAACAGCACCATCGATATCCCGGAGACGATGGCAGAGAACAAGAATACGATGGGCATGAGGACACTGCTCCACCACGGATTGGCCTTTACCGAACCAAAGATGAAGCCCACATAACCGTGCAGCAGGAACGCAGACGGTATGCCGACGATCGTGATGAACTGGACCGCCTTTTTGTCGAAGGCGACCGCGGCGGGCGAAACGTCCCGCGAGCCCAGCGAGATGAGCCAGTGAACGAGCTTCATCACGGGCTTGTCATTCTTTCTCCACCTCACCAGGTCGGCGCGGTAGTCGAACCAGATCTCCATGAGCAGTACCACCATCAGGTACCAGGCGTACACGAAGCCGAACATCGCCATTGCGGAGGCCGAGTTCGGGGTGAGGAAGATCTCGAAAGCGCGCTCGGGGTGTCCCAGATGTGCCTGCAGCGGCATGGGTGCCACGATCAGGAAGGCGAGCGCCGTGAGCAGCGCGAGACGGTAAGTGGGTTGGAGCGCCTTGACATTGAACACCTTTTCGAGTGAGGCCAGGATGAACGCTCCCGCCACCAGGCCCGTGAGGTACGGATAGATGACAATCAGGATGCTCCAATGGAGCTCGACTTCGTTCGGATAGATGAAGCCCGAAACCTGGGCCAGGGCGGCTTCCAATTGAGCGAGATGTTCAGGATCCATTTAGCGTACCTCGCCATCCAGGGCCGTGTAATAGACCTTGGGATCGGTGTTCATATGCGGCTTCAGAACCTCGAGGTGGCTCATCCGCAGCATTCGATTGAGAGGCGTACTTCTGTCCCCGATCTCTCCAAAGACTCGTGCCTGGGTCGGGCATACCTCTACGCAGGCCGGCAGCAGACCCTTGGTGATCCGGTGGTAACAGAACGTACACTTGTTGGCGGTGTGCGTACGTGGATCCAGGAAGCGGGCGCCGTAGGGACACGCCTGGATGCAGTAGCGGCAGCCGATGCAGTAGTCCTCGTCCACCAGCACCACTCCGTCCTGGCTCTTGAAAGTGGCTCCCACCGGGCAGACCTGGACGCAGGGCGGATTGTCGCAGTGGTTACACAGCTTGGGTACGAAGAAGGTCCGCAGGATCTCCTTTCCAGCCGCGACCGGAGGAAAGGTTTCATCCGCAACCGGGGGAAAGCCGTCCATGCCGCCGTTGGGGCTGTCCACCTGGACATCTCCGTCGGTGTAGACGATGTAGCGTTCCACCCAGGTTCTGAAGTAGAAGGGCTCGTCCGGTACATCGTTCTCCAGCTTACAAGCCTGCACGCACTTGCCGCAGCCGATGCACTCCTCGACCCGAATCCCCATCGCGTAGTAGTGCTCGGTCGGGTCATACTCATCGCCGCCGTCGGCCGCGAGCAGCTTCACCGGGCCGACCAACCCAAGAAGCATGGTGGCGGGAGGGAAATTCAACAACCCGGCCAGGAATTCTCTTCTCTCGTAGGTCTTCGGCATCTATCTGGCCTCCGGTGAGTGTTGGTAGTGGCACTGCCAGCAAACGAAGGTCCCACCATGGGTGACCAGGTCGATGCGCGGAATCTCGTACACGGTGAGATCGACGCCACGAATCTCCTCCGGAGCTTCGGCGCCCTTGGCATGGCAAGTGCCGCAGAACGCCCGCTCGAAGGGCTTCTTCGGCACATGCGCGCGCGGCTGCACTTTGTGTTCCGGCTGCACTTCGTGGCAGGCCTCGCAGTCGAGGGGAGCATGCGGGGAAACAGCCTTGCTTCGGGCGATCGTGTTATGGCACGCAGAGCACTCTTGAATACTCTCCGGTGGCGTCGGGTCGTGCGCGTCGTGGCAGCCGGTGCAGGCCCGTACCGGGTTGTGGCGATCCTCGATGACCTGCGGGAACCCTGTCGGCCGGGACGCCAGGTAGCTGTGGCAAACGAGGCAGGGTTCCCTGCCCGTCGGCAGCTCCGGTTTAAGTCCCATGGGATTGGACGTATGGTCGCTAGCCGGCCCGTGACACGTTTCGCAGCTGACGGTTCTGTGGAAGGATCTGTTCTTCGTCTCTACCTTGTCCGGGTGGCACATCGCACACTGTTGCCAGCCTGCGTAGTGCGGCTCCAGCTCCGCGTTGGCGGCGACCGCCGCTCCCCTGTAGTGACCCAGGTCCCCGAAAGTTTCGGGTACGAACTTTTGTCGCATCAGGAACATGCCAACACCGACGGCAAGGAAGATGACGCCGAGCTGAATAACCTGGGTCGGCACCTTCCTGCGGCTCGAAGCCACGCGCCGTTCTCGGATCCGTGTTCGCAAAGCGACGATCTGTTCGACCAGGGCTCTAAACATTTTCTTGCCTGTGGAGAATTACAAATTCGCGTCGATTCTGGCTACGACTGTGTTTTCCTCTCGCACTGAATGTCTGTAACGAGGCCGAGCATATATCGGAATTCCTGAATAAAGGTATACGTGAATATACCAAGCGAAAAACAAAAGGATGGAATCATTACTGCAGGTAATAACGCTTAGTCAGATGGAGCAATCGCCCAGCCGACCTGCCTGTTCGACACTTCCTGTCGCGGCGTCGGCACACTGAACTTTATGCTCGATGCCGAGGGCAGCCGCGAGTCAGGCCGCTGGTTTATCTGCCCAGGGGGAGAAGAACCTCTACACGCCACCGCCTACAGATTTCTGATCTTTGTCGTCAGCACTTTTCTGCGCAGACACGCGTAGACCTCCAGCAGTGCCAGTTCCTTGGGGCAAACATCATGACACGCCATCATGCCGACGAAGCCGAAGACACCATCGCTGTTCTCGACCATCTCCCGGATCCAGGTGCCGGTATCGACGGAAAGATCGACGATCAGCAAGCGAAGTCGAATTGCGGGCCGGGATCCTGCGTTTGGCGAATCTGATTCAGCGCAATGAACAGCGACATGTATGGCACCTCGTCGAATTCAAATGTCTGCATATCGGGAACGGACTCGGAGTCTTTCGGGTTGCGTAAGGGACATCCACAGTAAAGTAGCGGAAATCAAGCTGAAGATCTTATTCCTCAATCTGGTCGCGGCTCAGGAGTTTTGCCACGAGAAGCAGCGCACTACCAACCAACGCGAGAGCTACGAATAAAGTCGCAGGCTGACCGTTTGGAAAATCCTCAAGGAGTAGTTTGACCCCGACCATGAGCAAGACGGGGTATACCAACCAGCGAGCCTCGGGCCACCGTTTGAATCTGCTGGACAACGCCAGTGTTACCGATGCTGCAGACAAGATCGCTGTCCGCAGCGCGGCCAGGATGGCTGGGTTGGCGTCTGCGCCACCCACAGCAGCCAGAGCCGGTGCCAGGAATACGACCATGAGGCCACCCACCTCCCACACCGACAGCGCCAGCACGATCAGCTGCGGCACACCGGACAGGACACCCCAACGATCGGAATGCTGGGCCACAGGAATGAAAAGGCAGGCAACTGTAGTCAGCGCGACGACCAGGTGCCATGGAACCAACGGCGGCCATAACGCCGAGGCCTCTCCCACCAGGGCCCCTAAACCCGTCGCCAGAATACCGGAACCCACTCCAGCAGCGACTAGCAGGAAAGTACATTGCAGACTCAGAGCAACTCTGCCGAGTCGACCACTGAACCAGGCCATAGTCAATGCCATTAGCGACCAGGCAGCTGCGGCCATAGCCGGTGACATCACCAGGGCGGTGCCTGCGACAACGAGTGCCAGTCCCAATGTGGAATGGAAGTAGAAATTTCGGCCTCGGGCAGAGCGGGTTTTCGGCGTGAACGCCAGACTATAGGCACTGGCTCCGAGCACGAGACACCCGGCGCCGACCGTTGCAAGAGCGAGTTGGCCAGCTTGCGCGGCGCCGCTGGCAGCCCAGAACACAATGCCCGCAACCAACACTGTCTGTGAGGTCTCGAACATACCGACGCTCCGCCCTCGGACGTGCGACCGAAGGGCAAAGCTCACGAGATAAGTAATCAGCAACACGGCGCTCATTAAAAACGGTGTCAGTGGCTCTACAGGCCACTGGTCGCTGGTGCTAATCAGGACCAGTACTACAACGCCGGCGTTAGCCCCTAGCGCCCCCAACCACTGTGGTCCTATCCATTCGCGTACATAAACCGCCCATAGGGAACCGAGGCCCAGGAAGACGAGAAAAGCAGGAACTGCAACTGCCGCGCGGGAAGCATTAAGCACGACGAACGCAGTCGCGATGCCGCCCGCAATCACAAGCCAACCCAGGCTTCGCAGGTTTCGCGCGACGGCGACCAGCAAAGCCAACACGCAGAATAACGCGAGGGCGATGACGCCTTGCCGACCGGACAGCAACGCGAACCGCGTGACTGCCTCGGCAAGTAAGGGCAGCGCCAGAAAGACGGATGCGCCGCCATAAAACATGGCGCTGGCACGCTGATCCTCGATGCCGCCTTTTCGATAGGCCATGAACAGCCAAAGAAGTGCGTAGGATGCGCCCAGGAGGATTCCAAACGCTGTCGGGACGAAATTCAGGTCGGTGATCGCACGCAGGAGGTAGGCGCCGCCAAAGATAAGCAGTACCCGACCAATGAGCGTAGAGGCATTCGAAAGAAATCCTTCACCAAGATTTGGTGTAGCGGCTTCCTCAATGGACGTCGACAGTCCTGGTTGCGCACCTTCAAGCACATTCAGCCGCTGCTCAACAGCGGCAAGACGCGACTCAAGTGCGGCTACGCGATCTTGCATGGCGATGCCGTCAGGCGTTGCGCAAGAAAGCGTTCAGACACGGCCACTTGCTACCTTCTTTTTCCCTCACCAGTGAAAGTATGCATACGGAGCATCATCGATTGGCACAATACGTAGAATCCGTAGCGTCCGTTGCCGCCACTGATGATTACGTGGGCGCGCCGGCGAGTTGCCGCTGCGACACCTTCATTCAGGCCTCAGCAACGACAATAAGTGCGGATTCTCTTTATCAGGCCCGGGTTCCGCAACCCGGATCTGTCAACGCCTGCTAGGTGTTTCTCCGAATTGACGATGCCAGCCAGCTAACAGACGCTAATTGCAAGAGAAGCGACAAGGGCAAACCTGGCAAAAGCCAGGGACGCAAAGCTGCAGGTCCTCGCTTCCTCCGAGAAGCCACGGAAGACCTCCCGAAGGACCCCAAGATTGCTAGGCTGCCGAATTCTCGATTTGTCGCATGCAAGTGCGACCTGGCAATCGAGGAGGCACGACGATGAGTCTTAAGCGACAATTTTTGATAACGGTCCTGCTTGTATTCGCGGCAAGCATTTTTCCTGGAACTGTTGCCCACGCTGATGATGACGCCGCATATGGCGTCTATGATGAAGCCGCGTATACGCAATATGTTGAGGATGCGATGAAAAAGCTGGATAAGTTGTATCTGGATTTTTGTGACACTTGCGGTACCGATACAGCGACGGCCAGTCAATCGAGACAGGAGTTCCTTGTTACGGTTCGCGATTTGATGCAATACATGAATTCGAGGTTTGACGAACTGGACCCCAAAAAAGGGGCAGCTCTATCGCCTACAGAATCACTGGTGAGCATTCATGCGCTCACAATGTTGGTTGACATCCTGACGGCCACCCAACTCGAACAGATGGCGGCTCACCCCTACAACGAATAGCGAAACGGACGTCAGGCGCGGAAGCGGGAGACGCTAGCTGGCCATCCCGGACGAAAAAGCTTTTCTGCGCAGGTAGGCATACACCTCAAGGAGAGGTAATTCCTTCGGGCATATGTCGTGGCAGGCCATCATACCGATGCAGCCGAAAACGCCGTGTTCGTTCGATATGAGCTCAAACCAGTCCGAGTCGCCCCTGGTGTCACGTGGGTCCATCGCGAATCGTGCCATCCGGTTCAGGCCCGCGGGACCAGCGAACTCGCCATTAATGTTCGCAACACCGCAGGATGCGACGCAGCATCCGCATTCGATGCAACGATCGCTGTCGTAGATTTTCTGCGCCAGCTTATCGTCCATTCGATCTTCCTTCGCACCCGGATCGAACGCCTCTTGTGCATGAATCCAGGCCTCGGATTTTTCTGCCATTTCGCGAAACCAAACTCCGGTGTCGACTGACAAATCACCAACGAGTTTGAAAACCGGTAGCGGATGCAGTCGGATCTTCTCTGGCAAGTCGGAGGTCTGTGTACGGCAGCCCAACGCAGGCCGACCGTTCGCCATCATGCCGCAGGAACCGCAAATCGCGGAGCGGCATGCAAAGTCGAACTGCAAACTCGGATCCTGCTTCTCACGAATTTCGTTGAGCGCAATGAAAAGCGACATGTACTTCGTTTCTTCGAGCTCGAAACTCTGCATGTGAGGCTTTGACTCCGGATCCATCGGGTTGTAACGAAATATTTCGAAGCTCAGGAGCCGGCCAGTTTTCGTGCTTTCAAAACTCATTGTTCCTCCGCCCATTTGCCCCAGCGAATCCGACTGCCCTGAGCTTCTTCGGTTTCCAGCTTGCCGTGTTTTTCCTGCGCTTGCGCGACGTCTGCATTGTAGGTCTCGATGCTCTGCTCCATATCAATATGCTTCGCGTTGCCATAGCCTCGATGGCCCGGGGGTAAATCGATCAGGCCGACTGGTTCGTAGCTCAGTTCGGGTTCACTCGCTCCTTGCGGCCATCGCGCCAGGGTACGATTGAGCCAGTTCGCGTCATCACGTTCCGGGTAATCAATCCGGCAATGTGCACCGCGACTTTCGGTGCGCGCCAGCGCGCCCTTCGCTGTTACGAGCGCCAGCCGCAGCATGCCTTTCAGCCGCAATGCGTAGGACAGCTCCGGATTCATGCCCGGTACCTTCGAACGCAGCACAGCGCGATCGCATTGCGACAGCAAATCCTGCAGTCGAACGACAGCTCCGGCCAGGTCGTCTTCCGTCCTGAAGATGCCCACATCCGCAATCATCGTTTCCGCCATTTCGTCGCGTATTTCGTAAACACTTGGCCCCGGTCCGCTGCGCTCAAGCCAACTTGATGCGTGCACTTCGGCTCGACGCACTGCGTCCATTGCAACCGTGGTCGCTACATCCAGGCTCGATCGCGACGCAAGTCGCGAGGCGCTTTTACCAACGAGTCTTCCGGTAACAATCGTCTCTGCAAGGCTGTTACCGCCCAGTCGATTGAATCCGTGCATGTCCCAGCACGCAGACTCGCCCGCCGCAAACAGGCCTGCCATGTTGTAAGCCTCGCCGTCCTTGTTGACACGCACACCGCCCATTGAATAATGCTGCGTCGGTCGAACAGGAATCAGTTCCTTCGCGCAATTGAGGCCGGCAAAGTCGCGACATATGTCCCAGACCTCCCGTAGCTTGGTGGTCAGATGCTTCTCACCAAGATGCCGGACATCGAGCCACAGATGCGGCCCATATTCCGTCTCGACACCTTTGCCATCACGCATGCGGCGTGCCATGTGGCGAGACACGACATCCCGGCTGGCAAGTTCCTGCTTTTCGGGTTCGGCCTCAACCATGAATCGGTCCAGGTTCTTGTCGAGTAAGTACCCGCCGTCGCCTCGGCAACCTTCCGTCACGAGAATGCCGCTTGGCGAGAGCGCAGTCGGATGAAACTGCACAGCTTCCATATTGCCTAGCGGCACAACGCCGGTGTCGAGCGCAATCGCAGCACCCGTGCCTTCGTTGATCGTCGCGTTGGTCGTGTATTGGCCGTAAATACGCCCGTGTCCGCCCGTGGCGATGACGGTTGACTTGGCCAATACCGCCGAGTGTTCGCCGGTTCGCAGGCACCGAGAAACAGCCCCCCAACAGCGACCACCGTCGTGGATCAGAGCGACTGCCTCGGCGCGATCGCGGACGGTCACACCCAGCCGAACGGCCTCACTGTCCACGGCATACAGCGCCGCGTGCCCGGTACCAGCACCGGCATAACATGCACGCCACTTGGCCGTACCGCCAAAGTCGCGATGCATGATCAAGCCGTCGTTTTCTTCCTTCTCTTCGATCTCGACGAGTTCGCCTTTGACGAAGTAGAGGTTCTTGCCGGCCTTAACTCGGGTCCATGGCACGCCAAAATGTGCGAGTTCGCGCACGGCGACCGGCGCCTCCTCGGCGAAAATCTGCGCAACCTCCTGATCCGCACCCCAGTCCGATCCTTTGACCGTATCCAGGTAGTGCAACGTGGGATTGTCCCCCTCTGCTTTGACGCAATTGCCAAGGGATGCCTGCATACCTCCCTGCGCAGCACAGCTGTGACTACGACGTGGCGGCACCACCGATAACATCAGTACTTCGTGACCGGCTGCTGCCGCTTCGATTGCACAGCGTTCACCGGCCAGGCCACCGCCGATTACGAGCACGTCAGTACTTACGATTTGCGCGCTCATGTGGCTGCCCCCGCAAGCAGAAACTCAAATGGTGGCGGCAGCACGCCCGCGAGAACCAGCAGCACAACGACGCCCAGGCCCAGGAAGAACCACAGCAACAGGTGTTCCAGAATCCGCAGCGTTTTTCGCGTTAGCAAGGTACCGGCGCCCCACTTGATAGCGAGCCGGTAAAGGCCGACGCCAGCGTGAAATTCGACGCAAACAAGCAATATGGCGTACGGCAACCAGAGCCCGGCACGAACTCTGGCGATGCTCGTGATCGCCTCAATACCGGGACGCTCTCCGAACAGCGGCGTCAGCGTGTCCATCGCCAACAGGATCAGGTGAAAGCTGCCGAGAACCAGAATGAGCATGCCGGTACGCACTTGCCAGATCCAGAGCAGCGATTCGACGTGCGGATCGAAACCACTCGACGCCTTGAGGTCGCGACCGAGCTTGACCATCTGGCGACGCTGGGCCAGCTGTGCCGGGATCTTGCGCCCGGCAAGCACCGCGTGGACGAGAAACAGTATAAGAATAGCCAACACCGTTGGCTGCGCGATGTAATAGTCCTCGAGCATGCCCGCCAACCAGTTGAATCCTCGCTCACCGGTGAGAATGGAGCCTACAAGAACCATGTGTCCCCACATAAAGAGCGCGAGCACGAGCCCGCTGCCGCCGCTCAGGAGTTCGTAGGTGAGTTGTCGAGATGCCTCAACGGATCGTGCGAGGGTCTTCATTCAAGGTCCAGTACCGTCATTATGTGTGGGTTCTCTTCCTCTTCTGCGAGCAACACATGACATGTGTCGCAGTCACGTGAGATTTCCTTACGATCGGCCGTGCGCATCTTTTTGCTATGGCAACGCTCACAGCCGGGCGATTGTTCGTGACCTATATGGTTCGGGTAGGTATCCCACCAGACCTGCATCTGCGGAAATACGTTGACCGAATAAATATCACCAAGCGCATTTGCCGCAGCGCTGATCGCATCCGCATTCTCTGCGGCGATCTCCGGGTAATTCTCCGCGTAGAACTTCATGAGCTCTTCATCAATGACGACGCGCGCCTCTTCATGCGACGGGTACTCCGCGTCGACGATGCGCAGCCCTTCACGTTTTACAAATGGCAGGGAGCGGTCAATCAGGCCTTCGCGGATGACCCGGTCAACCTCACTGGCCGCAGGCTGGTAAATATGGCTGGGCCGATTGTGGCAATCGACGCAATCCATGGTGCGCCAGACACCACCTTCTTCCGGCGCCCTTTTGTCGGCATAGTTGGTAACCGTGCCGTCAATACCTGTGTATTCAACCTCATAAATGTCTTCGCGCGTTTCGTCGGACCGGTAACGAATCTCCATGCCCGGGTCGACATGCCAGTGAATGCCATGTGATACGGCTCCGTCAGTGCCGCCGACTTTGAGCAAGAGGGCGGTTGTCAACTCAGTGTTGGCTTCGTCATCTTTGTAATGTTTTATAACTTTGAGCTTTTCGCCAACGAACTTGGTCGGCCAGTGACACTGTTCGCACGTATCGCGAGCCGGGCGCAAATCGTGTAGCGGTGTCGGAACCGGGCGCGGGTACAGGTCAAGTGCGACAGACACCAACTGCCAGGCGCCGTCCAGTTTCGATTTCACGAACCAGTCAGCTCCCGGGCCGATATGGCAATCGGCACATGCGACCCGTGAGTGCGGAGACCGTGCATGGGCAGTGTGCTCCGGCTCCATCACCGAATGACACGCCATGCCGCAGAATTCGACGGATTCCATCACCTCCACACCTTTGTAGGTCGCACTGGCAAGAATGATAATATTGACCATCGTTGCGGCGACGAAAACCAGAAACCAGTGGCGTGTATGGGACAAGTTCAGGTCGAAGACGGGGAATAGCGGCATCCCTTCACCGCCGGGCCGTTTGCGCATCTTGCGGCGGTATAACACGGCACCGACCGGAATCAGAATCAAGCCGACTGCAAAGATCATCGGCAGAATCAGGAAGGTCAGAATACCCAGGTACGGTCCACCCTCGAAGCCGAACTGCTGCATCGTAAACAAGCTTGCAATGAGCACCAGGCTTGCGATAGCCAGCGCGGTACCGATCAGGCTGATCGCATTGTGCGTGATGGATGCAAAAAAACGTCTAAACATACTGTTCCTCGATTTCAGCCAGGTTCCCGGGCTCGGGTGTTCTTGTCTGTTTATTCTAATGCAGCGATACGCTGCATGTGTTTAATATTCGATTGCTGTTCGACTTCATATCCGGGTTTTCCGCAGTCGTCTATCGATACGGTCAATGATCCGGATGGTCCAACACCTGCTCGTCGCGGCCAACTGCCTGCTGCTCGGTCGAGTCCTCGTGGATAACCTCACCGCGTTCTTCTGCCCGCGAGAAGGGCGGCTTGCCCGTCAGCCAGGCCGTATCCATGGGATACACCGCTGGATCGAAGATGACAAAGTAGAAGTGCCAGATGAGGATCGCCAGCGTGGCCAGAATCGCCTCGAGGAAATGCAGGACGGTGGCAGCCCCGGGCACCCAGCCAGGGAGCCATGTCAGTGTGAAGTTCTCGAACCACAGCACCAATCCCGTGATCGCGGTGATAGCAGTACCCCATAGCGCAGCCCAGTATTCGATCTTCTCCACGTAACCGATGCGCACCGGAGCCGGCGGCTCGGGTCGGCGGCCGATGTTGTAGCCTATCCTGTGGGATAACTCTTTGAAGTCGGCAAGACCAGGGAGGAATGCAGCGATCTGGTATCGAGCTCGGGCACTGATGGCGATATGGGCAAAGTGGAAGAGGCAGGCGCCGATCAGACCAACGGCAGCTATACGATGAATCAGGCCGCGGAGTTCGCCGCCGTCAAGCTGCACCAGCTCTGCCCACCAGCTCTCGGGGTACTTCAACGCAAAGCCACTGAATACCAGCGCCATGAAGCTCACAGCAGCAACTACGTGGGTGATGCGAAATGGCATCGACATGCGTTCTTTGATCGCGCAGTGCTCGGGAGGCCTGCGCAGCCGCGGCGCTGGATAACGCGTCTTCTTCACGAGGTCGAGCAGGTTGTGGAGCAACATACCGAGGACGGTGACCCAGATCAGCGGAATATAGATGCGCCGGATCCAGTACGCGACGACGTTCGGTTCCTGGTCGGCCAACATGTGCACAGGGCCGATGGCGAATTGACTGCCTGCTCCGACGTGGCACTGGCCGCAGGTGTCCGCCAGGTTGTCCGGATGGATGTGGGATCCCGGGTCACTGGACGGCAGGATGTTGTGCACACCGTGGCAGCTCGCACAATTCGCAACTTTCTGCACACCACCACGGGCAGCAAGGCCATGGAAGCTGTCCTCGTAGGAGGGGACCTTCTCAGCGGCCAGACCGTATTTTTCGCTCAGGCGCAAATCCGAGTGGCAGGGACCGCAGACGCGGATCGGAATGTTGGTCGCCGATACCGGCGAGCCCTCCGCGCTCACGGCCAGAATGCGGTGCTCGCCATGACAATCCGTGCACACGGGCGAGTCACCGACGCCGCTGGCGGCGGCCAGGCCATGAATACTCTGCTCGAACTGCGCCGTGATTTCAGCATGGCAGGAAGCGCATGTGCCTGGAACGTTAGAACGGTGGATCGAAGAGTCAGGGTCTGCGGCCGGTAACGGCGAGTGGGCCGTATGGCAATCGCTGCAACCGGCGCCATGTTCGCCACTGACCACCGCGGCGGCGTGCACACTGGCGGTGTATGCCTCAATGGGGCGAATCGTATGGACGCCCGGCGGTGCCGGCTGTCCGCTGCCATGGCAGACCCCGCAGGTCTCTCCCTGACGGCTGGCGTGCACTGGAGAGGATGGCTCGCTCGTCAGGGTCATGGCATGTATTTCGCCATGACAACCTGAGCATGAGGGCAAATCCATACCAGGGATGCGCTGCACGCCCTCCGGACCGTGCACGCTCACGATCTGTTCATCGGCGACCTCGGCATGACAGCCCGCACAATCGACCGGATCGAGCCCGCGCCTGTGCCGACGCTCTCCGCCGACATGGCAATCCAGGCATTCAGTCGCGCCGTGCGGAGTGCTCTCAAAGAGTCCCACATCGACTTCGTGGCAATCGTTACACGGGTGCTCCTCCTCGGCGTAGGCGGTCTGTAGGACGAACAGCAGGCAGGTGACCAGATAGGCGAGGAGTTTGCGCATTGGAGTGATCTCAGATTTTCGTGTGGCCCGACCTCTAGCGGTATCCGAATAGCATTGTGTAGATGATCAGGCTAAGAAGTACTAATCCGAAGGTGAGCGCCATGAAACCGAATATCCTCACGCCGCGCTCTTTCGACTCTGGGAAGGCTTTCACAAGGTGATTCTCCAACTCACCGGATTCCACCATCGCTTCGTACTCGCCGGGCTTGTCGAATTTCAGCTCGTCCACGGACACCCGCCCACTGAATATCACGGGATCCATGGGGAACTTGTCGGGCCGGAAGTGCGTGTTGAAGAAGTGAATCGTAAATATGAAACCGACTGCGAGCAGCGCTTCGTCACTGTGGATGATCGTCGCCACGTTGACGGCCCAGCCGGGAACGATGTATGTGAACAATTCCGGGAACCACAGGATCAACCCTGTGCTGCCGATTATCGCCACACCCCAGGCCACTGCGAAGTAGTCGAACTTCTCCCAATAGGTGTAACGGGCGTAATTGGGGCGAGCACCGAGTCCGAAGAACCACTTGATGGACTGGACGAACTCCTTGAAGTCGCGGCCGTTGAAAATGATGGAGTCCGGCCCGGTAATGATTTGCAACCAGGTATGCCCCGTGGCCTTCTTGTGACGAAGAACATCAATTACGTGCGCAATGAAGACGCCGATCAACACGACCGCACCCATGCGATGCAGGAATCCCATACTATCGAAACCGCCAAGTATCCGGGATGTCACCTGTGCCCAGGACATATACGAGAACTTCAATGCCATTCCCGTCAATGCCAGCGTGAAGAAGCTGAGCATCATTACGACATGCATGGTGCGCTGGTAGCGGCTAAAACGACGGTAGAACATCTGGTTTTTGTTGCGCGACATAGCCTTATGCGCCTTCCATTCGTCGCGGTTCAGCAACAATCGAGTAACCCAGGCAAAGGTGTGCAGCAGGGCGAAAGTCAGGGTACCTACCAGCAGCGCGGTCATGCCCCAGAAGGACCAGAACAGCCACGGGTAGCGGTCGCGATCATGGTGGGTTGCATGGGTCAGGTAGCCTGCGAAACGCCGGTGTGACCCCTCGTGACACTGGCCGCAGGTCTCAACGACATTGTCCCTGCTAAGCGCCGAGCCTGGATCGGTCGGGGGAAGAATACCGTGCGTACCATGGCAGTCGTAACACTTGGCGACGCCCTCCCCACCCAGGCGCGAGACCTTGCCGTGAAATGTGTCGAAGAAGGTCTCAGTCTGATCTTCGTGACAGCGGCCGCACTGCTCCATCATCCGCGTGCGGAATCCCAATTGCTCAACGCGCGAAATCGTGTGCGAGGCATGACAGTCCTCGCAAGTGGGATACTCTTTGTCCGCATCCGGGTCTTCAGACCAGTGGACACTCGTGCGGAACGTTTCCTCTATGCCGTGGTGGCAGGTACCGCAGGTGCCAGCGATATTCTGTGGGCTCACCCTGGACTCCGGATCCCCGGGAGGACGTTCGGAGTGCGCGCCGTGACAATCGGCGCAGGTTGCCGTCACGATGAGACCGGCGTCGATCAAGGCTCGACCATGGACGCTATCTTCATAGCTGCCCACGATGTCATCCACTTTGGCGTGAATCCGTGTCGCCGCCTGTTCGCCGATGCGATGACACTGTCCGCAAAGCCTGGGGACGTTACGCGGATAGCTAGGCGACCCTGGAAATTCATTATCGAGCGTGGCGTGTTTAGCATGACAGTCCTGGCAAGTCGGTGCGTCCGGATCGTCTTGCGCATGCAGGGTTCCGTGTGTACTGCTCTGATACTCGGTGACCTGTTCAGCATGGCAGATACTGCAATCCACCTCTGACTGCACCGTTGCACAGGCACGCTCCTGGGCAACCGTCACATCAGTGTGGCATTGCGCACAGGCGGTATCTGCGTGCTCAGAGCTTTCATAAACCTGTTCATCGACGTACAGGCTGATGATCTCGCCGGCTCGCGTCATCGTCAGCTCGGGCTGCGCGTGGCAGGTCAGGCAATCCTTGTCGGCCAGACCGTCAGGGTAGAAAACGTTGCGGATCTCGTGCGGTGCATGGCAATCGACACAAGTAGGAATCTTGCCCGGATCTTCGGTCCACAACTGGCCTTCGATCACCTTACGGTGCACCTGTTCGATTTGCCCGTGGCACGTCGTACAGGTTGCAGCAACATTGTCTGCGTGAATGGTCGATCGTCGATCGGTGTGCGGACGAATGTCGTGGGCCGTATGACAGGAAGTGCAGACGGCCGTGACAGTGAGGCCCTGACGGAACAGGCCCTCACCGTGAATACTCATCGAGTAATGCTCGAGGATGTTTTCCTGCGATATCTCGTGAGTTCGCGATACGGGAGATCCCTCTCGGTGGCAACTTCCACAGAGCAGCGGCACGTTCATCACCGCCGTCGGCGAGTCGTGGTCCGAGGCCGGCAGGATATCGTGCTTGCCGTGACAGTCGGCGCAGACCGGGGCCATTGGATCACCGTCTCTTGCGGCTACACCATGCAGACTGCGTTTGTGAGCATTGGCCTCAGGCCTGTGGCAGCCGCTGCAATCGACAAGCTCCAGGTCCTTGCGTGTAGAGTGCCGGCGCTTGGTCGGGTCCAGATCGCTGTGGCAGTCGACGCACGCCATATCGGAGTGAGCGGATGCTGCGTAGTCCTTTTCGTCCACGAAGACCGATATGTCTTCGCCCGCAAAGGTTCCCGTGAGCTCTTCGTCGGAGTGACACTCGAGGCATTTTTCATTGTCCTGAGCAGGTGCAGGAGTAGCTGCCAGGCAAAAAATCGCGGCTGTTAAGGCAAGCCAACACCTTCCATGACCGGCCCAGACGGGTCGGCGGTTCGGGGAACGCTCGCGCGTGCGCATCGGTAATCCAGAAAATAACCAAAAGAAGGCAAATCTATTGTGCGTAATATTTCAATAGAGATGAACTTGCTATCCGGGTTTTCCGAAGGCGCGTAGCCCATGAGACCGGCACTGAGAGACCGCGTGGCGAATAGGTAGTATCCGGCATAAGAAAGGAATGCTGCTTTTGCTACAAATAAGCCTGCGTTACAGGTGTCTGTCATGTCACGAATTAGATTCATGTCCGGGCTTATCTTGCTTTTCTCGTCTTTGGTGTTTTCAGTCAGCACCGAGCCAGCCGAGAATGGCTGCATCAACTGTCACCGGCAGCCTGATTACTATGCCCAGAATCCCAAACTCCACGAGTACTATCAGCAGTATCTGGGATCACCACACGAGCAGGCTGGCGTGACTTGTGATGCTTGTCATGGAGGAAATGCGCGCGCCAATTCGGCGCAGAAAGCGCACGTCGGCGTTTTGCCGATGAACAACAAAAACAGCGCGGTACATTACCAAAAGCAGCCGGAAACCTGCGGACAATGCCACGGCGACAAGCGCCGACAATTCGTGAAGAGTAAGCACTATGCCGCCCTGATGGATCAACGCGCGGCGCCAACCTGCACGACCTGTCACCCGGCGATGAGTCGCCGGCCTGAGCTACGGAATATCGTATTGAACGCCTGCCGGAACTGTCATGGCGAGGGTAACAGCGAAAATCTGCCACTAATCGCGGACCAGGCTGAAGGCGTATTCAGCCAGTTGAATATCGCTGGCGGGTTATTGGGCTGGACG
>Ga0224512_10000297_pt1 | contig 52830 bp, 43 predicted proteins | sample SF_May12_sed_USG_4_FD_169103 | JGI IMG/M metagenome (GOLD analysis project Ga0224512, IMG submission 169103) | Sediment microbial communities from San Francisco Bay, California, United States - SF_May12_sed_USGS_13 | ecosystem: Environmental > Aquatic > Marine > Sediment | place: USA...
CGCAGAGCGCCCGGAATGAAGCCCGAGGGCAAAAGGGTCTTGATCACGGGGGCTGGAGGGTTCGTAGGCAGGTCACTGGCCCTCGGATTCGACGACCTCGGTTGGTGCGTGATCGGTCTGGACCGCGCATTCGATGCGGGTCGGGAGCTTCACGGCATCCAAGCGGTCACGGCCGATTTGGCCGAGGGCGTGCCCGTGGATGTGCCCGAGGTGGATCTGGTCGTGCACGCGGCGTGGGTGACGACGGAGCCCGCGGCGCTCGGAATCACGCCGCTGGAGTACGTCGATCTGAATCTTCGCCCGCTCGAGCAGGCGCTGGCGTTCGCCACCCGGACCGAAGCGGCCTCGTTCGTCTTTCTCAGTTCCTCCGGGGTGTTCGCCCCGACGGACGCGACGGAGGGGCTGACGGATACCGATCGACCGAGCGGCACGTCTCCCTACGCCGTGGCCAAGAGGGCGGGAGAGGCGTTGGTCGCCACGGCGCCGGGTGAGGAGGCCGCTCGCAGTCCCGATCGTGGCACCGCGGTCCACGTGGCTCGCTTGGGCTACCTCTTCGGTCCCGCGGAGGTCGCGAGACCCAGCCGGCAGGGTGTGTCATTGGTAGCCGGATGGTTGGCCGCGGCGCGGAACGGGCACCCGTGCGAGGTACGATCGGACGATCCCGTACGGGAATGGACCTTCACGCCCGATCTCGCCGCGGCTCTCGAGCGGGTAGCGAACGCTCCACCGGCCGGGCGTCCGCTCCACCTCGGGAGTCCCCACGTCTGCAGGGATCGTGAGCTCGCCTCCCTCATCGCCTCCGAGGCAAGGGGCGTGGGGGTCGTCACCGTTCCGGCCGTGGGCCGCGTGAAGCCTCCGATGATCCCGAGCGACATCCCTGCGCTTCGTGGCTTCGGCTGGACCGAGCCGCACGTGGGCCTACGGGCCCTGCTGGCCGAGGAGGTCGCGGCGTGAGCCCCGTCCGCTTCGTTCTCGTCGGCCTGGGCGCGCGGTCTCGCGTCTGGCGTAGGGTTCTCGACGAGCATCCGGACTGCCGTTTGGTGGGGCTCGTGGACACCGATCCCGAGCGGCTCGCGCAGGCCCTCTTTGAGACGCCGGGTGCCGCGGGAGGGGGGTCGCTGGAAGAGGCCATGGCCACCGTGGATGCCGACGTCGCGCTCCTGTGCACACCACCCGCGGGGCGCCACGCGCAGGTGGCAGCCGCGTGCGCAGGCGGCCTCGCCATCCTCGCGGAGAAGCCGTTGGCGGACACGGTGGCCGACGCCGAGGCCCACGTCGCCGTGGCGGCCGACGCCGGGGTCGCGCTCGCCGTCGGGCTCAACTTTCGCTACCTCGCAGTGACGCGGGCGCTGAAGGAGCTGTTCGCTGCCGATCGACTGGGTCCGCCGGAGTTCGGCCGGTTCACGTACGAACGGTGGCGCGATGGACGGCTTCCTCACCTCAACAAGTACCCCCTGTCCATGAAGCAGCCGATGCTCTGGGAGCAGTCGATCCACCACTTCGACCTCATGCGGTTCGTGTACGACGCCGAACCGGTTCGGATATCGGCCCGGACGTTCAACCCGTCTTGGTCCATGTACGACGGTGACGCCAACGTGAGCGGCCTCATCAGCTTCACCGGCGGCATCGAAGTCACCTATCAGGGCACGTGGGCGGGGAACTGGCAGAGGATGGGCTTCGAATGGCGCACCGAGTGTCAGCGGGGGATCGCCGTCCAGGAGGACATGTTCGGGTCGCTGGGCTACGCGTTCAGGGACGACACCGACCTCACCCCGGTCGCGCTGCCGCCGGAGGAGCCTTGGGTCGACGACGCGCGGGCGCTCCTCGTGGATTTCGTCAGTCACCTCCGGGACGGAACGCCCCTCCCCTGCCCGGGAACCGATCACCTGAACTCCCTTCGCATGGTGGAGGCCTGCATTCGGGCCTCTGAGGGCGAGGGGACCGTGAGTCTCTAGGATTTCGAGAGGATGAGCCGAAGATGACCCATCGAAGCGTCGTTACCCGGTCCGCCGCCACCGGTCTCCTCGTGGCGGTCTGCCTCCTCACCGCGTGCGCGCAGCGCTCCGAGGACACCATCGTGGTGGGGCTCAGCGCGGACATCACGACGTTCGAGCCGGGCATGATCTCGAGTCGGGACAACGCCAACATCGCTCAGCACATCTTCGGCACGCTCTTCTCTCTCGATCCCGAAGGGAATCACCTCCCGAACCTCGCCCACACCCTCGAGATCTCGGAGGACGGGACAGCATACGTCTACACACTGCATGAGGGCCTCACGTGTCACGACGGTGAGGCCCTGACGGCGGAGGACGTGGCGTACGCCTTCAACCGGATCGCCGACCCGCAGAATCGCTTCACGGGCAACGCCCCCGGCTTCGTCTTCACCTCGATCGGGTTTCAGGACGCCGAAGCGCTCGACGACCTCCGGGTGCAGATCAACATCGCCCGGAAGAACCCGATCGCGTTCGGCCTGATCACCGAGATCTACGTCCACTGCAAGGACAGCTACGAGCAGATGACGCTCGATGAGGCGGCCTCGAGTCCCATCGGGTCGGGCTCCTATCGACTGGCCTCTTGGACTCGGGGGTCCGAGGTGGTGCTCGAGAAGGTCAGGGATCCCGGCACGTTCCGACGAATCGCTTGGCGGATCATCCCGGAGGCGTCCACCCGCACCGCAGAGCTCATCGCGGGCAACGTCGACATTATCACCAACGTGGTCCCGGAGCAGATCGAGGCGATCGACGCGTCGGGCCGCGCGGAGGTGAGAATCGTGTCGGGGACCCGGCGAATGTATCTGGGCTTCAACCTCTCGGAGGCGCACCGTCAGCTGCCCGGAGGAGAGGCTATTCAGGATCCGCGGGTAAGGCGCGCACTCCAGTACGCCGTGGACGTGCCCACCATTTGCCGCCAGCTGCTCAGCGTCGAGTGCGAGCGCGCGACCGGGCTCGTCAACCCACCCAACGACAACGCCGACCTCACGCCGTATCCATACGATCCAGACAGGGCGGAGACGCTGCTCGACCAGGCCGGGTGGCAGCGAGGTGACGACGGCGTCCGCTTCTCGATCCGACTCCAGGCGGGGAGGGGGCGTTACGTGAACGACGTCAATGTCGTGCTTGCCATCACCCAATACCTCGAGGACGTCGGGCTCGATGTCGAGATGGAGCTCCTGGAGTGGGCGTCGGTCTACACGCCGCTGCTTCGGGAGCGCAGCATGGGGCCCCTCTTCTTTCTCGGGACCGGAGGCGGGCTTTGGAGTCCCATCTACGACATGACCGACCTCGCGGAGGTCGAATCGGGCACGAACTACACACACTGGAGCGACGAGCGTTGGTTCAGCCGCTGGGCGGAGCTGTCGGAAGCGAAGAGCGAAGAAGAGACCCGCGCGATCATCGACGAAATGCTCGAGGTCTTCTACGAGGACGGCCCCTGGCTGCACCTGTACTTCCAACCCGACTTCTATGGGGTGTCCGACCGGATCGTCTGGGAGCCGCGCCGAGACGAGCGGGTCCACGTCTTCGACGCGCGACTGCGGTGATCGACCGCGGGCAACCCACCCGGGCCGGGGTTCGAGGTCGAGCCGCCGCGTCCTCCTCCGTGTCCTGGAGGTAGGCCGCCGTGGGCTCCTACGTCCTGAGGCGGTTGCTCCAAAGCGTCGTCGTGATCGTGGGCGTGACGCTGGTCAGCTTCCTCGCGCTCCAGGCGGGCGGCGACCCCACGTATCTCTTCGTCAGTGAGCGAGCGTCGCTCGAGGAGATCGAAGCGACCCGCAGGGCCCTGGGCTTCGACCGGCCGCTGCACGAGCAGTACCTGAGCTTCGTCGGGGACCTGGCCAAGGGTGACTTCGGACAGTCGCTCTCCTACCGGCAACCGGCGATGGAGATCGTGCTCGACGCGCTGCCCGCCACCATCGAGCTGACGCTCTTCGCCATGATCGTGGCGCTGCTCCTGGCAATCCCGTTGGGGGTGCTGGCAGCGATCAACCGGGGAACGGGATGGGACGGATCGATCACCACCTTCTCGATGTTGGGGCAGTCGATCCCGAGCTTCTGGCTGGGGATCATGATGATCCTCTTCTTCGGGCTGTACCTGCGCATCTTCCCCATCTCGGGCCACGTCCCGTTCCTCACCCCCCTGATCGCGGGTGACGTGGGCACCGCCTTCGGGAACCTACCCCGAGCCCTCTTCCACCTCGTCTTGCCCGGCATCGCCGTGGGCACCTATTCGCTGGCCAGGAACACGCGGTTGGTGCGTTCCTCTTTGCTGGAGGTTCTGGAGGCGGATTACGTGCGAACCGCGCGCTCCAAGGGACTTCCCGAACGACGGGTCCTCATCCACCACGCGCTACGCAACGCGTGGCTCCCCGTGGTGACGATCATCGGTCTGGAGTTCGGCTTTCTCCTCGGAGGCGTAGTCGTCGTGGAGACCGTCTTCAGCTATCCGGGCGTCGGTCGCCTGCTCTTCGCGGCGATCAATCAGCGGGACATTCCGCTCGTGCAGGCCGGGGTGATCCTCATGGCGGGGATCTTCATCCTCCTCAACCTCGTCGTGGATCTGGTGTACGTCCGGCTCGATCCCCGGATGAAGCTGGCGGAGGGCAGCGGATGAGCGGGGTCGCCCTCGCGACGCCTCCGGAGAGCCGCGCACGCCGGGAGCTACGTCGTGCCGCTCACGTCATGCTGGACGCGCGTTGGCCGATCTTCGCGGTGATCGTCCTGGGCGCCGTGGCGATCGCCGCAGCGTTCGGACCGGTGCTCGCGCCCTCCGACCCCAATCGTCAGAACCTCGCGCTCCGGCTGGCGGACCCGATGGCGGCGGGCCCGGACGGTACGGTCTTCTGGCTGGGCTCGGACGCCCTCGGCCGTGACGTGCTCTCGCGACTCCTCTATGGGGCCCGGGTCTCGCTGCTGGTCGGGATCGCCGCGATTTCCGTGGGCGGCGGGATCGGCATCGTCGCAGGGCTTCTCTCGGGTTACTTCGGAGGGTGGGTGGACGACCTGATCATGCGCCTCGGTGACATCCAGCTCGCGTTCCCGTTCATCTTGCTGGCGATCATGTTCCTGGTTGTCATGGGGTCCGGGGTCGGCAACCTCGTGCTCGTGCTCGGTATCGGGCAGTGGGTCACCTATGCGCGTATCGTGCGTGCGGATACGTTGTCTCTTCGTGAGAAGGAGTTCGTCGAAGCGGCGCGGGCGCTCGGCGACAGCACGCCTTCGATCATCTTTCGAACGATCCTGCCCAACATTTTGGCGCCACTCACCGTCATCGCCTCGTTCAACGTCGCGAGCGTGATCCTGTCCGAGGCGGCGCTCTCGTTCCTGGGGCTCGGGGTACCCCCGGAGGTCCCAACCTGGGGAAGCATGCTCGCCGAGAGCCGGGACACCCTCGTCGCCAACAAGTGGTGGCTCGCGGTCTTTCCGGGCGTGGCCATCATGCTGACGGTGCTGAGCTTCAACATCCTGGGAGACTGGCTGCGGGACTTCCTGGACCCGCGGCTGCGGGAACGCACCTAGCTGGGGCGGCACGGCTCCGCCTCCGTCGTTGGCGCACTTCGACGTAGCTTTGGCTACGCCCTCGGTGCGCCGCCTAGGATGCGGGGCCGTGGCGCTCCCAGCTGGCCGTACTGACGTCGCAAGCGACCCACGGGGAGAAGGACATGAAGGTCGGGATCATCGGAGCGAGCTTCGCGAAGGCAGCGTACCTGCCGGCGCTTCGCCACGTGCCCGGAGTCGAGGTCGTGGCTGTGGCTTCGGCGCGGATGGAGAGCGCCCGGAGCGCCGCATCGGAGTTCGGGGTGCCACACGCCTACGACGACTGGGATCTGATGCTGGCGTCGCACGAATTCGACCTCGTGTGCATCGCCACGCCCACCGACCTCCACGAGCCTCAGACCCTCGCCGCCATCGCGGCGGGTGCCCACGTGCTGTGCGAGAAACCCACGGCGATGAACGCCGCCGAAGCGGCGACCATGCTCGAGGCAGCGGAGCGGGCGGGACGCGTGCACATGATCGACCACGAGCTCCGCTTCAACCCCAACCGGATGCGGATCGCAGAGATCATCGCCGAGGGCGCCCTCGGCGAGATCCGGCACGTGAACATCGCGAACATCGGGACGACGTGGGGGGACCCCGCAAGCCGACCGAAAGGCGACTGGTGGAGCCTCGCCGAAAAAGGCGGGGGGCGGCTCGGCGCGAACGGTAGCCACCAGGTGGACCTCCTGCGGTGGTGGCTGGGCGAGGTCGCGTGGGTCACCGGCGCCGCGCCGACGATGGTGCCCGACCGGCTCGACCGCGAGACCGGGGCACCGTGGACCGCGACGGCCGACGATGTGGCCTTCTTCACGCTGGAGATGGCGTCCGGCGCCGTGGCGCAGGTCTTCATGTCGGGCGTTGCTGCGCACGGAATGGGCAACGAGACGCGGATCTTCGGCTCAGGGGGTACGATCACGCTCTCCAACGACGATGAGCGGCTGCTCTACGCGCCGGCCGGGGACGACTTCGAGGACATCACCGTCCCCGACCCCAACGCCGCCTTGCCCGGCGTGAACGCGGGGATCTGGAACGTCTCCGTCGTGGCGCTCATGCAAGAGCTCACCGCTGCGATCCGCGAGGGGCGAAGGCCGGGCCGGGGGGCCACGTTCGTGGACGGGTTGGCCAACCAGATCGTCCTGGACGCGGTTCGCATTTCCGAGCGGGAGCGGCGCTGGGTGCGGCCCGAAGAGGTCCATGCCGGATCTTGAGGAGCGGCCCGCGGAGGGGCGGCCGACGGGGCCACTGAGGGTCGAGGGCCAGACGGTCCTGCTCACCGGCGCCGCCCGTGGCCTTGGAGCTTCGATCGCACGGCACCTCCACGGCCTCGGCGCGCGGCTCATCCTGCTCGACCGCGACGAGGACGGGCTGGCCGAGGCCGTCGACGCCTGCCCGGGCGCCACCTTCGCGCTGGTCGATCTCGCCGACGCGGAGTCGACCGATCGGGCCATTCGCCAGGTCGTGACCGGTCCCGTGGACACCCTCATCCACAACGCTGCGATCCTCCGGGTCGAGCCGCTCGACCGAGTCAGCCTCGGCGCCTTTCAGGCGACCCTCAACGTGGGGATTCAGGCGGCGTTCCAGCTGACGCAGGCGGTGTGGCCCGCGATGAAGGAGCGGGGCGGCACGCTCGTCTTCGTTTCGTCGCGCTCGGGTATCGAGGGATTCGCCGACGAGACCGCGTATTGCGCGGCAAAGCACGCGCTCGAGGGCTTCTCCAAATGTCTGGCTCTGGAGGGTGCGAGCCACGGAATCGTGTCCGTGACCATCACCCCGGGAATGTACATGCACACCCCCATGTCCGAGACGACCTACCCGCCAGAGCTCCGGGAGAAGTGGGTGGATCCCATCGAGCTCGCACCGGCGTTCGCCTACCTCGCCACTCGTCCCGTGCACCTGTCCGGTCAGAGGCTGGATGCATGGACGCTTTCCAAGGAGCACCCTCTCCCGTGAGCATGCAGCCCATCTACGACTGGATCGACGCCCACGCCGACGAGTGCGTCCGTGACCTACAACGCCTGGTCCGGCAGCCTTCCATCTCGGCGCAGGGGGTTGGGCTACGCGAGTGTGCCGCGCTGGTCCGGGACATGATGCACGAGGACGGGCTCCCGGCCGACTTCCACGAGCTGGACGAAGGTCCACCGGTCGTCTTCGGGCACCTCGAGGCCAAGAAGCCGGCGAAGACGATCCTGTGCTACTCACACTACGACGTTCAGCCTCCCGAGCCGTTGGACGAGTGGACCCACGGCGGCCCCTGGTCCGGTGACATCGTGGACGGCGTGATGTACGGGAGAGGATCTACCGACAACAAGTCGGGCGTCCTCGCCTTCAACAAGGCCGCCAAGGCCTTCTTGCAGGTCCGCGGTGAGGTGCCGGTGAACCTCAAGTTCCTCATCGAGGGGGAGGAGGAGATCGGCTCGCCGAACCTGGCCGCGTGGGCGGCTCGGAACAAAGGGCTCCTAGAGGCCGACGGGATGCACTGCCTGGACGGGTCCATGGAAACAGGCACCGAGGTCCCCGACGTTTCGCTCGGGCTCAAGTCGGTGCTCTTCGTCGAGCTCATCGCCCGCGGCGCGAAGATGGATGTCCACTCCCTCAACTTCCCGCTGGTGGAGTCGCCGGTGTGGGAGCTCATTTGGGCGCTGAACACCATCCTCGATCGTGATCGCCGGATCCTCATCGAGGATTGGGAGGAAGGGATCTGGCAGCTCGGCCCCGACGACGAGGAGCAGCTCGCCGACAAGGCGGCCCGGGTCGATCTCGAGGCCCTGAAGGACGAGTGGGGCATCTCGGAGTTCGCGCTCGGTCGGGACGGGGTGGACGCGATCCGGGCCCGGACCTACGAGCCCACGGCCAACATCCAGGGGATGATCGCGGGCTACACCGGCAAGGGCAGGAAGACCATCATTCCCAACGAGGCCAGGGTCCGGATGGACTTCAGGCTGATCCCCAACATCCAGCCAGCGGATGCGATCCGGAAGCTAAAGGCGCACCTGGTGAAGCACGGCTTCGGACACATCGAGGTCGAGGCCTTCGACGGCGCCGAGCCACCGTACAAGATCTCGGTGAAGGAGGACATCAGTCAGGCGATCATCGCCGCCGCCACCGAGGTCTACGGCGAGCTTCCGATCGTGAATGGCGTCTCCGCGGAGGGCGCGATCCTACGCCATGTCTGGATTCCTTGCGTCCTCACGGGCTTCGCCAACCCCGGGGCGAACCTCCACGCCCCCGACGAGAACATCCGTGTGGACAGGTACCTGCAGGGGATCAAGTACGCGGCGGCGATCATGGAGCACTTCGCCAAGACGTAGCTCGATGAAGCGCCGGAGCGGTGCGACCCGGGGCGTCGGGCCGCACCGCTCGAGAGGCTCAGCCCGTGGGCTCAGGCAGGGCGGGCGTCACACACACGCGGATGCCGTCCGGAGTGAGGTGACACGTGCGTGGCGGGACGTCGGTCACGCACGCCTGGCGCCATCCGCCGAGGAAGAAGCCGTGCCCGTCTTCGCCCGAGTAGCGCCCTTTCATGTAACCCAGAAGGACGCGCCCGCGGCCGTAGATCTCGCCCTCGTAGACACCGTCACCGTAGGTGCCGGCCATGAAGGCGAGGAACTCACCCTGCATGTTCACGATCTTGCCGTGGAAGACTCGCTCGCCGGCGGCCGTGACCCCCCATCGCCCGGCGAGGTAGCCCTCACGACGGCCGTTCGACTGCACCCACACGCCACCGAAGACGCCACCCCGGTCGCTGGTACGAGCCCAGCGGCCCTTCATGAAGCCCACGCCGCAAGGATCGGGCGCCCTACGGATCGAGGCGAGGAGCACGCCGTTGCCCGTATCGTCGATGACCTCGGCCATACGCAAGTCGCCGAGGTCGGACGCCGGGATCCGGACGCTGTAGGGCTCGCTGCGGAACGCGAAGAAGTCGCCCGCGACATCGGTGTCGGTGGTCGGATCGGTCGGTGTGATGCCAGGCGTCACGATCGCGACCTGCGCGACGACACCGTCCACGTGGGGGCCGGTCCACGAGGTCATCGTGACCAAGTTGCGCTGCTCCTGCGGATGTACCTTGTCGCCGGGCTCGAAGAGGATCTCCCGCCGTACGCGCACCGCGTCTCCTTCGGCCACCTGCAGCGCCGGATCCCACTGGACCGGCCTCCACTCCGTATTCCGGTTCGGCCGGATGCGGCCCCAGAGCGCCATGACGTTGTAGATCTGGAGCTTGTCGGGCGCCAGCGTCAGTAGCGCGGGATCGCTGGCGACATCAACGCCCAGTTCCGGCGCTTCCGGGCCACCGAACGCCTCTGCGAACACGTCGCTGCCGAAGGCCGGAGCCTCGTCGGTCTCGCCGACGCCGGCGAGAGTCTCCGCGTCGGTGAGGCCGAACTGCTGGGTGATCCCGTCGATCGCCGTGACCAGCGCGGCATCGGGGTCTTCGGTTACGGTTTCCAGATCGAGCTCGGGCGTGAGTGCATCCTCGCCGCACGCCGTGGCCGCGATCACGACCGCGATCGTCCACGTGAGCTGTCGTGCGATGCGTCGCATGATCCCTCCAGACTGAGATTGACTCAGGGCACCGGTCCGCGTCAGTAGAACGACGGACCGTCTGGATTTATGACGTTCGGATCGGCGATTAGGTAACGCGGGATAGACTGTACGAAGGGAGTCCCTCGTCCGAGACCCCCCCTACCAGGCCGTGATCAGGGCGCGGTCCTCTACCCATTGCGGGCCGCCCACCCGCGCCGCACGATATGGCTTCGTACCAACCGTCGACGTGGTCCATGGGATGTGAGGGTAGACAAATGAGAACGATTGCGGCGATCGCGGGAGCCTGCCTGCTCAGCGGGGCGGCAGGGGCGGGCTCCGGCCAGCTCGACGAGATGCGCGTCGGCTCGGACGCCGTAGCCGACGCGCCTGCGATCCGCATCGCTCTCCAGGCGGGCCACTGGCGCGCCAACGAGGCTCCGCGGGAGCTCTCGGGACTCAAGCGAAACGGTACCTCCTGGCAGGGGATGCACGAGTGGGAGGTCAACTTGGAGATCGCACGCCGCGCCGCCGCGATCCTCGAGGAGGCCGGCTACGAGGTCGACGTGCTTCCTGCCGTGGTGCCCCAGGCGTACCGCGCCGACCTCTTCATCGCGATCCACGCCGACGGGAGCGCGGATCCGTCGGCGTCCGGATACAGGGTCGCCTCTTCCCGACGCGACCGGACGGGCAAGGCTCAACAGGTGGCGGATCTCTTGGGCGCGGCATATGGCGAAGTGACAGGGCTTCGGCGCCTGCCGACCACGACGCGTCGGATGCGCAACTACTACGCCTTCAACTATCGTCGCTACCGTCACGCGCTCCATCCAGCGACGGTCGGCGTGATCATCGAGACGGGCTTCCTCACGAGTCAGCGCGATCGAGAGGTGATCGTGAACAACCCCGAGCGTGCCGCGCAGGGTATCGTGAGCGCGGTGCGGTCCTTTTCGGAGGCCCCGACACCATAGGAGCCGAGGGGCGCCGGCTATTTCTTCTTCGCCGGGAATTGCCAGCCTCGTAGGACCCGTCGAGGCTCGTCGACCACGACGAACGATTGGGGCGCGCCTTCGTTGATCATTGCGAGGGCGCGGGTCACCTGCCTGCGGGGTAGGACCGAGTAGAGCACCTCGACCGGTCCTTCGCGACCCTGGCCGATCATCTCGGTGACGCCGAAGCCGGCGTCCCTCAGCCCCCCCGCCAGCTCGGCGCCCCCCGCTCGCACGACCGTTCGAACGGTCGCCAACCCCAGGGCAAGTCGCTCCTCGAGACGGAGTCCGATGTAGCTACCCGTCGCGAAGCCCGCCGCGTACCCGATGACGTGGGCGGGGCTCGACAAATGCTGCACCACGATGCCGATGGCGGTGACCCAGATGAGGATCTCGAAGAAGCCGATCAACGGGGCCAGGACCCGATGGCCACGGATGATGAGGAGCATGCGCACAGTCGCCATGCTCACGTCTGTCACGCGGAGAAGGAAGACGACGAGCGGACCAGCTGGGCCTGCCACGAGCTCTTGAAGCATTCGGGGTGTCCACGGATTGCGAGTGATCGAGCGGGCGGAATCTCGTGCTTCCGAGCGCCGAGAGGGAGTGGTACCCGGCCCCGCATGGCGGAAGGCTCGCGAACGCCGTATACCGAGGTCTTGACCCAAGCGAAAACCGCCATGAGTGGAGGACCGATCCGATGAATACCTCGAGGGCGCTCCCGCGCCGTTTCGTCCTCGTACCGATGACGATGTTCGTCATGACGGCGGACCTAGGGGCCCAGACGTCGCCTTCGGACGACGGCGCGCTGGGCCGCCTCCGCGCGGAGCTCGAGCGATTCGAGCCCCTGTCGGGAGGTTCGATGGGTGTGGCTGCGATCCACCTAGAGACGGGCCGGGCCGTCTATCTGCACGCCGACGAGCCCTTTCCCATGGCGAGCACCTACAAGGTGCCGATCGCGGTGCAACTCATGACTCGGGTCGACCGCGGTGAGCTGTCGCTCTCCGACATGATCGAGGTTCACCCCGAAGATCTGCACCCCGGAAGTGGCACGATCTCGCGGCTCTTCGACGATCCGGGCGTCGTTCTTTCGGTTCGAAACCTCCTGGAGCTGATGCTCCTCATCAGTGACAACAGCGCGACCGACCTCACGCTGGAGGCCGCCGGTGGTGGAGCGGCGGTCACGGAGCGCATGCGTGCGCTGGGCATCGAGGGTATTCGGGTGGACCGTCCGACCTCACGCCTGATCGCGGACTACGTCGGCGTGAACGGCGTTCCCGAGCACGGACGCGTGTCTCCCGAGGAATGGGAAGCTCTGGCTGAGGGTCTCGACCAGGCGGCGCGGGCGCGAGCCGCCGAAGCGTTCGCCCACGACGTGCGTGACACCTCGAGCCCCCGCGCCATGGCCGAGCTTCTTCGGATGATCTGGGAGGGGACGGCGCTCAGCGCCCAGAGCACGGAGACGTTGCTCGACGTCATGCGACGCGTCGAGACCGGCGAGGGGCGCATCAAAGGCGTCCTCCCGCCGAGGACCGACGTGGCGCACAAGACCGGAACGATCGGAGGCACCACGAACGACGTCGGCATCATCTACCTGCCGGGCGACGCCGGTCACGTGGTCACCGTGGTGTTCGTGAAAGACTCCGAGATCCCCGTCGAAGGTCGTGAGCGCGCGATCGCCCAGGCCTCCAGGGCGATCTACGACTTCTTTCTCTTCAACCCCGGAACGTAGAGGCCCTCGATCAGCCGCCCGGCAGGCTATCCACCAATTGAAGCATGCGGTGCAGGTGCTGCTGGGTCGGGAGCCGTCCGCGCCCACCTCCGAGGTTGTCGATCATGTGTTCCGGATCGCCGGTGCCGGGTGCCGCGACCGTCACGGCCGGGTGGGCCACGACGAACTTGAGCATGAACTGCGCCCACGTGTGGGCATCGAACTCGGCTGCCCACTCGGGGAGCTCGCGGTCGCCGATCCGCGACCACATGCGGCTGCGGCCGAAGGGTAGGTAGACCATGACGGCGATCCCCTCGTCCTGAGCGACGGGGAAGATGACCTCTTCGGCCACGCGGTTGTCGATCGCGTAGTCGACACCGATGAAGTCGATCGGGTAGTCGCGCATGACGCGGGCGAGCGCGTCGTACTGGCCCTCGCTCGTCGTGGTGATCCCGATGTAACGGATCCGGCCTTCCTGCTTGTACTCCTGCAGCACACCGAGCTGCGTGGGCGGGTCGCCCATGTTGTGTACCTGATCGAGGTCGATGACGTCGAGTCGCATGCGTTCGAACGACCGGTCGATCTGCGCGCGAACATCCGCCTCTCGCACCGAGCCACCGCCACGACCCGCGACATTGACCTTGGTGGCCCAGAAGATTTGGTCTTGAAAGCCATCCTCCTCGGCCCACTGGCCGGCGAGCTCCTCGGAGGCGCCTCCTCCGTACCCAGCGGCCGAATCGAACACGCGCCCCGAGGCCGGAGCGCCGTCGGCGAGCGCATGCAGCACGGCCCGGTGCCCTGCCAGCTCCTCGGGCGTCGAGTTGGTCGAAATCCAGCGCCCACCGAGACCGATGACCGGGATCTCTTCGCCGGTCGAGGGGATCGGCTTCGTCATGAGCGCCTGCGACTGCAGCGCTTCCAACAGTCGGGGGTTCAGCGAGAGCGCGGCGCCGGCGCCCGCGCTGATACGAAGCCACTCGCGACGGGTCAACATGGGACTGGTCCTGTTCTTGTTGTCGAGGATGGGGATCGGCGCCGCGGTCGATCGCCGGCGCAATGTGCTCTCCTCAAGGACCGACGAGAGCGCGATTTCGCTGACGTAGCGTCACGCACCGGCTCTGTTATTCGTTGTCATCCACGGGATCGCCGAACGTCGGCTATCGCATCACGAGGGCAGGGGACCATGGTCACGAAGACTCCTGGGTTGGCTTTCGCGCTGTGCCTCACCGCGTGGAGTTGCGCCTCCGCGCCGCTCGGCCCGGTCGACGTGGAAGACGTATCGATTCAGCTCCGCGTGAGCGGAGGGTTCGTGGGGCAGGACTTCACCTTTGTGGTGGACGGAGGTGAGCTCGAGGTCCGGGGCATCGCCTGCGTGTCCTTCTGCGAATTCGAGGCGGGCGAGGTCATCACGCCGATTTCGTCTCAACTCGTAGAAATTCTCGCGTCGCGTCTCGAGGAGATGGGCATCTTCGGGCTCGGGGGCGATTACGGGAGTCAGTGCTGCGACCAGATCGATTACGAGCTCACCTACTCGCGAGGCCTTCGGACCGTTCAGGTCCGGGGAAGCGGCGAGCTCATCCCCGAGGGCCTGATCGACGTGATCGCGGATCTCGTATCCCTGTCTCGCGCCCGAGTCCCGGCGATCGTTGCGCTCGTGACCAATCCGTCCGACTGGCCGGCGGACGCCTACGCCATCGACGACGTGACGGTGGACGGCCTCGATCTGGTCGTGGACGTCGAGTACGGTGGCGGCTGCAGTCCGCATGCGATGGATCTCGTGATCTGGGGGGACTGGACCAGCTCCGACCCGCCTCAGGTGAACGCGTTCATCTCGCACGACGCGCGGGGCGACATGTGCGACGCCTTGATCTCCGAAACGCGGATCTTCGATCTGGTGCCCCTGGTCCGGGCCGCGCGAGCCCGATCCGGGATCAACGGCAATGCGAGCGTCGTGCTGCGGCTTTGGGACCCGGTCACGCAGAACCAGTCCGCGCGCCTGGTACGAATCGACTACTGAGCACGGGCGGGCGACGGACCGGCGTCGACCGTGAAGGGTCTGGACGCGGAGGGTGACGCCTGTCGCCGCGCCGTGCCAGTCCCCAAGTTGGACCCTCCAACATGTCGACCGGCACCCCGCCACCGGAGCGGGAAGGAGGCACGGTGCGCCAGACAAGCCGAAGCTCACGTTCGTCCACCGCAATGTTCGCGATCCTGGCCGTTTTCGGGCCAGCATGCCTTTCGGCCCAAGCACACCCGACGTCCGTGGCCCCCGAGGAGATCCGTCGCATCCAGTCGATCTCGCCCCAGAGCGGGCCGCCGGGCACGCTCGTCTCGGTGAGCACGTTGAATCTGCCGCTGGAGGCGCGGGTGCACGTGGGTGTCGGGGCGATGGGCCGGGGCTTCGAGGCGTTGACGGAGGCCGAGCAGGGTCGCTGGGGAGAGATCGCGGTCCGCGTCGAGGTCCCGGCGGACTCCCCGTGGGATCGGCCGATCGTCTTCATCGCGTTCAACGCGATCTTCGCCCCGATCGGTATGTCCGATCCGTTCCACGTGACGAATGACGAGGGGTTGGTGCGGCGCACGGGTGAAGTGACGTCGAAGTCCGACGACTGCGTCCTGTTCATGGACCGGGACGGCTACACCTATGAGCTCACGGGGCCGACGAACGAGCTCCAGGTCGGGGTCGAGGTTCGAATCGACGGGGTCTTCTTCAACACCGGGCCGTGCTCCGGTGGGCCGACGATCGGGGTGTCCCGCATCCTACCCTGAGGTCGGCGATCCGAGGGAGTCGCCCCACGCCCTCGCTCCGCGTCGATCCTGCCGCGTAGGGGTTTTCCCCCCACCAAGACCCGTCACTCCCCGACTGTGACGCGACGGGCTCCGATACATCCTCATAGGGAATGTCGCATATCCATATGATGAATTATCAGGAGTCTCCTCATGAATCGAGCGAGCCGGTGGTGGGCACTACCGCTGTTGTCGGTCGGGTTGTTCATCGGGTGCGCCGAAGGTGGCGACGAATGGAAGGTCCGGCCGGATCCCGCCATCGTCGATTTCCCCGTCGCGAACGCCGAGGTCGTCACGCAGGAACTGGTCGATCCGCCCTTCCTCCCGCCGCACGAACAGGTCGCGAGCGGGCCGCCACGGGTGGTGAACATCCGCTTTGAGATCGTCGAACGAGAGGTCGAGATCGCCCCTGGCGTCTTCGTCTGGCAGATGGCCTTCAACAACCACGTTCCGGGACCCGTTCCGGTCGTGTTCCAGTGGGACTGGGTCAACCTCACCATGCTCAACGGGACCACCGATACGATCCGGTTCGGCACGACCGACAACCAACTGGCGCACAACGTGGACTTCCACGCGTCCACCGGCGCGCTGGGTGGGGGCGGCCTCACGATCATCGCGCCGGGTGAGGAAGTTGGGCTCAGGTGGAGGGCCGTAAAGGCCGGCTTCTTCGTCTACCACTGCGCCCCTGGCGGAGAGATGGTGCCCTACCACGTCACGACCGGTGGCAACGGGGCCATCCTGGTCCTGCCCCGCGAGGGCCTGCGCGATGGGTACGGAGACCCCATCCGATACGACAAGGCGTTCTACTTCGGCGAGCAGGACTACTACGTGCCGATGAACGCCGACGGCACGTCGAGGCGGTACGGGAACTTCGCGCTGCAGATGGGAGACATGCTCGAAGTCATGCGGGGGCTGGTGCCCACGCACATCGCCTTCAACGGCACGTACGGCGCTCTGACCGCCGACATCCGCCTCGAAGCCGAGGTGGGGGAGACCGTACTGATGCTCCATTCGCAGGCGAACAACCCTTCGTTTCCGCACCTCATCGGCGGGCACGGGGACTGGGTCTGGCCATACGGGAAGTTCGCGAACCGACCCGACGAGGGACTGGAGTCGTGGGACGTCGTGGCCGGAGGGACCGCCGCGGCGGTGTACACCTTCGAGCAGGAAGGCGTCTACGCCTACCTCAACCACAACCTGATCAAAGCGTTCCTCTACGACGCCAAGGCGTTCATCCACGTCACCGGCGGCTGGGACGACGAGCTCATGACGAACACCTTCACCGCGCGCCCGATCGGCGGCGACGTGCCATGATGTCGACGTCCGCTCACTCGCCCGGTCGGTGGGCCCTCGCAGCGGGGTTGCGGCGGAGCGTGGTCTCGGTCGCGATCGCACTGCTCCTGCCCCTGCCCGCGGCGGCACAGAACTTGACCTTCTCCGGCCAGGTTCGCCCCCGCTACGAGTATCGCGATCCTGTGGCTGGCGGACTCGACGACTTTACGTCGATGCGGGTCCGATTCGGGCTCGACGCCGAGATCGAGCCCGGGCTGTCGATCTTCGTCGAAGCTCAGGACGTGCGCATATGGGGCGGGGAGACCCATCCACTGTTCGACTTTTCGGCCGACGCCTTCGACCTGCATCAGGGCTACCTGCGCTACCAGGGCGAGGATTGGAACTGGCTCACGAGCACGATCGGCCGAATGGAGACCAACCTCGGGGGTCAGCGTCTACTGGGGGCGGTCGACTGGACACAGCAAGGCCAGAGCTTCGACGGGCTGCGCTTCGACATCGAGACGGACCGGACGCATTGGGTGTTCCTGGGCTTCACGGTCAACGACGATACCGCGCCAGGCATCGCCGACGATCGGGAGCTCTACGGCGTCTACACGACCGTCGACGACGTCGGACCGGGCATGTTGGACGTCTACTGGCTCTACGATCGGATCTCGGGCGCGGCAGAGTCCGACGAGCAGTGGCTGGGTGCCCGATACGTGGTCGGGGGGGAGGTCTTCGGCCGGGTCGAGGCGACGTTCGACACCGGCACGCGCGACGGGGCGGATGTCCGGGCCTACCTGCTCGGCGCGCGGGTCGGAACCACGTTTGCCGACGGTCGCGTCACCGCCACGCTCTGGTACGACTACCTGTCGGGTGACGATCCTGCCACGGCGGACGTCGAGGTCTTCAACACGCTCTTCGCCACGAACCATAAGTTCTACGGCTTCGCGGACCTCTTCCTGAACATCCCTGCCCACACCGGCGGGGCCGGCCTGCAGGACCTTGCTCTCAAGCTCGCGTTTCAGCCCGGTGGAGCGTTCTCGGCCGGCGTGGACCTACACAGTTTCCGGGCCGCGGAACAGGGCACGCTCACCGAGACGCGTTTCGGCGAAGAGCTCGACTTGACCCTCACCCACCGCTACTCGGAGCACCTCAGCGCGACCGCGGGGCTCGGCTACGTGTGGCAGGCCGAGGGGTTCGCCGAGATCGGTCGGCTCGGTGAGAACATGACGTGGATCTACGTCATGATGAACGCTTCGTTCTGATCCCGGGGCCTCGGCGTACGAAGAGGCCGCCGCGACGGGGGTGCCGTCGCGGCGGCTTCACCTTCGGTACGCGACCCTCCGCGTCGACGCGGTCAGTTCGCGCGGCCACAAATGGCGTAGAACGTCACGTTCAAGGTGCCCATGTTGGACCGATTGTGGACCTGGACCATCCATAGGTAGTCGCGGTTCGGCCGGTTATCGAGAATCCGGTAGTTCGACGTGTCCCCGGAGACGCTGAAGCCACCGCCGAAGACCCGATCGGTGGGGCCGCTCCCGCAGGTGTGCTGCCCCATGCGTACAGCGTCGGGCTCGACCGAGAAGGTGCCACTCTTGATGTGGAAGCCGGATATGCCCGAAGGGCCCTGAGGCCCCGCCGGGCCCTCGGGCCCCTCCGGTCCTGCCGGTCCGGCTGGTCCGGCCGGTCCCACCGGACCGGGTGCACCATCGGCTCCCGCCGGACCGTTCGGACCCTCTGGCCCCTCGGGACCGATCGCGCCTGCTGGGCCTGCCGGGCCGGGCGCACCATCGGCTCCCGCCGGACCGCGGGGACCCTCCGAACCCGCCGGGCCCTCGGGCCCCGACTCGCCTCGCGGGCCGGCCGGTCCCGTGTCGCCCTGTGGGCCTGCCAGACCGGCCTCACCCTGCGGGCCTGTGGGTCCCTCGTCGCCCTGCGGTCCTACCGGACCCGGCTCACCCTGCGGTCCTGCTGGACCGGTCTCGCCCTGCGGGCCCTGCGGGCCCATGGGACCTTCCGGTCCTGGGACTCCCTCACTGTTCGGGCTTCCGAGCTCCGACCAGGAGAACGCGACGTGACGCTGCGAGTGGCACTGGTCGCGCAGTCCCTCGCCCTTGACGCGGTAGACCAGACCGAGACGCGGGATGTAGCAGGCGTAGAGCATCCCGGGCTCCGCTTCCGTCGTCTCGACCAGATTGGCGCCCAGCGTCGGAGCGCCCAGTGCAGCGAGCGCCGCTTGCATCTCGGCGTCGCTCGCAGCCTGGGCGAAGCCGTCTGTTGGGAGTGCAAGCATCATCGTCGCGACCCAAAGGCCGGCGAGGCGTGCGAGCGCGTTTCGGTTCGTACCTGTCGTTGTGTATGTCATGTTCCTGAATCTCCGACGAAAGATCGTTCGATCAGCTTCCAGGTTGGATGAACGGCGCGAGCGCGTCGCGGTCCACGCCGAACAGCGTCTGGGCGGCCCAATCGCGGTACAGGTCGAGCACCTCTGTCGCGACCTCGGCATCCGGCTCGAGTGTCAGATCGGGCACCCCATAGGCGGAGCCCAACGAATGCTCGAGGAGGAGAAATGACGGGGCCGGCTGATTGAACAGCTCGGCGCTGAACGTCTGAAGCGCCGAAGCCGCGCCCTTGTCGTTGGATAAAGGCACCATCGCCGAGATCTCCAGCAAGAGAGGATCGACGGCGACTTCCGCCAACGAAGTCATCTCGGGGTCGGTGGCGATCACCTCCGGACCCATCCAAAGCTCATCGACGACGGGACCGGCCATGACGTGTGCGTCCTGCTCGCACGCCGTAAGTACGAGCACCCCGGCCGCGAATCGAACCCAACGATTCAAAGGCATTGTGGATCTCCGGTTCTGAGGCTCCGTCACACGAGGCCGGGCGCACCGGTAATCCCCCGAATCGGCACGCCTGCCCCTCTTGAGGTCGCCAGATCCGTGCCCACGACAAAAGCCCCGTGGATCGGGGCTTCCTGGAACCTCTGGCGGGAGCCGCCAGGGCTTTTTTGCCGGATTTCGCAACGTTTTCCCCGGACGATCAGCGCCCGTTCGAACGGCGACTTACGGCCAGTTCCGGGCCCTCAGCGTGAGCTCACCGCGGCGAAGACTGCTTCTCGCAGAAGACCTTCGTCGGCGGACCCGACGCCGAGAGGCGGCAGGTCTCGAACGTCCTCGTCGAAGAGAACCGAGAACACGGTGAGCGCCGCCACGAAGGAGCCCGTCTGGCTGGGATGGAATCCGTCGGGACCGTAGAGCGAGACGGTCGGATCGAGCGCCCAGACCTGACGCCACGCGTCCCCCGCAGGGATGAAGAGGCCATTGGTCGCGGCGGCCGCCGCCGCGTAGGAGTCACGCACGGCATCGAACGCGCCGAGCCTTGTTGCTTCGGGCCATACCATGAGGAGGGCGGGCGTTCCGCCGGTCTCGAGGACGACCGCCCCGATTCTCTCGGACCAGGTTCGGAGGTTGAGGGGGTTGTCGCCCACCGAGGACGGACCCTGTTGGAGCACCACGACGTCCGGTGCGAGTGATCGGATTACGCCCTCGATCCCCGACGCCCAGTGGTCCTGGAGCCCATAGTTGGGCCGCAGCACCGAACGGTATTCGTACGAGCGCCCGGCGGCGTCGGCGATCGAGCCCACCATCCCGGGAAGGTCGTTCCACGCGGTCAGGGAGTTGCCGACGAAGAGGACCGTCACGTCGGCATCGCCCAGCGGCTCGAGCTCCGGTGCGGTAGCGGTCCGCGCACACGAGAGCAGCGCGGCCGTCGACAGCAGAAAGACGCGAAGTATCATCGGGCCTACATACGGCCATCCGTCCTAATCGTGTCGGTTCGATTGATCGTGTCGCTCCGGATGATGTCGACTCCGATGGTATCGGCTCGGATGGTATCGGCTCGGATCGTGTCGGTTCGGATCGTGTCGGTTCGGATCGTGTCGGTTCGGGTGGTCGAATCCCCCGCGATCGTGTCCGCCGTCAGCGAGTCCCCGACCGGCGGGAACTCGAGGTCCGGTTCGGTGAGGAAGTCTCCGATGTCGGGCTCGGGCAGCGGCATGGGTGCGGTGGGAAGACCCCCCCCGAGTCGCTCGAGGATCAACCGCTTTCGCCAGAGCATGCGGCTGGGCCGGTGGCCCGGGTTGGACGTGAGAGGATGCGGTAGCGTACCGGCCAGCGCTGCCGCCTCGTCGAGACTGAGACGCGATGCGGGGCTGTCGAAATACACACGCGCCGCCGCCTCGGCCCCGAAGATCCCGGGGCCCCACTCGACGATGTTGAGGTAGAGCTCGAGGATTCGGTCCTTCGTCAGCCTTCGCTCCAGGCGTCGTGCGACAAGGGCCTCCATCGCCTTGCGTAGGAGTGAGCGGTCGGTCCCGAAGTAGAGGTTCTTGGCGAGCTGCTGCGTGATGGTACTGCGCCCGCGCAGCTCGTCGCGGTGAGACCAGCCATAGAGCAGGGCCCGGGCCAAGGCGCCCAAATCGGCCGAACTCCACCACGAGAAGTGCTCGTCGCCGGTCCACTCGACCTCGTCGGCGAGCGAAACCCAGTCGATGCCCTCGTGCTGCCGGAAGCGGTAGTCCTCGGCCACGATCACGGCACGCGCCAGATTCGGCGAGATCTCATCGAGTGGGACCCAGCTATGCCGAACCACGAGCGAATCGCCGGCCGCGCGCGCCTCTCGAAGCCGCTGCGTCATGAGCGACGTCGGTGCCGGATCCCCTTCGCCGAGGCCACGCGGATACGGGATGATCACGAACCACACGCCGAGGACGAGGACGAGGACCCCGCCCCCCACGGTGGCGACGAGACGGCGTCGACGGCCCCATCGTCTTTCTCTGCCCAAGCGAGTCTCCTACCGCGAATCCGGGACCATGAGCGGAAAGATACGCCAGAGGGACTCCGCTTGTGCGCTGGGGGGCCTCGTGGCAAGATCGCGCATCTTCGCGAACCCACCGCCGAACCTCGACCGACGGCAAGCGACCATGCCCAGCCGGCCTATCTCTTCCTTCGTTTCCTTCTTTGCACCCGCGGTCCTCGTCGCCTTCGTGAACGCCGCGTGTGCCCCGGCGGCGCCCGACGTGGACCTCGTTTTGACGGGGGGCACGATTTACGTAGGAGACGGGGCCGTACCCTTCATCGGCGATGTGGCGATCGCCGGGGACCGGATCGTGTCGGTCGGCGAGGTCGATGCTCCACCCGGGATCATGCGTGTCGACGTCACGGGCCTGGCCGTAGCCCCGGGATTCATCGATGCCCACTCGCACGCGGAACTCGACGAGGAGTGGGGCCGTGACGGACGGGCGTTCCTCGCTCAGGGCATCACGACGGTCGCCCTCGGGCTCGACGGGGGAGGACCGTGGCAGGTCGCCGAGCGTCTCGACGCATGGGACGGCAACGGGGTCGGTGTGAACGCGCTCACGTTCGTGGGCCACAACGCGATCCGCCGCGAGGTGATGGGCATGGACGCCCGCGAGCCGACGGACGCCGAGCTCGTCCGGATGAAGGCGATGGTACGACAGGGCATGGAGGAGGGTGCGTTCGGACTCTCGACCGGATTGTTCTACACGCCCGGGTACTACGCGAGCACCGAAGAGGTCATCGCGCTCGGCGCTGTGGCGGCCGAATGGGATGGTGCCATCTACGACACGCACGACCGCGACCTCGGCGCGACATACCGAGGGATCGGATACGACGCCTCCGTTCAGGAGGGAATTCGCATTGGGGAGGAGTCGGGTCTTCGCGTGATCTTCTCGCACTTCAGCCCCCAGGGGGCGACCAACTACGGGCGAGCCGACGTCGGTGCCCGGATGATCGAGGATGCCCGCGCACGGGGGGTACAGGTCGCCGCGGCTCAACACCCCTACACGGCCACGCAGTCCAACCTCCGATCGTACGCGCTGCCCAGATGGGCGAGCGCTGGCGGCACGGAGGCGGTACTCGCCCGGTTCGCCGATCCGGATACCTCCTCCATGCTGAGGCTTCAGATCCTGGAGTCTCTGGAGATGCGGGGTGGCCCGGAGCAGATCATGATCGTCGACGAAGACCCGCGACTGAACGGTCGCACCCTCGCCGAGCTCGCGGACGAGTGGGGCTCGGACGTGCCCGAGACCGTGCGCCGAATCGTCGCCGAGAACGGAAACGCGAGCGTGATGAACCTCGGCCTCTACGACGTCGACAACATTCGACTGCTTGCGACGAAGTCATGGATGATGACGTGCACCGACGGACGGACGCCCGCCGCCGGGCAGGACGTGACCCATCCCCGCGTGTATGGTGCGTTTCCGCGGAAGATGCGGATGGTCGCCCTCGACGACGATCTCTTGAGCATCGAGTTCGTGATCCGGAGCTTCAGTGGTCTGGCGGCCGACTTCTTCGGCCTCACCGATCGTGGCTACGTCGAGGAGGGCCGGATCGCCGACCTGGTCGTCCTCGACCTGGACGAGTACCGAGACCTCGCGACCATGCGAGATCCGCACCACTACGCCGAGGGAGCGGTCCACGTCATCGTGAACGGCGAGTTCGCCATTCGGGACGGCGCATTCCTCGGGACCCTGGCGGGACGAGCCCTCCGCGCGCCCTGGGTCCGCGAAGGTGACGGATGAGCGGGGGCGCGGCCGGGCGGGGACGGCCAGTGAACCCGAACGGTGAGGAGGTCCTTCGTCAGCGGGCGGGACCGCTGGTGGAGCTAACCCTCCATCGCCCCGATCGATTGAATGCCGTCAGTCTCTCTCTCTACGAGCGACTGATCGAGGAGCTGGCGGCCGCGGACGCCGAACCGGAGGTACGGTGCGTGATCCTGACGGGGGCCGGCCGCGCGTTCTGCGCCGGTGCCGACCTGAAGGCCCACGCGGCTGGACCTCCCGAAGCGGACGAGCGCGCCCGTTACATCGATGCGGCGCAGGAAGCCAACCGGCTCCTCCAATCCATCGGTACCCCGGTGATTTCCGCGGTGAACGGAGCGGCGGTCGGGGCTGGCCTGGAGCTCGCCCTTTCGTCCGACTTCATGATCGTGGCCGAGGACGCGAAGCTGCGGCTGCCCGAGGTGGCGCTCGGCACGTTCATCGGCGGAGGCGTGGCCTATACGCTCGCCGAGCGGATCGGAGTGGCGAAGGCGCGCGAGCTCATCTACTTCGGCGACTTCTTCAGCGGCGCGGAAGCGGTGGAGATGGGTGTGGCCAACCGCGCCGTGCCGGCTTCGGACGTTTTGGAGACCGCACGCACCTGGGCGCATAGGCTCTCCGAGCGAGCGCCGCGGTCGCTCGCAGCGGCCAAACACCTCATCGGACCCGCCGCGGACCGGTCTCGCGCCGAAGTCATGGATCGTGAACGAGACGCGCTCGACCAGATCTTCGGGACCGAAGACTGGGCCGAGGGCATCGCGGCGCACCGAGAGGGTCGTCCGCCCCGCTTCACCGGTCGGTGACATGACGGAGCGGTCCACGCTCGATCGAATCTTCGATCCCCATTCGATCGCGGTCGTGGGGGCGAGCGCCGAGCCCGCGAAGCGGGGCTACCAGATCCTGCGCGCGCTTTCCGAATCGGGATATGCGGGGCGCGTCCTTCCCGTGAACCCCCGCGGCGGAGAGATCCTGGGGTGTCCGGTGGTGAGGGCCGTGGACGAGCTGCCGGAAGGCGTCGACCTCGCCGTGCTGTGCACTCCGGCCGCCATGGCGCCCGACCTCGTCCACCGATGCGGTGCCCGCGGGGTGGCCGGCGCCATGGTCCTCGCGGTGGGGTTTGGCGAGTCCGGTGACGAGGGCCGCGCCTTGGAGGCGCGCCTCATCACGGCCGCGCGCACGGCGAGGGTGCGGCTCATCGGACCGAACACGTCGGGACTCCTCAACATGCCGAGCGGAGTGAATCTCGTTGGCGCTCGGGGTGTGCGGCCGGGTGGCCTCGCGCTCCTCGTCCAGTCGGGCAACATGGCGCTGGCGCTCATGACCGAGGCGACCGAGCGGTCGTGGGAGGGAATCTCCGCGTACGTGGGCGTCGGGAATCAGTGCGACGTAGGCTTCGCCGAGGCGCTCGACTACCTTCGCACGCACGATCCGACACGCGCCGTCTTGCTCCACGCGGAGGGATTTCGAGACGCAGGTGCCTTCATCGCGTCCGCCGCGCGAACGGCCCGCGCCAAGCCGATCGTGGCCATCAAATCCGGGCGTACTGCCCGCGGCGCGGAGGCGGCGCTTTCGCACACCGGAGCCGTGACCGGACCGTATGCTCGGCTGAGCGCGGCCCTCGCGCAGGCCGGCGTGGTGGAGGTGAGCCGCGCTGACGAGTTGCTCCATGTTGGCGAGACGCTCGCCAACCAGCCTGGGCCTCGAGCCGGCTCTGGGATCGTTCTGCTCTCGGACGGGGGAGGACAGGGCGCCCTGGCTGTCGATACGCTCACCGAGGCCGGAGCCCCCCTCGCTACCCTGTCGGCCGAGACGCGCGAACGGCTTCGGGCTCTGCTCGGCCCCGCCGCCGCGGTCTCCAACCCTGTGGATCTGGCGGGTGCGGCGGACGCCCGACCCGAGGCATTCGGAGAGGCCGTCGAGATCCTCGTTGCCGACGATGCCGTGGGCAGCGTCCTCGTGGTCGGCTTGTTCGGGGGATACGGGATCCGATTTGCGGATACGCTGACCGCCGGTGAGATCCGTGCGGCCGCCGCAATGGCGGAATCCGCCCGCGCGGCGGGGCGTGGGCTCGTCGTCCATTCCATGTACGCGCTGCATCGAAGCCAGCCGCTGGTCACGTTGGGCGCGGCACGGGTTCCGGTCGTGCCTTCGCTCGAGGTCGCGTGTCGGTGCGTGGCGAGTCTCCATGCTCGCGGGCGGTGGCTCGAACGGCCCGCGTGGCGCTATGTGCCACCCATCGGCGGAGCCGGGAAGCGTGTGGACCCCACGCCGGACCGGATGCCTCCGCACCCGGCGATCGTGCAGGCGCGGGAGGAGGGTCGGGCCACGCTGACGGAGCCGGAGGCACGCGACCTCCTCGCCTCGTTCCAGCTCTCCTTCACCGAAGGCGTCGTCGTGGACTCTGCCGAAGGGGTCGTGGAGGCCGTGGGGCGTTTCGGCAGGCCGGTAGCCGTGAAGCTCGTCTCCGCGGTGCTCTCCCATAAGTCGGACGTAGGCGGGGTGGAGCTCGACGTAGATGACGCCGCGGGAGCCCGCGCCGCGTACGAGGCGATCGACCGACGCGCCCGAGCGGAGCTCACGCGTAGAGGTCGTGAGGGAACGGGGCCCGCCTCGGTTCTCGTTACCCCGATGGAGGAGGCTCCGCGTGTGGAGCTGCTGGTCGGTGCCGTCCGAGACCGGGAGCTCGGGCCGGTGCTCACGGTCGGAGCGGGAGGCATCTGGGTTGACACCTTGGAGGACGTGTCGACGCGGGTTCTGCCGGTCGACGACCTCGAGGTGGCGGAGATGTTGCGGGAGCTCCGGATCTGGAGGACTGCGGGAGCAGCGCGGGGACGGGCGGCGGTCGGCTTGGAGCCGGTGGTCGACGCCGTGATGGCCGTCGCGGACGCGATCACCCGACGGCCGGAGATCGCCGAGGTCGAGGTCAATCCCCTTTTCGTCTATGAGGACCGGGTCGCACCGATCGACGCGAGAGTCGCCCTGGTCGATTGACGGGACGGCCCGCGTCGCGACGGCGCCGCGATCGAGTACCCGAAATCGACTACCCGAAGATGATGAAGTCGCCGCCGCCGCGACTCCCACCAAAGCGCGGATTCACGACGTTGTTGAAGATCGAACCGAATCGGTACTCGATGCCGAACGACGTGAAGTAGCGGTAGCTCGTCTCGAGCTGGCGCTGCTGAAGGAGGATCTGCTCGTCGGTGGCGCCCTCCGCCGATAGGAAGAGCTGGTCTCGGATCCAGGAGTAGTTACCGCTCATACGGATCGAGAACCCTCGGAAGAGCCGGATGTTGAAGTTACCGGAGAGATCCACGCTGTACTTCGACGTGTCGTGCAGGTACTGGTTCCCACTGACCGACGTGGACCAGCGACCCCAAGGCTCCACGAGCGAGAGCTCCGCCGTGAGTGACTGCTGCAGCACGGTCTGGTACTTCTCGTCGAAGATGGTCCGCTCGGTGTACTCGAAGTAGTTCGGACCGACGAGATACTGCAGCGTCAGCGACCGCCGACTCGACTCGGCATAGGGGAAGAAATTGAACTCGAGACCGGGTTTGAGACTCCAGCGGATGTCCTGATTCACGAAGGTGGACGATCCCAGGTCGGCGCGGGCGCCGACCGCCCACTGGGGCCCGAGACTCCGGACGGCGAGAGCGTTGGTGCCCCAATCGCGCCGGATCTCCTTCACGGTCAAGCCGCCCGAAATGTCGAACTGCTGCACGTTCCGACTGAAGTTGCCGCCGAAGCTGATCTTCCACGCCTCGGTCGTCCGGTTCGCGGAGACGTTCGCGAACATGTTCGAGAAGCTGGACGTAGCTTGCCCGTTCGAGAACCCGTTGGCGCTGATCCGGAAGACCCAGAAGTCCCACGGGTCGTTCGCGCCGTTTGCTCCCGTGCCGGGCGGAGGTCCCCCCGGGCGCCGCGGGTCGCCGGGCCTGTCCTGGTCCTCGGCGGTCACGTCACCGTACACGACGCGGAGCTGGTCCGCGGCCGGGCTGTTCTGGACGTACGGCACGAGGCCGAGTGTGATCCTCTCGGCCAAGCCACGGCGGTCCTCATCGCTGGTTGCGTCCCCGGCCGTCGCGTAGGTCAACTCGTGGTCGTCGCCCTGAAAGGCGCCCAGGCCGAGGAAGGCGAGCGCGTACGTTCGGCCACCGCCGCCGTTCGGTTGCGAGGTGATGAGAAGATGGAGGTCGCCGACTTCCCTGTCCCGGACCCAGTTGACGAAGGGGATCTCTCGCCGGAAATAGTCGAGATCGCGGCACCCTGGGGCCTGACAGTCGAAGAACAGGCTGACGAGGTCGGCGTCGCTGTCGGGCGCTTGAGCCCGCGCGTCCGAGGAGCCCAGTCCCAGACCGATGAGCGCCGTGAGTCCCGCGAGCGTTGCGAAGCGCATCCCTGGCCTCCCCGTATTCACAAGATACCGCCGGCCCCATCGACCCGGCGCCCCGGCCTCAGTCTGTGCGATTGGACGCGTGTCGTCCACCGGAACGTTGCAGTGGAACGTACTATCCACTATGGATATATCTATCATGGATAAGTTCTTGACGAGGCTTCAAGTGTGACCCACCACGATGCCACACCCGCGCTTCCGCTCCGTCCGCCGGTGTTCCACATCCTTCTCGCGCTGACCCGAGCCGATCTCCACGGGCTCGGCATCGCCGCGGAGGTGGAGCACAGCACGGATGGGACGATCGACCTCGGGCCCGGTACGCTGTATCGGACCCTCAAGGAGATGGTTCGGGTCGGCCTCATCGACGAGGTCGATGCGCCTGAGGCGGCCGACCCTCGGCGGAAGTACTACGGTGTGACGGAAGCGGGGCGTCGACTCGTGAGCGCCGAGGCCGCGAGACTCGCCTCGCTGGTACGCTTGGCGCGTGACCGCGACGTGCTTCCAGACGGAGTATGAACCCCCGCGACCGGCCGAGGACGCTCATTCGGTTTCTGATTCGGCTTTACCCCCGGTCGTTCCGGGTGCGATTCGGCGACGAAATGCTCGAGTTGGCGCTCGGGCGGCTGAGTCGAGCCGCAGGACCGATCGCTCGGCTCGGCACCTGGACTGGGGTCGCGAGTGATCTCGCCTGGGGTGCGTTGATGGAGCGGGTCGGGCGGCGACCGAGCGTCCTGGGGGCCCATGTAACGACGACGGACCGAGCGTCGGATGCACCGTATCAACCGCGATCCCGAGGGTGGGGCCACAAGGAGACCATGATGGAGACGTTGCGGCACGATCTCGGGAGCACGGTGCGACGGGTGTTTCGGACACCTTGGTTCTCGTTGGCGGCCATCGTGATCGTCGCGCTCGGAATCGGCGCGAACACGGCGGTCTTCACCTTCGTCAACGCCGTCGTGCTGCGCGCCCCTCCGTTCGCGGAGGCCGAGCGGGTGGTGCGCATTTACCAGGATTCAGACGACGGCGAACCGAACTCGAGCTCGTTTCCCGCCTATCGTGACATGACCGAGTTCACCGAGATTTTTTCCAGTGTCTCGGCGAGCTCACCCGACGAAGTCCAGTGGGAGCGCGAGGACGGGCCGGCTTCTGCGGTCGTGGCGTACACGACGGCGAGTCACATCGACGTGATCGGATATCCTCCGCAGCTCGGCCGATGGTTCGAGCCGGCGTTCGACGTTCCCGGTGCGGGCTACTATGCGGTCGTCAGCCACCACACGTGGACGAACCAGATGGGAGGCGATCCCGGCGTCCTCGGTCGCGTGGTGCGCATGAACGGCCGGCCCGTGACGATCATCGGTGTGGGGCCGGAGGGACACGTCGGCATCGACGGCCCGGTCGTGACCGACTTCTGGCTCTCGATCTCGTCCACCGAGGTCGGTGGCGCGTTTCGAGTTTCCAACCTGGACCGTCGCCAGGACCATTGGTACAACATCCAGGCGCGGTTGGCTCCTGAGGTGGAGGTGGCTCAGGCGCGCTCCGCGATGGAGTCGCTGGCGAACCGTCTGGCCGAAGAGTATCCCGAGCTGAACGAGGGTCGCGACATCAGCGTGTTCGCTGCGGCCGATGTCGCTCTACATCCACAGGTGGATGGGTCGATCGGCCCCGTGGCCGGCCTGCTTCTCGGCATCGCGGGCATCGTGCTCCTCCTCGCCTGTAGCAACCTCGCCAACCTGCTGCTCGTCCAGGGGATCTCCCGTAGCTCCGAGGTCGCGGTGCGTAGGGCGATCGGGGCCAGTCGTGGACGAATCGCAAGTCTCTTCCTGGGAGAGGCGCTGCTCCTCGCCACGGTGGGCGGCGTCATCGGGGTGCTGCTTTCGCGCTGGGGGCTGGAGCTGGTCAACCGAACGCCCGGTCTTCTCCCCATCGACGGGCAACTCGACCTCTCCATGGACGCGCGTGTGCTGGCCTTCACCGTGGCCCTTGTCGCCGCGTCGGCTTGCTTCTTCGGGCTGGCTCCTGCGCTGCGTTCCGCACGCTCCGACCCGGGCCAAGAGCTCAGGAGCGAAGGCCGTTCTGCTTCCCAATCCCGCGGCACCTCGTTCGTCCAGGGAGGCCTCGTGGCCACGCAGGTGGCGGCTTCTGTCGTTCTCTTGGTCGGTGCCGGCCTCCTCGTTCGAAGTCTCGCCAACCTGGAACGTGTGGACCCGGGCTTCGATCCGAGGGCCATCGCCTACGTCCAAACGAACACCAACGTTCCCGGACTTCTGGGCGACGAGAGCGCACCACTCCTCCTGGAGCGGGCGAGGGAGGCGATCGAGGCACTCCCAGGCGTCGAGCGGGCGGCGCTCACCACACGTGTGCCGGTGGGGTTCGGTGGAAGCACGACGACCATCGTCGAAGGGTATGATCCGACCTCCGGAACGGGATCGGTGGAGCTCGACTTCGCGGCGGTCGACGACGGATACTTCGACGTGCTCGGGGTCCCGGTCGTGGCTGGACGCAGCTTCGGCCCCGACGACGGACCCGGCGGTCCGTTCGTGGTGATGGTGAACGAGGCGGCAGCGCGTCGCTTCTGGGGTGGGGATGCCCTCGGAGGGCGGATTCGTCCGCAATCGGTTCCTGGCGCGTGGCGCGAAGTCGTCGGTGTCGTCGCCGACCATGCGATCGAAGACGTGGGCGACACGTCGACCCCGATGCTCTTCTACCCGTTGGGTCGAGGGGGCGTGGGGTCGGGCTTCATCGTGGCTCGGACGAGCGGATCGGCGGCGGACGCCCTAGGGCCCATGCGATTGGCGCTCGCAGCTGTGAATCCGGCGCTCCCGCTGAGCGCACTCGACACCATGGAGGGGCGGATGGGCGAAGCCCTGAGGATGCCCCGGATCACCGCGGGACTCCTGGGCGTGTTCGCCTTGCTCGCGCTCCTGCTGGCGAGTGTCGGCGTATACTCGGTGGTCTCGTTCAGCGTTGCTCGCCGCACCGCGGAGCTCGGTATCCGCGTAGCCCTGGGGGCCGACAGCCGACGGCTCGTGGGAGGCGCGGTCTTGAGAATGCTGGCCGTCGTGGCGGTCGGGGTCGGCGTCGGCCTGGGGATCGCCGCCTTGGTCGTCCCCCTCCTCGGCGGCGTGCTCTTCGGGGTCCCGAGCCTCGACCCTTGGACGTTCGGCGGCGCGGCACTGCTGTTGACCGTCTTGGCGGGCGGGGCGGCGTGGATCCCGGCGCGGCGTGCCGCCCACGCGGACCCAGTGGAGGCGCTGCGCGCCCGATAGCCGCTCTTGCGAATATTACGGTGCGCGTAATATTACCGTTTGCGTAATATCACCGCTGCCGAAGTAGGCGCCTGGACCGGATCGATCTCATGCCACCTGGGTCGCACGCCCCGCTCACGCCGCCCGTCTTTCACGTTCTCTTGGCGCTCTCCGACGGACCGATGCACGGTTATGCGATCATGCAGCGTGCGGAGGAGGTGTCGGGCCAGACGATGGGGCCGGGCACGATCTATGGATCACTCAGACGACTCGCCGAAGCGGGTTGGGTCGCCGAATCCGGAATCGAGGACGACGACGCCCGGCGGGGCCGTTCGTTCTTGCTTACGGAGCTCGGACGGGCCGCGCTCGCCGACGAGGCGCGCCGGATCACCGGGCTCGCTCGATTGGATCAGGTCCGCCAACTCGTCCCCGAAACGCCGTGAGCATCTGGGCACGAGTAGGGCTGGGTCTGTCCGGGCGCATCTACGGCATTCTGCTGCACGTGCGGTACCCGCGCGACCTGGTCCGGTCGTACGGCGACGACATGAGGGCGGCGTTCGAGCGGGGTGCGCGCCGAAACGTCGAGCGTGACGGCGCAGTGGGTCTCGCGAAGTTCTGGCGGACCATCGCCAGGGATCTGCTCACGCCGACGCCGGGTCCGCTGGCGCCACGAGGAGACCGGCGGCCGGGCGCTCATGCAGTGAACCGCTGGAAGGGCAAGGGGAAGGGGACGATGGGTTGGACGGGGGGACGCCGGTTCGCGGGGTTCGGCGAGGACCTCTCGTTCGCGGTGCGCTCGCTCGTGCGCGAGCCACGTTTCACGGGGCTGGTGGTGGGCGTGCTCGCCGTGGGCATCGCCCTGAACGCGTCGGCGTTCGCGGTCCTGAACGCCTATTTGCTGAAGCCCCTGCCGTTCCCGGAGGCCCAGCGTCTCGTGAGCGTCCGCGGGGCCCAGGCGATTTCATGGACCGAAGTCGGCGACGTCTTCGACCGGGCGGTGTCGTGGGACCTCGACGTCTTCACGATCCTTGGTGAGGGCCGGCCCGAGATGGTCCGTGGATCGTGGGTCACGCCCGATTTCCTCGCTGCGTACGGAATCGAGGCCCAGGTCGGACGCACCTTCCTCCCTGAAGAGGCCGATCGAGGCGCGGCTCCAGTGGCGATGATCAGCGGTCGGCTTTGGCGCGACCGTTTCGGCCGGGACCCGTCCGTCCTCGGCCGGAGCTTCTCCGCCTTCACCTCCGATCGCCCCGATCATGCCGAGCTCTTCACCGTCGTCGGCGTCCTCCCGGATGACTTCTGGTACTTCAACGCCTATACCGACGTGCTCGCGCCGATTCGAGAGGAGCGGACGTTGTATGCGGGGCGTTTGAGACCGGACGTGCCCCGAGAGCGCGCAGAGTCGATTCTCACGGACATGGCGCGGAGCCGCATGGAGGACGCGCCGACCGGGTTCCGAGTCGAGGTGGTTTCGCAGCACGAGCAACACGTCGCCTCGGTCCGTCCGACGCTCGTCGTCCTGCAGGCTGCGGTCTTCCTCGTCCTCCTCATCGCGTGCGCGAACGCCGCGGTTCTCCTTCTCGTTCGATCCGCTCGACGAGAGCACGAACTCGGGCTGAGGCAGGCACTCGGCGCCGCGCGGACCCGACTCGCCCGTCAACTCCTCTGCGAGGGCGGGCTGATTGCGGGCGTCGCCTCCCTCGTCGGGCTCGCGCTCGCTTCATGGGCGCTCGAGCTCGGTGGACCGAACGTCGAGGCCCAGCTCGGCCTCACGGTGCCGGGCGGACCCGATGCTCTCTCGATCGATGGGACCGTCCTCTTCGGGGCCGCTGCGCTGGCGACGTTGGTCGGCCTCGCGTTCGGGGCGGTGCCTCTCCTCACCGTCCTCCGGGGCGCGCTTGCGTCGTCCTTCGCCGAACCCCGGGGCGGTGGGACGGAGTCGAAGGGGCGCCGCAGATTCCGTAGCGCAATGGTCGCCGCAGAAGTCGCCCTGTCGCTGGCGCTCCTCGTCGGAGCTGGGCTCATGGTCCGCTCCGCGCTCCACCTCCAGTCGCAGAGCCTCGGCTTCGATCCAGCGCGCACGTTGGCCGGGTCCATGGGTCTGCGCGAGGCGCAGTATCCGACTCCGCAGGATCGGGTCGCAGTCTTCGAGGAGCTACGCGAGCGATTCGGGTCGCTGCCGGAGGTCGAGGCCGTCGGCTTGGCGTCGGCGCGGCTCTTCAGCACCGGCTTCGCGACGCGGCGCTACGAAGGGCGCGTCGGCGACCGCGTGACGACCGCCGACGCGGTTCGATGGATCGTGGATGAATCGTACTTCTCGACGCTTCGGATTCCGCTGCTTCGAGGACGCGACTTCGCCAGCGACGACGCCCTCGACGGCGAGGAGGTGGTGGTGGTCAGTGAGCGGCTCGCACGCGACCTATTCGGAGGGGCCGATCCCGTGGGCGCTTCGATCCGACTCCTTCCGCAGGGCGTGCCTGGCATGGAGCCGCCCGAGCTCGAGCGTTGGAGGCGTGTGGTTGGGGTGGTGGCCGACGTTGAACGCGAGGTACGCGCGGAGCCGGCGGGGGACATCTACGCGACGTTCCGCCAGACGGCGCCCACGTGGATGGACGCCGTGGTCCGCGTCCGCAGCGAAGCGCCCGACATCGTCGGGCGGCTCGAGGGTGCCATCGCCGAGGTCGATCCCGGCATCCCGTTCGCGAACCCCGAACGTCTCGACGTCGTCGTGGACGACGCGATGGAGCCTACTCGCTACCTGGCTAGCCTGCTTGTCGGCTTTTCCGCGTTTGCTCTGATTCTGGCGATCGTGGGGTTGTACGGCGTCATCGCGTACACCGTTCGGCAGCAAAAGCGCGATATAGCGATCCGAATCGCGCTCGGCGCCGACCGCGGGAGCGTCGTGTCGATGTTCGTGCGGCAGGGCCTCGTGATGGTCGGCGCCGGACTGGTCTTGGGCACACTAGGAGGGCTCCTATTGGGCCGCGCTCTGGGAGAGGATCTGCACGGTGTCAGCCCGGGCGATCCGGCGACCCACCTGTCCCTTGCTGCGATCCTGGCGCTGAGTGCCTTCGCCGCCGTGTGGGTTCCGGCACGCCGCGCGGCGGTCTCGGACCCCATGGGGGTCCTTCGGGAGGAGTAGACCGGCCCGAGGCGCTCGGGCCTCGACGGGTCGGTTCGATGGGCCGGTCGCCTCTCGTCAGCGGTCGGCGCCCTCGACCCTCAACGGACGCGGGCGAAGCGAACGTCACGGCTCCGCGTGTTCGACATGTAAAAGCCGATCACGGTCCCGTTCCGGTCGCGTTCGAAGGTCAGCGTAAGGCCTCCCCCCGAGAGCGTGTCTTCGTCGCCCGGTGTGAGCCGTGCGTCATCGAGCCGGCGGTGCTGCAAGACGAGTCGAGGCTCTCCTTCCTCGCCCTCCTCGGGGGGGCGGAGCACGATCGAGACGAAGGTCTCGATTTCGTCGCTGAGGTAGCGGCCCTCGAAGTCACGCAGGTCGTCTGCAGTCGGCTCCCACGCACCGCCCCCGACGTCTTCGAGTCGGGTGGCGTGCTGCCGCTGCCCCCCCTGATCGAGCGTGAGCCCTTCGACCTCGCCCTCCTCCGTGCGGTGGAAGACCAAAGATGCTTCGACGACGGTGAGCGCGAAGGTCGAGTCGGAGGTCGGCACGATCTCGATCCGCTGTTGGCCGGTCGCCTGCGTGTAGAGGGTCTCATCTTCACGCGTGAAGGTGAGGATGAAGGTAGGCGCCGCGTCGAGGGCGTACCGGCCCACGAAGTCGTCGAAGTCCTCGGGGTCGTAGGTCTCGGGATCGAAAGTGCTTGCCTCCGCGGACTCGTCCTCCTCCGGCTCCATGGCGTCTTCGAAGAAGGCCGCCGCGAGGCGGAAGGCGATGTTGCTGTCGAACGCCGCATGGTTGCTCTGCGTCGTGATGCCGGCGTCGATCTCCGGGTAGTAGGCCAGCATCGACCGGTGGGCGATGTCGGCGCCGCCATGGTGGATCCGGCGTAGCCCTCGCTGCTCGTCGATGAAGAGACCGTATCCGTACTCGGTCGTATCTCCGGTGGTGAGCACGTAAGGCGTCATCATGGCATCGATCATCGCCTCGCTTCCGACCCTTGGGCTGGCATAGTTCTCGACCCACCGCTGGAGGTCTTCGACCGTCGAGTAGATGCCGCCCGCACCCACGGCTGCGCCGAGATCGCGAATCTCGGTGTATCCGTCCGCCCCCGGGGCATACCCCTGCGAGTGGTTGGGGACGATCGCCTCGGCGTGAGGCCGCACCATGGTATGCAACATGCCCAGCGGCACGAAGACGTTGTCGCGCATGAAGTCGTCGAAGTCCTGACCCGAGGTGCGTTCCACGATCAGCGCTGCGAGCGCGAACGCGGTGTTGTTGTAGTTCCACTCGGAGCCGGGATCGTTCTGCAGCGCCGGCTGGCGCTGAACCACCGTCAGGATCTCGTCGCGATCCACGAAGTCGCCGTGATCGATTCTACGGCCCGTCATGAGAAGGAGGTTGAACACCTCACGAAGGCCCGACGTGTGCGTGAGCAGGTGCCGAACGGTGATCGTCTGGGCGAACTCCGGCAACTCGGGCACGTGGGTGCGAATGTCGTCGTCGAGCGACAGGGCGCCGCGATCTGCCTGCAGGAGAACCGCGAAGGCGGTGAACTGCTTCGACGTCGAGCCGATGTTCGTGCGCGTATCGGTCTCGAAGGGGAGTTCGTAGGCCAGGTTGGCCATGCCGTACGCCTTCGAGAAGAGCGTTTCGCCGTCACGCCAGACCTGGACTGCCGCGCCGGGAGAGTCGTCCGTGTCGTAGGGCGACATGAGCTGGTCCACCAGCCTCGCGGGGTCCGTCTCGATGGGCTCTAGGCGATGCAGGGTGATCTCGTACGCCCCCTCCTCGTCTTCGAAGGGGATGACCTGGATCGTGTAGCGCCCCGCCTCGGTTGTTTCTCCGGAGAAGCGGTCCGGCCCGCGCGCCGTGACATCGACGCGGGCGCGCTGCTCCCCCTCCGGATTCAGCACCCTGATCACCGCGTCGACGGAGATCTGCTCGACCTCGCCGAACAGGAAGAAGTCCTCGCCGGCCACCACGAAGTACTCGGCGGTGTCGCCCGCGGCGAGCTGGCCCGAAACCGTTTGGTCGACGCGGAGCTCCACGGCTTGAGCCGTGGCGAGGCCCGCAGCAGTGAATGGAGCGAAAAGCGCGAGGGCGATCAGGACTGGGCGGCTCGACATCGATTCGATCCTCGACTTCCATGGGGTGGCGTTGAAACTCTGTAATGCCCTACGGGTCGAGGAACGGCAAGCTTCACGTCAACGGCTCGAAGCAGAAGGAATCCGGGTGTAGGTTCGTACTCGAAGTAACTCATCGTCCCCTGGATCGGCAGGAGCAGAAGGCATGGCGACGATCACAGACGAGTCCACTACGTACCGCGAACGGACCGAGTGGCCGGTGTGGGCCAACGCGATCTACTGGGGTGCGATCATCGGTGTGTCGGTCCTCATGCTCTCTGGATACGACACCGAGATGGGACTGTTGGCTCGAATGGCCGTTGCGGGCGGCATCGTCGCGGTCGGCTGGGTCGTCCACGGAGCGATCAATGGCCTCACCGTGCTCGTCCAGGAGACGCGACTCTTCGTCCACCTCGGATCCGTGGCGCTCATCAAGAAGGCGATCGCATACGGCGAGATCGTCGGCTTGGAAAGCGTGACCTATAAGCCGTTCGCCGAGTTTGGTGGCTGGGGGCGTCGCGGCGTGGGTAAGAAGCAGGCCTGGACCGCACGGGGGGATCGGGCCGTGGTCCTCACGCTCACCGGCGATCGACTGCTCTACGTTGGCAGCGATCATCCCCAGCGGCTCGAGGAGCGCATTCGGACGACCGCCGGCGACCTACTCGGAACCGCTTCGTCGGCCGATCCGGGCGCCCGCGCCTAGGAGGTTCGGAGACCCGACCGCGAGAGCCCCCGTTTCATTCGGGCGTGAAGGCGAACTCGAGGCCCTAGTGTGGAAGGCCGGCCTCCGCCCAGCGCCGCGCGAAGCGATCGATCCAGCGTGCCGCCGCGGGATGGTCGAGATCATGTGTGCACGAGCGCACCGCTCGGACCGCCGCATCGGCGAGCTCCGCCCCGGGCCCGCGTGGCACCCGACGCACTGTATAGGTGACCTCCTGGCCGTCGTACGCCATCGGACACGTTCCGGTGAACGGCATGGCGGTCAGATCGTCCCAACCGTCGTCGAGAATGCGGGCGAGGTCCAGCGCGACGTCCGGCGCGACCTCCCCTGCGGAATCGACAGCGGCGAAGAACCCGACGGCGGTCCAGAGACCCTCGGAGTCGACGGTGACCCGCGCCTCACACGAGCTTCCTCCGTCCGGGCCTGCGCACAGTCCCCCGGCGGAACTCCGCGAAACTTCGACCAATTCTCCTCGGCGTTCGTCGGCAATCGGGGCCGGCGCGCACGCCACGAGCGACAGCGTTGCGGCTAGGGCGATGCCGTGGACGAGGCTCCCTCCCAGATCCGTCATCTACGAATCGCTCCGTTCTCGCGAGCCGTGGCGAGTACCTCTACTGGCGGGAACACGAAGAGCCGGGCTCGCCGAAAGACCAAGGTCCCTCGACGAAGCACCGGCTCTTCTTTGCCGCGCGCCCGACGGTCCGGGCGCCACGGGTCGATCCAGACTACTGGCGGACGCGGTCCTTGAGACCCTTCCCGGCGCGGAAGGTCGGCACGGTCATCGCCGGAATGGTGATCTCTTTGCCTGTCTGCGGGTTGCGGCCCTTACGAGCCTTGCGGGCGCGGGTGTCGAACGTGCCGAAGCCGGTGATCGTGAAGTCCCGCCCGGCATCCAGCTCCGTGGCGATGATCCCGTGGCGTGGCTCGGTGTCGAAGATCGCATCGATCACGTCCTTCGCCTTGGACTTCGAGAGATCTGCCTTCTTCGCCAGCTTCTCCGCGAATTCGTCCTTAGTCACTGGATTTGACCCTCCGTTCAGGTAGGTTGGCCGAAGATCGGTCGTCTCCCGACGGACCGACTGGGCGAGTATTTGCCCTTACGTTTTGGGGCTTCCGGGCTTCCGTGTCAACGTCTGGTTCGACGGTCGCGGAAGACCATCTCTCCTAAACGAATGTTTTTTCTCCGGGACCCGGCGGGCACGCCCCTGTCTCTGCTCTCGCTGCATTACTCGTGCCAAGTCTCGAACCGGAGAAGCGAGCCTTCGTCGGGTCGTCGGCTTCGTCAGCTACGGCGCTGGCCCCGCAAGTGACCGATGCCCCAGCCCGCGACCACCAGGATCGCGGCGCCGACTCCCCCCAACAGAAGGCGCGGGGTCGCGGAGGAGGGAAGGAAGCCGCGCGTCACTAGCAAGAGCGCGATCCCGACCGCCCCTCCGAGCAGCCAACCCGCCTTCTCGAACCACGTTGCGTCTGCCAGGAGCTTGGGCCCTTCGGGTGTCCCGAGGACCGTCGAGGTGGCGGACCAGATCCGATCGGCGTCCCAGCACAGCAGGTAGATTACAGATAGCAGCATACCCGCTGTAATCCAGATCGTCCCGGAGAATCCGATTCCCCATGTGATCAGTACGATGCTCACGATGATCGGAAGGAAGAGGAGCGCCCCGAGCGTTGCGGTGGCGGGGATCAGCAAGAGTAAGGCGGCCACGATCTGAGAGACCCCAATGAAGTGCCAATATGGCCCGGACTGATACATCGCCTCGAAGAAGAAGCCTACCGGGTTCTCGACAGGCAGCGTGGTGAAGCGTTGCCCCGTCGCCTTGACCAGGCCGGTGGGCAGGAATGCCATCGCGAGAAGGAGGCGGTTCATCAGCGTGAAGCGACCCAGCCACGGTTGAGCTCGGGCCAGCTGATGGAGGGCGTCGAGTCGCTTGGGGAGGCCGCTGGCCGTCATGTCTTCCTCTGTGCGGTGGGCGTGAACGTGCCCTGGCCGGAGGTACCGCGTGGGTCGTACATTGGGTCCGACCTGTCCGGAGGCGAGTATCCCGCTCCACCTCACGACGTGACACGGTCGTGGAGGATCGATTGAGGACGTTCGTTGTCGGCGCCGTCGTGTTCGGTGTCTGGCTCTCCGTCGGAGGCCGGACGGGTGAGGCCGTGACCCAACCGTTCACACACGCGGACCCCGCGTCGCCCCCGCCTGCGGCGAGCGCCTCGTCCCCCGACCTCGGGGACCTGGTCCAGGAGTACTGCGTCCGTTGTCACAGCGACGCGCGCCTTCGGGGCAACCTCTCGCTCGAGGAGTTCGACCCGTCCGCGGCGCCCGAATCGGCGGAGATCGCCGAGAAGATGATCGTGAAGCTGCGTGCCGGCATGATGCCGCCACCGGGAGCGCGTCGTCCGTCCGCGGATAGCCTTCAGGCCCTCGCTGCGGACATGGAAACGTCGATCGACCGCGCCGCCGCGGCCGACCCCAACCCTGGTGTGCGTCGCTTCCAGCGGCTGAACCGGGCAGAGTACGAGCGGGTCGTGCACGATCTACTCGCCCTGGAGGTCGACGCGGGTCGGTGGCTGCCGGCCGACACGTACCTCGGCAACTTCGACAACCTATCGGCCGCCCAGGGGCTGTCCACGACGCTCCTCGAGGCATACTTGCGTGCCGCGACCGAGGTGAGCCGCCTCGCGGTCGGAAACCCGAAGGCCGTCTCGGTATCGGCGAAGTACACCAATCCAATCGAGGTCTCCCAGCACGCCTGGGACCACCTCGAGGGAACGCCCGTCGGTACACGGGGCGGAATGGTCGTGACCCACACGTTCCCGGCCGACGGCGAATACGTGATCAGAGCCGAGACGCTGTTCGGCGACGGCGTGCCGGGCGAGGACCTCGACATCACCATCGACGGCGTGCCGGTGGCGCTCCTCTACCTAGAGCACAACGGCGGTCGGACCGCACCGATCGAGACCGAACCGATCTTCGTGACCGCGGGACAACACCAGGTCGCGGCGGCCTTCGTGAAGCGAATCGAGGGACCGTACGAGGATCGGCTGAGTCCCTTCGAGTGGTCGTTCGTGGGCGGCGAAGACGACACCAGCTGGTCGAACTACGGCATTACGTCGCTCCCGCACCTGGCGGACCTGATGATCACGGGGCCCCGAGCGGTCGCCGGAGTTTCCGAGTCGCCGAGTCGACAGCGAGTCTTCTCGTGTTATCCCGAGCACGAGGAAGAGCAGCGAGCCTGCGCCGAGTCGATCGTGCGACGACTCGCGACCGAGGCGTACCGGCGTCCGCTGACCGACGAGGACGTCGTGGGGCCGATGTGGTTCTACGACGACGCGTTGGCGTCGAGCGATGGAGACGCGCCGAACGCGGCTTTCGAGATCGGTGTGCGCACTGCGCTCCAGTCGATCCTGGCGAGCCCGGCGTTTCTGTTCCGCCTCGAGGAGCAGCCGAGTGCGATCCAACCGGGTGAGGCGTACCGGCTGGATGACGTCGATTTGGCCTCCCGGCTCTCGTTCTTCCTCTGGGGTACGGTTCCCGACGCGGAGCTTCGTGAGGTCGCGGCACGCGGCGGCCTCTCGGACGAAGCAGAGCTCGAGCGTCAGGTCGTCCGCATGCTGGCCGACGCCCGCTCGGAGGCAATCGCGACGCGCTTCGCGTCTCAGTGGCTGCGGCTCCAGGACGCGTCGAAGAACCAGCCGGAGCCGTTTCTCTATCCGGATTTCACGGGTCAGCTCCGAGACGACATGATCCGCGAAACCCAGCTCTTTTTCGAGCACCTCGTTCGGGAGGACCGGAGCCTTCTCGAACTGTACTCCGCGGACTACACCTTCCTCAACGAGCGGCTCGCCCGTCATTACCGGATTCCCGGGGTGGCCGGTGAGGAGTTTCGCCGAGTCGAATATCCGGACGACGTGAGACGCGGGCTGCTCGGTCATGGAAGTGTGTTGCTCCTTACCTCCATGTCGGCGCGCACGTCCCCGGTGCTTCGCGGGAAGTGGGTCATGGAGGTGCTCATGGGCGCACCACCGCCACCCCCGCCGCCGAACGTGCCGAACTTCGAGGAGACCTCGAACGCGAACGAGGGTAGGAGGCTCACGACGCGGGAGCGCCTCGAAATGCACAGGGCCAACCCGACGTGCAACGCGTGTCACCGGCTCATGGACCCGATCGGCCTGGCGCTCGACGCCTTCGACGTCGTCGGCCGCGTCCGGATCCGAGAAGACGGCATGCCGCTCGACACACGGGGTACCTACTACGACGGGACCGAGCTCGACACGCCGAGCGACCTCACCGACGTGCTGCTCGAACGACCCGTCCCGCTCGTGCGCACGTTCACGGCGAACCTTCTCGCCTACGCGATGGGGCGGCGCGTCGAATACTACGACCAACCCACGATCCGTTCGATCGTTCGAGACGCCGAGGCCGATGACTATCGCATGTCTTCCTTCATCCTCGGCGTGGTCCGTAGCGATCCCTTCCAGATGATGCGCGCCCCGGTCTCGGCCGACGCGGACGACGGAGTCTGATTGACATGGAATTCATAACCGGAACCCACATCTCCCGACGCACCTTCATGCGGGGGATGGGCACGACCGTCGCTCTTCCGCTGCTCGATGCCATGGTGCCGGCCGGGCGGCGTTGGACCGACCCGACCACGGATCCGAGCTACACCCGCCTCGTCTGCATCGAGGAGTCGATGGGATGCGCCGGTGGAAGCGATTGGGGCGATGAGCGGAGTCTCTTCGCGCCGGCCGGGGTCGGCCGCGACTTCGATTTCGGGCCCGAGAGCCAACTCCGGCCGCTCGAGGCGTATCGCGACTACCTGACCGTCGTGAGCAATACCGACTGCCGGATGGCCGAGCCGTACCGGGCCGAGGAAATCGGCGGCGACCACGATCGCTCGACTGCGGTCTTCCTCACGCAAGCGCACCCGAAACAGACACAGGGCTCGGATATCTTCCTCGGAACGTCGCTCGACCAGCTCCACGCCCAACGCTTCGGGCAGGGCACCGCGCTGCCGTCGCTCGAGCTGTGCATCGAAGTGATCGATCGGGGGGGCGGGTGCGCCTACAACTACCACTGCGCGTATACGACCTCGCTCGCGTGGGCGGCGCCGGATCGACCGCTCCCGGCGATCCGCGAGCCCCGTGCCGTCTTCGAGCGACTCTTCGGCGCCGGTGACTCGGCGCAAGACCGGGCCATGCGGCGTCGGACCGACCGGAGCATGTTGGACTGGATCGTGGGCGAGGTCGCACGGCTCAAGCGGTCGCTCGGCGCGGTCGATCGCGCCGCGATGGATGAGTATCTGGAGCACGTTCGCGAGATCGAGCGTCGCATCCAACTGGTCGAGGAGCGCAATCGGAGCGGCGAAGAGCGTGCGATGCCAGAAGCGCCGTCCGGCGTCCCCGACGATTGGGACGATCACATGGAGCTCATGTTCGACCTCCAGGTGCTCGCGCTCCAGACCGACATGACGCGCGTCATCACCTTCAAGACCGGATTCGATCAGTCGAACCGGACCTTCCCCGGCAGCGGCACGACGAAGTCGATCCACGGGGCGTCGCATCACGGCAACGTCCCGGAAGACATCATGGACTTCAACAAGATCAACACCTATCGGACGGCGAAGCTGGCGTACTTCCTCGAGAAGATGCGCACGACCATGGACGGTGAATCGTCACTGCTCGACAAGACCGCGATCGTGTGGGGCTCGCCGATGGGCGATCCGAATCTGCATAACCATCGCCGCTGCCCACTGCTCCTGATCGGGAAAGCGAACGGCGCACTGGAAGGCGGACTTCACATTCGGGCCCCGAAAGGCACGCCGATGGCGAACGCCTTCGTGAGCCTGATGCAGGGGATTGGGCACGACATGCACGCGTTCGGCGACAGCACGGGGACGCTCCCGCTGAGCTTCCCGCGCGGAGCGACCTCGGCGGGAGGTGCTCGCTGATGCGAAGCCGTCTCCTGGAACGCTCGCTCGGGCTCGCCCTCGTCGTTGCGTGTCTCGGCGCGACGTCGGCTCACCGATTCGACCCGAACGAGGACCTGCTCGAGGCGGCGCGTCGTGGAGACGCGTCGACGGTGAGCAGCCTCCTCCGGGTGGGCGTGGACGTCAACGCGGCCCGCGGAGACGGGATGACCGCCCTCCACCTCTCCGCTGAGCAGGGCCACGACGACGTGGTGCGGGAGCTCCTGTCTGCCGGGGCGGACCTCGAGGCGGGGACACGCATCGGTCGCTACACCGCCCTCCATCTCGCGAGCCGGCGGGGCCATGTCGATGTGCTGCGGACACTGTTGTCGAACGGCGCCGACCCGAATGCGGTGACGACGAACAGCGGCGTGACCCCGCTCCACCTCGCGGCTGCCGCCGTGCACGCCGCCGAGGCGGTTCGAGCCCTCGTCGACTACGGTGCCACGGTCGACGCCCGGGAGGCCTGGGCGGGACAGACACCGCTCATGTTCGCGGCGGCCGCCAACCGGGCCGGTGCCGTACGCGCCTTGTTGGAGGCGGGCGCCGATCCGGACGCGCGTACCGACGAGGTGGACGTCTTACAGCACTTCATCGCCGACAGAAGCGCGAGCAGCTTCCTCCGGCGACGTCTCTCCGCGCTGAGGGACGCAGAGGGAGCGGGCGCCGACTGGCAGCCGACGACCGCCCAGGTCCAGGAGGCGGTGCTCGCGCAACGTGAGCTCCTCGCTTCCGGGAAGCCGTATCGTGAGTACGACCCCGACGAGCTCATCACGCATCGGCCCGACTATCCCGGCGGGCCCGACGTTGCGCGCAGGCCGTACCGCGAGACACTGGTCGGCCATACCGGCGGCATGACCGCGCTCATGCACGCCGCCCGGGAAGGGCAGATCGAAGCGGCGATCGCGCTGCTCGACGGGGGCGCGGACATCGATGGAGTGAGCGCGGACAACACGAGCCCCTTGCTGATTGCCGCGCTGAACGGGCAGTTCGATCTGGCCCTGAAGCTGATCGAGCGCGGCGCGGACCCGAACATTGCCGCATCGACGGACGGCGCCAGCCCGCTCTTCGCGGCTCTCAACACGCATTGGGCGCCCAAGTCGAACTACCCGCAGCCGCGTGCCCAAGACCGCCAGGAAGCCGAGTACATGGAGGTGCTGGCCGCCCTCCTCGAGGCGGGTGCCGATCCCGACCTCCGACTCAAGACGCACCTTTGGTATTGGGAATACGGCCTGACGAAAATCGGCACCGACCTTCGCGGTGCCACGCCCTTCTGGCGCGCCGCGTACGCGCAGGACGTCGAAGCCATGAAGCTGCTCGCGGCGCATGGGGCGGACCCGAACATTCCGACCATGTGGCCCGAGCCAGGAATGCGGGAACGCCGGCAGCAAGATGGGCGTCAGCAGGAGGATTCAAGGCTTCCGACGATTCCGACGGACGCGCCCAACGCCTACCCGATTCATGTCGCCGCGGGTGGTGGCTTCACCGGACTGGGCTCGTTCTCGATACGCAACGTGCCGAACAGCTTCATCCCGGCGGTTCGCTACCTGGCCGAGGAGCAGGGGGCGGACGTGAATCTCCGCGACTCCTGGGGCTATACCCCACTTCACTACGCGGCGTCCCGGGGGGACAACGAGTTGATCCGCTATCTGGTCTCGCAGGGTGCCGACGTGACGGTCATCACCCGACTCGGCCAGTCGACGGCGGATATGGCGCGCGGCGGACGTGCGGGCTTCTTCACCCGGGTCGCGTTCCCGGAGACCGTCGAGCTCTTGCAGAGCTTGGGGTCGACCCTCGAGTGTCTGCACACGCACTTTCTCGACACCGGTGACTCCTGCCCTCTCGCGGGCGTCGACGATCCGTGGCGTCCGAAGACCGATCAGGACGATGCACCCCAAGACGCGGTGGCGTCTTCCCGGAGGCCGATGATTGGTCGCTGAACCGGGTTCCCGTGATGGGGTCGGTGGAGGTTCGGAGCCCGAGCTGACCCCGGTTCAGAGGTTCGGCGAGGCGATCGCCGACCGGGTGGAGCGATGGATGCCGAGCCCGTTCCTCTTCGCGATCATCCTGACGTACGTCGCCGCCGGTGCGGCGTTCCTGACCGAGGGCTCGAGTCCGACCGAGATCGCCTTGGCCTGGTACGACGGCTTCTGGAACCTGCTCCAGTTCGCCATGCAGATGGTGATCATCCTCGTGACCGGTTTCGTGGTGGCGTACCACCCTCGGGTCCGCGCGGGGATCGTGCGGCTCGTCCAGATTCCCCGGAATGGCCGGCAGGCAGTGGTGCTGGTGGGCGTCGGATCGATGGTGGTCGGCTGGATCTCGTGGGGACTGGGGTTGATCTTCGGCGCGATCCTCGCCCGTGAGATGGGCAAGATGGCGCGCTCCAGAGGGATCGCCGTGCACTACCCGCTTCTGGCGGTGGGCGGGTACCTGGGCATGAGCCTCACGTGGGGCTGGGGGCTCTCGAGCTCGGCCGGGCTGCTGCAAGCAACCGACGGCAACGTCTTCATGCAGCAAGGCATCGTCGATCGGGTCATCCCCGCGACCGAGTGGGTGTTTCATCCCTACCCGCTCACGCTCACGGTACTTGCGATCCTCTACGGCTCGTTGATGCTCTATCTGCTAGCCCCGCCCGAGGAGAACTGCCGTGGGATCGAGCGCTACGTCGGAGACCTCGACGGTGACGCGGCCCGATCGAAGAGCGCAGCTGGGAACGACGAGTCCGCGGCAACGATCGCGAGCACGGCCCCACCGGTGGATGCTCCAGGACTTCTTACACCGGCCGACCGGATCGACAACAGTCGGATCCTCGGCGGCATCCTCGCGGTGACCGGTGTCCTGCTCTTCGGGAGGGCGTTCGTGACGCAGGGCCTCGGAGCGCTGAACCTCAATGTGTTCAACTTCGGCTTCTTGATGATCGGGATGATCCTGTACGCCAGCCCGGCACGGTATCAGCAGGAGTTCAACGACGCAGTCCGGGGCAGCGCGGGCGTCATCCTTCAATTCCCGTTCTACGCCGGAATCATCGGCATCATGGTCGGCACGGGCTTGGTCGACACCATGACCGAAGCGCTTCTCTCCATCGCGACGGCGGACACCTTCGCGGTGACCGCGTGGCTCACCGGGGGCGTGCTCAACGTGTTCGTGCCATCGGCGGGCGGCGAGTGGGCCATCGTGGGCGGGCCCATGATGCTCGCGGGTGCCGAGCTCGGGATCCCGCACGGACAGACCATCGCCGCGTACGCGGTCGGTGACGCGCACACGAACCTGTTCAACCCTTTCTGGGCGATCCCGCTCCTCGCCATCACCGGCTTGAGGGCGCGGGACATGTTCGGCTACGGCATCACGATGATGATCCTACTGGCACCGTTCGTCGCGATCGCGCTCTATTTCTTGCCGTACTGACCGTTTCTTGCCGTCCTGCCCGCGCCCGCCCGATCCGCGCTGAAATCCCTACTCGTCGTCTTCGTCGTCCTCACCGAGATGACCCAGCGCCGATGTCCGCAGCGTGTCCCAGATGAAGTCGTGGATATCGAGCAGATCGCGGGGCTCATGTCCGGCATCGACCAGGCGCGTCTTCACACCCTGGGCTACGCGGAGATAGTTCTTATACGCTCCGACGTCTGCGGTTCGCGTGTAGCGAGCCGTCGGCGCGATCGATCCCGCCTGACGCGCAAAGGCCGAACGACGGACGCTCACGTGCGTCTGCGGATGCACCAGGGAAGGAAGCGCTGTGGCGATACGCCATGACGGGCGACCCCCCAGCAGGCTCGTGAGCACGTCGAGGTAGTCGCGGAAGCGCTCATCGAAGTGACGCTCACCGTGAAGCACGTCGGCAACGGATTCCGAGTATCGCCGCCGCTCGTCGTCGTCGAGCTGCCGCAGGTCCTTCACGTGCGAAATGGGCAAGAGGTTGGAGCCCGCGAGCACGTCGACGATCGATTCGAACAAGGTGTCGTGCTGCCCGTCCACGACCATTCCGTTACAGCGGTCCGCCGCGAGAGCCTCTTGAGCGTCGGCCAAGCTCGGGTCGCGGTGGCGCTTGAGTGCGCTCCCGTTCGGGTCACCACGATGATCCGCGATCCACGCCGGGTCCATGAAGCCCTTCGGGTACAACTTCACGAAGAGCTCGAGCTGGTCCTCGAATGGCGCCACCTTCTTCTTGATCGAGCGCGTCGCTTCTCCGCCGGTCGCGACCATCGCGCGCTCGAGGTTCTTCCTCACGACTGCCTCGGGCGCCTCGAGCTCATCCACCGGCTCCAGGAGCTTGTAGTAGCCCTTCCGGATCTTGCGAAGGCGGCCGTCTTCGAACTGATAGCCGCGATGTCCGTCGCGTTCCCAGGCGAGCACCGCGACCCCCCATTCGGGTCGTTTCGCGTGCCTCAAGAGAGTTCCTTCGAGGGCGGGCGTCGTGTCGGACGACATGTCGAGCGTGGCTCGTGGCAAGGCGATATCCTCCTGCGGTTCGCGATTCTATACTCTAAATATATGTAAGATCGTCACTTACGTCACCTGGTAGCTCTATGGAGCCCGCTGGGACGCCGTCGACCCATGAAATAAAGGAGGGTCGGGACCCCGCTTTCGGGACCCCGACCCTCGCTCTGTCATCTCGATTCGAGGCGGGATTCGAGCCCGCTCGGCCCGCCGCCTCGCTACCTCATTCCGGTCGACCGTCCGGCTGCATTCGGCCCTTGGACCACCGTCAGTTCTGCGCTCCGATGACGTAGTGGCCGCCGACACCGAACAACACCAACGTGTCCTCCGAGAAGAGGACGTCCAGCGCAGTGTGGACGCCGAAGCCATTGGGGAAGCTGAAGGAGATCCCACCGGACGCGCCGAGGTCGGTCTCGGTCGAGCTGAAGCCGGAGCTCGAGACGCGCGAGATGTTGACGCGGGGCATGACCCACGGGACGATCTGAGCTTCCGGTGTGACGACCATACCCTTGATCGAGACCCCAAGCGGAAAACGAAGGAACGTGGCGCTCGCTTCACTGAACCAACCCACTCCGCCCTGGACGGCGACGGTCGCCGAGCCACTTTGGGCCACGTCGACGCCGACCGCCGCGCCCGCGGTGATCTCGTCGTCACCGGCCCCCGAGATGAACCCGAGGCCGCCCATGAAGGAGGCCTGTTCGCCGGTGCGCCCGATCACGGCACCGATCGCGTCGAGCTTACCGGACGCGTCGTTCAGGCCGCGTCCGTACGTGCCTGCGATGAAGGTCGAAGGGGTCCCGTTGGCCGACGGGACGGCGTAGTCGGGGAAGAACCACAGTTGAGCGGTTGCCGGCTGCGCCGAAGCGAGAAAGAGGAGACCGAGGACGGTGGTGGTGCCTGCGGTGCGGTGCCTCATTTGACCCCCTTGGAGAGAAACGGTGGCGAACGCCCAAGCCGCGTTGTGACGAACTCGCAATGGAATAGGCGCAGCGTCAAGGATTTTCTTCGTCCGGATTCGGAGCGGGAACGGCCGACGGAGGTCGCGTATTCCCGCTCCAAACGTTGCGTGCGCGCTGCCCGGACCGTATGACATGGCCCGGAGGCGTCGGCGACACGGCGTCCCAGCCCGTTCCGCCCTACGGAGAATGATGATCATGAAGCGCCTGCTCCCCGCTGCCCTCACCATGGCATTGTTGACGCCGCTCGCCGCCTCGGCCCAGACGGTCACGGAGTCGCTCGAAGGCCTGTACGGAGTCACGAAGACTCAAATCATGGCGACGGCCCGAATGCTCGATGAGGACGTCTACGCGTACCGCCCGACCGACGAGGTCCGGTCCACGGGTGAGATCCTCGCGCACATCGCGAACGCCCAGTTCGCTTTCTGCTCCGCCGCGGCGGCCGAGGCGAGCCCGGCCACGGAGAATTTCGAGCAGACCCGCACCACGAAGGCGAGCATCGTCGAAGCCCTCGAGCTGGGCTTTGGGTACTGCGATGAGGTGTACGACGGGATGACCGACGACATGGGTGGTCGGAGCGTGAACTTCTTCACGGGTCCCAACACGTCGTTCGGGGTGTTGGCGTTCAACTCCGCCCACAACTACGAGCACTACGGCAACCTCGTCACCTACATGCGGATGAATGGCATCGTGCCGCCGTCGTCGATGCAGTAGGGCAGGAAAGGGGCTATGGCGATGGAAGGCTCGACGGAGACGGCCCCGGCGACGGGTGACCTGCTGTACGAAGCCTTCTACGGGGCCGCTCTCGGCGGAGCCGCCATCGCCATCTTCTTCCTCGCGGCCGACACCATCGCGGGTCGACCGCTCTACACTCCGTCACTCCTGGGGGAGGTGCTCTTCACGGGCGCCGACCCAACGGCGGTGGAGGTCGTCCGCCTCGAGATGGTCGCGTACTTCAGCGGGGTCCACCTCGTGGCGTTCCTGTTGCTGGGCTTGTGCACATCCTGGCTCTGCCGTGTGACGGGGATTTCCAAGCGCGACCTTCCCGTAGTGACCGGCGTCGTCTTCCTGATGCTCACCGGGGCGTTCTTCGGGGGCGACCTTCTCCTCTTCCCGGGCGTAGCGGTGACGATCGGCATCCCGGAGCTTCTACTCGGCAACTTCCTCGCCGCCGCGGTCATGGGTGTCTTCCTCCGAAAGGCTCACGCCGACGACTGAGATGCCCCGCCGAAGGCTTCGGAATCGCCGCGTGCTGCTCGTCCCGGCCCTGGCTGCCCTCGCGTCGTGCGTTCCCGACCAATCGTGGCGGACCGGTGCAGGCGCCTCGACCGGGTGCACGAAATCGCTGGCTGTCGCCGTTCACGCCCTGGGCCGACGAGGCCCGTCGATCGAAGGCCCGCCGGACGCGCTCGGCGGACGAAGCGTGCGCATTCCGGTGGGTGAAAGCGGCGATTGGCTCGTCTGGCTCGCGGGGGCGGCGGGGCAGCCGGCTGCGTTGACGCGGATCCTGGATGGCGAGCCGCTCCCGAGTGGCTTGGACGGGTGTGCGTTCCTAGCGCGCGACGCATCCATCCGGACGCACGGACCGATGCTCGGAGCCTCGGCGTCGGCCGCGGACGTGTCGGGGCATGCCGACCAGATCGGCGAGCCGTTCGACAGGGGCGTCGTTCGGTTCACGGACCGCGTCCTGCGAGCGCGTCTCGCGCGGACCGGCGCGCTCGTCGTGTACGTCTGGTCACCCCACATGCCGCTCTCCGTCGATGGATACGGAGAGGTCGAGCGGGCGGCTCGCGCGCTGGGTCTGTCGGTTGAACCGGTGCTCTTCGCGGGCGCGGATCGAGCGTTCGCCCAGCGTGCGGCGGAGCGCGCCGGAATTCCGGACCGCGGGCTGCGCGAGGTCGCATCGGCCGAGCTCATCCTCCGCGACGCCCAGGTCCACGCACCGTCGATCCTGGTCTTCGCGCACGGGCGCGTCTCGTCGGTCCTGCCCGGATATCGGAGCGCCGACGGCTATCGACGCTTCCTCGAAGCGTTCCTGAATTGAGCGGCTAGGAGTCGATCGCGCGGCACAGGGCGTCGAGCGCGTCCCAGTCGACTCCCCCCGAGTGCTCACCCGCCTGCGCGTCGCGCACGAGGGCCTGACATTGGGGCACGGACAACGCCATCGCTTGTGCGGCTACCTCGTGGTCCTCGAGCGGGAAAGGCCCTTCGGGATCGGACGGGAGCGAGCCGACGCAGGAGCGTTGCCAGATCCGACCGAGCTCCGCCCAGAGCGCCGCGCGCTCCGGTGTATCGAGGGTCGCAGTTCGCCACGCTCGAGACACGGGGTCGACGACCCGGAAGTCGAACTCCTTCGGGTCCGTCGATTCGCGCGCCACTCGGTTCGAGAGGAAGAAGAGGCTGCCGTCGGGGAAGAAGGCGGGGAAATAGCTCCCGATCCCCGGGGTCAGCGAAGTCGAGACGCGCTGGAGTCCCGAGTGCCCGACGATGTCGCCGGCCTCGTCGCGTTCGAGACGCGCCACCATCACGTCCGTGATCGTGTTGCCGGGCAGCCCTCCGTTCACGAACGGAGTGAGGTAGGCGCCCTGGCTCAGGTGGAAGGCAAGCATGGAGTTGTCGAAGCTGAAATCCGCCTTGCCCGCCGCGAAGCCGAGATCCACGACCTCGTCGCAGCTCGTCGTTCCGCGACCGGGGTCGGTACCGGTCAGCTCGAAGATCTTGAGCGAGGCCCCGGGGGAATATCGGTTGCCCGACTGCTCGCTCGTGTACGCCGCCACGTACCGACCGTCCTTCGAGATGAACGGCGTGTTCAGATCGTTTTGGACCTCGGGGCAGACCGTCATCGGATCGGATGGGGTTACGCCGTGCAGGGCGCCTGTGCTTGCATCGTGCTCGAAGAGGTAGTCGACGATCCGGAACTGAGTCTGGTCGGACGTGCCGGAGAACATGAGGCGATAGGTGGAACGGAGCGCGTCCCCTTCACGCTCCTCCGAGACCAGCGCCGTGGACTGGTAATACACGCGTTTCATCGAGGGGTGATCGTGCACGAAAGCCGGTTCCAGGCCGTCCGCGTCGGTGCCGCCGCCCAGGGCGGCCAGCATCGGCTCGACCGGATAGAAGCGGATCGTAGAATCCGGCGTGTAGTACGACGGCACCGTCATGTAGCGGCCGTCCGGCGTCGCCACCGCGTCGGAGCGATCAGGAATCCGCACGCGAATCCCGTTGGTGAGGTCGAAGAGGTAGTTCTGGTCGTGGCTCGCGAAGGCGATGATCCACTCGTCGCCGTCGTGCGGCACGGGGCGGGCGAACCAGTTCACGTCGTCCACGGCGGGCGTGTCACCGGTCGGTTGGTGCGCGAGCACGTCGAGCGCGAGCGCGGGGACGTCGCAGTAGTCGTCCGTGCCGGTCGTCATGACGGTCATTGCGGCCGACGCGCGCGCGTTCGCTTCCGGGGCCCCTGCGTCGTCCTCGCTCCCTACTCCGCATCCTGCGAGCGCGAACGCGGTCAGGGCCACCCCGCAGAGCACTCGGGTTCCAGTGTGCGAGAGCGAGGACCCGGCGAGCGATGGGAGCCGAGGGCCGGGCTCGGCGGCGCTCATCCGGGAAACGTCGACACGGGCATGCTCGGAATGATCCGCAGCGCGTTGCCATAGTACATGGCGCGGAGCACGTCGTCCGGCAGGTCCATGCCATACAGCTTCCAGAACGCGTGATAGTCGCGGTAGTAGTCGAAGTACTCGTCGGCGGTCTCGAAGACGCGCCAGTAATAGGGGTATTCGTCGGGCTGGAACGAATCCTTCCCGAACAGGATGCGGTCCTTGTACCTCTCGAAGAACTGCGCGGCGAAGCGCGGCTGCCGCCCGAGGTCGTAGAGCACCGCGCCTACTTCGGCATGGACATTCGGGTGCTGGTCGAAGATCCGCCCCAGGCGTGCCAGGTCGTGCGTGTGCCACCCCATGTGCGCCAGGATCCACGTCGTCTCGGGGTGCTTCGCGATCATGCGGTCCCGCTCGGCCATGAGGTCGTCGAAGCTCGGAAAGCGGGTCGGGTCGTTGAACCGACGACGCTCGAAGAGCGCCATCTCGAGCCAACGCTCGTTCGTGAAGTCCAGCGGTTCGAAGAACTCCGGTGGATCGGCGGTGTGCACGAAGACCGGGACCCCGAGCCGAGCCGCCGTCTCCCAGACCACGTCGAGTTCCGGATCGTCCATCCTCAGACGTGAGCCGTCTGCCTTGGTCGTGGAGAGGCCGAACGACTTGCCGATCTCGCCGATCCCGACCGCGCCGGCCGCGACATCCTCTTCCAGCTGCGCAGCGATGCGGGCGCCTGATCCCGGACCGACATTGCTCATGTCGAGCGACGCGAAGAAGACGAAGCGGTCTTCGTAGCCGGCCTCACGCACCGCATCGATCTGAGACCGAAGGCGTCTACCCGAGCTCGG
>Ga0224512_10000298_pt1 | contig 52788 bp, 50 predicted proteins | sample SF_May12_sed_USG_4_FD_169103 | JGI IMG/M metagenome (GOLD analysis project Ga0224512, IMG submission 169103) | Sediment microbial communities from San Francisco Bay, California, United States - SF_May12_sed_USGS_13 | ecosystem: Environmental > Aquatic > Marine > Sediment | place: USA...
CCCGCCCCACCTCGAGACCCGCCGCCAGCCGCCTCAAGATCTCGTCGATGCCGTTGTACTTGGGCGAACGCGCGCATCCTGGCAGCCCGATCACCGGCACATCACCGCGTCGCGCGATGAGAATGAGGTTGCCCGGGTCCATGGGCATGCCGAAGTGGGTGAGCTCGCCGCCGGCGGCGAGGATGCCGGCGGGCACCACGTCGCGGCGGTCCACGATGGCCGACGCGCCCGCGATGAGCACCATATCGGCACCGGTCGAAAGCAGGGCGGAAATCGCGTCGCGCACGGATTCCGCGTTGTGAGCGCAGCGCCGTTCACCCATGAGCCGACCGCCCACGCCGGCGACCCGCCCCGAAATCACGCCCGCGGTTTTGTCCAGCACCGTCTCCCGGGTGCCCGGCAGGGTGGTTTGCACCAGCCCTGCGCGAAATCCCTTGAACGATGCCACCCTGAGCACGGCGGCCCGGGCCGCAAGAATTTCTCCGACGCGATCCAGTTGCGCGCGCGCCACCGCGAAGGGAATGATTTTCACCGTGGCAATCATCTGCTTCGGCGTCACCAAGGCACCGTCCGGCAAAGTGGCGATGGTCACCGCTTCGTCCACCGCGTTGGCGGCGTCTACCGCCGAGACATCCACTTGCAGCAGTCCGTGCTGTTCCGCGAACAGGTTGCAGCGCCCGGTGAATGCGGCGCTCTTGCGGGTGCCCGCGCCCTTGAGCCGGTCCGCTACGAATGCCGCCGCATCGTCTTCGCCTACATCCTCCGGCTCGAGCCTGGCCGCCACCACCCGCTGAATCCCCGCGCTTTTGAGGCGCGAAATGTCCTCTGCGGAGAGCACCCGGCCTTTTTTCAGCGTGCCGTCCTTAAGCTTCTGCGAATGCGCGAGAATGGCGCCTTCGGCTTCGGCAACAGGGGTGTCCCCGAACTTCATCCCTTTTTCCCACCGCGCAGCTTTTGCGTCGCCTGCGCCAGGATGGCGGCGGCGATCTCCGCCGGCGAGCGGGCGCCGATGGTGAGCCCGGCGGGACCGTGGATGCGGGCGATATCCTCGTCACTCAAGCCCGTTTGCTTGAGACGCTCAACCCGCGCCGCGTGGGTGCGTTTGCTGCCCAGGGAAGCGATGTAAAACGCCGCCGACTCAAGCGCGACCTTTAGCGCCGGATCGTCCAGCTTCGGATCGTGGGTCAGGGTCACCACCGCCGTGCGGCGGTCCGGTGCCAGCGCGCGCAGGGCGTCGTCCGGCCACTCCACCACCACCCGTAGGTCGGGAAAGCGATCTGGGCTCGCGAACGCCCGTCGCGGATCGATGACCGTGACCTCGTAGCCCATGAGCGCGGCCATGGGGGCCAGAGCCTGGGTGATGTGCACCGCGCCGACGATGACCATGCGCAGCGGCGGGTTGAGCGTCTGTAGGAACACAGTGCCCCGCGCGGTCTGAAGGGTCCGACAGCGGTCATCGCTGATGGCAGTGCCGACAGCGGCGACTATTTTGTCGTCGACGAGCCCTGCATCCCCGGCAACCACCGCCGCCTCCTCGGAAACCAGAGCCTGGGCGCCGGTATCCAGCACGGTGACGAGAGCCACGGCACGCTTGGCTTGTTGCGCCTCGACAATTGCCGCCAGCAGCTCGCGTTTCATTCCAGGCGTTCGACGAAAACCTGCACTTTGCCCCCGCAGGCGAGGCCGACTTCCCACGCCTGTTCGTCGCTTACCCCGAACTCCAGGAGTCGCGGCTTGCCTTCGGCGATCACCTGGACGGCCTCGCTGATCATCGCCCCTTCGATGCAGCCGCCGGATACGGAGCCCAAGAACGTCTTGTTGTCGTCCACCAGGAGCTGGCTACCCGCAGGCCTTGGCGATGAACCCCAGGTTGCCACCACGGTGCACAGCGCGACGCCCCGGCCGTCGCTCAGCCAGCGGGAGGCGGTTTCGAAGATGTCGCTGTTATCGTTCATTTTTGATCCGCGGACAGTATACGAAACTGCCTTAATCCGGATTACGATTATGCGGCGCGGTGTTGCCAGGCGCGGTGCTGCCCGCGCTGGCTGGCGGGAGCGGAGAGGCAGGCAGCGAGTTCTGAAAGACTCTCCAGATTATGCGCGGCGCGAAATTCATCCACGTAGGGGAGCAGCGCGCGCATTCCCAGCGCCCGGGGGGAGAAGTCTTCGTATCGAAGCAGTGGATTCAGCCAGATGAGGCGACGGCAGGACTTGGCAAGACGGTCCGCCGCTTCGGCGAGACCTTGACCGGCGTCCCGATCGAGACCGTCGGTAATGAGCAGCACCACGGCGCCCTGAGCCAGCACCCGGCGCGACCAGTAACGGTTGAAGTCGCGAAGACACACGCCTATGCGGGTACCACCGCTCCAGTCATCCACCGCTTTGGAGACTCGCTCCAGCGCCTCGTCCACGTCGCGGGTGCGCAGCTGGCGAGTGATGTTCGAAAGCCGCGTGCCGAAAACAAAGCTGGAGACGCGCTCTCGTTGTCGGGTGAGCAGGTGGGCGAAATGCAAAAGCATGCGCGAATAACGGCTCATGGATCCGGAAATGTCGCACAGGATCACCAGCGGCGGCGGACGCTTTCGCTGCCGCCGCCGTATAAGCGGCATGGCGCCCGGACCGGTGCGAAGCGCCGAGCGCAGGCTGGCGCGCATGTCTACCCGGCCGCCATGTGGGTGAACCTCGAAGCGCCGCGTCGGCACCTGCATGAACGGTGGCACCATTCGTTCCAGCGCGATTCGGGCGTTGGCAATTTCCAGCGCGCTCATCTGCTCGAAGTCTTTTTTCTGCAGCACCTCCCGGTCCGACCAGGTAAGGGTGGCGTCGAGCTCCAGCTCAGGCGGGGACTGCTCTCGCTGCGCGCGGGATCCGGCCGGGGAGAAAAGCGCTTCACTCAATCGACGGCTCATGGCCTGTTCGGGCTCGATCTCGCGCTGGCGAAGCTCCGGCAGCACCAGCGCCATCATGCGCTCGAGCAGGCGCGGGTTTTTCCAGAAAACGTGAAAAGCCTGGTCGAAAAGGTTCCGCTGATCCGCGCGACTGACGAATACCGCATGCAGCGTCCAGTAGAAATCGCGGCGATCGCTGACCCCCACCGCGCATACTGCTCGAACCGCGTCGATGACTCGCCCCGGGCCAATAGGCATGCCCGCGGCGCGCAGCACCCGGGCGAAGTGCATGATGTTTTCCACCAGGCGACCGGCGTTGCCAGCTTCGTTTAACTTAGTCTCTGATGACATGGGAGCGTGTTCGGACAGGTATACGGTTCAAAGTAACACGTGACATGTGACAAGAATTGAAATATTGGTCATTTGTCACTTGTTACGTGTTACATGTCACATGTTACTCAGGGCCCCGACGTCTGAATCTCCGCCTTCATCTCTTCCAAAATTCTCGCCGCTTCCGTATCCCGCACCCGGGCGATGTCGTCCTGGTACTTGAGCAACGCACCCAGGGTGTCGTTGATGACGTCGGGATCAAGCGTGATCACGTCGAGCTGCGTCAGCGCCTGGTTCCAGTCTATGGTCTCGGCGATGCCGGGAAGCTTGAACAGATCGAGTTCCCGCAGCCGCTGTACGAACGCAACCACCTGACGGCTCAGTGCTTCACTCGACTGGGGTGTTTTCACCCGCAAAATCTGCAGCTCGCGCTCGGCGCTGGGATAATCGACCCAGTAATAAAAGCAGCGGCGCTTCAACGCGTCGTGAATTTCACGCGTGCGGTTGGATGTAATCACCGTGATGGGCGGCGCGGCGGCTTTGATGGTGCCGATCTCAGGCACGGTAATCTGGTAGTCCGAGAGCACTTCCAGCAAATACGCCTCGAAGGGCTCGTCGGCCCGGTCCAGCTCGTCAATGAGCAGCACCGGGGGGCCCTCGTCATGGGGCTCAAGGGCTTTGAGCAGCGGCCTCTCGATGAGGAAACGCTGCGAGAATACGTCCTCCGCGAGGCTATCCCGCTGCGCCTCGCCGGCGGCCTCGGCGAGCCTAATCTCGATCATCTGTCTGGAGTAGTTCCATTCGTAGACCGCCGAGGCCACGTCCAGGCCCTCGTAGCACTGCAACCTCAGCAGACGCCGTCCTAAGCTCGACGCCAGAACCTTGGCGATTTCCGTCTTGCCCACCCCCGCCTCCCCTTCGAGAAACAGCGGGCGATTAAGCTTGAGCGCAAGAAATACCGCGGTCGCCAGGCTGCGATCGGCGACGTAGTCGCCAGCCGCCAGCAGCGCTTCGGTGGCGGGGATGTCTTTGGGGAGCTTCATGCTGGGTAGAGAGTCTCGTATTCCGAGGGTTCAGAACCGTTCTGGAACCGTATTTCGTATATCGTATTTCGTATGTCGGAACGAAGTCGCGCACTTTGATCCCGATATACGACATACGATATACGACATACGGACCACCGAACGCAAAAAGGGCCGAAGGCGGGTGCCCCGCCTCCGGCCCTTAGTGACGCCCGTATCCGCCGTCAGCCGTTCGCCGCCGCCACCGCGCGCTTAGCCATCACCGTCACCAGGTGGGCGCGGTACTCGGCGCTGGCGTGGATGTCGGCGTTCAAGCCCTCTTGCGACACCTTGATGCCCTCCACGGCCTCAGGGGCAAATTTCTTTGAAAGCGCTTTTTCCATGTCCTCCACTCGGAAAACGCTGGGTCCCGCCCCGGTCACCGCAACGCGCACGCCGTCTTTACTTTTGCACACCATGACCCCGACCACGGCGTAGCGCGACGCCGGATTGGGGAACTTGGCGTAGGCCGCTTTCTCCGGAATCGGGAAGCTCACCTCGGTGACTATTTCGTACTCCTGCAGCACGGTCTCAAACAAACCGGTGAAGAAATCATCTGCGGCAATCTCTCGCTTGTTGGTCTTGACCGTCGCGTTAAGGCCCACCACCGCCGCCGGGTAATCCGCCGCCGGGTCGGCGTTGGCGATGGAACCGCCCAAAGTACCGCGGTTTCTCACCTGGGGATCGCCGATGTGCCCAGCCAGTGCGGCCAGAGCAGGTATGGCGGATTTCACCTCTTCGGACGAAGCGACGTCGGCGTGACGGGTCATGGCGCCGACCACCAGTACCTGGCCGTCGCGACGAATACCGGCCAGATCGGCGATGCCGCCGATGTCGATGAGGTCAGAAGGTTGCGCCAGGCGCTGCTTCATGGTCGGAAGCAGGGTCATGCCTCCGGCCAGAAACTTGGGATCCTCAGCCGCGGCAGCCGCTTTCAATGCGCCATCGAGGGAGGACGCTCTTTGATATCTGAAGTTATACATGGCTGCTCCTTCTTAGCGACCCGCGTTGAGCGCCCGCCATACCTTTTCGGGCGTCGCGGGCATGGTGATGTTGCTGGTTCCGATAGCGTCGGTAATGGCATTGATGAGCGCCGCAGGAGCCGCGATGGCGCCCGCTTCGCCGCAGCCTTTGACGCCCAGCGGATTGTGGGGGCACGGCGTGACCTGGGTTACCACCTGTATGTCGGGAAAAATATCCGCCCGCGGCATGGAGTAATCCATAAATGAGCCGGTCAGAAGCTGGCCGGAGTCCGTTTCGTACTGGCAACCCTCCAGCAGGGCCTGGCCCACACCGTGGGCGACGCCCCCGTGCACCTGACCTTCGACGATCATCGGGTTCACCAGGTTGCCAAAATCATCGGCGGCCGCCCATTTGACCACGTCCACCGTCCCCGTTTCCGGATCCACCTCGACTTCGCACACGTGAGTGCCCGCGGGGAAAGTGAAGTTGGCGGGATCGTAAAACGCGCTTTCGTCCAGACCGGGTTCGAGCTCGTCCGACGGATAGTTGTGCGGGACATACGCGGAGAAAGCTACGGAGGCAATGTCCATCTTCTTGTCGGTGCCCTTGACGGTAAAGTTTCCATCCAAGAACTCGATGTCCTCTTCTGCCGCCTCCAGCGTATGCGCGGCGATTTTCCGGCCCTTGGCGACAATTTTGTCGATGGCCTTGGCAATGGCCGAGCCGCCTACGGCCAGCGAGCGCGAACCGTAGGTTCCCATGGCGAACGGGATCCGGGCGGTATCGCCGTGCACCACCTCGATGTTGTCGAAAGGGACCCCAAGCTTGTCGGATACCAGCTGGGCAAAGGTGGTCTCGTGGCCCTGACCGTGACTGTGGGAGCCGGTGAATACGGTCACGTTGCCGGTGGGGTTGAATCGAACTTCCGCTGATTCGTAAAGGCCGACACCGGCGCCGAGGGATCCCACCACGGCAGACGGAGCGATGCCGCAGGCTTCGATGTAGGCGGAAAATCCGATGCCGCGAAGCCTGCCACTCGCCTTGGATTGCTCCTTGCGCTTGGCGAAACCCTTGTAGTCGATGAGCTCGAGCGCCTGGTCCATGGAGCCGGCATAGTTACCGGAGTCATACTGAAGCGCCACCTGGGTCTGATAGGGAAACGCGTCGGAAGGAATGAAGTTGATTCTTCGAAGCTTCGCCGCATCCATTTTCATATCCCGCGCCGCCTGCTCCACCATTCGCTCCACTACGTAGGTCGCCTCCGGACGACCGGCGCCGCGAAGCGCGTCCACCGGCGTGGTGTGGGTGAAAACCCCCTTGACCTCGCAATACACCGCTTCCGTGGTGTACTGGCCCTGCATGAGCGTCGCGTAAAGATAGGTCGGCACGCAGGTGGCGAAGGTGGAAAGATAGGCACCGAGATTAGCCACGGTTGAAACTTTCAGCCCCAAGAACTTGCCGTTCTTGTCCAGCGCCAGCTCCGCGTGGGAGACATGATCGCGGCCGTGGGCGTCGGTCATGAAGGATTCCGAGCGCTCCGCGGTCCATTTAACCGGGCGCTTGAGCTCCCTCGCCGCCCAGGCGGAGACAGTCTCTTCCGAATAAATGAATATTTTCGAGCCGAAACCGCCGCCGATGTCGGGCGCCACAACCCGCAGCTTGTGTTCCGGCGTGAGCTGTATGAACGCAGAGATCACCAGCCGGGCCACGTGGGGATTCTGGCTGGTGGTGTAGAGGGTGATCTCGTCGGTGCCCGAGTTGTAGTCACCAAGGGCCGCGCGGGGCTCGATGGCGTTGGGAATAAGGCGGTTGTTGACCAGCTTCAGTTTGGTGACGTGGTGCGCCTTTTTGAACGCGGCGTCGGTGGCAGCCCTGTCGCCTATTTCCCAGTCGTAACACAGGTTGCCCGGCGCGTCGTGGTGGACCTGCGGCGCGCTCTTATCGAGTGCCGCTGTCGGCGATGTCACCGCAGGCTTCGGCTCATACTTGACCTCGACCTTTTCGGCCGCGTCCTTGGCCTGCGCGTGGCTTTCTGCAATAACCACCGCCACCGGGTCGCCTACGTAGCGCACGGTATCTATCGCCAGCAGGGGATGCAGCGGCGCCTTGTGCGGCTCGCCGTTCTTGCCGGTAATGACCCAACCGCAGATCAAACCGCCGAGACCCGCCTTGACGATGTCGGCGCCGGTGAAAACCGCGATGACGCCCGGTTCTTTTTCCGCCTTGCCGCTGGCGATAGTGAACGTGGCGTGGGCGTGAGGAGAACGAACGAAGTAGGCGTAACACTGACCCGGGAGATTGATGTCGTCTAAGTACCTCCCCTTGCCGGTAAGAAAACGGTAGTCCTCTTTGCGGCGCACCGAGGCGCCAATTCCCGTGTCGGTCATATCAACCTCCTTTGCGCATCGCTTTTGCGCCGGCAAGGATCGACTTCACGATGTTGTGATAGCCGGTGCAGCGGCAAAGGTTGCCTTCCAGCCATCCGCGCACCTCGCGCTCGCTGGGATCGGGGGTTTGCGCCACCAGATCCAGCGCGCTCATCACCACGCCCGGGGTGCAGAATCCACACTGCAGGCCGTGATTGTCGCGAAACGCTTCCTGCATCGGATGCAGCTCACCGTTCTTGGCCAGGCCTTCAATGGTCAGCACATGGGCGCCGTCGGCCTGAGCCGCGAGCAAAGTGCAGCTTTTGACCGACTTGCCGTTGACGTGCACCACGCAGGCGCCGCACTGGCTGGTGTCGCAGCCAACGTGAGTGCCGGTGTGGCGGAGGTGATCGCGAAGCAGGCTGACCAGCAAGGTGCGTTCCTCGACTTCAGCGGAAACTTTCTTGCCGTTCAGCGTCATGGAAACGGTGACGGTCATGGGGCCTCTCCCTTGGATGACGTTATTTTTCAAGCGGCCGTCGCCCGGGGTGAGCGAGCGACGCCGGGGAAAGCAATGGTGCTTAGGTCCGTATCGAGAAAATTTTCCCGGTTCGTACCGGCCGCGGCGCGCTCAGCGGATGCCGCAACACGCCTCAACCGAATCAAGCACTTACACATCTGCGGCGCTGATTGCGCGGTGGAAGCGGCGGCCAGCGCTAGAAGCTTTTCACTGCCGCTATGGTGTTGGTTGGCGCTTGCGTCGTCAAGGCCGGGGGTACCGTCTCAGCCGGCTGCCTCCGCGTCGCCGCTCACCACCGTGACGAAGCGTGTGAAAAAGTCGTCCGCGTACTTGCGCGCCGTTCCTACCACCAGCCGGGACCCAATCTGGGCCAGTTTGCCCCCGACCTGCATCGATGCGTTGTAGTTCAATAGCGTTTCGTCTCCGCTTTCCGTCAGCCTGACCTCCGCGCTGCCCTTACCGAATCCTGCGGGCCCGCCTTTGCCCTCGCCGGAAATGGTGTAGCTTTCCGGTGGATTCAGCTCCGACAGCGAGATGAGGGTAGAAAACCTGGCCTTGACCGGGCCGATTTTTGCCAGCATGCGGGCGGTGTAGGAATCGTCGGTCTCCTTCTCCATGGATTCGCATCCGGGGATACAGCGCTTGAGCACCTCCGGATCATTGAGGGCGTTCCAGACCGTTTGCCGATCCGCCGGAATTCGATACTCGCCTTTGATGTCCATGGCCATGGTGTGCGGACCTCCAGTTCAGGTTTTTCCATATCGGCACGGCTATTGAATTAGTTCAACGCCGTCACACACTGTGTGCTCCAGCGTTAACCCTGCCGTCATTTTCATTGCAGATTATTCAACTCCGTTTGCATTCGCGCAAACGCCCGTCAGCTTCGAATTCGACCCGGGCCGGTGCGTCGCAACGGATACCGTCGAAGATGTGCGTCTTCTCTATGCTGCAGCTTTGCACTGCGCCATCGGGAAATTGCGTCAGCGCCTTGCCGTCAGCGCAGGTGACTTTGAGGCCCTTAGCGGTATAGAACGTGTGGTGTCCATTGAGGGTGCAGCGCCTGATGCCGCCTCCGTCAGGGTAATATTCCACGCCGACGTTGCAGTTGAGCTGAGCTCCCGAGGTTGGCGCAAAAAAAACACTACCGACGAAGACAGCGGCGGCCATAAGCAACCCGATGCTCTTCAGAGCGCGCCTCTCCCTTGTCACGCAGATATCTCCAGTGGGCAGCTTTAGAGCAAATTGGCTTTTGACTTGGAATTCTGCTCCGCCGGCCTGCTCTCGGATGCGCGGCCCTCGCCGAACACGTAGTATAACCACAGGCCACAGACGTCGGCAGCCTGGGCTGCGGAGCTCGAGTATCCATTAAATGAGAAGACACCGAAACGCGAAAATCATCGCGACTCTCGGGCCGGCAACCTCGGGCGCAAAGAAGATCCACGATCTTTTCATCGCCGGGGCCGACGTGTTCCGGCTGAACTTTAGCCACGGCAGCGTTGATGACCATCGCAAGCGCGTCGAAATCATCCGAAGCCTGGAGAAGCAGACCGGGCGACCCGTGGGTATTCTGCTGGACCTGCAGGGCCCCAAGATCCGCGTGGGTAACATTCTCGACGGGAAAGCGACCCTCCAGGAGGGCCAGACTTTCACCCTGGATGGCTCGGAAGAGCCGGGTGACGCCACCCGAGCGCCGCTGCCGCATCCGGAGGTTTTTGCCGCGCTCCGACCCGGCACCGCGTTGCTCATTGACGACGGCAGGATCCGCCTGGAGGTGAAGCAGTGCGGTGGAAATTTCGCCGAGACCGTGGTCAAGATCGGCGGCGTCGTTTCCGATCACAAGGGTGTCAACGTACCGGGCGTGGTGCTCCCGCTGTCTCCGTTTACCGATAAGGACAAGCAGGATCTGGCTTTTGGTCTGGAAATCGGCGTCGACTGGGTGGCGGCGTCCTTCATTCAGAAGCGTGAAGACCTGGTGGAGTTGAGATCCATGGTGCAGGGCCGCGCCGCCATCATGTCCAAGCTGGAAAAGCCCGCGGCAATTCAGCACCTGGATCATATCGTCGAGCTCTCCGACAGCGTCATGGTGGCGCGGGGCGACCTGGGCGTCGAACTGCCGCCGGAGCAGGTACCGAGCATTCAGAAAAAAATCGTGCGGGTGTGCCGGGAAGCGGGCAAGCCGGTGGTGGTGGCAACCCAGATGCTGGAATCCATGGTTGGCGCACCGCTTCCCACCCGGGCGGAAGCCTCCGACGTGGCCGGAGCAGTCTACGACGGTGCCGACGCGGTGATGCTTTCAGCGGAAACCGCCGTGGGCAAGTACCCGGTGGAAGCGGTGGCGATCATGGATCGCATCATTACCGAGGTGGAGAAGGATCCCCACTACCGGGTCATGCTGGACGCGCACCTTCCGCAACCGGCACCCACCGACGCCGACGCCATCTGCGACGCCTTGAGACGCATCGCCCACACGTTGAAGATTGCCGCCATCGTCACCTACACCAGCTCTGGTTTCAGCGCCCTGCGCGCCGCCCGCGAGCGGCCGGATGCGCCCATCTTGAGCCTGACCCCCAGCATCAATACCGCCAGGCGCATGGCTTTGGTCTGGGGCACCCACTCGGTGCAGAGCGAAGACATCCGGCGAGTTCAGGAGATGGTGGACAAGGCCTGTGGCGTCGCGCTCGCGGAAGGCTTTGCCGACGTGGATCAGAAAATCGCCATCGTGGCCGGCATGCCCTTTGGCGTATCCGGAACGACCAACATGGTGCGTATCGCGAGGATCGAGCGGCCGGAGGAGAGCGCGTAAGGCAAGATCCGCCGGCGGTCATGCGAGGCTCAATCGTCGATGTAGCGGGAAACCTCCACCAGGTTTTTATCCGGGTCGCGAAAGTAAACCGATTCGATAGGCCCAGTGGCACCGGTTTTGGTGACGGGGCCTTCCAGTATTTCCACCCCGCATTTCTCCAGATGGTCGATCACCCGCGCCAACGGCGTGGTGCTGATGAGGCAGAAATCCGCCGATCCTGGCGTCGGGGTCCTGGCCTTGGGCTCGAACTCTCGTCCGGCCTGATGCAGGTTGAATTTCTGTTTGCCGAAACGCAGCGCTTTGCGCCCCTCACCGAAAGTAATTGCTTCCATGCCCAGCACGCGGGTATAGAAATCACAGGTACGTTCAACGTCGCGCACCGTAAGCACGGCGTGATCCAGCCTTTCGATAACAATACTCACGTCACAAGAAATCGTACACGGCGCCGACAAGCAACATCACGAACAGCAAGGCAAAAGCGAACAGCACGTTCGACGCCGGCTTATGCTTTTTTCGCACCTCGACGCCGATCCAGCTCAAGGCGATGATCAAGCCGACGAGTAAGATAATTATTCTCATCAGATAACCGAGTTTTTTTCGATGCGGCGTTGATTGCCCGTGTGCCAAAACGATTAGACGAAATCGTCACACCTGCAGCCGCGGCATGAGCAGATGATAATGCATCCCCCGCCAGTGACACAGAGCGCCCACCCGGCCCCAGCTCAAGCTCGTGATTGTCTGTTTCGATTGCTGAGTTCGCGTTCTAGCCCGCATTATTCACCAGCGCGCGAAGCGAGGGCGTGGAGATGCCCGTAGCTGCAAGGCGCGCGACGGAAAAGGAGCGAAGGTGTACCCGTAGGTACATCGAGCACCTTTTCCGCTGCGCTTTGCCGCAGATGCGGGCAGATCCAGGTCCACAGCCGTGGGCTCGTGAATAATGCGGGCTAATTACTGACGACGCTGACTCAGTCTACAGGCCTTGCCGCAAGCAGGCGTCGGGCCAGCGCCAGGGCGAGGAACAGCAGCGACGCGGCGCAAAGCGTCACCGGAAGTCCGTGAGGGTCCCACAGATCCATTGCGGGTCCCGAGATGGCGGGACCGAATAGACTTCCGAGCCCCCAGCAAAAGCCAAACGCCGCATTGCCGGTGGCAAGCGCCGCGCCGCGAAAGCGCTCGCCCAGGATCACCAGTGCTAGGGTGTAAACCCCGGAGAACGCTCCGCCCCAGAGAAACAGCACCACCCAGATCAGCCAGCTGGTGTGAATGGTCAGAGCAAACACCAGCGCGCCGATCGCACCGCTGGCAGCGCAGCCCACCAGCAGGGCATAGCGGTTCATCCGGTCCGCGAGCCAGCCCAGGGGAATTTGCAGCGCCAGCGCGCCGATGCCGAGAACGGTGAGCATGAGCGCCGCAGCCTCCTGGCCCACGCCCATGCGCACGGCGTAAACGGGGATCAGCGGCATCCCGGCTGCGTCTTTGAAAGCGGCCAGCATCACCGCGGCGCAAATGGTGGGCGCGAGAACGAAGAACCCGAGCACCGTCCAGGCGGGATCGCGAGAAAACGTCGGCGACACCGGCCTTCCCAGCAGCAGCGGCACCGTTGCCAAGGCGATGAAGGCGCTACCGGCCAGAAAAGGCAGCCAGCCGTCGATTCCCGTCAGCGGCAGCAACAAGGGCCCAAGGGCGAAGCCGCCCGCCACCACCATGGCATACACGCCCACGGTGCGCCCGCGGGTGGCTTCCTCGGCGAGCTCGTTGATCCAGGTCTCTCCCGCGACAAATAAACCTGCGATGGTCGCACCCATGAAGAAACGGATCACGAACCAGGCAAAAAGATGATCCACCGCGGGTAACATGAGAAACAGCACGAGATCGGCGCTGATGCAGGCGAGCAGGAACGGCCTTAGGCCCGCGCGTGCGATCAAACGCGGGATCATCGGCGTCACCAGCAGCATTGCCAGAGACGGTGTCGCCGCGAGCAGTCCATTGATGCTGCGTTCCACCCCGCGGCTTTCCAGGATCAGCGAAATGAGCGGCAGGCTGAAGCCCATGGTCACCGAGTAAATGGAGACGCAGGAAATCGCCGCAATGAGGCTGTGCCGGCGCGCGCTCTTGGAAAGCGCAGAGTCGAAATACGCGTCCTGCATCGCCTGAAGTGATTGAATAAAGTCGACGCTTGCCGAGAACCTATCTCAGAATTAGCGAGCGCAGGCGAGACAAGGCAAAAACAGTCGAAAAAACGCAGTTTACACGCGAGTAAATGAGCATTTTGAGCCTGTTTTTAACGCCGTATCGGCAAGCACAGCAATTCTGAGATAGGTTCGACTCAGCCGCGCGGGTGATGACGCTGATGCAGATCCTTGAGCCGCTCTCGCGCCACGTGGGTATATATCTGTGTCGTCGAGATGTCGCTATGGCCGAGCAACATCTGCACCACGCGCAAATCCGCGCCGTTATTCAACAGATGTGTTGCAAAGGCATGTCTAAGGGTATGCGGCGAGAGACCTTTTCGAATTCCCGCGTTGCGCGAGTGTCTTTTGATAATCTGCCAGAAAGCCTGCCTGGTCATGGCGCTGCCCGCCCGGCTCGGAAACAGGGCGTCGCTCTGGCGCACACCAAGAATCATTCCACGCCCTTCGCGCAAATAGGTGGCCAGCCAATCGAGCGCATGCTCACCGATGGGCACCAGGCGCTCCTTGTTGCCTTTGCCGGATACCCGGATCACGCCCTGCTGCCGATTCACCTGGGTGACCGTGAGGGTCACCAGTTCGGTGACCCGAAGTCCGGTGGCGTAGAGCAGCTCCAGCATGGCGCGATCGCGCAGGCCGAGGGCGGTCAACGTATCCGGCGCGGCGATAAGAGATTCCACCTCCGTTTCGCTGAGCGCGTTCGGCAGCGGCCGACCCAGCTTGGGCGCTTCAATACGCGCGCACGGATCCTCCTTGATGCGACGCTCGCGACACTGATGCAGATAAAAACGCCTGAGACTGGACAATCGCCGGGCGATGGTGCGAGGCGGGGCGCCGGCCTGGCCGGCGAGAAAGTCGAGCACGTCGGCGCGGCGCGCGCTCAAGAGCTGTATTTTTCGCGATCCCAGCCAATCGGCGAACCGCTTGAGGTCGCCCCGATACGCCGCCAGGGTGTTCTCCGACAGACCGCGCTCCATCCACACCGCGTCGATGTAGGCTTCGATGACGGCGAGGTCAGCTTGCGTGATCTCAGTCACGGCCTTGAATCCGTGCTTCGTGACAAAGCAACCACGACTTGATGCCCAGGGCGCGCCCCCGGGATTGGCCCATGAAGCCGCCCGCGCCGGTGGCGGCGACGACACGGTGGCACGGCACTACGATGGGCGCCGGATTTTCCCGGCAAGCGCCGCCTATCGCCCGCGCGGAGGTGCCGAGTTTGCGCGCCAGCTCACCGTAGGTAAGCGTGTTTCCGCAAGGGATGCGTTGAAGCGCGCGCCATACGCGGCGCTGAAACGGCGTGCCCCCGAGTTCTAGATCGAGTGAAGGCAGATACGCGGGATTTTGAAAATAGCGCGACAGAGTTGTAGCAACTTTGCGCGAAGCCGCGGTCTTAGGCGGTAAAATCTCTGTGACTCGGGGCCGCAGCTCTACCGCGGCAAGCGCCTCTCCGCGCATTCGGATCCCAATCAACCCGAAGGGAGCGTTGATGACGGCGTCGTACGACTGTGATGAGCGTTTCACGGCAAACGACTGACAGCACCGCCCGGCGGGCGCAACGCTTGGCACTCTAGCAGTCTGTGGACGTTGCCGAAAGCGAAGGCGCAAGCAGGAACGGCTCGACGCCGGGAAGCGCCTGCGACTAGATTTTTTCCTTGATCCTCGCCGCCTGGCCGGAAAGGCTGCGCAAGTAATAAAGCTTCGCCCGGCGAATATCGCCGCGCCGTTTGACCTCGATCTGGTCCACCTGGGGGCTGTAGGTCTGGAAAACGCGCTCCACGCCCTCGCCGTGGGATACCTTGCGCACGGTAAAAGAAGAATTGAGACCGCGGTTGCGCTTGGCGATCACCACGCCTTCGAACGCCTGAAGTCTTTCGCGGCTGCCTTCCTTGACCCGAACCTTGACCACGATGGTGTCACCGGGAGAAAAATCCGGCACCTCGCGCGTCATCTGCTCCGCTTCGATCTGGTCGATGATGTTGCTCATTGCTCTATACCCAGTTGCATGCGTCTCGTCACGCGTTGTCAGCCGGCGCGTTTATCGCGCTCGTAGAGATACTCTTCCAGCAGCGCCTGCTGCTCCTCGTCAAGCGTCCGTCCCTGCAGCAGATCCGGGCGTCTTAGAAAAGTGCGCCCCAGCGCCTGCGTCAGACGCCAGCGGCGGATGGCCGCGTGGTCGCCGCTCAAAAGCACCTCCGGCACCCGCCTTCCGTCTACGACCTCGGGCCTGCTGTAGTGCGGACAGTCCAGCAGGCCGTCGGCAAACGAGTCTTCCTTGGCCGAGTCCTCGTGACCGAGCGCGCCCGGAATCAAACGCGCCATGGCATCGATGAGCGCAATGACCGCGATTTCGCCGCCGCTTAAAACGAAGTCGCCTAAAGACAGCTCCTCGTCAATTTCCGATTCCACCAGGCGCTCGTCCACACCCTCGTATCGGCCGCAGATCAGCACCAGTCGTTCCCGCTCCGCCAGCGCCGCCACGTCCTGCTGGTTCATCCGCCGCCCCTGAGGCGACAGGTACACGCGGTGCGCGTCGGACCCCAGCGCGCTCCGGGCCGCCTCGATGGCGCGCTTGAGCGGTTCCACCAGCATCACCATCCCCGGACCGCCACCGTAGGGCCGGCCGTCCACGGTACGGTGCCGGTCGCTGGTGAAATCCCTTGGATTCCACACCTGAAGCCTCAAAAGCTCGGCTTCCATGGCCCGGGCGGTGACGCCGCCCGTACGCAGCACGTCCATCATCTGCGGAATCAGGCTGATGACGCCGATGCTCAGCCGCGTGCTCAAAACTCCGGATCCCAGTCCACGGTGATCCGATTCGCCGCCAGGTCCACTTCAAGCACCACCTGGCCTTCCAGGAAAGGGATCAGCCGTTCCCGTTCACCCACCACCACCAGCACGTCGTTAGCGCCGGTGGCCATCACCTGGCTCACCTGTCCCAAACCAGTGCCTTCTCTCGTCACCACGTCCGCGCCCACCAGGTCCACCCAGTAGTAGTCGCGCTCACCCAGATTGGGAAGCGCGCTGCGGCTGACCGCGATATCGGCGCCGGACAGCGCTGCCGCGGCATCCCGGTCGTCCAGGCCTTCAAGCTTCACCACCAGGCCCTTGCCGTGGGGCCGGCCCTCGACGGCGGTGTGGGTCACCCATTCTTCACCGATCCGCACCCGCCAAGGACGGTAATCGAGGATGTTGCTCGCGGGCTCCGTGTCCGACGAGACGCGGACCCATCCGCGCACGCCGTAGACGCCCGTGATCCGGCCTAATCGAACGAGCGCGATGTCGGCCTCGACCACGTCAGCGGGCGACGGTCCGGGCGTTCGGCTTGAGCCTCCCGTCGACTCAGTCGCCGGCGGCAGGGCGCTGGTCGAGCAGCTTGCGCACCGCGTCCGATGCCTTAGCGCCGTGAGACAGCCAGTACCGGATCCGCTCGTCGTCGATGCGAATGTTCTCCTCGCCCTGGACGGCAATTGGATTGAAAAAGCCCAGACGCTCGATAAATCGACCACCCCGGGCCCTGCGGCTGTCCGCCACCACCACGTGGTAAAAAGGCTGATTGGTGGTGCCAGCCCGGGCAAGACGAATCGTTACCATTTTCCGTTTTGAATCCTCGGTTTCGGCGACTTCCCGGCGCCGCGACGGACTCATTCAGCCGGGCGCCGACGAAAGCGGCGTAGTATAGGGCGTAGCGCGCCGGGATGTAAATTTCCTGAAGTTCCAAGGATCCGACCACCCGCCACTCAGCCCGACAATCCGGGGGGCATACCGCCGCCGATTCCGCGCATGAGATTGGCCATGCCGCCTTTCTTGCGCATGCGCTTCATCATTTTTTGCATCTGGGTGAACTGCTTCAGCAGCCGGTTGACGTCCTGGACCTGGGTGCCGGAACCTGCGGCGATGCGGCGCTTGCGCGATCCCTTGATCACCGCGGGAAAGCGGCGTTCCTTGCGGGTCATGGAGTTGATGATGGCCTCCAGCCGAGTGAGCTCGCCGTCATTCATCTGACTTTTCACCGCCTGAGGCACCTTGGCCATTCCCGGGAGCTTGTCCAGCATCCCGCCGATGCCGCCCATCTTGCGCATCTCCCGAATCTGGTCGGCAAAATCTTCTAGGTCGAAGCCTTTGCCCTTGGTGATCTTCTTGGCCAGCTTTTCCGCCTTGGCCTTGTCGACTTTCTGTTCCGCTTCCTCGATAAGGCCTAATACGTCCCCCATTCCAAGGATGCGCGAGGCCAGGCGGTCGGGATGGAAGGCCTCGATGGCGCCGCTTTTTTCTCCCGTGCCGATGAACTTGATGGGCTTGCCGGTGACCTGCCTGACCGAGAGCGCAGCCCCGCCCCGGGCATCGCCGTCGGCCTTGGTGAGGATGATGCCGGTGAGGGGAAGCGCCTGGTCAAAAGCCTTGGCGACGTTGACGGCGTCCTGCCCCGCCATGCTGTCCACCACGAACAGCGTTTCCGCCGGGGAGGCGGCGGCGTGGATGCGCCTGACCTCGTCCATCATCTTTTCGTCAATGTGAAGCCTGCCCGCGGTGTCGAGGATCAATACGTCGAAGAACCCCCGGCGGGCCTCGGCGACGGCGGCTTCGGCAATCTTCACCGGAGCCTGCCCCACCTTGCTGGAGAAGAAGGCCACATCCACCTGTGCCGCCAGCGTCTCCAGCTGGTCGATGGCGGCCGGCCGGTATACGTCGCAGCTGACCACCATGACTTTCTTTTTTTGCTGCTCTTTGAGCCACCGGGCCAGCTTGGCCACGGTAGTGGTCTTACCAGCGCCCTGGAGTCCGGCCACCAGCACCACCGCCGGAGGCTGGACGTTGAGGCTCAACCCTTCGCCGCGCTGCCCCATGAGCGCCGTGAGCTCGTCGCGCACCACCCGGATGAGTTCCTGGCCGGGAGTGAGGCTCTTCAATACCTCCTGACCCACGGCGCGCTCCCGCACCCGCTCGATGAAGGCCTTGACCACCGGCAGGGCCACGTCCGCCTCCAGCAGGGCCACCCGCACCTCGCGCAGAGATTCGCGAACGTTGTCCTCGGTGAGCCGGCCGCGTCCCCGGAGCCGCTTGAGGGTCTCGCCGAGTCGCTCGGTCAGGTTTTCGAACATGCACGCATCCTCTGTTTTTCCAAATCACCGCCGCCCGGGGCTGAAGGAAGTGCGTTGGTACCAAGCGCCGAAGCGGCTGTCAAACGCTTCGGCCTTGACAGCCTAAAGGGCTGAACGTACTAATGATTTTGTGTTTCCGGGCGATTCCCCACGACATTGATCGATATTCCGCTGAGCGCGCTGGCGCTAGCGCTCGTGTTTCTCATTCTTTTGTCCGCGTTCTTTTCCGGTTCCGAGACCGGGATGATGGCGCTGAACCGGTACCGCCTGCGCCATCTGGCGCGGCACAAGCACCGCGGCGCCATGCGCGTCAGCAGGCTGCTGGAGCGTCCCGACCGGCTCATCGGCCTTATCCTGCTCGGAAACAACCTGGTCAATAATCTGGCCGCCGCCCTGGTTTCGCTGATGGCGCTCAAGCTATTTGGCGAGGCGGCGGTGGCGATTGCCGTGGTCATCTTGACCATCGTGATGCTGATCTTCGCCGAAACCGCGCCGAAAACCCTGGCGGCGCTGCACCCGGAACGGGTGGCCTTCCCCGCCGCTTATGTCCTCGGCCCTCTGCTGCGCGTACTTTATCCCATCGTCGCCGCCATCAACTGGCTGGCTGGCGGCGTGCTCAGGCTGCTTCGGGTCGCCCCGGACGCGGTGGACCGCGACAGTCTGAGCAGCGACGAGCTGCGCACGGTAGTGAACGAAGCCGGGGCAATGATTTCCCGCCGCTACCAGAAAATGCTGGTCAGCATCCTGGATCTGGAAAAGGTGGCGGTGGACGATATCATGGTCCCGCGCAGCGAGATCAACGGCGTCGATCTGGACGATCCCACTGACGAGATTATCGAGCAGCTGATGCACAGCCAGCACACCAGGCTGCCCATCTTCCGCGGGGACATCAACAATATCGTCGGGGTGCTTCATTTGAGAAAAGTTCTTAAGCACGTCAATCGCGGAAAGATCAATAAAGCGGACCTGGTGCACAACGCACAGGAACCCTACTTCGTGCCGGGGGGCACGCCTTTGAGCACCCAGCTGCGTAATTTCCAGCGCCAGGGGGAGCGGGTCGGTCTCATCGTCGACGAGTACGGCGATATCGAGGGGCTGGTCACCATCGAGGATCTGCTGGAAGAAATCGTGGGAGAGTTCACCACCGATCCGGCGGATCAGAGCCCGGACGTGCACCCGCAGCCCGACGGCACCTATCTGGTGGATGGCACAGCCAACCTACGCGAACTCAACCGCAGCATGCACTGGGAGCTGCCCACCAACGGCCCGCGGACGATTAACGGCCTGGTGCTGGAGCACCTGGAAACCATACCGGAGCCGGGCACCAGCCTTCTTATCGCCGGTTATCCGGTGGAAATCGTCCACGTGACCAGCAGCGCGGTGAAGACCGCGCGCATCAAGCCGGCCCAACGCCGCGGGGTAAAGCGCCGGTCCCGGGCGGGCGGCTAAGGAGGACGTATGTCGTATGTCGGGAAGGCACGTGATACGCAATGCGAGGACGAACAAATTCCGCTGTAGGAGCGAGCTTGCTCGCGATTCTCTGAATCAGGCGGCTCGGGAAACGTCGATGGTTGAATCCGTGATGCCTAGAGCATGACTCGCGATCGCTGCGTAAGCGACGCCGGTAGAATCCTCAACGTAATGGCCTTGTCAAAACTGATTCAGCGCCTGCTCCAGTCGCGACACCGCCAGGACCTCCAGGCCCTCGATCTTTTTCCGCGCCCGATTGGCCTTTGGCACCAACGCGCGCTTGAAGCCGTGCTTGGCCGCTTCCGCAAGGCGCTCTTCCCCGTTTTGCACCGGACGAATTTCCCCCGAAAGCCCCACCTCGCCGAACACCACCAGGTCCACAGGCAGCGGACGGTTCTTGAGGCTCGAGCACACCGCCAGCAGCGCTGGCAAATCGCCGCCAGTCTCCGAAATACGGACGCCGCCCACCACGTTGATATACACGTCCTGGTCGTGGGTAGTGATTCCGGCGTGGCGATGCAGCACCGCGAGCAGCATGTGCAGCCGTGTGGCGTCCAAGCCGACAGCAACACGGCGAGGATTAGCGAGCTGCGTCGAATCCACCAGCGCCTGGATTTCGAGCAACAGCGGCCGCGTACCTTCCCGAATCACCGTAACCGCGCTGCCCGCGACTTCCGTTTCGTGGCGCGATAAGAATATGGCCGAAGGATTGCTCACTGGTTTCAGGCCGCGCTCGGTCATGGCGAAAATGCCGAGCTCGTTGGCGGCGCCGAAGCGGTTTTTCACCGCGCGCACTGCTCGATAGCGCTGATTGCGTTCGCTTTCGAAGTAAAGCACCGCGTCCACCATATGCTCCAGCACTCGGGGGCCCGCGAGCGCGCCGTCCTTGGTGACGTGACCGACCACCAGCAGCGCAGCACCGGTGTTTTTCGCGTAACGCACGAACTGGGCCGCGCTTTCGCGCACCTGGGCCACGCTTCCCGGAGCCGATTGCAGCAAGTCGGTGAACATCGTCTGAATAGAATCCACCACCATCACCCCGGGACGTTCCTTTTCCGCCAGAGCGAGGATTCGCTCGACCTGAGTTTCGGCCAGGAGCTTCAAGCCTTTGACCTCGACGCCCAGGCGTTTTCCTCGCAACGCCACCTGCTGCGGCGATTCTTCGCCGGTGACGTAGAGGCAGGAAAGCCTCCCTGAGGAGGCGATGCCGGCCACCGCCTGGAGCAAAAGCGTCGACTTGCCAATACCCGGGTCGCCGCCGATGAGCACCACGGATCCTCGAACCAGACCGCCGCCCAGGACCCTGTCCAGCTCGCCAATTCCGGTGGAGATGTAAGCCTCGCGCTCGGCGGCAAGCCCGCTCACTTCCTGGATGCGCGAGCCCTGCGCATCCACCGCGACTGCGGCGCGGCTTCGCCCGCGGGGGCCGCCGGAAGCGATAACCGGCGTCTCGGTGAGACTGTTCCAGGCGTTGCAGTCGGGACACTGACCCATCCATTGGTTGGTCTGGGCACCGCAGGCGTTACAGGTATATTGGATTTTTGCTCTAGCCATGAGTTCGTTTAAGCGCCGCGATAGAATCCGCTTGTCAAAACGTTGATGAGCAGACTTTCAAAACCGCCTGCTAGTGTGCCGTTCCACCAGTAAGTTGCGATATATCGGCGAGCTAGCGGGTCGCCGGGCAAGGCGCGCCGAGGAGGAATAGCCGTAGCTATTGCGACGAGGTGCAACGCCGACCGGCGGCTCGGGAGCCGTCGAGATTCGTAAGTTACTGGTGGGACGGCACACTAGGACACCACGTTCGCCGGCTCGCCGGCAACAAAACCTTCGATGTTGTCAATGAGCTGGTCGGCGAGGACCTGCATGGCCTCGTCGCTCGCCCATGCCACGTGCGGTGTGAGGATGAAATTCGGCGCATCCAGCAGATGCATGAACGGGTGATCGGTCGGCGGCGGCTCGCGAGAAGTAACGTCGAATGCCGCACCCGCAATCATCTTCCGGTCAATGGCGTTGGCAACATCGTGCTCATTCACCAGTTCGCCGCGCGAAGTATTGATCAGCACCGCGCCGGTCTTCATCCGCCTGAGCTCTGCAAGCGCGATGAGCTGCCTTGTGGCATTGGTCAGCGGACAGTGAAGACTCAAAATGTCGCTGGTCTCTATGATCTGGTCGAAGTCGGTGTAGCCGTCGCGAACGTGGTCGGCTCCCTTGTGCTCCGCGAATACCACTTCCATGCCAAACGCCCGGCCAATCTCGCCGACGCTTCGACCGATGGAGCCCCGGCCGATGAGGCCCAATCTGTTTCCCCGCAGCTCGCCTATGGGATGGTTGAAAAAGCAGAACTGATTGACCCGCTGCCACTCACCGCGACGCACGTCTTCGCGATATTCAAGGATGCTCCTCTTCAGCGAAAGAATCAGCGCAAAGGTATGCTCGGGCACCGTGTTCACGGCGTAACCACGCACGTTGGAAACAGTGATACCGAGCTCATGACAAACATGTTTATCAATTACGTCGGTGCCGGTGGCGGCGACAGCGATGAGCTTCAGTTGAGGCAGCTGTTCGATGACCACTTTGCGAATAGGCACCTTATTGACCACGGCGATGGTGACGTTTTCAAGCCGCTCCGCAACCTGCTCCGGGTACGTCTGGGGGTAGTCGGCCCAGCTGTGCTCGAAGGCGGGTTTTCTCAGATCGATCTTCGGAGAAATGGTGTCGCGGTCGAGGAATACGATTCGATGCTTCATGCGCAGCCGCCTGAATGGGTTTAATTCGGAAACCACGCAAGCTGTGGCGCACGCAAGTTAGCAGAGAACCGCGGCCCCGATCCACGGCCGGCGGTAGCCGCACACTGGAGGGCATCGTTCGCCGCCCATATAATCGCCAGGCACATCGGGCATGCTGTTGAAAACACGACCATTCAACATACTGCTCACTGCGCCACCTACGCGACAACCGGAACATCCTCGCTTGACTGAGCCTTCAACCGGATGGGGTACCTTAGACCGCCTGCCCGGCGATGCCGACCGCCTGGCCGCGCTCGAGGGGGAAGTGGCCAGCCTCGAATCCGTGGCCCTCTCCCCAATACAGCTGGCCGAACTCGCCTTGATCCTGAACGGCGCGTTTCAACCGCTTCAGGGTTATATGACAGAAGCCGACTATGATTCCGTGCTGCGAGCGATGCGACTGGCAAACGGCCACTGTTTTCCCTTGCCGGTAGCGCTGGACCTGGACATGACCACGGCCCGGAGCATGGAGAAAGGGAAGAGAATCGCTCTTCGCGATGGTGAAGGCGTCGCATTCGCGGTGCTCACGGTGGAAAACGTTTGGCGCAACGACACCGCCCGCGAATCTCAGACACTCGGCGTGGACGACCACGCAGACCGGCGAGGCTCATACTATGTCGGCGGCAAGGTAGAAGGAATTCGCCTTCCTGCTCATCCCTTTTTCGCCCAATTGCGCCCAACTCCTGCAGCGCTAAAACAGCGCATACAGGATCGCGGCTTTAATCGTGTGCTTGGGTTCGAAAGCACCGGCGCGATCCACCGGCATGAACACGAGATCGTCATCGCAGCGGCGGCCGAGCTGGACGCCGCGATTCTGCTGAACCCGGCCATCGGGATGCCGGACCCGGGCAATCAGGCCCAGGTCGTGATGATCAAATGTCTGCTCGCGGTGTTGCCCTGTTTTCCCCTTAGGACCACGCTGCTGGCGCTGCTCGATTATCCGGCGAGAAACGCGGGCCTGCGCGAGTTTCTGATGCACGCAATTTTGCGCAAGCGCTGCGGCGCAACCCATTTCATGATGAGAGACATCACCCAGAGAATGATCGATTCCGATGCGCGGCTACAGTCGTGTCTGGGCGAAATCGAGATGGAAGCGGTGGCGTGGCCCGAGCGGAGTTTCTCTTCCGCGGGCCGCAGGATCGTGGGTGTTCCCCGGGCCGAGCGAACTGATAAGCAATTCGACCCAATTCAGCTGGTGGAAAACCTTCGACGAGGCGAAGACCTTCCCGAGGGCTATACCTTTCCGCAAGTGGCAACGGTTCTGAAGGCGCATTACCGGCCGCTGAAACGCAGCGGCTTTACTCTGTTCTTCACCGGACTCTCAGGTTCGGGGAAATCCACCATTGCCAAGATCGTTCAGGCTCGGGTCGCTGAACGGGACCCGCGGCTCGTTACGCTTCTGGATGGAGACATCGTTCGCCGGCAATTTTCCAAGGGATTGGGCTTTTCCAAGGAAGATCGCGACACCAACGTGCGTCGCATCGGCGCAGCCGCCGCGGACATCACCAAGGGCGGCGGCATCGCCATTTGCTGCCCCATTGCGCCTTACGCGGAAACGCGCAAAGCCGTACGCGGCATAATCGAGCCCCACGGCGCTATGATCGAGATACACGTTGCCACACCCATCGACGTATGCGAACGCCGCGATCCCAAGGGCCTCTACAAAAAGGCACGTGAGGGCAGAATTCAGAACCTCACCGGCGTCGACGATCCCTACGAGCAGCCGGTCAGCCCCGATGTTCGCATCGATGCGTCCAAAGGCAGCCCGGATTCAGCTGCGAATCTTCTGATCGCGCACATGGAGAAAAATAATCTCCTTTCAAAAGCTTTGGATTAGCGCTCAAAAGCTCGGTACGACTCACCGACCGCGAATGAATGATCGGCATTCTGCGGACAGGTCATCCCAGCCATCGCTTTAGTACGCCTAAGCTTGCGCGCTGTATCAGCGATAGCGGCCTCTTCTTCAAGATAGAGGTCATGTGCTGCCGGTCGCCGTTTCGGTCGAATATCTCCACCCACTCAACCCGATCGGCGAGATAGCGCCGCTCGGTTTCGCGCATGAATTCACTTTTAAAAGAGGATCCTTCCGAGAGCGCATGGACAATCTCGTAGGTGGTACATTCGCACTTACCGACGCCGGTTTCGTAGTGGTCCACGACCTTATCGCCTTGGTACAGGTCAATACGCTGCATGAAGGAAGTGTGAATATCCTCCACCACGTAGTAGCCGCCCGGACGGACGTGCGGAAACAAACAGCCGACGCTCGTTTGCTGTTGGGCCATGGTGTGCCCGCCGTCATCGAGGATCAGATCGAAATCCGTGCCGGCGTTGTCGATGAGGGCCTGAAGCGTAGCGCGATCTTCCTGGTCGCCCACGTAGGTCGTGATCCGATCGACGCTGTCGAGTTTCACCGCGCCGACATCCATCCCATGGATCACGGCGTTAGGAAAGTAGTCGCGCCACATATAAAGCGAAGAACCAGCGAAGATCCCGATCTCCAGTATCTTAGCGATGCGCTTGCGCTGCGCGCGCAGATGACGATCGTAAAAAGCGGTGAATCCGTGGGAGACTTTGTCGGTGCCGTACTGCGCGCCGATACGGCTCAACAGATCGAGATCAGCGGTTTCTGAGTCCATGGTCACGAAGTGTACTTAAAAAGCGGGCGCTGCCGGAGGGCTCAAGCTACAAATCGCTCGCGGGTCCGTCATCGAGCTCGGCGTAATCGACCCTCGGGGCCATGCGGCAAACCAGCTCGTAGGGGATAGTGCCAGCATACGTCGCGATTTCCTCTGCCGGCAGTCCTTTTCCCCAGAGCACCACCCGGTCACCCGGTTTCGCCTCGGGGTTCGGTCTCAAGTCGATGGTGATGAGATCCATGGATACCCGCCCGGCCAGCGCGCAGCGCACCCCGCCGACGAGCACCGGCGTGCCCGACGGCGCGTGCCGCGGATAACCGTCACCGTAACCCATGGCGGCCACGCCGATGCGCATGGTCTCGTCGCAGGTATAGGTGCCGCCGTAACCGATGCGATCGCCCCGGTCGACCCGATTAACCGCGATCAGCCGGGTCTCCACCGTCATCACTGGAACCAGCCCGTGGTCTGCGCCGGTGGCATTCAAAAATGGCGCGATGCCGTAGAGCATGATTCCGGGGCGCACCCAGTCGGCCCGGGCTTCCGCCCAGCCGAGTAAACCGCCGGAGTTGGCGATGCTCCGCTCCGCCGTGATCCCGAGGGCCGCCGCTTCGAAGGCTGCGATTTGCTTGTTGACGCGCTCGCTTTCTGGCGCGTCGGCATCGGCCAGGTGAGTCATCAACGATACGGTTTCGATGACGCCTCTGCAGGCGGACAGGCGGGCGTAACTCCGTTCAAACACCTCGGGTGCCACACCCAGACGGTGCATGCCGGAATCGAGCTTGAGCCACGCTTTGAGACGAGTTCCGGACGGAGCGCCTTCGAGCATCGCAATCTGGTGCTCTGAATGCACCACAATGTCCAGGCGGTGGCGGCGCGCCTCTTCGAGCTCGGCGCTGGATTCCACTCCCGACAGCAGCACCACCGGTGCGTTGACGCCGGCGTCTCGCAGCTGAAGGCCTTCGTCCAGTCGAGCCACGGCAAAGGCGTCGGCCTGGTTCAGCGATCGCGCCACGGAGAGAAGTCCGTGGCCGTAGGCGTTGGCCTTGATCACCGCCATGACCTTCGCGCCGGAAGCGGCGTCACGCGCCCGGCTAAGGTTGTGGCGGAGCGCTTTCAGATTGATGAGCGCCCGCGCCGGGCGCGTCATGGATAAAAACCGCCGGAGTAATCTTCAGGAGCGAAATTCTCGAACCGCGTGTGCTGGCCGAGGAACGTCAACGTCACCTTGCCGATGGGACCGTTGCGCTGCTTTCCGATGATGATCTCGGCCTTACCCTTGTCCTTGCTGTCCTCGTGGTAGACCTCGTCCCTGTATATGAAAAGGATGAGGTCGGCGTCTTGCTCGATGGCTCCGGACTCTCTGAGATCCGACATCACCGGACGCTTGTCCTGTCGCTGCTCCAGGCTGCGATTGAGCTGGGACAGAGCCACCAGGGGCACGCGGATCTCCTTAGCCAGCGCTTTCAGGCCGCGGGAAATTTCAGATATTTCCGTAGCGCGATTCTCTTTAGTGCCAGGAACCTGCATCAGCTGAAGGTAGTCGACGACCACGAGGCCGAGGTTTTTTTCCCGCTTGAGGCGGCGGCACCGCGCGCGCAGATCGGTGGGCGTCAGCGCAGGGGTATCATCGATGTAGATTTCCGTGGCGTTCAACAGCTCCAGCGCGGAAGTGAGGCGCGGCCAGTCGTCGTCTCCCAGCTTTCCCGTGCGAACCTTGTGCTGATCGATGCGCCCGAGCGAAGAAAGCATGCGCATGGTGAGCTGCTCAGCGGGCATTTCCATGCTGAACACCGCCACCGCGAGTTTCTCCTTGATGGCGGCCTGCTCGACCACGTTCATGGCGAAGGCAGTCTTGCCCATGGAGGGCCTGCCCGCGACGATAATCAGATCGGATGGCTGGAGACCCGAGGTTTTCTGATCCAGGTCGTTGAAGCCGGTGGCCACACCCGTAAGCGCCGTTTCACTGTGGTACAGGGTATCGATGCGATCCATGACGTCCACGAGCACTTCGCGTATGGGCGAAAAAATTCCCCCGGCGCGCGCGCCGCGTTCGGCAATTTCGAAAACCCGCTGTTCCGCCCGGTCCACCAGCTCGCCGGCGGTTCGTCCCTCGGTATTGAAAGCAGAGCCGGCGATCTCCGACCCCACTTCGATCAAGCCGCGAAGCACCGCGCGTTCGCGCACGATCTCCGCGTATGCCTTGATATTGGCCGCGCTGGGGGTGTTCTGGGCGAGGCCGGCCAGGTAGGAGAGGCCGCCCACGGAATCCAGCTCGTCACGGCTCTCCAGCCACTCGGAAAGGGTGACGACATCGAAAGGGCGACTTTCCTCAGCCAGCGAGGCGACGGCGCGAAAAATATGCCGGTGCTCTCTGCGGTAAAAATCGGATTCCGTGATCAGATCGGCAATGCGGTCCCAGGCGGAGTTTTCCAGCATCAGGCCGCCGAGCACCGACTGTTCGGCCTCGATGGAGTTTGGCGGTACCTTGAGCGCAGACGGCAGCGCGTCTAATGAAGGACTGAGAAACGCGGTATCAGGCATTAGTGATTATGCTCACCGGCTTTGCGCCGAACGCGGTTGAATTAAAACCTTCAAAGATTGGAGGCGTCCGGAACGAGCCACCGGTGCGTCAGCATACACCACACCGAAGTTCGAAAAAAACGTGCTTCCAAGCAGGTGAATTGCTGAGAAATTTTTCTGCGACCGAAGACAGCAAAGGGAATGACGCCGGTTCCGGCTCGTAGTGCACCGCGTCATCGACGAAGATCCGGATTCGTCAATCGATCCAAAAATGCGAACGCCCGAAACCGCTTGGCAACAGCGCCGCCTGCAATGAGCGAACAGGCGCAGGGTTATCCCGTCGCTGCGTTTGCACGCGGCAGCAAACGGGTGAAACTCCGCTCGCTTAGGGGCCTTCCTCGGCAATCACGTGCAGCGTGATGGTCGTTTCCACTTCGGCATGCAGATGAACGCCGATGGAATAATCGCCAACCTGCCGGATGTTGTCAGCAGGCAGACGAATCTCGTGTCTTTCCACCTCGATACTCTCTTTGGCCAGGGCCTCGGAGATGTCTGCGGTGCCTACCGAACCAAACAGCTTGCCTTCGTCGCCGGCTTTGCGGGCCACGCTGACCTCGCGCCCCTCGAGCTGCTCAGCCCGGGCCTTGGCCGCAGCCAGAGCATCCATTTCCTGTCGCTCGAGCTCGGCCCGGCGGGCCTCGACCTCGGCGAGGTTCTCCTTGGTGGCCGGCATCGCCTTGCCCTGGGGGAGAAGAAAGTTGCGCGCGTAGCCGGGCTTTACCTTGACGGTGTCTCCGAGCTTGCCCAGGTTTTCCACCGCTTCCAAAAGTATGATCTGCATTTTTCTGTACCTGCAAAAAATAGAGATTGGTGATTAGTGAATCGCGGCGTGTGAGTTGAAAGCTCGCATGATGCCACGCCTCAGCCGCGAATCAAGAATCACTGGTCACTTAATCCAGTTCGATTCCATAATTGCCCACACGCTTAATTCGCCCTGGCACAAAATTTACTCGCCGTCGGCTCAAGTTTGCCCGCCGTAACGCGCTCGATAGTCGAGCCAGGTATCGGAAAATCCCGTAACCGATAACAAGATCATTGCCAGCGGCGGCGCAAGCACCACCAGTATATACATGCCGAAGATCCAACCAGTGGAGGCCCGGTGGTGCTTTACCAGGGCGTGCGCAATGGCGATCCCCTGCAACACATAAAGCACCACCAGCAGATTGAAAAGCTCCGGCAGCAGACCGCTGGCGAATTCGCTAAGAATTACCGCGCCTGATCCGAGCAGAACCGCCGCATAGGCGACGCGTTTGTCCAGCCTCAGGGCACGAAACTCCTTGCCGAAGCCGCCGGGATTATCCAGAACGGCGTGCCCCCAGCGGGCAAGTAACAGCAGCAGCATTGAGCCGATGGCAATTCCCGTGGGCGCCCCCAACATCAGCGGCGCCAGCTTCTCCGCCATCTCGCGCAGCGATTCCACCATCGCCGGATCCGGTGTGCGCCCGCGCTGCAGGCGTTCCACCAGGAAGCGTTCCAGCACGCTGCGCCACCAGGCTACCGGATCGGCGGTGAGCACATGAACGGCCGCGATGGCGGCTGCGCTCAGGGCGCCGGCGGCCGCCAGCGTCGCGCCCTGAGAGTTGGTAGATCGAAGCACCGCCGCCAGCAGCAAAATCGGAACACCCACGCTGACGGCAAATATGAGTGCCGGGTCTGCCGATTGAAACAGAACCAGCATAATCGCGGAACTCACGGCCACGCTCGCGGCTAAAACCAGTGCGCCATCGGCGACGCCATACTTGAGCGTCACCACGCCCACTATACCGGCGGCGACGAAGCCGAAAGGCGGCAACAGCAAACCCAGTGCCGCGGTACCCGCGGCGTGGATGCGCGAACGGGTGACGAACTTCAGAAAATATCGCAACTCTTAAGGGCGCGGTTTCCCGCTCAGTGCGCGTCGCAATAGGGCAGTAGCCCAAGAAAGCGCGCGCGTTTGATGGCGCGTGCGAGCTGGCGCTGATACCTTGCGCTGGTGCCCGTGATGCGACTGGGCACAATCTTGCCGGTCTCGGTGACGTACTGCTTGAGCGTGTTGAGATCCTTGTAATCGATCTCCTTTACGCCCTCGACGGTGAACCGGCAATACCGTCTGCGACGGAAATATCGAGCCATTTGAATTCCCCTTACTGCTCAGACTACGGCTTTACTTTTCGCCTTCTACGATTTCGTCGTCCTCGACGAATTCGGCGGATTCCGACGTTTCCTCTTCAATATCGACATCGTCCGAATTCTCTTGCGCGGCGGCAGTTTCAGGGATCTCGTCGAGTGCTTCCGAAACGGAGGATGCCGATTCCTCGCGATCGCGCTTAGCGAACGCCCGCTCTCTGCGCTCTTCCTCTTCGCGCTCTTCCTTGGACTTGGCCAGCGGCGAAATATCGGTAACAGCCTCGCGTCGCGACATGACCATGTTGCGAATTACGGCATCATTGAAGCGGAAGGCTGCGGTAAGCTCCGTAAGCGCGCTCTGACCGCACTCAATGTTCATGAGCACATAGTGCGCTTTGTGGATCTTGTTGATGGGATATGCGAGCTGCCGGCGGCCCCAGTCTTCGAGCCTATGAATGCGCCCACCGTCGCCTTCGATGATTGACCGGTAGCGGTCGATCATCGCAGGCACCTGCTCGCTCTGGTCAGGGTGGACCAGAAACACGATCTCGTAGTGCTTCATTAAGCGCTCCCTCTGGTTCTGCGGACCCGTTTGCGCCCGCCGAGCCTCCGGCGCAATCCGCCGTGAGGCAAGGAGTGGAATGTTCGGCCAAATCGATTCGGCCATGAAAAGCGGATGGAGTCTAAGCTATCGCCTAGCGCTTCGCAACGCGCCTATCCGCGGCGGGCGTGCTGCTGACGTCTCGCCTCGAACAGGCAGATGCCGGCGGCAACGGCCACGTTGAGGCTTTCCACCCTTCCCACCATGGGCACTCGCACCAACAAATCACAGCGCTCCCGGCTCAGGCGACGAAGGCCGCGGTCCTCGCTGCCGAGCACCAGGGCAACGGGCGGCGTCAGATCGCTCTCGTAAATTGTCGTCGACGCCTCCGCATCGGCGCCCAATACACGAATGCCAGCCTCGGAAATCCGGGCCATGGCTTCGGCGAGATTCGGTACCTGAATGAATGGCACGCTGTCGGCGGCGCCGCTCGCGACCTTGCGCGCGGCGGGGGTAAGCCCGGCTGCGCGCCGTCGCGGAACCACCACCGCGGTCACGCCGGCGGCGTCTGCGGTGCGCAGACAGGCGCCGAGGTTCTGAGGGTCCGTGATTTCGTCCAGCAGCAGCAACAGGGGCGCATCCTTTGCCCCGACGAGAACGCTTTCTAAGTCCCGCTCGCGCCGGTTCGTCGTCGAGCGATAGCGCGCCGCTATGCCCTGGTGCACAACCGGGCCCAAGTGGCGCTCCAGGGTTCGCTTGTGCACCCGCTTCAGGCTCAGTCCCAAATTGCGCGACGCCGACTCCGCCGCCCGGGCGGCCGCCCCGGTCACTCCCGTTTCCAGCCAGATTTCCAGCACCCCGGCGGGATCGCGCTCGAGCACGGATCGAACCGCGTGACTGCCGTAAATCCATTCGGCCCCGTGACGACTCATTGCGCGATGATAAGAACAGATTGCCTACTTTCGGCGCCGCCCGGAACGACGTCCGCCGCGGCGACCGCCATCCTCGAGTTCGAGGTCCACCTTACGATCGTCAAGATTAACCTGCGACACTTTTGCCCGAACGAGGTCGCCCACATGAAATACGCGCCCGGTGCGCTCCCCCGCAAGCTGGTGCTGTTCCGCATCGAAGTGAAAATACTCGCTACCTAGCGCACTCACGTGCACCAAACCTTCGACATAAACGTCCTTTAAAAGCACGAACAGTCCAAAAGCCGTGACGGCCGTGACCACGCCTTCGTAAGTTTCCCCCACCTTGTCCAGCATGTACTCGCATTTTAGCCAGGTGACTGCGTCGCGGGTTGCATCGTCCGCGCGTCTTTCCGTCATGGACGTGTGCTCGCCGAGAAAGGTCATGGTATCGAGATCGTACGGATAGTTTCTCCTGCTTTGTCTCTCGATGATGTGCTTGATGGCGCGGTGCACAATGAGATCGGGATAACGGCGAATGGGGGAGGTGAAATGGGCGTAGCAGGGCAAAGCCAGGCCGAAATGGCCGATGTTTTTTGGATGATAAACCGCCTGCGCCAGCGAACGCAGCACCATGGTATGCACCACTTCTTTGTCCGCGCGGTCGGCAACTCGTTCGAGCAGCTTGCAGAAATGTTTGGGTGACGGGTTGTGCCCACCCGCAAGCCTCAAACCCAACTCTTCAAGATACGCGTGCAGATCTTCGATTTTCTCTTCCGTAGGTGCGGCGTGAACTCGGTAGAGAGCGTTCACCCGATGTCGCTCGATGAGTCGGCCCGCGGCGACGTTGGCCGCGATCATGCATTCTTCAATGATGCGATGCGCATCGTTGCGGACCACCGGCTCGATGCGCTCGATTTTCCGGTCAGCAGCGAAAACAATGCGGGTCTCGGTGGTGTCGAGGTCGATGGCTCCCCGCCCATCTCGCTCGCGGCGCAGCACGCGATACAGCCCGTTAAGCGCCTCGAGCTGGGGCAACACGGCCTCGAGTGCGCGCCTCGCCTGGCGCTCGCCGTCGACAACAGCCGCGGCCACCTCATCGTAGGTCAGGCGCGCGTGGGAGCGCATCACCGCAGGATAAAACTCTGACCGATTAATTTTCCCCTCGCGGCTGATGCGCATCTCGCAGACCATGCAGAGTCGATCGACATCAGGATTGAGAGAGCACAGTCCGTTGGATAACACCTCGGGCAGCATCGGGATCACGCGGCCGGGAAAGTAAACGGAGTTGCCCCGGTTCTTGGCTTCGCGATCCAGCGCGCTATTCGGTTCGACATATGCGGAAACGTCGGCGATGGCTACGAACAGCCGCCAGCCTCCGGAAAGCGGCTGGCAATACACCGCATCGTCGAAGTCTTTGGCGTCCGCCCCGTCGATGGTCACCAGCGGAAGCTGGCGCAGATCCACCCGGCCCTCTGCAGCAGATGCGGGGACTCGCTCGGGGAATCGTTTTGCCTCGCGTTCGACTTCCTCGGGCCATTCCACCGGCAGCCCGTGCGCTCGAACGGCTACATCGATTTCCATCCCGGGCGCCATGTGCTTTCCCAGCACCTCCGTTACCCGGCCAACGGGCTCGCGCCTGAAGGTCGGCTGATCGGTGATCTCCACCACCACAATATCGCCGCTTCGTGCGTTCCCGGTATTTTCACCGGGCACGATTACGTCGTGATGCATGCGCCGGTGGTCGGGCGTCACAAAACACGCGCCGCCCTCCTTGACAAAACGTCCGACGATAGTGGTGGTATTGCGCTCCAGGATTTCCACCACGGCAGCCTCCTTGCGGCCCAAACGGTCGATGCCGGCCACGCGTACCAGCACGCGGTCCCCGTGCATCAGAGCGCGCATTTCGCGTGGAGACAGAAAAAGGTCGCCGCTGCCGTCATCGGGTATGACGAAGCCGAAGCCGTTGCGGTGTCCGCTGACGCGACCGCGAATCAGGTCCATCCGCGGCGCCAGCCCATACGCGCCCTTTCGGTTGAAGACCAGCTGCCCGTCCCGTTCCATGGCGCGAAGTCGCTTTTGCAGCGCTTCTCTGTCGCGATCATCTCGGATTCCGACCAGGGAGGCGATTGCGTTCATGGAAAGCGGCCGCGCTTCGTCGCTTAAGGCCTTGAGCAGGAGCTCGCGACTCGGGATTGGGTGGGCGTATTTTTGAGCCTCGCGGGCGGCGAAAGGATCCGTGCGGCGTCTTCTCTTGATCATGTTTGACAAGCTTTTGGGCTGTGGTTAAAGTCCTGCGGCTTCCGAATTAGCCCCGCGAACGCGTTCCGGTGCGCGTTTACGAAGGCGGCACCACTTCAGCCGAGGTGGCGGAATTGGTAGACGCGCTAGCTTCAGGTGCTAGTGGGGGTAACCCCGTGGAGGTTCAAGTCCTCTCCTCGGCACCATCCCGAACTTACTCATCTCTCATGGTCGTCTTGAGCCTGACGGTTTGTATTTAACACTGCAAACATTGCGTTGTAATTGGGCGCAAAGCTTTAGGTCTGGCCGGGTTGTTTGGCCTGCGTGATAGTATAAGCGCCGTTTCGATCTAGCCAGTTCGAATTCTAATCTTCCGATGACGAAGCTTCGCCTTGGCGACCCCTGGATGCCCGCCCCGGAGTACGGGCGCAGCCTGACCGGCTTCGGCGTCAACCTTCTCGTTCGCAGCATTGAAGAGGCGCTGCCGTTTCAAACAGAAGTGCTGGGCGCACGTATCGTCTATCACGATCCGGATATCGCCGTGCTGCAATTCGACTCCGCGGAATGGATGCTCCACGCCTATCACACCTACGACGCGCATCCGCTGTATCCGTTCGTCACCGGAGGCATGGACAAAGGCGTCGGCGTGGAGCTCAGGGTGCACGGACGTGATCCGGAAGCGGCAGAGTCGGCGGCTCGGCGTCTTGGCTATACCGTCTTGGAGACGACACAGGACAAAGCCCACGGGCTGCGCGAATGCGTAATTCGTGACCAGGAGGGTTACTTCTGGGTCCCGGATATGCCGAGCGCTTCGGGTTGAACGCACGGGCCCCATCCCCGAGTTGCCGTTAGTGATCCGCGACGTTATTCGAATCGGAAACTTGTTAGACCGAAGGCCGTAGACCGCAGCCGGGGGCGAATTCGAATACGACCGTGCTCCTCCGTCTACCATCTTCCATCTACCGTCTTCGGCCTACGGTCTCCAGCCTAATGTTTAGCGTGGCGCATCCCCTAAACGATACTCCGCCGTGATCTCGTCCAGCTCGGCTTTCACATCGGCAGCCAGCGGCGTTTCAAACGCCGCCAGGGTTTCATCCAGCTGATCGGGGCGGCTCGCGCCAATGATGGGCGCGCTCACCACCGGGTTGGCGAGCACCCAGGCGATGGCCATGCGGGTCAAGCCCACGCCAGCCCGCTGCGCCACCCCCCGCAGCCGCTCCACGCTGGCAAACTCGCGATCCCGCCAGTAGCGCTGGCGATAGTTTTGTCCCGCCTTGCCCTCGGAGAATCGCGTGCCTTTGTCCGGCGGCGCAGAAGGGGCATGTTTGCCGGTAAGCAGGCCGCCGGCCAGCGGGTTGTAGGGAATGACGCCCAAGCCTTCTTGCGCGCACAACGGCAACAGCTCGCGTTCGAGCTCCCTGAACAGCAGGTTGTAGCGCGGCTGGACGCTGACAAAGCGGGCAAGACCACGAGAGTCACTTTTTCCCAGAGCCAACGCCACCTGCCACGTGGCGTGATTGGAAATGCCGATGTAGCGCGCCTTGCCGGCCCGCACCACGTCGTCCAGCGCGCCCAGGGTTTCCTCCATGGGCGTGTCGGGATCCGGATGGTGCAGCTGGTAAAGATCCACGTACTCGGCCCCAAGACGCTTCAGCGATCCGTCGATGGCGTCCAGCACGTGCTTGCGCGAAAGCCCCTTGTTCCATGGTTCGGGACCCATGCGGGTGAAGCACTTTGTCGCCAGCACGAATTGGTGACGCCGGCCCTTGAGCCACTTGCCAATAATGGATTCGGTGGCGCCCACGGTCTCGAGGTCTCCGCCCAGGGGATATCCGTCCGCGGTGTCGATGAAGTTGACCCCGCCGGCCGCGGCGCGATCCAGGATCCCGAACGAGGTCTTTTCATCGCACTGAAGCCCGAAGGTCATGGTCCCAAGGCATGCCCGGGAGACCTTCAGCCCGGTTTTACCGAGACGCACGTGTTGCATGATTTATTCTCCTTAATCTCGCTAACAAGCGGATTCGTATGCTGAACGCGTTCGCGCTTCGCGCGCCTTTGAAAACGCGTGTTCAGTCGAAGGGGTGGTGGCGAACGACGATGTCGTCCCTCTCGGCCCCGGTGGAGATCATGTGCACCGGCGTTTCCATCAGCGCCTCCACGCGCTCGAGGTAATCCCGCGCCTTGCGCGGCAGGTCATTGAGTTTTCGAACCCCCACGGTGGGGCTCATCCATCCCGGGAGCTCTTCGTACACGGGCTCGCATCGCGCCAACGAAGCGGACCCGCTCGGAGGCGCATCGATCGCGGCGCCGTCCAGCAGGTAGCCCACGCATATACTGATTGTTTCCACCTTGTCCAGAACGTCGAGCTTGGTGATGCAAAGACCGGTGACGCCGTTCAAGCGTACCGCACGTTTCAGCGCCACGGCGTCAAGCCAACCGCAACGGCGGGGGCGACCGGTGGTGGCGCCGAATTCGTTGCCCTCGCTGGCGAGATGGGCGCCGACGAAGTCGTCGAGTTCAGTGGGAAAAGGTCCGGCGCCCACCCGCGTGGCGTACGCCTTGGCGATGCCCAGCACGTAGTCGATGTCCGAGGGCGCAAGGCCGCTGCCGGTGCAGGCGCCGCCGGCGGTGGTGTTGGACGAAGTCACAAATGGATAGGTTCCCTGGTCGATATCCAGCAGGGCGCCCTGGGCGCCTTCGAAAAGAAGCGGCACGCCCCGTTGCTTGAGGGCGTACAGCCTCGCCGGAACGTCATCCACCATCGGGCGGATCTGCTCGGCAGCCTGCAGCGCTCCGTCCATGACCGATTCCGATTCCACGGTTTCACTGCGGTAATAGTTCTTCAGCATGAAATTGTGAAAATCGAGCGCGGCCTCGATCTTCGCTCGAAGCTCTGCTTCGTCGAGCAGGTCGCCGACCCGAACCGCGCGGCGTCCGACTTTGTCCTCGTAAGCCGGGCCGATTCCGCGTCCGGTGGTGCCTATGGCGTTTTTGCCGCTCTTTCTCTCCCGGGCTTTGTCCACCGCCACATGGTAAGGAAGTATGAGCGGGCAGGCGTCGCTGATGAAAAGCCGCTGGCGAAGTTCAACGCCCTCGGATTCGAGCTGGGCGATTTCGTCCAGCAGCGCAGCCGGTGACAGCACCACGCCGTTGCCGATGATGCAGGCGATGTCCTTGCGCATGGCGCCGGAAGGCACCAGGTGCAGGACGGTTTTACGGTTGCCGATAACCAGGGTGTGACCGGCATTGTGACCGCCCTGGAATCTGATCACCGCGCCGGCGCGATTGGTGAGCAGATCCACGACCTTGCCTTTGCCCTCGTCACCCCACTGGGTTCCGACGATGATTACAGTTCTACCCATGCGCTCAGTCCCGCTGCCTTATTTGTCCGATGCCGTCACATGAAACTGACCTTTACGTTCGACGATACGACGCGAACAGCCGAGGCTTTGGCCATTGGCTTTTTGTCCGGGCAGCGCGTAGACCACACGCTCGCCTACCTCCCGGAGCTCGCGCACCAGGGCCTGAAGCTCGGGCGCCGCCGACCACGGGGCGAGGATACCGTCCACGTGCTGCGCCTCCGAGGTGGGCTCACCCACGCGCATCAGCGCCTTTAAGTCGGCGCTGAATCCGGTGGCCGGCCTCGCCCGGCCCAGATCACGGCCGATGTTGTCATATCGCCCGCCGCGGGCAATTTCCTGTCCGCTGCCGGGAACGAAGGCCGCGAACACGACCCCGGTGTGATAGCGATAGCCCCGGAGCTCCGCCAGATCGAAATGAACCGGCACGTCCGGAATGCGCTCGCGCAAAGAAGTCGCCAGCGCGCGAAGGGAATCTAGCGCAGCGCGCACCTCCGGACTCGCCTTGGCCAGGCGTTTGGCCGCTTTTTCCAGGATTTCCTCGCCGCCGTTCAGATCGGCAAGGTCGCGAATCATTCCGGCTACGGATCCTTTCAACGGTTCCACCAGCGCGTCGATTTCGGAGACGGCCTTGCGCTGCAGCGCGTCGTAAAGCACGGACTCGTCTTCGTCGTTGAGATTCGCCTGCCGCGCCAGCCCGCGGAAAATGCCCACGTGTCCGAGATCCAGATGCGCGTCCGCGACGCCCGCGCGGCGGAGCGTCTCCAGCATCAGGCAGAGAATTTCGCAGTCGCTTTCTATACCGCCATGACCGTAGATCTCGGCCCCAAGTTGTATCGGGCTGCGGGAACGGGTGAGGCCATCCGGCAGCGAATACAGCACGGTGCCCAAATAGCAAAGCCTGACCGGCTGATCGCTTCTCAAATGGCGCGCTTCAATACGCGCCACCTGCGGCGTCATGTCGGCGCGCACTCCCATGAGTCTGCCGGTAAGCTGATCGGTAAGCTTGAAGGTCTTGAGCTCCAGATCCCGGCCGGTGCCCGTGAGCAGGGACTCCAGGTACTCGATGAACGGCGGGATGACGAGGCGGTAACCCCAGCGTGAGAACAGATCCAGAAGCTCGCGCCGCAGGCGCTCGATTGCCTCCGCCTCCTCCGGCAGGGTCTCTTCGATGCCGGCAGGCAGCAGCCAGCGTTCAGCGCCGACCCCAAGGCGATCGTGTGTTTGATCAGGCATGGCCAACGCCTATGGAAGCTCGCTATCGGATGGCGTAAAGGAGCAGACAGCCGAGCAACATGGATGTCAATCCGCCAAAGCGAAGCACCCCGTCGCTCAGCTGTGAAACCGTAAGCAGCACTTTACGCAGTCCGGGCGGATTCAAGAAAGGCATTATGCCCTCGATTATCAGCAGCAGGGCGACCGCCGTGAGTAGTTCCTGCAAAGTCATTTTTTGCCTTCTGCCATCGCCAGGGCCGATCAACGCGTCCCGTCGCAGAAAAACGGGGTGTCTGGGCACCCCTGTTCTAGCCGCCCGGCAGGCCTTCAGCGCTTGTGCTGCGGGTCCCTGAAGTAACGAAAAAACTCCGTGTCGGGCTGCAAAAGCAGCACGTCCGAAGAATCGTTGAAGATGTTCTTGTACGAATTGAGGCTGCGATAGAGGGAATAGAACTCCACATCTTTACTGAACGCGTTGGCAAAAACCTCCGTCGCGCGGCCATCGCCGTCACCGCGGGTTTTTTGCGCGTCCCGCTCCGACTCCGCGAGAATGACTTCGCGCTGCTTGTCGGCATCGGCGCGGATCCGTCGGCCGCGCTCTTCGCCTTCGGAGCGGAACCGCTTCGCCACCTGTTTACGTTCCGCCGACATGCGATCGAACACCGACTGACTCACCCTTTCCGGCAGATCGACCCGTTTCATCCGCGCGTCGATGATCGCAACCCCCAGCTCGTCCGCCTGGCGCTTCAACGCGAGCACCAGCTGGTTCATGATTTCGGCGCGCTCGCCGGACACCACCTGCTGGATGGTGCGCGAGCCGAACGCGTCCCTGAGCTGCTTGACCACCACCGCCGAGAGTCGCTCGTTGGCGCGCAAAACACTGCCGGCGGTGGAGGTGTAAAAACGCTCCACGTCCTCTACCCGCCACTTGACGAACGAGTCGACGATAACGTTCTTCTTCTCTACGGTGAGATAGAGTTGGGGATCGGCGTTCAGATTTTGAATCCGCGAATCGAACTTGAGCACGTTCTCCACCAGCGGCCACTTGAAGTGAAGTCCCGGCTCGTAGCCCACCTGTTCGATTCGGCCCAGACGCAGCTTCAGCGCCACCTCGCGCTGGTCGACGGTGAACACGGACATCGCGCCTATCACCACAAGCACGATAATTCCAACGATATAAGCCCTGTTCATTAGCGAGTCCTCTCGCGCAGCCCGCTGCGCGTTCGTTCGGCGTCGTCCCGGCTGGTCTGCGGCACGCTGCGATCGCGTAGCACCGGTCCCTCACCGTCCCCGTCGGGACTCGCGATTCGCGACCCGAGCAGCTTGTCTATGGGCAGATAGATGAGGCTGTTGCCGCCCTGTACGTCCACCATCACCTTGCTGGACTTGGCCAGCACCGACTCAAGGGATTCGATGTAAAGCCGCTCGCGCGTCACCGCCGGCGCCTTCTGGTACTCGGCAAGCACCTTCAGGAAACGGTCGGTCTCACCCTCCGCTTCGGCGATGACCCTCTGTCTATAGGCCTCCGCTCGCTGCAGGATAGCCGCGCCCTCACCGCGGGCCTTGGGCACGATGTCGGCTTTGTAGGCGTTGGCCTCGTTGATGATGCGCTCCTGATCCTCTCGAGCCCGGATGGCGTCGAGAAACGCCTCCTGCACCGGGTCCGGGGGCTGCGCATCCTGCATGTTGACGGTGGTGAGCTGAAGACCGGTGCGATAGAGGTCCAGGATTTCCTGAATCATCACTTCGGCCTCCGCCGCGACTCGGGCACGACCCTCGGTAAGCACGAAGTCCATGGTGCTGCGGCCGACAATCTCACGCACTGCGCTTTCGGTTGCCTGCTTCAGCGTGATCTCGGGCTCCACCACCGCGAGCACGAAGTCCGACGCGTTTTTAACCCGGTACTGGACGTTGAACTGGATGTCGACGATATTTTCGTCCTCGGTGAGCATCAGCGCCTCATGAGGCACCGATGCGACACTCGCCGCCTGCCGCCTGAAGCCGATGTCCTGGTTTCGAACACCGGTCACGTTGACTTTGACCACGTCCTCGATGAACCGGGGCCTCCAGTGCGGACCCGGATCCACCGTGCGCACGAGTTTACCGAAGCGCAGCACCACGCCTTGTTCCTGCGGGTCGACGATGTAGATGCCGGAGAGCGCCCAGAGTACAACCGCGGCGATGAGAATACCGCCGACCCCGATGGCGCCGCCGGCGCCGAAGCTGAATCCGCCGCCCCCTGGCATACCGCCGCGGCGGCCGCCGCCGAACATGCGACCCAGCTTGGACTGAAGCTTCTTCAGCACCTCGTCAAGGTCGGGCGGGCCCTGGCTTCCGCGGTTTCCCCACGGATCCTTGCCGTTTCCTCCCGGCTGATTCCAAGCCATCTACTGAACTCCTGGCGTTAAATCCTGCGCCGGGGGCGCGAATGGCCGCCGGCCGGGTAAGCGAATGGGTGATTCTTGCGCTGACGGGTATCTGGCACGAGAACGAACCCGAGATCTTATGTGTCCTGGGGTTGCGCCGCAACACGGCGGCCGACGCAGGTTAGCAGTGCCGTCAACCGGGACAATCCACAAGCAGAGCGTCTAGACCCTCGCTACGGCACAGCTTGCTCAGGGAGGCGGGCGGAATGACGATATCCATCAGCGCGTCCCCGTTTTCCCCGACGGTTTCACTCAGCACCGTTCCCAGCTCGAAAAGCAGGGCGCGCAGTCTGGGCGCGTTTACCGGCACCCTCACTCTTCTGCGCACGAAGCTGGCGGAGAAATGCCGGTCGATGGCTTGTTTCAGCTTTTCCAGCCCGGCGCCGGTGCTTGCCGATACGTGGGCTCTCGCTGGTCTCGTCGCGCCGCAGTTCAGCCCATTGGGATCTGAATTTGCGCTGTGCTCTCCCGAACTGCCGTTCACCAGCAGGTCGATCTTGTTGAAAACCTCGATTTGCGGAACCCGTTCCGCGCCGATTTCCGCAAGCACGCTGTTGACCTGATCACGCTTAAGTTCCCGGTCGCCCGCACTGGCGTCGATGACGTGCAGCAAAAGCTCCGCGTTGTAGATCTCCTCCAGGGTCGCTCGAAAGGCGGCCACCAGATCATGAGGCAGATGCTTGATGAAGCCGACCGTGTCGGCGAGGACCACTTCGCCGGCAGAGGAAATCTGAAGCCTTCTCAGGGTCGGATCCAGGGTTTCAAAAAGACGGTTCTTGGCCTGCACGCCAGCGCCAGTGAGCGCATTGAACAAGGTGGACTTGCCCGCATTGGTGTAGCCCACCAGCGAAACCACGGGGGCACCCGCGCGTTTGCGTGCCCGCCGGCTGAGCTCCCGACGGGTGCGTACTTTTTCCAGCCTTCGCTCTATTTGGCGGATACGGACGTTGATCAGCCGGCGGTCCGTTTCCAGCTGCTTTTCGCCGGGACCGCGCAGACCGATACCGCCTTTTTGCCGCTCCAGGTGAGTCCAGCCGCGAATCAGTCGCGTCGACAGGTGTTTCAGCTGCGCAAGCTCTACCTGAAGCTTCCCTTCGAATGTGCTGGCGCGCTGAGCAAAGATATCCAGGATAAGGCTGATCCGATCCAGCACCCGCCGATGGGTCAGTCGCTCGAGGTTGCGTTCCTGGGCGGGGGTCAGGGCGTGGTTGAATATGACCACCTCCGCGTCGCTCGCCGCGATGGCGTCGCAGAGCATGTTTGCCTTGCCGGTGCCGATGAAATAACGGGAGTCCGGAGCTCGCCGGGACGTGGTCAGCAGGTCGACGGGCAGCGCCCCGGCGGAAACCGCTAGCTCCTGGAGCTCGGCAATATCCTCGGCGGTATCGGAACCGGGAAATTCGATCTGGACCAGTACGGCTCGCTCGCCGCTGCGCGGCCGATCAAGCAATCTGGACCTCCGGGGCGGGCGTCAACAGCTTAAGCGCCCTCGTCGTCCTGACCCCCTTCGTCGGGTCGAGGCAGCTTGACATTCCTGGATGGAACCACCGTGGAGATGGCGTGCTTGTACACCATCTGGCTGACGGAATTGCGCAACAGTACGACAAACTGGTCAAACGATTCGATCTGTCCCTGAAGTTTTATGCCGTTAACAAGAAATATAGACACCGGGATCCGTTCCTTGCGCAGGGTGTTGAGAAACGGATCCTGTAGGGACTGCCCCTTGCTCATCGTTTTTCTCCTTTATAAGTTCTTGTTTTTCCCGATTATCCCTTTGATCGGGCACTCGATGCGGCGACCGTAAGGGTTTCCCGGAACCAGGGGCTTCAACAGGTCAAGTTGAAGGACAGCGTTGGGGAGCCGAGGTTCCGTCGCCGCCTGCCGGGCGAATCACCGCAGTATAAACCAAACCCTAAGCCACTTAGAGGCGCGGAACAACTCCCGCCGCCCGACTTCCCTCAGTCAGAGCGAATGTTTCGCGCGAAAAGCGACAGCACCTGACCGGCCATCGCCGGGCGGGTGCAATCGATGCGGGTCACGTTTACTTCCTTCCTGAGCCAGGTGAGCTGTCGCCGCGCCAGCTGTCGGGTGGCCGCGGTGCCGCGCGCCTCCAGCTGCCGAAGATCGCCGTCACCCTCAAGGAAGCGCCAAACCTGGCGGTAGCCGACGGCGCGAAGCGCCGGCATGCTCTCGCGCAAGCGTCCGCTGTGCTTCAGAGCCACCACCTCCTCTACCAGGCCCTGATCCAGCATGGCCTTAAAACGCCGGGCGATTCGCGAATGCAGCCACTCCCGATCCGCGGGCTCCAGACTCACCGCTTGCATGTCGAATGGCACCGCCTCCCTTTGTCCCGCCTCCAACAGCTCGCTCATGGGCCGGCCGGTAATTTCGTAAACCTCCAGCGCCCGCTGGATGCGCTGCGGATCGTTGCGATGAATGCGTCTTGCGGATCCAGGATCGACGTGCTCCAGCCTCGCGTACAGTGCGCCAAGGCCTGAGCGCTCGGTCTCTGCTTCAAGCTCGGCGCGCACCCGCGAATGCGCCTCCGGCAGCGGCGACAATCCGCGACGAAGGGCGCGAAAGTAAAGCCCCGTGCCTCCCACCAGCAACGGCACTCGTCCGGCGGCCTGTACTTCGTTGATGGCTTCGCTCGCATCCTGAACGAACTGCGCAGCGGAGTAGGTTTGTTCGGGCTCTCTGATGTCGATCAGGCGGTGCGGCGCGCGGGCCAGCACCTCGGGACTCGGTTTGCCGGTTCCGATGTCCATGCCCCGGTACACCATGGCGGAGTCGACGCTGACGATCTCTACCGGCAACCTCTCGACCAGCTCCACCGCAACGGCGGTTTTTCCAGCCGCCGTCGGTCCCATGAGACAGAGCAGCAGACCTTTATCTGATGCAGAACTCACGGGCCTAGAGGGTCACCGGTTTGGACCATTCCCGGTTGAGCACTGCGGTGACGCCGCATCACCGCCGCATCAAGGCGGCGATGTCGCTCGCGTCGAGGTCGAGCATCAGGCGTGGGTTACCCTCGACGGGCTGGGCGTTCGCAAACTTGACCAGCGAATCCATCGCTTGCGGATCGTTTCTCAAATCATCCAGGCGATCGCCTCCGGCGGACGCCAGCGACTCCGCCAGTGACTCCGCTGCGGGATCCGCGCTCCCGCGGCCCCAATGAAGGATCGCGTCCATCAACGCCGGTGCCGGGACGTGGGCGAGACACGCGGGTACAGCGCGAAGACTTACCGACGCCGGTGCGCTGCGGCGAAGGTCGAAACCGGCGCGGGAGAGCGTATCGAGCTTGCGCTGCAGGCCATCGGCCGTGCCCTCCGGGACGGCGAGCGTAATTGGCAGCAAAAGCGGCCGGGAAACGCCGTCGGCTTGCGCCAGATTTCGCCGAAGGCTCTCCAAAATCTTCCTGCGCCGCGTCTCCGCCAGATCGGTTATGGCCACCCCGTCGATTCTGAGGGTGACAGCGTAACGCCCGGAGATGACCGTCGGTAATCGCTCCGGGCCAGTGCTTACACCGGCGTTGGCAAACCGCGATGCGTCCGAATCGGATGCGCCGGTGACACCGTAGTGGGCATTCATGTCGGCGATCCTTCCGCCTGCGGCTGCGGGGGTCAGCGTCGTCGGGCCGCCGATAATTTCCGCCTCGCGCGGCGTTCGCCCAGCCGCATCCGCGGCGGCGATTGGAGCAAGCGGCGGTCGAAGGGCCTCATCTAACGCCCGGGAAAGGCCTCGCCAGAGGAAGTCGTGAACCATGCGGTTCTGGCGAAATCGCACCTCGTGCTTGGCGGGATGTACGTTCACGTCCAGCTGTGACGGATCAAGATCCAGATACAGAACGTAAGCAGGGTGTCGCCCGGGCGCCAGCCGCTCGCCGAAGGCTTGGCGCACGGCGTGCCGCGCGGTGCCGTCACGAACCGCCCGTCCGTTGATGAAAAAGTACTGCAGATCCGTATGCGCACGGGCGGCGTCCGGGGCGGCCACCCAGCCCTTTAGGCTCATTTCCGCACCCTCGATAGCCATCTCCAGCGCGCGCCCGGCGAAGGCTTGGCCCAGCAGTCGGGCGATGCGGGCCCGCCGCGCATCCGGGTCGACGGCCGGCGTCAGCCTGAGCACCTCCCGGCCGTTGTTTTGAAAACCAAACCCCACGTCGAAGCGGCTCAACGCAGCGCGTTTGACCACGTCTTCCAGGTGCCGGAACTCGGTGCGCTCAGTGCGCAGAAATTTACGTCGAGCCGGCGTATTGAAAAAAAGATCGCGCACGCTGACGAGGGTGCCTAGCGGTATCGCAACCGGGCGGATAGCGTCGGCGGGCGCGCCTTCTGCCACCACTTCGAAACCGCTGTCGCTGTCCGCGGTGCGGGATGCAAGCCTCAAGCGCGACACCGAAGCGATACTGGGAAGGGCTTCTCCGCGAAAGCCAAAGCTTCTCACCCGTTCCAGATCGTTCAAGCTGGCGATTTTGCTGGTGGCGTGACGGCCCAGGGCAAGCCTCAAGTCATCAGGGTGGATGCCGCAGCCGTCGTCCCGTACTCTGATTAGGCCTACGCCTCCCGCCTCCACTTCGATCTGGATGCGGCGGGCCGCGGCATCGAGGCTGTTCTCGATAAGCTCTTTCACCACCGAAGCCGGCCGCTCGATGACTTCCCCGGCCGCAATCTGGTTTGAAAGCACGCCAGCCAGCGCCTGGATGCGCGGAACCGAGACAGTCGCTGCGGTGGTCAGCGTTCCCTCGCCTGCCATCAATCCGCACCCAAGGTGAAGCGCCCGATCACTTCCACATGACCGGTGTGGGGAAACATGTCCACGATCCCGGCGCGATCCAACCGATAGCCGTGCACAGTGACAAGAGCCGCCGCGTCCTTGGCAAAGCATTCGGGATTGCAGGACACGTAAACAATTCGCTTGGGGTACGGGCGACAAAGCTTCTCCACCACCCGCGCAGCGCCGGAACGCGGCGGGTCCAGAAGCATTCCGGTCCACGCCTGCGAGAGCACGTTGGCAACGACGCCGTCGTCCTCAAGGTTCGCGGCCTGAAAACTGGCGTTGGCGATGGCGTTTGATTCAGCGTTGCGGCGCGCGGCGACCACCATCTCGCTGTTCGCTTCAACGCCCATCACCTTTCCAGCCGTGCGCGCCAGGGCGAGAGAAAAGTTGCCGATGCCGCAGTAGAGATCCAGCATCCGATCGGCAGGTCCGGCATCCAGCCACTCGACTGCGCGCGAAACAAGGGAGAGGTTGACCGTTTCGTTGACCTGGATGAAGTCGACAGGCTGAAAGGCGAGCTCGAGATTGAACTCAGGGATCCGGTACCGCAATGGTGGCGGATCTTGCGGCCACAGCGGTACGATGGTGTCGATCCCGCCAGGCTGCAAATAAACCCGCAGGTTATTTTCACGGGCGAAATCGCTCAGCATATCGCTGTCCGCCTGGGTCAGAGGATCCAGGTGCCTGAAAACCAGCGCCGTAGCGTCGTCTCCCGCCGCGATCTCGATTTGCGGGATTCGATCCCGCGCGTTGAGCCCGCTCACCAGCTCGCGCAGCGCGTCGACGCGCGACCCCGCGGACGGCACCAGCACCTCGCAGCGTTTGATGTCGGCAACAAAACCACCGCGTTTTTCCCGGAACCCCACCAGGGCGCCGCCCTTGCCCGGAACGTACTTCACCCCAAAACGCGCTTTGCGACGGTAACCTGTGTCCGGTCCCGTGATCGGCGGATACCACCTCTGTGGTGGCTGAAGACTCTGGGCGCTAAGCGCGGCTTTAAACGCGCGCTCCTTCGTTGCCCGCTGCGCGTCGAGCGCCAGATGCTGGAAACGGCAGCCGCCGCAAAGGTGAAAATAATCGCAACTCGGGCGCGCGCGTTGTGGCGACGGCTCGAGCACCTCGACGAGCTTCGCCTCGTCGTAGCGCCGACGTCTCCTGAACACATCAATGACGACCCGCTCGCCTTCCAGCGCGCCGTCCACCCGAACGGCGCGGCCGTCCACGGCGGCGATCCCGCGGCCATCGCGATCGAGCGCGACGATGCGCACTTCGTTTCGGCTTGGCGCCGCAGGGCGCCGCAAAGCTGCCCCGCCTGCGCTCACCGTCCTTCCGCCCAGACTTTTAAAAACGCGTTCAAATGCGGTTTCTTTTCCCGGGCTAAAGACGCCCGCACCAGCTCGCACTCGATGTTATAAGCGTCTTCGTTCAGGCTGCCGCGTATGAGCTCGAATCTCAGATAGATGAGGTAAGTGTTGAGCACGTCGGTCTCGCAATAGTCGCGAATCGCCTCCAGTTCTCCCGCCTGGTAGCGGGGCCACACTTTAGAACCGTCCATCCCCAGCTTACCGGGAAGACCTACCAGGGCCGCAACCTCGTCCAGGCGCGCCACCGCGCGAAGCTGATACCCGGAAAGAACGTCCATGAGATCCGTATGCCTGCTGTGGAAACGATTGAGGTAATTGTTCCAGCGAAAATTGCTGTCGTCGTCGCCCGTTTCCCAGTAGCGCGGAGCCGGTACAGCGTGCAGCAGCGAGCGGTAATGGATAACGGGAAGATCGAAACCACCACCGTTCCAGGATACGAGCGTAGGTGAGTATCGGCTGATTCCTTCGAAAAAACGTTCAAGGAGCTCGCGCTCCGATGACTCTGTAGTTCCGAGGGACCACACCTTAAAACGATCCCCGGTGCGCAGGGCAACGGAAATAGCAACGATTCGGTGGAGGTGGTGACGCAAAAACTCAGAGCCGGATGCCTGGCGCTGTTTCTGAAACATGACCTCGGCGACGTGCTCGTCGCTCAATCCGTCAAGAGCGTAGATACGCCGGCCCGCGCGGACGTCCGGGACTGTTTCAATGTCGAAAACGAAAACGTTCACAGAAGATACCCGCGCGTGAAATCAGATAGCGATGGAATATTCCCGCTCACCCGCCGCGCGGCGGCGTTCCCGTTCCAAGGGAACGCGGTGAGGCGCAATTCTTCCGTGAGCGGCGCGGTAAGGTTATTTCTGCTTCCAGCCGCCCGATGCCTGATACCACCAGCCCGAGGGGGCCTTTTCCACCCATTGACGCGCAAAGGTGTCACGTATGCCCTGTTCCCATTCTGGATGACCATTGGCCCGCGCGATCTCGGCATAAAGCGCGTTGCGGTCGCGATTTTCATCCGCCACCAGCGCGTTGACTCGCTGGCGGTCCGCCAGCGAAACGGCTTTGGGGTCGCGCACGGTAACGAGCCCGTCCGAGGTGAGGCCGACGGCGCCGCTGCCGTAAAAGGGTTTGAGCTTTTCGTGCCGGCTCTGCATGCGGTCCTTGATGGTGTTGATGCCCGGCGAAGAGATATTCAGATCAGCCTGCTGCGCCTGGGCCGATGGGAGAATAATTTCCACTAATCCCGCGATGAATCCACGGCTTTGATGCTTCACAATCATTAGCGGATCCGCCGACCGGCTGGACTGATCTTTCTTCGCGTCCTTCCCCCAGACCTCTTCGATAATGCGATCGGCGGCCTTTTCTGCCGCGGCCGCGGGAAAGTAGACGTTGATGGTGACGCAGGCGCCCACGAGACCGATTGTGCAAAGCGCGCCCCATCTGGACAGCTGTTTTATTGCAAGCGCTTCCATATTAATGCGACCTCCGACGAAAGATTCAAAACAACACACCAGCCCCCTGCGGGACTTGGCTTAGCAGAGTTTATGTTTCGCTTTCTACCGTATCACAGCCTCGTTGGCGCGGGTGATGGACTTTAATCGTTCTAACAGCGTACTCCAGTCGACACGAGTATTGAATCCGAACACGTCAATTCGCGGCGGCAGACCGCCGCCCTTGACTAAGTAGTAGCCTCGCTCGGCGTCTTCGACTCCGCCCATTTGACACACGCCGTTTTTCAACCGGCAGCTGATACCCAGGCGGTCGTAGGAAAAGGATTGGAAAAACTTGAGCACCGTGGAGGAAAGTACCTGGCCCGTGCCGCCGAGCCGGGCGAGATTCTCGACGGCGCGCTGGGAAATCCGGTGGCGGGAGGTATCATTCTTAGGCGTGGCGAAGCGGGCATCGAAGGCTGCAGGACGCCAGTTTTCGAGCACCAGATCGTCAATACTGCCGCTCAAACGGCCTTCGATCTTACCAAAGGAAAAAGTTTGGGTCAGCGCGCCCAGGGAAAGTTCCTCGACGGCGATATTGGCGGTGACCCGGGGCACCACGCCGAACGGCTGCTCGAGCTTAAGTTCATCTAGTTCCACTCTTCCATCGAAAGCGCGCACGCTAAGTTTTCCATCCACGTTGATTTCGCCACCGGCGTAGCGAATCGATGGAACCTCGCCGGAAAGACTACCGGAAAATGGCGGCCATTCGAGGCGCTTTGTGAGCAGCTCGAGGGATATAGGCTCGAGCGCACCGCGCATCCGCCAGGCGAGTTGCTCGCCGCCGAGTCCCGCCGCCTCGAGCTCCTCGATACGCAGTGCACCCCCCAGCATGGGCAAGTCGAGCGGCGCGCCGAGGGCGAAACTGGATCCGGAGAACTTACCCAAGAGCTGTGCCCCTTCGAGATCGATACGATAAAACTGCGCGCTTTTGAATCCCACTCGCGTCGGCGGCGGTGAACCCAACTCGCTCCAGTGGACCTCACCGTTCACTCCCAGCACGCCGAAGCGTGCGCCTTCGTCCTCGAGATCCACCTCTCTCAGTGCCAGGATGGCTTCTGAGCTTCCCTCCCGGGACCACACAATCTTTGCCTCCACATCTCCCGCAACCTTCAGCTTGGAGAAGGCCGACTCCACCAGCCAGGGTTTGACGTAAGTGGCGTGAAAAGGCACCAGCGAAAGTTGCTTTGTTTGCAATGCGACGCGGTCGATGCGGGCGCCCGGCGCGTTGAGGGACAGCGCGGCGCTGCCTGCAACCTTTCCCACGCCCTGGTGGCTGATGCTGAAATTCTCTATGGCGACGCGTTTCAGGTCCCGTGGCAAGTTGCCGCTAGCGTTGAAATCGAGCGGCCCTTCAGCGGCATCGACGAAGACGGGGTGCAGGTAGACCTGTCCTGCCGCCAGGGACGCATCGAACGTGAAGCGCCAGGGCCCGAGGCGGCGCGATGCGTTGACACCAAGCTTCAAGTCCAGGTTCTCGCCGGCGTTGAGCCCGGGTCCGTCGGAAAACGCGAACTGCTTAAGCACCAGGGACGCGGACAGCTCCCCTATGGTTTTTGAATCGCGCCAGCGCAACGTCCCCGACGCAACGCCCTTTTGTGCCTTGACTTCGAATCCGGCGCGTTTCATGTCCACCAGCCGAAGCAGTAATAGCAGGGGCAGCCCTTTGGCGTCCGCGTTCAGGAAAAAACCACCGTCCGATCCATCGAAGGACAGGTTGAGGACGCCGTCGCCGAATTTGAGAGTCTGGACTTTGAATCGGATTTCTTGCGCGTTGTAGGCCGCTTCTATGCGGGCGGGCGAGAAAGTCGGCGCACCTTCGGGCGTGCGTATGCGCAGCTCCCCTTCGCGGCACTCGACGCCCTGAGCATCGATGCCGAGACGAGCACAGCTCACGACTACTTCGTCAATATTTTTCACAGGTCCCGGAAGGCGCAGTCCGGTAGCCTCGATCACGGCGGAAGACGACGCATCCTTGTCTAAGTGCAGGCGCGTGACCAGCTGCGCCATGGACCAGCCGTGGCCCGTAACCGGTCCAGCGGTAAGAATGATCTCGTCAACCGCCGGCGCGGCTGAACAGAAAAACATGAAACACAGAAATCCCGTGAGCGGGCCGACGGCGCGCGGCGTAAAAATAGAAAAAGCCTGTGGTCGAGGCGCCGCCATGACTGTCGTCAACGGGGCGACTCGCGTCTCAGTCGGTGGGGAAGACGCCCGTGGACAGGTACCGGTCACCACGGTCGCAAACGATGGACACAATAACGGCATCTTTCAGCTCGGTGGAAAGCTTGAGCGCGGCGGCCAGCGCACCTCCAGAAGACGGGCCGGCGAAGATGCCCTCTTTTATACCGAGCGCGCGAGTCGTGGTTTCCGCTTCATCCGCCGACACCTCCATTATTCTGTCAACCCCGCTCGGGTCGAAGATCTTTGGCAAATAAGCTTCCGGCCACTTTCTTATGCCGGGGATGCTCGACTCTCCGTCCGGCTGCACACCGATAATTTGAACGCCAGCGTTTTGTTCCTTGAGATAACGCGACGTGCCCATGATGGTGCCGGTCGTTCCCATCGAGCTGACGAAATGCGTAACGCTGCCCTGCGTGTCGCGCCAGATCTCGGGGCCCGTGCCGCGGTAGTGCGACAGCGGATTGTCCGGATTGGCGAACTGATCCAACACCCGGCCTTCGCCCCTCGCCTGCATCTGAAGCGCCAGATCGCGTGCGGTCTCCATGCCGCCTTTTTCAGGCACGAGCACGATCTCCGCTCCGTAGGCGCGCATTGCCGCGCGTCGCTCAGCGCTCATGTTTTCGGGCATAATGAGCACCATGCGATAGCCTTTGATCGCCGCAGCCATGGCAAGCGCGATTCCGGTATTGCCGCTGGTTGCCTCGATAAGGGTGTCTCCGGGTTTGAGCTCCCCCCGTGATTCCGCTTGCGCAAGCATGCTCATCGCCGGGCGGTCTTTCACCGACCCCGCCGGGTTGTTCCCCTCTAGCTTGACCAGAATCGTGTTGCTGGTCTTACCCGGCAGGCGCTGCAATCGCACCAGCGGCGTATTGCCGATGAAGGCTTCCAGGGTGTGAACGGACATGGCGGGAGTTTAATTCAAGCCCCGGTGCGGTACAGCCCCGACGTTACGGCGCGGCTTGCGCGTCGCACTAGCCGGCGTCAGGATTACGCACAAGAAACTCCACCTGAACTCAGACGAAAGACCCGATGAAAGCTGTGATCACCGGCGGTGCCGGTTTCCTCGGCCGACTGCTCGCGGAGTCACTTTTTAGGCGCGGCCGCCTCGTGGATCGCCACGGCGGGCTTTCCAATATTGATGAAATCGTGCTCTTCGACTCGATTGAGAACCAAGAACGCCTGGATCCCCGTGTGCGCGAAGTGACCGGATCCATTTGCGATGAGGAGTCGGTCGCGGACGCAATCACGGAAGAAGTCGATAGTGTGTTTCATCTCGCTGCGGTGGTGAGCGGCGAGGCCGAAGCGGACTTTGAAAAAGGCATGGCGGTCAATCTCACCGGTACGCTGAACGTGCTCGAGGCGTGCCGGCGTCTTTCACACTCACCCCGGGTAGTATTCACCAGCTCTGTGGCGGCGTTCGGGGGCGAGCTGCCGTCACTGATCCGCGACAATACCGCGACCACGCCACGCTCCTCCTACGGCGTGCAAAAGGTGATCGGCGAGCAGCTGCTGAATGACTACAGCCGAAAGGGTTTCATTGACGGCCGCGCATTGAGACTCCCCACAGTTTGCGTGCGGCCCGGACCGCCCAACAAGGCGGCCTCGGGGTTTGCCAGCAGCATCGTGCGTGAGCCTATCGATGGCGCAATAGCGGTTTGCCCGGTGCCGCCGGAAACGCTGATGTGGCTGATGTCGCCGAATACGGCGGTGGCGAACCTGATCTACGCCCATGAGCTGCCGGCCGCCGCATTTGGCTACCAGCGCACCCTGAACCTGGAGGGTCTTACGATGAGCGTAGGCGACATGGTGGCGGCTCTGCGCTCGGTTTGCGGCGAAGCCGTGGAGGCGCGCGTGGAGTGGCGGCGGGATCCCGGCGTGGAAGCGGTGGTGTCCACCTGGCCGGGTCGTTTCGATTCGGCTCGGGCGCGAGAGCTCGGCTTTCGCACCGACCCCGACTTCGAAACCCTCATCCGCGACTACCTCATGAGTCGAGCGGATCCGGCGCGATAAAGTCTGCTTAGACCAGAAGGCTGCGGGCCAGGATCAGTGCGTCTTCTTTGCCGCGATGGTCCGGATAGTACGCCCGTCGAACGCCCACTTCGTGAAATCCCAAGCGCCGGTAAAGCGCCACCGCCGCTTCGTTGGTCGGTCTCACCTCCAATAGCGCCGTATCCGCGTGGTGCTCACGGGCAATCTCCAGCAGTCGCGTGAGCAGGGCGCGGCCGAAGCCCTGACGGTGATAGGCCGGGTGCACGCATAAATTGAGAATATGGCACTCGCCTACCGCCACCTGCATGATTCCGTAACCCGCAACCGCGGCCTCGTGTTCCAGCACCCAGCAGCAGTAGCCTACCCTGAGGCAGTCCCTGAAGATCCCTTCCGACCAGGGAAAGCGATAGGCCGCGCGCTCGATGGCGAGCACGTCACCGAGATCCTGAGCATGCATGGGGCGGAAAGCGGGAAGCGACGTTTTCAGTACGGCACTCAT
>Ga0224512_10000299_pt1 | contig 52523 bp, 46 predicted proteins | sample SF_May12_sed_USG_4_FD_169103 | JGI IMG/M metagenome (GOLD analysis project Ga0224512, IMG submission 169103) | Sediment microbial communities from San Francisco Bay, California, United States - SF_May12_sed_USGS_13 | ecosystem: Environmental > Aquatic > Marine > Sediment | place: USA...
TGGTGCTGACGGCGTTCACGTCGCGATAAGAATCGGCTGTCATTACGGTTCGGTCGTCGTTGCTGACAGCGATATTTCCGGACTCGCCGTGCATACGGCGAATGGCATCACCTCACAGGCTAAAGCCGGGCAGATCATCACCACCTCTGCCACTGTTGAGCAACTCAGTGGCGAGTGGAAAGCCCTGGTGCGCCAGATCGACATTGCCATGGTCAAAGGGCAGGCCGATGAAGTGGCCGTTTTCGAAGTCCTGTGGCAGCCGGAAGACGCCACCAGCATGCTGCCATCGATCAAACTGAAATCACCGCAAAGTATCTCCAAGACCAAGCTGCGCCTGCAAGTTGGAGATCAGGACGTGATTATGGGAGAAGGATTCCTGGCGAACGCGACCCTCGGTCGTGCCGATCAGAATGACGTCGTGGTGAAGGGCAAATTGATTTCACGCGTCCATGCGCGCATCGAAATGGTCAAGAACCGTTTCGTGTTGATTGATGAAAGTACCAATGGGACTTTTGTGCAACGCAATGATGGCGAGGAGTTCTACGTGCGCCGCGATAGCACCGATCTCTCCGGTTCCGGCATTATCAGTCTGGGCAGAGTAGCGTCGCGCGGCACCTCGTTGGCTGTTGAGTACTCCTTTGAAGATTGAGATTGAGGTGTGAAACGTCAGATCTGATCGGGCCGACAGGGTCCGAATAATGGTAATAATGGGGACTGTCCCCATTATTTCCAGTGTCCCCATTATTCGTCGCAAATCCACTGTTGGAGGCAGGCCGCCGGAGACCCTTTCCTGGGGAATAAAGCGGACCGCAGGGAGCCATCCCAAGGAAAGGGTCTCCGGCGGCCTGCCGCGAGTTCTGGCACCTATCTGGAATAGCCGATGTTCGCCGGCCGAAATCCTCTGCCAGGCATTCGGTCTTTTCTGCGGCATATCCTCTGCAGGGATGGCTCCCTGCGGTCCGCTTTATTCCCTGCAGAGGATATGCCGCAGAAAAGACCTGGACAGGTCAGCACCGTTTGGAATCGACGAACCAAGGCGATACCCGTCTTACAGTGTCTGCAAATTTAAGTCTGAGTGATTACAAGCCAGTCAGATGCGATCAATGCTGACCCTGTTGGTCTGACCAAATACCGACTAATACAATTGAGTATCTTGATTTTCAAACTATTGCAGCGCTCGCATGACCTTGCTGTGTTCCAGCTCTAGTTCTTCCGGAACCCGGTCCCCGTACTCCCTTAAATAGTCACTGAGCGCCTGCATTTCGTCTTGCCAGCCCGGTTTGTCGACGCGCAACAGAGTTGCGAGATCAACATCAGCTATATCCAGGCCTTCGATGTCGATATCGTCGACGTTGGGCAGGTAGCCTATCGGCGTTTCAACGGCATTAGCGCGACCCTCACATCGGTCGATAATCCAGCGCATCACTCTCAGATTTTCGCCGAAGCCCGGCCATAAGAATCGGCCGTTATGGTCGCGGCGAAACCAATTGACATGGAATATTTGTGGCAACTGGTTGGACTTTTTGTCGAAGCTCAACCAGTGACCCCAGTAGTCAGCAAAGTTGTAGCCGCAAAATGGCTTCATCGCCATTGGGTCCCTGCGCACCACACCGACCTGCCCGGTAGCCGCAGCGGTCGTTTCTGATGCGACGCCTGCGCCAACTAGAATACCGTGTTTCCAGTCCCTTGCCTGATAAACCAAAGGGGCCAGTTCGCGCCGCCGGCCACCAAAAATAATCGCGCTGATCGGCACGCCTGCCGGATCGTCGGCCAGCGGAGAATAGGTTGGGTTTTGCCTGGCGCTTACCGTGAAGCGCGAGTTCGGATGTGCGGCTGGACCATTGGAACCGTCGTAAGGCTGGCCTTTCCAATCGAGCGTTGGCTCACCATCTTTTTTCGCCTCCCACCACGGCTCATTATCGTTGGTGACGGCGACGTTGGTGAAAATCGTATGCCCCTGGATCATTTTATTGGCGTTGGGATTTGTATCTTCGTTGGTTCCGGGGACCACGCCGAAATAACCGGCCTCCGGGTTGATCGCGCGCAATTGGCCGGTGTTATCCAGGTGCAGCCAGGCGATATCATCACCCAAGGTGCGAACTTTCCAGCCTGCGTGCGATTCGGGTGGTACCAGCATGGCCAGATTAGTTTTACCGCAGGCAGACGGGAACGCGGCCGCGAGGTAATGTTTTTCGCCTTCCGGGCTTTCTACTTCCACGATCAGCATATGTTCAGCAAGCCAGCCCTCTTGTCGAGCTTGCCAGCTAGCGATGCGCAACGCATGGCATTTCTTGCCAAGCAGGGCGTTGCCGCCGTAACCGGAGCCAAAACTCTGAATCATCAGATCGTTCGGGTAATGCATGATGAAGCGTCGATCGGGGTTCAGGTCCCCGGTTGAATGCAAGCCGCGCACAAATTTGCCGTCCTTTTCTATGCGGGCAAGGGCGGCTCGACCCATGCGTGTCATCAACTTCATGTTGGCCACCACATAAGCGCTGTCCGTGATTTCAACCCCACAGCGGGAATAGGGTGAATCCAGCGGACCCATGCAATAGGGAATGACATACATGGTCCGGCCTTCCATGCAGCCGGAAAACAAGGCGTCCATTTTTTCTCGTGCCTGGGCGGGATCCATCCAATTATTATTTGGGCCGGCATCCGCAGCATCGGGGGTACAGACAAATGTCAGGTGTTCCACCCTTGCCACATCGGAAGGATCCGACCGGTGCAGGTAGCAGTCGGGATAGGTCTCGGGGTTAAGCTTGAATAAATCACCGCTCTGCAGCATTGTCGAGATCAGGGATTGGTATTCTTCATCGCTACCGTCACACCAGTGAACATTGGTGGGATTTGTATGGCTGGCGACTTCTTCGATCCATTGCTTTAGAACTTCGTTGCTTGTGGTCATTCCGGTCCTCGGTTTATCGCTCATTATGGTGGTTTGAATTCTGGAACATATTGGGTGTTTCTTCGCCGACGCCGGAGCCTAGCGAGCGCGTATTATACAGCGAGCCAGTCCGGGATGAGATCGAAATACGGCGGAAGACGGGCTGCCTGACGAGGTCATTGTATCGCACGGGCCTGAGGTCACTTGGGCCGTTGTCGATTTTTCCGGTTCAGAGTTTTAAAGACTATTTCTAGATTAACTTTATAAGTATCTGTTACAGAATGATAAAAATCATTAATTTGAGTTTGCAATGATACAGACGCGGCAAAATCTGGTTGAGTTTTTCGGCGCCGATGGCCCATTGGCCGAGTGTCTGCATGGTTTCGCGCCGCGACCCGAACAGCTTGCAATGGCCGAGGAGGTCGCAAACGCTATTCATGGCGGCCACAACCTCGTCATTGAGGCCGGCACCGGAACGGGTAAGACATTGGCTTACCTGGTGCCGGCGCTGCTCTCCGGTCAGCGGGTCATTATTTCTACAGGGACCCGGACCTTGCAGGACCAGCTGTTTCATCGGGATTTGCCAATGATCGGCAAGGCCCTGGGGCGACCGGCGGTGGTGCGTTTGCTCAAAGGCAGGGCGAACTACCTGTGCTTGTATCGGCTCGATCAGCTGCAGCACGAGGCAGACCGAAAGCAGCCAAAGAAGCTGTTTGAGGACATCACGCGGCTCAGACAATGGGCTGGCCGAACCCGAACCGGCGACGTGTCGGAAGTTACGGGGATTTTGGAGGATTCACCGATCTGGCCACGGGTGACGTCGACCGTCGACAATTGTCTGGGCTCGCGCTGTTTGTGGTTCGATGATTGTCACGTCGCTGCGGCGCGACAGGAGGCGCGCGACGCTGAGATGGTTGTTGTGAATCATCATTTACTGATGGCCGACCTGACAATCAAGGAAGAAGGATTTGGCGAATTGTTGCCGGGTGCTGATGCCGTGGTTGTGGATGAGGCACAGAATTTTCCCGAAGTGGCACAGGGCTTTTTCAACACCAGCCTGGGTAGCGGCCAGGTGCAAGATCTGATCGGAGACGTTCGCGCGGAAGCGCTGAATGCCGGGTTCTTCGATAGTGATCTGGACCGCACTCTGGATGCTGTCCGGTTGGCGGCGAACGATGCGAAGCTGGCGCTTGCATCGGCTGAGAGCAGCGTCGGATGGGCGGAAGCGGGCACGGCGTTTGCCGCAGCCTTCAATCATATTGGTGAGTGCTGCGAGGCGCTTTACGAGCAGATGTCCGCGTTTCACGAGGCCGGTGCGGGTCTTTTGCGTTGTCGGGATCGCGTCAGTTCGATGATGACCACCGTTGAGCAAATTTCAGATACGGATGACGAGACGGGCCTGCGCTGGATCCGGCAGGGAAGTCGGTCGTTTACCGCGAATCTGACCCCGCTGGATGCCTCCGGCGAAATTAAATCACTTCTCGAAGCCCGGCCTTGTACATGGATTTTTACCTCGGCAACCCTGGCCGTAGGCGATGAATTTGCGCATTTCACCGACCGGCTCGGAATTTCTGCGATAGCAACGCGGCAGATCCCCAGCCCGTTTGCGTTTCCCGAGATTTCCCGCCTGTACCTGCCCGCCGGTCTGCCGGGACCGAATCAACCCGATTTTACCGATTGTGCGGTGGCTGCCATGCTGGAGGTGGTGCGGATCAGCGCAGGCCGGGCCTTTCTGCTATTCACCAGTCATCGTGCGTTACGTCGGGCTGCGGAAATCCTTGAGGATGATTCGTCGTTCGAATTTCCGCTGCTGGTCCAGGGCACGGCGCCGCGTTCCAGACTGCTTGAGCAATTTGCGCGTCTTGGTAATGCCGTGCTGCTTGGCACGGCAACCTTTTGGGAAGGTGTCGATATTCGTGGTTCTGATCTGGTGCTGGTCGCAATTGATCGATTGCCGTTCGCGTCTCCGGGGGACCCAATGCTGGCGGCGCGTCTTGAATCGATTCGCAACAAGGGCGGCAATCCGTTCAGAGATTATCAATTGCCTCAAGCGGTACTCAGTTTGAAACAGGGTGTTGGACGACTGATTCGTGACTACGATGATTATGGGGTGGTCATGATTTGCGACCCCCGCGTTGGAGAAAAAAGTTATGGCCGAACTTTTCTGCAAAATCTTCCGGCGATGCCAGTGACCAGCGACCTCGATGAAATTCGTGGTTTCTTCTCGGTACGGCAGCAGTCCGATGCGTGATCATAAAGACAAGGAATTTTCTTGCCTCGCCATTGAGACGGCGAGCCAGGTCTGCAGTATTGCGGCGGGTCGCGGTAAACGCATCAGCATCAGATCGGGGGCAGAGCCACGGGATCAGTCGCGGCATATTTTCGAGTCCGTTCGCGAGGTACTCGATGAGCTTGATCTAAGCCTGCCGGTTCTCGATTGCATTGCATTCGGCTGTGGTCCGGGTGGGTTCACGGGCCTGCGAGTCGGCGCAGCAGCGGTTCAGGCATTGTCGTTCGGCGCGTCGGTTCCGGTTTGCCGCGTTTCGAGCTTGGCCAGCATGGCGCTCGGCGCCATGGAACGGCACGGTGTCCGTCTGGTTGCGACATGTCTGGATGCGCGCATGGGCGAAGCGTATCTGGCAATCTATCGGGCCGATAATAAGTCACTTGTGTCGGCGCAATTAGACGACTGTCTCGTGGATCCGACGAAATTCACGCTGGATCCGACGCTCAGGATTTTCGCAGCCGGGCCCGGCTGGGGCGCCTGCCGAGATCTGTTTGATCGCCATATTGAACAGATTTCCGGCCACGATCTTGATTTGCTGCCATCCGCGGAGCATCTATTGGTCTTGGCGAAGCAACGATTTCAAAACGGTCAGACGGGTTCGGCCAACGAGGCACTGCCGAACTACATTCGCGAGAAAGTCATTCGGTAAGCCAGCCAGATTCCGTCACTGCCAGATCCCGACGAGAAATGCGGAGCAGCCTTTCAGGCATTACAATATCAACGTATGCAAAATCTAATCACATCGCGGGTTGGGAATCTTCTCGGTTTTGGTGCCGGTGCCGGCATGATGATGTTTGCGCTGTTTGCGCAATATGTGCTTAAGATGGAGCCTTGTCCATTGTGTATATTGCAGCGAGTAGCCGTGATCACCTTGAGCGCAGTGTTCCTCGTTGCGGCAATTCATCGCGCTGGTAAGATCGGACGGCGAATTTATGCGACTCTGCTGGCGCTTGTCGCGTTAGCCGGAGCAGGCGTTTCCGGGCGTCATGTCTGGCTGCAAAATCTGCCAAAGGACCAGGTTCCGTCCTGCGGCCCCGATCTCGACTTCATGCTGGACACCTTTCCGATAATGGAAGTTTTGCGCACCGTCTTGTCCGGCTCCGGAGAATGTGCCGAAGTAGTCTGGCGTTTCCTCGGTCTGACAATACCCGGGTGGACGTTGATCGCGCTACTGACTCTCGGCGTCTACGGTGTCTGGGTGAACTGGTCAGTAAAAAAGACCGCTGCAGAAGCCTGACAGAACGATTCTGTGGGAGGCTCAGATGTGAAGACCCAGATTTCATCGGACAGACAGTGTCCGATCAAGCAAAAACGGACTTTGTAAATCCACCGTTGGAGGCAGGTCACCGGAGACTCTTTACCTTGGGAATAAAGCGGACCGCAAGGGAGCCATCCCAAGGAAAGAGTCTCCGGCGACCTGCCGCGAGTTTGGGCACATACCTGCAATAGCCAAAATTTCCTCGACCCGAAACTGTCTGCCAGGTGCTCGGCCTTGTCTGCGGCATGCCCTGTGCAGGGATGGCTCCCTGCGGTCCGCTTTATTCCCTGCACAGGGCATGCCGCAGACAAGGCCTGGGCAGGTCACCATTGTTTGGAATCGGTGAAACTTTGAGTTACCAACCTGACAGGGCCTGTAAAATCAAGTCTGAGTTATTAAAACTCAGAGAAGCATTCTCTCCAGGATTGCAACATAAACGCGCCGCATGGCGTCGATATCGCTGACGGCTATCTGTTCATTCACCTTGTGAATCGTCGTATTGACTGCGCCAAACTCGACGACATGCGCGCCACTCGGTGCAATGAAGCGTCCGTCCGATGTGCCACCGCCCGTCGAGAACTCCGGATCGACTCCGGTAACCTCTCGAATCGCATCGCGTGTCGAGTTTGCCAGTTGCCCCACGGGAGTAAAAAACGGCTCGCCTGACAAGTGCCATTTGAGCGTGTAATCCAGACTGTGCGAATCGAGAAACGCTTCAACAGATTTCTTGAGCTGCTCGTGGTTCCAAACTGTCGAATAGCGGATATTGAAGCGGGCACTCAGCGTTCCCGGGATAACGTTCGTCGCGCCGGCGCGGCTTTCGATTTGGACCATTTGAAAACTGGATGCCGGAAAGAACTCGTTGCCTTCATCGAGCTGGCGTTCATAGAGACCGGCGAGAACCGGCGCGAAGCGCCCTATCGGGTTGTCAGCCAAATGCGGGTAGGCGACATGACCCTGCTTACCGTGTACCGTCAGAATGCCGCTCAGTGAACCGCGCCGGCCGATACGAATCACGTCGCCCAGGCTTTCATTGCACGAGGGTTCACCAATCACGCACCAATCGATCTTTTCTCCGCGTTCACCAAGGCGCTCCATGACTTTCTTGGTTCCGTCGCTGGCTCGACCCTCCTCATCACTGGTAATTAAGAATGCAATCGATCCTTTGTGATCAGGATGGCGGGTAACGAATGCGGTTGCAGCATCAACCATCGCCGCAAGACTGGCCTTCATGTCTGCTGCACCGCGACCGTAAAGAACCCCGTCGCGGACCTCGGGTGAAAACGGTTGTGTATGCCACTGTTCCGGTTCGCCCGGCGGGACAACATCGGTATGCCCCGCAAAACAAAAAACCGGCCCGGTTTCGCCGCGACGTGCCCAAAAGTTAGAGACCTCACCGAAGGGCATGTGCTCGATTTGAAAGCCTGCTGGCTGCAGGCGTGCTGCCAGTAACGCCTGGCATCCGGCATCCTCAGGGGTGATCGATGCCCGGCGGATAAGGGTGCGGGCGAAATCCAATGTATCGGTCATGCCGGAGTGCCCATGCTTACAAATCGAGGTCGCTGTATGCCGATTCATCGAAGCCCAGTACAAGACTTGTGCCGACATCCAGAACCGGCCGTTTCATAACGGTCGGATTTTGTTGGATTAACTGGCGCGCTGTTGTCGAATCCAGGCCGCTTCGGTCGAAAGCGGGAATTTTTCTCCACGTAATGCTTCGCTTGTTCAGCAGTTCTTCCCACCCGAGCGCTTCTTGCCAGCGCTTCAGCATGCCGTCGTCCAGGACGTCACTGCGGATGTCCACAAACTCGTATTTTACGCCGCGGTCCCGTAACCATCTAATTGCTTTGCGACATGCATCGCAATTGCGAATCCCGTAAATCCTGATCACAAATTTGGTTCCCGGTCGCCCAAATCGTCCCGCAACAAATCATTTATGGCGATTTTAGATCGTGTTTTGGCGTCGACACGCTTGACGATTACAGCGCAATACAGGCTGCAATTGCCGATGCTGGACGGCAGGTTTCCTGGAACGACTACCGCTCCAGCCGGCACGCGGCCATAGCTGACCTCATCTTTTTCCCGATCATATATTCGCGTACTTTGCCCGATAAAAACGCCCATTGATATTACGGCACCTTCTTCAACGAGTACCCCTTCGACGATTTCAGAGCGGGCCCCGATGAAGCAATTATCCTCGATGATCGTCGGATTCGCCTGAATAGGCTCCAGTACACCGCCGATTCCGACCCCACCGGAAAGGTGCACATTTTTGCCGATCTGCGCGCAGCTGCCGACGGTCGCCCAAGTATCGACCAGCGTACCGCTATCCACATATGCGCCGATATTCACGTATGAAGGCATTAATACGACGTCTTTTGCAATGTAAGCGCCTTTTCGCGCGATCGCCTCGGGCACGACGCGGATACCCGTTTGCTCAAAATCCGCGTGGCTCATGCCGGCGAATTTCAGTGGGACCTTGTCATAGAAATTTGTATGTCCACCCTTCAACAACTCGTTTTTTGCAATCCCGAAATACAGCAGCACAGCTTTTTTGAGCCATTGGTTCACGATCCAGTCAGCCTCGGATTTTTCAGCGATCCGTGCCTGTCCGGAATCCAGCATGTCTATGGCCGTTAGAACAGCCTCGTGTAACTCCGGATTTGCCTGGCTAAGGTCGAGCGTATGCCGCCGTTCAAAAGCCTCTTCGATGATGTTTGCCAAATCATTCATTTTTTGTCACTTCCAACAGAAAGAGTTTAGGCGGATCCAGCTGTCTGACCGAGAGCGGTGCTTATCGCCCGTTCTAATTCTTCGTATCGCTCCGGATGTAATGGATTGCCGTGATCATCCGTAATAAAAAAGACATCCTCGGCGCGTTCGCCGATGGTCAGGATCTTGGCCGTCTGAATGTTAATCTTATATTCGCGCAATATCTGTCCAACTTCGGACAACAAGCCCGGACGGTCTCCCGCAATAAGCTCCATCACGGTCCGATTGTTTGCTTCATCGGCCGCAAAATTTATTATGGTAGGTGTTGAAAACATGCGGACCTGGCGCGGTGCGCGGCGGGTGACGGTCAGCCGCTTCGAATCGGTCGTCGTCAATGCATGGGTCAACCGACGTTTGATCTGATCGAGCCGGGCCTCGTCGGCAATCATGTCCCCGGTCTGTTCCAGTACCACGAAGGTCGACAGGCTCCAGGCGTTCTTCAGAGGAATGATACGAGCGTCTGCCACGTTTAGGCCAAGTGCATCGAGAACTGATGTTGCGGTGGCAAATGCGTATTGCTGTTGCGGGGCGAATATAAAGACGGCGGTGCCTCCTTGAAATGCGTGACCCAGTACATCGACCATGAATTCATGTTGCTCATGCTCCGCGTCGGCGAATAACAGGGTATGGGAGTGGATTTCATCGGGCCGGCAACGCAGAAAGTATTCGTCCGTAAAATTGGTCCAGATCTTGTCAATGATCGCGACATCAACCTTCGAGCGTGACAGCAGTTCTCGCGTTTCAAATTTACGTTGTCTGAGTAGCTCTTCTTTGTCAATTGGGTTCTCGAGACCGCGTCGCAAAGCTTGTCTTGCGAGTCGGTAAAGGCCCTCGAATAATTGTTCCCGCCACGAGTTCCATAGTTTCGGATTAGTTGCTCTGACATCGGCCACGGTTAGCAGGTATAAATAATCGAGGTGCAGTTCATCGCCGACAAGTTCGGCAAAATCCCTGATCACTTCCGGGTCACCGATATCTTTCTTTTGCGCAGTTAAGGACAGGGCCAAATGGTGGCGAACCAGCCAGGCGACAAGTCGCGAATCATAAAGGCTCAAGCCGTGCTCCAGGCAAAACGCTTCGGCATCCACAGCACCGAGTTCCGAGTGGTCTCCGCCACGTCCTTTGGCAATGTCATGAAAAAAGCCAGCGAGATACGCCAGGTCCGGCACTTGACGAGACTGCATGATCTGCGAGCAGCGCGGAAATTCGTGGTCGAATCGTTGCAGAGCAAATCTTCTGAGGTTGCTGACCACAAATAGCGTGTGCTCATCCACTGTGTAGGCATGGAACAGGTCGTATTGCATGCGACCGACGATGCGGCCGAAGGCAGGCACATATCGACCGAGTACCCCATACGTATTCATTCGTCGAAGTTCGTGAGTCACGCCTTCAGGTGCGCGGAGAATCGACAGGAACAGCTCATGATTGCGCGGGTCTTGCCGAAATTCATCGTCGATGAGATGCAGGTTGCGTTTTATGGCGGTAATAGTCAGTGCGCTTACGCCACTGATTTCCGGGCGTTGTTGCAGCAGCAGAAAAAGTTCGAGCAATGCCGAGGGGTAATTTTCAAAAACGGTTTCATCGACGATTTGCAGAAACCCGTTCTTGATTTGAAATCGCTCGTTAAGCGGCTCGGGCTCAACATCGGGGTTCATCAAAATTGCTTCTTGAAACAGTTGTAACAGCATCTCATTCAGCCGGCTCAGATCCATGACCGTCCGGTAATAGCGTTGCATCAGTTGCTCGACAGCAAGCATGTAAGATGCATCCTTGTAACCAAACAATTGGGCAATTTTGGCCTGGTAATCGAATAGCAGGCGGTCCTCGCGCCGCCCGGTCAATATGTGCAACGCGAATCGAATACGCCAGAGGAATTCACGCCCCTGCTGCAATAAACGCAGCTGGCCGGCCGTCAGAAAGTCGTGCTCGACGAGTTCGCTGAGCCGGCCGGTGCCGAAGTGGCGTTTGGTGACCCAGCTAATCATCTGAATATCACGCAGCCCGCCTGGGCTGCCTTTGACGTTAGGCTCCAGGTTATAAGCCGTATCGCCATATTGCCTGTGCCGGGCGTGTTGCTCCTTCAGCTTCGCTTCAAAAAAGCTTCGGATCGGCCAGATTTCGTGTGGGGCGACGGCCAACTGCATGGCTTCGAGCCGCTGGGCTGGTCCGGCCAGGGATCTGGATTCCATAAGGGTGGTGGCGACGGTAATGTCCCGGCGTCCTTCCGCGGCGCACTCGTCGATAGTGCGCGTGCTGTGACCGACTTCCAAACCCAGATCCCAAAGCAGGGTCAGGAAGCCAGACACGGCTTCCTGCGCATCAGCCTTTTGCTCGTCGGACAACAGAATCAGCAGGTCGACGTCCGAATGCGGGTGCAGTTCGCCGCGGCCGTATCCGCCAACCGCAATCAAGGAAATATCGGCAAGGCTCACGGCGACCGTGCGGCGCCAGACCGCCAGAATAACCATATCGATGAGTTTCGCGCGGTCATGCACCAGCAGCCCCGCAGCCTCGCCGGCGAGAAAGCGCTGCGTTAGCGCCGCGCTTCCGCACGCCAGAACATGACGCAGTTTTCCAAGCTCGAGGCCGGCGTCGGCGAGTGACTCGGAGATAAGCTGCCAATCGATAGCATCATCTTCGGCGGACATGACCTGGATAGCCAGTCGCACGTTCTCCGCCGATTGAGTGAGAGTGTCCTCAGCGTTCGATATCTCGATGACGGAAGACACGGTCAGCGCTCTCCGACGCCGATCGTCAAAACCTCATAACCGGCCTCGGTCACCAGCACCGTGTGTTCCCATTGCGCTGATAGAGAATGATCTTTTGTAACCACGGTCCAGCCGTCAGGTAACAGCCGAACTTGTCTTTTGCCGATGTTCACCATCGGTTCTATGGTGAAAACCATGCCTGCCAGCAATTCGATTCCCGTACCAGGACTACCGTAATGCAGTACCTGCGGGTCTTCATGGAAGCCACGACCGATACCATGCCCGCAATACTCGCGAACCACGGAACATCGATGTGTCTCGACATGGGTTTGGATCGCATGTCCGATATCCCCGAGGTGGGCACCGGGCTTGACTTGCCCAATACCGAGCCACATCGCCTCGTAGGCGATTTGTGAAACGCGGGTGCCTTGCACGCTCGGTTTGCCGACGTAAAACATGCGACTGCTGTCACCATGTAAGCCGTCTTTTATAACCGTGACATCGATGTTCAATATATCGCCATTGCGCAGCACGCGCTCGCCCGGAATGCCATGGCAGACCACGTGGTTGACGGAGGTGCAAATGGATTTTGGGAAGCCGCGATAGTTCAGTGGCGCCGGGATGGCTTGCTGCACGTTGACGATGTGGTCGTGACAGATCCGGTCCAGCTCAGCCGTGGAGACACCTGGCTGGACGTGTTCACCGATCATGTCGAGAATATCCGCGGTCAGGCGACCGGAGACTCGCATTAACTCCTGTTCCTCGGAGGATTTTATCGTAATCGTCATTCGATGCCTTTTGCTGGATTGCGCCGCGTTCCCTGGCTGGTGTCGCAGCAGGGAACTAACCGACCCCGAATCCAGCAGTCGAGCAGGCAGGTCAGTTCCCGGTCAGCAATTCCAGACTAGTGTAATGTAATGGTTCTCGACATTGGGTCGTCAGTCCAGTCAGCTGAACCTTAGGGAGCTTGAGACAGATTGTTGCCGACCGGTTGGTATGGTATAAAGCGCGCGCCTTATAGGCAATAAAATCCACACATGCACCGACACTTACGACCGGGTGTCTGGTCACCGACCAGGTTGTCGTAAGGGGTGCATGGAGGCTTAACCCGACAGGAGTACAACATGACAGAAGTCAGCATGCGCGAGATGCTGGAGGCTGGTGTGCATTTTGGACATCAGACCCGTTATTGGAACCCGAAAATGGCACCCTACATTTTCGGCGCCCGCAACAATATCCACATCATCAATCTTGAACATACGGTACCTCTTTACCGTAAGTCCTGTGCGTTCATCAAAACACTGGCAGCCAACCAGGGCTCGGTCCTCTTTGTAGGCACGAAACGTTCTGCAGGTCAGGCCGTGCGTGAGCAAGCGGAGCGCTGTGGGATGCCTTATGTAAGTTACCGCTGGCTTGGCGGCATGCTTACGAATTTCAAGACCATCAAGCAGTCAATCAAACGCCTGGAAGAAATCGAAGCGATGGAAGCGGACGGGACATTTGAGCAGCTTCTCAAAAAAGAGGTGCTCGGTTTGACCCGGGAAAAGAGCAAGCTTGAGCGCAGTCTGGGCGGCATAAAAGCAATGAAATCGCTGCCCGACGCGGTCTTCGTGATTGACGTCGGACATGAAAAGATCGCGGTGCATGAGTCGAAGATACTCGGAATTCCGGTCATTGGTGTCGTGGATACCAATTGTTGTCCGGATGAAGTCGACTACGTTATTCCGGGTAACGACGATGCCATGCGCGCGGCGGAGTTGTACGCGACCGGAGTCGCCGATGCTGTGCTGGCCGGAAAATCGTCAGTGCCGGCAGTGCCGGTCGGTGAGGACGAGTTCGTAGAGCTCGACGAGGAAGGGAAACCCCGGGCCGGGCGCGCCAAGCGAACAACCCGCAAAAGCCGCGCGACGTCAGCAGCAAAGCCGGATCCGAGTGCAAAACGCGCATCGGTTGCTGCTGCTGCAGTTGCGCCGGAAAAGCAACCAGCGGCTGCGGGTGACGAGGCAGCGGCCGCTGAGTCAGTCGCAGCAAAATCGGCCGCGACTGAGGTGTCAGCGACAGACGCGGCAGTACCTGATGTCGAGAAGGCCTCGGGCGCGCCTGCCGAACAGACGGAGACTCCGGCAGCAGATCAGGCGGTTGCCGCGCGTGGCGAAGATGAGGCGCAGCCGGCAAAACAGGACACGGCTGATGCGGAAGAGCAAGCAACCGCTGCGGGTAAGCCGGATGCTCCGGAATTGAGCGCGGAGGATTCGGGCTCGGGCAAGCCGAATGAGGAAAAAGAAAAATCATGACCATTACAGCGAGCCTCGTAAAGGCGCTGCGGGAGCGCACCGGAGCCGGGATGATGGAATGCAAGAAGGCCCTGGTTGAGGTCAATGGGGATCTGGAAGCGGCACAACAGCTGCTGCGCAAGATCGGGCAGGCTTCGGCGAGCAAGAAAGCAGGCCGCATAGCAGCTGAAGGTCGAATTGCATTAAGCACCGGCGACGCTGAGGCGGTCATCGTGGAAGTGAACTGCGAGACTGATTTCGTTGCCAAGGATGACAATTTTCTTGGCTTTGCAAAGCAGGTCGCGGAGATGGCTTTGCGGCACGCGCCGGCTGACCTGAATGCCCTGATGGCTCTGCAGTTGCCCTCAGGCGAGTCACTGGAGGAAGCACGGAACGCGCTGGTGGCCAAGATTGGCGAAAATATCAAAGTGCGGCGTTTTGAGACGATGCCGGTTCGTGGCGCCATCGGCAGCTATCTGCATGGCGCCAAAATTGGCGTTCTCATAGATGTTGAAGGCGGCGATGAGACCCTGCGTAAAGATCTGGCCATGCATATCGCAGCGTCGGCGCCCAGCCGTATCTCGGCGGATGACGTCGCCGCGGAGGACGTCGAGAAGGAGCGGAAATTTCTGTCGGAGCAAGCCGCTCAAGAAGGCAAACCGCCGGAGATCGTGGCCAAAATGGTGGAGGGCCGTTTGCGAAAATATTTTAATGAAATCACGTTGTTGGGGCAGTCTTTTGTTAAAGACCCGGACATCAAGGTTGGTAAGTTGCTGAAACAGGCCGACGCAACGGTGCATGGTTTCGTGCGCCTTGAGGTCGGTGAAGGCATCGAGAAAAAGGTTGAGAACTTTGCGGAGGAGGTTCAGGCGCAGATCAACACGCAACGCTAGTTGGAGCGCCGAGCAACGAATCAGTTAGAATCATGAAAAGCCCCGCAAGTGCGGGGTTATTTTTGCAAATCAGCCGAGGTTAGCCAATCTGTGGATAACTCTAGCCAGCCCTCTCGCTCACCGATTCGCCGGATATTGTTGAAAATCAGTGGTGAAGCACTTCTCGGCGGCGAAGACTATGGCATTGATCCGGCGGTTCTGCGCCGCATCGCAACCGAGATAAAGGAAATTCGAGCCCTCGGCGTCGAGATTGCGGTGGTGATCGGCGGCGGCAATATATTCCGCGGTGCCGGGCTTGCTCGCGCCGGCATTGATCGCGTGACCGGCGATCATATGGGCATGCTGGCAACCGTTATAAATGCCCTGGCGCTGCAGGATAGTCTGGAAAGAATGGGCTCCGAGGCGCGCGTGATGTCAGCGCTGCAAATTAACCAGGTCTGCGAGGATTACATACGCCGCCGCGCCGTACGCCACATGGAGAAAGGCCGCGTCACGATATTTGCTGCCGGGACTGGAAATCCGTTTTTTACCACCGACACTGCGGCGGCATTGCGCGCCATTGAAATCGGTGCCGACATTCTTGTAAAAGCTACGAAAGTGGATGGTGTGTATTCAGCTGATCCGGAGATCGACCCTGCCGCAACGCGTTACACGGAATTGTCTTTTGACAAGGTGCTGACAGATAAACTGAATGTTATGGATGCGACGGCAGTTGTCATGTGCCGGGATAATCAGCTTCCTATCCGGGTGTTTAGCCTCAACGAACCGAATGCGTTGGCGCGGCTCGTCAATGGTGATCAGATCGGGACCCTGGTTATCGACCCGGCGGCGGGGTAAGGCAGCGCCGCGACGGATTATGAGGACAGAACGATGATGGAAGAAATCAAAAAGGATGCGGATACGCGGATGGACAAAAGCGTCGCTGCGTTGTCCCAGACTTTCAAGAAATTACGCACCGGACGCGCCCGTACGGGTCTGTTGGAGCATTTGACCGCTGAGTATTATGGCGCCGAGGTGCCGCTCACGCAGGTTGCAAACCTCGCAGTAGAAGATGCCCGGACGCTGACCGTCACGCCGTGGGAACAACAGATGGTCCAGGTCATCGAAAAAGCGATTATGAATTCTGATTTGGGCCTTACGCCGGCCACCGCCGGTAATGTCATTCGGGTTCCTTTACCGGTATTGACCGAAGAGCGTCGCCGGGATTTGGCGCGATTGGTCAAACAAGACGCGGAAAATGCACGTATCGCGGTTCGCAATATACGTCGGGATGCCTTGCACGACCTCAAGGAACTGTTAAAAGCAAAGGAGGTGAGTGAGGATAATGAGCGCAGAGTGCATCAGGAGATTCAGGAATTAACCGACCGTCACATCGCGGAGATTGGAAAATTATCGGAAGAAAAACAAAAAGAAATCATGGACTTCTAATATATTATTTAATTTAATTCGAGCTAGCCTGTGAGTCTTCCTGCCAACAATCTTCCGGAGCGATTACCGAACCATGTGGCGATTATCATGGACGGCAATGGCCGATGGGCAACCCGCAATGGGCGACCCCGGTTTGCGGGCCACCGCGCCGGTGTGAAGGTTGCGCGGTCGGTCGTCGAATCGTGCGCCAAGGTTGGAATCGATCAACTGACGCTATTCGCCTTCAGCAGCGAAAATTGGAATCGCCCGGCTGACGAGGTGAATGCGCTGATGCGGCTGTTTGTGGAAGTCCTGCAGCGGGAAGTGAAGGCGCTGCACGAAAATGGTATCCGGCTGCGCTTCATAGGGGAGCGCCAGAATCTTCCGACGATTTTGCAAAAACGCATGGCGGACGCCGAAGCCATGACGCTTGGCAATCAGCGAATGACCCTGATCCTGGCGGTGGCGTTTGGCGGGCGCTGGGATTTGGTGCGCGCGACGCAGCGCATCGCTACCAAGGTTCGGTCCGGCGATCTCGACGTTGCAGATATTGATCAGTCAGTGGTCGCAAGGCACATGTCTCTGGCGGGTATTCCGGAACCGGACCTGCTGATCAGGACCGGCGGCGAACGCCGGGTCAGTAATTTCCTGCTTTGGGAATTCGCATACACGGAGCTGTTTTTCACAGATACGCTCTGGCCTGATTTTGTCGACGCAAACCTTGAAGAAGCGTTTAACTTCTATAGTCGGCGTGAGCGACGCTTTGGCCGCGTTGAAAATCCTGTAGAGGCCAGCGGTGACTGAGGTCGCCTTGAGACCACTTTGGCAGCCGCGAAATGAACAAGCTCATGCAACGAATTGTCACAGCCGTCGTGCTGCTGGCTGTTCTTTTGACCGTGTTTTTCGTTCTGCCAAGGCCGGCCGCTGTGGGCGTTCTCGGTATATTCATTATCGTCGCGGCATGGGAATGGAGTGGTTTTCTTGCTCTTGACACGTTTTTTCGTCGCGCGGCATATGTTGTTTTGATCTTTGCGTTGATGGCCTTATCCATTTGGATCTTTCCGGAACGCTTGTCATTACAGCCTCTGTTGTTGCTGAGCCTCCTATGGTGGTGTTTTGCGTTTGTTCTTGTATCTCGTTATCCGATCGCAATACGCCGGGACCTTGGCGCGATTTGTGGTGTCCTAGTCATTATTCCAGCTTGGGCGGCATTAGTGGCCTTGCTGGAATCCGGCGAAGATGGGCCAAAATATGTGCTCCTGGTCTTATCGATCGTCTGGGCGGCGGATATTGGCGCATATTTCTTCGGACGACGCCTCGGGCGCACCAAGCTGGCGCCGAAGGTAAGTCCGGGTAAGACCTGGGAAGGCGTGATTGGTGGGTTATGTGCGGCGATGGGCGCCGCGCTGTTGGGTATGTGGTGGCTGGATCTATCGGCGTTGTTTTTGTTACCTATGGCTCTAAGCGTCGCGGCAATCTCGGTTGTGGGCGATCTGACAGTCAGTATGTTCAAACGCAATGCCGGTTTGAAAGATAGTGGTAACCTGTTTCCCGGCCATGGAGGCGTGCTTGACCGGGTGGATAGCGTTGCTGCGGCCGTGCCACTGTTCGCTTTAGAGGCTTCGTGGATAGGTCTGGTCGGCAATTGATCCACCGGTGAAAACCGTGGAGTAAAATTTAGAGGGTCTTTTATGTCCGGGTTCCTGACATCCGTTTTTTCCTTTCTGGTGGCTATCGCGCTGCTGGTGGCCGTGCATGAATGGGGGCATTACATCGTCGCGCGAATGGTGGGCGTGAAAGTCTTGCGCTTCTCAATAGGGTTTGGGCGACCCCTCTGGATGACGCGGTATGGGCAGGACCAGACCGAATTCTGTCTGTCGAGCATCCCGATCGGCGGTTATGTCAAATTACTGGATGAGCGAGATTGCGCGGTGACCTTGAAGGATCAGGACCGGGCCATTAATCGGCAATCTATCCCCGCCCGCATAGCCATTTTATTCGCGGGTCCCGGGATGAATTTTCTGTTTGCGATTTTGGCTTACTGGTGCATGTTTGTGGCGGGTGTGCCCGGGATCAAACCGGTGGTCGGCGAAGTAGATCCGCAGTCAGTTGCGGATCGGGCTGGTCTGGTGGCCGGTGATCAAGTGATTCGCATTGGAGAACGAACCATATCGACTTGGGAAGGCGCAATTCTGGCGATGCTGGATTCATTGCTGGCAGATGGCGATATTCCATTGCAGGTCGCAGGAGAGGATGGTCAGGAGCGATTGGTGGTTCTGCGCACCGCCGGTGAGGAATCCAATCTCACCGAGCCCGGGCAATTGTTCAACGGTCTGGGATTCCAGCCCTGGTCGCCGGATTTACCGCCGGTGGTCGACGAAATAACGCCGGACGGGCCTGCGGATCGGGCCGGATTGCGGTCCGGGGATGAGGTTATCGAGGCGGATGGCATGGCCATAGAGTCCTGGCCGGGGTGGGTCGAGTTTGTGCGCGCGCGGCCGAACCAGCGTGTCGAGACTTCAGTGTTGCGGGACGGGGGGCCGGTCAAGTTGTTCATCGAGATCGGCGAAATTGAATCTGACGGTGAGCGGGTCGGGCGCATCGGTGCATCAGTCAGAATTCCCGAGGACTTATATGCCGGCTTGCGGGCCGAGCAGCGCTTCGGGCTGATCGAGGCATGGCCAGCGGCTATTTCCAAGACCTGGGAGATGGTGGCCCTGACGGTGCGGATGGTCGCCAGTATGGTTACCGGTGGCGTTTCCGTAAAAAATATCAGCGGGCCGATCAATATCGCGCAATACGCCGGCTACAGCGCAAGCATCGGAGTTGTGCAGTTCCTGAGTTTTCTGGCGATCGTGAGCATCAGTCTGGGCATCTTAAACTTGTTGCCGATACCGCTGCTGGATGGCGGTCAGATTTTTTACCAGCTGCTTGAAGCCGTGAAGGGCAGTCCGTTATCAGAACGTGCCCAGATGATTGGTCAGCAGATGGGCGTATTCTTTTTGCTGTTGCTCATGAGCTTCGCGTTCTATAACGACCTGTCCCGAATTTTTGGCTGACGCAAGGATGCTGTTTTGTAGGGCTAATATTCGCAGACTCTTCAGCCCGCGCATGCGGTGGCTGCTTGTATTGCTCTCCATTGTCATGGCCAATGCGGCTGCCCAAGCGCCTCTCATCGTGCGTGATATTCGTGTTGAAGGCTTGCAGCGTATTTCCGATGGCACGGTTTTTAATTATCTGCCGGTCAATATCGGTGATGAGCTCAACCGACAGAAGGTCCAGGAAGCGCTGCGCGCCGTCTATGCCACCGGGTTTTTTAAGGATGTGGAATTTCGATGGGACAACGGTACCCTGATCATAGCGGTGGCGGAACGTCCTTCGATTGAATCGTTCACCATCGATGGCAATAAAGACATCAAGACCGAGGATCTTCAGGAGCCACTTGCCCAGATTGGGTTAAAGGTCGGACGGACATTTAACCGCTCAGTGCTGGATGAAGTCGAGCAGTCACTGACTGATCAGTATTTCAGTCAGGGTAAATATGCTGCCAAGGTGACCACTGAGGTCGAGGAACTTCCCGGCAACACGGTCAGAATTGCCATCAAGATCAAGGAGGGCGAGCGAGCCCGGATACGACAGATCAACCTGGTTGGAAATAGCAGTTATTCCGACGATGACCTGCTCGAATCGTTTGAGCTTAGGACGCCTGGTTGGTTGTCTTTTATTCGTCAGGATGATCGTTACTCGAGAGAGGCGCTGTCCGGAGATCTCGAAAGCCTCAGCTCATTCTATATGGATCGTGGCTTCGCCGACTTCGCGATCGAGTCGACTCAAGTTGCTATTTCTCCGAACAAGCAGGATATTTTTATAACCGTCAATATCGTCGAAGGTGATCGATACACGATTTCTGACGTGCAACTTGCCGGTGACTTGATCCTGACTGAAGAACAACTCAATCCTTTCGTGCAGGTAAAGCCCGGACAAATCTTTTCACAACGATTGATTACGCAAAGCGCTGAATTTATTCGGCTGCGATTAGGTGAAGAAGGGTATGCTTTTGCGACGATCGAGCCAGTGCCTGACCTGGATCCTGAAGCAAAGACGGTCAGCGTGACCCTGTATGTCGAGCCCCAGAATCGCGTCTATGTCAGGCGGGTCAATTTTAACGGCGCTGACTCCGTCAATGATGAAGTATTTCGACGTGAAATGCGCCAGTTCGAGGGCGGTTATCTGTCGAACAGCAAAGTTGAGCGTTCACGCGTGCGCTTGCAGCGTTTGCCATATATCGAAGAAGTGCAGGTAGAAACAAACCCGGTGCCGGGCACTCGGGACCTCGTCGATGTGGATTTTGATATCAAAGAGGGCTTGCCAGGACAATTCGGCGGCGGTATCGGCTATTCAGAATCGCAGAAGCTGATTTTCAATGCCAACTTCGTGCATACGAATTTCTTTGGCACGGGTAATCGTGTTGCCGCTGACGTCAATACCGGGCGATTCAGAACGATATACAGTGTTTCCCATACGGATCCGTATAGCACCATTAACGAGGTGAGTCGGACCGTGAGTTTTGCGTATCGTGAAATCACACAGTTCACGTCCGACGCATCTGAACTGGACACTCAGACATTGTCCGCTTCGATGGAATGGGGTTATCCATTAACCGAGTACCAGCGATTGATTCTTGGCATAACCTGGAATGATGCGGAACTTCTTACGAGTGCGGGCAGTACCTTGCAGTCTCAGGAGTGGGTCTTGAGTAACGGCAATCAATTTATAGAAGCAGGTATTGATGGTACCCAATTCGACACCTTCGAACTCGTCGCAGGCTGGGTCTACGACAGCCGTAACCGCGCCCTTTTCGCTGATCGTGGGTCGCGTCAGCGACTAATTTTTAATGCGACAATTCCCGGCAGCGACGTTGAGTATTACACCGCCACATATAGTTTCAGGAAATATATCCCGTTAACCCGCTATTTTACGGTGTTGCTGAATGCCGATGTCCGCTACGGTGAGGCGTTTGGTGACACAACAGCGATTCCGCCCTATAAGAATTATTTTGCCGGCGGGCCGAACACTGTAAGAGGCTACCGCGAGAATAGTCTGGGTCCGCGAGATACGTTTGGTAATCCGTACGGCGGTAATCTGATGATGGCCGGGCAGGCTGAGTTGATTCTCCCGATTCCGGCCAAATGGCGATCGCGGGCGAGATTTACGGCTTTTTTCGATATTGGCAACGTGTATTCGACGGATGACGTTACCTTTTATAGTACCGACTGCCGCACTAATAGCTTCGTCACGTGTAACCCGAGCACCGAGATCGGGTATGATTTCGGCGACAGTGACTTGAAGCGCTCATATGGCGCCGCCGTGCAATGGTTGGCCCCAATGGGTTTGTTCCGTTTTAGCTACGGTTTTCCGATGAACGCCGACAACGCTGAAAATGGGCGTTTCGGAGACCGAACCGAACGCTTCCAGTTTTCGATCGGCGGGGCATTTTAATGGCACAACCAGCTTTTATATAGGGTAGGTGGGAATGACAAGAAAACTTGGAATTTTAACGTCGGCGATCTGTGGCGCACTGCTGTTTGCTGCGATGGCAAGCGCTCAGGATGTCAAGATCGGTTTCGTCAATGTTGGGCGCTTGATCAGCGAATCGCCCCAGGCCACATCGGCGATGGAAGCGCTCCAGGAAGAGTTTGCGCCTCGGCAGCGAGAGATCATCGCTATGCAAAATACGTTCAAGGAAAAGCAAACCCAGACGCAACGAGATCTTGAAGTCATGGGCCCTGAGGAGCGGCGAAATAGCGAACAACAGCTGCGGAAGGAGGAGCGTGACTTGTCGCGCACTCAGCAGGAATTTACTGAGGACATTAATCTGCGGCGGAATGAAGCATTGGGCAAACTGCAGCGGGAATTGCTCAGAGAGGTGCAGATATTTGCAACCAATGAGGGCTTCGATCTGGTCGTCAGCAGCGATGGTGTGCTCTATGCCAGTCCGGTGATCGACATCACCGAACAGGTTCTGGAAGGCCTCAAGGCGAGCTACGCGAAGCAGCCGGCAGCCAACTGATGTTGATGCGGCCGGGGGAAAACGACTGCGCTGATAGGCGGAAAACTGGCCGGGGCGACGCATAGGCCATGGGGTTGAGCCTCGGAGACATCGCCGCTCGTTACGGCTGCGAGTTGCGGGGCGATCCCGACTTCGTCGTGCATCATGTCGCTACGCTGAAGGGCGCGGATCGCCGTTCAATCGCATTTTTGGCCAACGCGGTTTATCGCTCGCAGCTTGGGACGACCAAGGCAGGGGCCGTAATCGTCTCACCCGACGATGCTGAGGCTTGTTCGACCGCGGCGCTCATAACTTCAAACCCGTACCTGGTTTATGCGCATGTGGCCGCGGAACTGCACCCGGCAGAGGCTGTTGAGCCCGGAATTTCGCCGGCCACGACGATCGGCAGTGACGCAGACGTGCCACAATCCTGCCATGTTGCAGCCGGTGCGGTCATAGACGCCGACGTAACCTTGGGAGAGCGCGTCTATATTGGCGCCAACTCGGTGATCGGTCGTGGATCGGAACTCGGCGATGATACCCGCGTGATGGCGGGGGTCATCATCTACCCAGGGGTTCGTATTGGCCGCCGTTGTATTTTGCATGGCGGTGCGGTGATTGGAGCGGATGGCTTTGGTATAGCAAAAGACGAATCCGGTGCCTGGATCAAGGTGCCGCAACTGGGCGCGGTGATTATCGGCGACGACGTCGAAATTGGTGCAAATACTGCCATCGATCGCGGCGCAATAGAGAATACCGTAATAGGCAATGGTGTCAGGCTCGATAACCTGATTCAGGTCGGCCACAATGTTTCGATCGGCGCAGATACGGCAATTGCCGGTCTTACCGGTATTGCGGGAAGTGCAAGGATCGGGGCGCGCTGCATCATTGGCGGTCATGCGGGTGTCGCCGGGCACATAGAAATCGTCGATGATGTTGTGGTAACCGGAGGAACGCCCGTTCTAAGCTCATTGAAGAAGCCGGGGTATTATGGTGGCGTCGCGACTTCCGCAGACGACATTCGAAAATGGCGCAGGAATGCTGCACGGTTTAGCCAGCTGGATGAAATGGCTCGACGACTGCGCAAGCTGGAGAAACAGATAGAGAAATCAACCGGTGACGAATGAATGACAATAATTTAATTCACCCGTCGGCGGTTATTTCCGCGGAAGCAATTCTTGCAGAGGACGTCAAGGTCGGTCCGTACGCCGTGATCGGACCGTCGGTGCAAATCGGCGCGGGCTCGGAAATCGGGTCGCACTGTGTCATCAAAGGGCCGACGGTAATGGGTGCGAACAATCGTATCTATCCGTTTGCGTCGATTGGTGATGATCCCCAGGACAAGAAATATGGCGGCGAGGAAACGCATCTGGAGATTGGTGAAGGCAATACAATTCGGGAGTATTGCACGATTAACCGGGGCACCCAGGATGATGAAGGCATTACCCGGGTTGGCGACGACAACTGGCTCATGGCTTACTCGCATATTGCCCATGATTGCCAGCTCGGCAGTCATATCGTTATGGTTAACGGCAGCAGTCTGGCTGGTCATGTGCATGTTGACGATTACGTCATCTTGAGCGCATTTACTGCGATCCATCAGTTCTGCCGCATCGGCGCGCACAGTTTGATCGGTGCCTACGGGGGTGTTGGGCAAGATGTACCTCCGTATATTCTGGTTTTCGGTCAGCCGCCGACGCCGCGCGGTATTAATACAGAGGGCTTGAAGCGGCGAGACTTCTCAGCCGAGCAGATCAGGAACCTCAAATCGGCCTACCGTTTGCTTTATCGCAAGGGGTTGTCCATTGCCGCCGCGCGGGAGCAGATTGCCGAATTGGCCAGCGAGCAGCCCGAGCTGCGCATCATCGTGGAGTTTATCGACCGCTCCGAGCGCGGCATCTTCCGTTAGCGGCTGGGCCAATGCCCCGAATCGCGATCATCGCAGGCGAGGCGTCCGGGGATCGGTTGGGCGCGAGCCTGATACGCAGTGCAAAAAAATTACGGCCTGACCTTGTGTTTGAAGGCGTGGCCGGGCCGGCGATGCGCGAGGCAGGTTGTCAGTGTTGGGTCGATAGTCAGGAACTTTCCGTGATGGGTCTGTTCGAGATCATTCGCCACCTGCCGCGTCTGCTGAAAATCAAGCGTCGAATCGAAAAGCGTCTGCTCGCGGATCCGCCGGATGTGCTGGTCGGTATCGACGCACCGGATTTCAATCTGCGCATTGAGCGCGTTGCACACCGGGCTGGCATCCCGACCGTACATTACGTTTGTCCCTCGATCTGGGCCTGGCGACAGAGCCGCGTAAAAGTGCTGCGCGAAGCCTGTGACCTCACCTTGTGCCTGCTGCCGTTTGAAGCCGCTTTTCTGCAATGTCATGACACACCGGGCGAATTTGTCGGTCACCCATTGGCTGACGAAATTCCGGATGCCGTCGACCGGCCCGCTGCCCGTGCAAGCCTCGGGGTAAGTGCCGATACGGTCATAGCGCTGCTTCCGGGAAGCCGCGAGAGCGAGGTCTCGCGGCTCGGACCGTTATATGCTCAGACCGCGAACTGGCTTGCGGCACACGGGATCGAGGCCGAGTTTCTCGTGCCGGCGGCAACCGCCAGCCTGGGTTCAATTTTCGCCGCAGACTGGCGGCGCATTGCGTCGCACTGCCGGGTGCGAATTGTGACGGGCCGGGCGCAGGAGTGCATCGCGGCCGCCGACGTGGTCCTGGTTGCATCGGGTACCGCGACCCTGGAGACCATGCTGCTGAAACGCCCGATGGTCGTGGCCTTCAAGATGTCCGCGCTGACCTACTGGTTCCTCAGGTGGTTGCTTTTTTTCAAGCTGATTAAAGCAAAGTACATATCGCTGCCCAATCTTTTGAGTGCCGAGACGCTAGTCCCGGAATTGATTCAGCAACAGGCGACGCCTGAAGCCGCGGGCAGCGCGCTACTTGAGTTGTTGCAATCGCCGGAACACCAACAAGAACTGGCGAAAAAGTTCGCATCATTGCATGATCAATTGCGACGCTCGGCGGCAGATCGGGCTGCGGATGCGGTGCTGCGAGTTGGCGGTCTGGTCTGATCCGCCCAATTTCTTCGTGACGATGCGAAATCAGTATTTATGCGGTTAGATGGAATAGCGACGGACCGATTGGTGCCCGGCGTCGGAGGCGTCGATGAGGCCGGCCGCGGGCCATTAGCGGGGCCGGTCGTCGCCGCCGTTGTGGTGTTTTCAGCGGACCAGACGATCAGGGGTGTCAGGGATTCCAAACAGCTGTCTGCCGTGCGCCGCGAGACGCTGGCCGAGCAAATCAAAGAGCAGGCCGTGGGCTGGGCGCTGGGCCAGGCCACCGTCGAGGAGATCGACGCGCTGAATATCTTGCAGGCGACAATGCTCGCGATGCGGCGGGCCATCGAAGGACTGGGTTTTTCTCCCGAGAGACTGCAGGTTGACGGCGACCGCGCGCCTGTCTTGCGCAATTATCGCGGTGTGGCGGAAACGATTGTCGGCGGTGATCGAACTTGCGTTGCGATTTCGGCAGCGTCGATTCTTGCGAAGGTGGATCGGGACCGCGAGATGCTGGCCCTGGACCGCAATTTCCCCAATTATGGATTTGCACGGCATAAAGGCTATGCAACGGCCGAGCATCGCGCTGCCTTGCGGCGATTTGGGCCCTGTCCAGTCCATCGACACAGCTTTCGGCCCGTGCGGCTGGCTATGAATTCCCGCGGTCACGACACATGAGTGTGCGTTTTGTCCACCTTCATCTCCATACAGAATATTCCATTCTGGATAGCGTGGTGCGTGTCAAGAATCTGATGGAACAGGTTGTGCAGGCGAATATGCCGGCGGTCGCGATGACCGATCAATGTAACTTGTTTGCGATGGTCAAATTCTATCGGGCAGCCATGCAGCACGGTCTGAAGCCGATCATCGGCTCTGACATCTGGCTAACCACTGAAGGCCGCGATCTCGACCGGATGATCCTGCTTTGCCGTGACCACCAGGGTTACCGGAATTTGTCGCGTCTCCTGACGCGCGCTTACCTGGATGGTCAGAAGCGCAGTACCCCGGCTATTGAGCGGGCGTGGCTGTCGCGTGACTCGGTCGCTGGCCTGATGGCGCTGTCAGGCGGGCGCGAGGGCGGCCTCGGTCGGCACCTGCTGGCTGGCAGAAAAGCACCTGCGCGTCACATGCTGGATGATTTGATGGAATTGTTTGGCGGGGATTTTTTCATCGAGTTGCAAAGAACCGGCCGTGCCCGGGAAGAAGACTATATTCAGATGGCGGTCGAACTCGCTTCGCTGACGGATTGCCCTGTCGTGGCCACTAATGATGTTCGGTTTCTTCGGCAGCAGGACTTCGAAGCGCATGAAGCCCGGGTATGCATTCAACAAGGCCGGGTGCTGAACGATAGCGACCGGCCAAGAGAGTACAGTGATCAACAGTACTTGCGCACGGCTGAAGAAATGCAGGCTCTGTTCACCGACTTGCCGGAGGCGCTTGAAAATTCGGTTGAGATTGCGAGGCGCTGCAATCTTGAATTGTCGCTGGGTGAGCCGCATTTACCGGCCTACGACGTGCCGGACGGCCTGACCACTGATAAGTTCTTAGCCGCGCAGGCAAGTGAAGGTCTGCGCACCCGGCTCGATTTGAATGCAAATACCGAGGTGCCGGCGACCTATGCGGAGCGGTTGAAAACCGAACTGGATGTGATTCGGGGCATGGGTTTTCCGGGATATTTCCTGATAGTTGCCGATTTTATTCGCTGGGCGAAGGCGAATGATATACCGGTCGGTCCCGGGCGCGGCTCCGGTGCCGGATCGCTGGTTGCTTATGTTCTTGGCATCACCGAACTGGACCCGATTGAACATGACCTGCTGTTCGAGCGATTTTTGAATCCCGAGCGGGTATCCATGCCTGACTTTGACATAGATTTCTGCATGGACGGCCGAGATCGCGTCATCGATTACGTAAGCGAGCGATACGGACGTGACCGCGTATCGCAGATCATCACCTACGGCACGATGGCGGCCAAGGCGGTGGTGCGCGATGTGGCGCGGATTCTTGGCCATCCTTACGGCTTTGCGGACCGGGTAGCGAAACTGATTCCCTTTGAATTGGGAATGACCCTGGATAAGGCCGTAAGTCAGGAGCAGGAACTCAAGGATCTTTATGCGCATGACGACGAAGTGAGGGCGACGATTGATCTGGCCCGGCAATTGGAAGGCCTGGTGCGGAATGCCGGCAGACATGCCGGTGGCGTCGTGATTGCGCCGACTGAAATCACCGCCTTCACGCCGTTGTTTCGGATGGAAGGTGAGACCGTCACGATCACCCAGTTTGACAAGGATGACGTTGAAGCTGCGGGACTTGTGAAGTTCGACTTTCTGGGTTTGCGTACCCTGACGATAATCGATCGGGCGGTGAAAACAATCAACTTGGAATGTCGCAGTGATGCGGAAGGGCCTATCGATATCCGCACCATCAACATGGATGACCCGAAGGTTTTCAAGCTATTGCAGGCCTGCCGAACCACCGCCATATTTCAGCTCGAATCACGCGGCATGCGAGACCTCGTCAAGCGGCTGAGACCCGACCATTTCGATGATATCGTCGCACTGGTCGCTTTGTATCGGCCTGGCCCATTGCAGTCAGGCATGGTGGATGACTTTATCAGTCGCAAGCATGCCGGTAAGGGGCAGGCGATTGATTACTTTCATCCTGACCTGGAGGCCGTGCTGCGCAGCACCTATGGGGTCATTCTGTACCAGGAGCAGGTGATGCAAATTGCTCAGCGCCTGTCGGATTACACGCTCGGGGAGGCCGATATTTTGCGCCGGGCGATGGGCAAGAAGAAGCCCGAGGAAATGGCGAAACAGCGTTTTGGCTTTATCGATGGGGCCGAGAAACGCGGCGTCAAGCGAGCCGTTGCCTCACGCATTTTTGATCTGGTCGAAAAATTTGCCGGTTATGGCTTCAATAAATCGCACTCGGCGGCCTATGCAGTGCTTACCTATCAAACAGCGTGGCTAAAGGCGCATTACCCGGCGGCTTTTATGGCGGCGGTGCTCAGTTCGGAAATGGATGATACGGACAAGCTCGTTATATTTAAGCGGGACTGCGATGCGCATGGTCTCCAGCTGTTGCCCCCGGATGTCAACGATTCGGGCTACGCGTTCAGCAGACGAGGCGAGGCGGCCGTGCGGTATGGCTTGGGTGCGATCAAGGGGCTCGGACGAAATGCCGCGGAACAAATACTGGCGGTGCGGCAAGCAGGGGAATTCAGCAATCTTGACGATTTCTGTCAGCGAATGTCGACGCAAAAAGTGGGCCGCCGCGCCATCGAAGCACTGATTAAATCAGGCGCCATGGATCAGTTCGCGCCGAACCGACCGAGCTTGCTGGCGATTCTGCCAACCGCGCTGAATCGAGCCGAGCAAAACGCCCGGGCGCTGGCTGCCGGCCAGGAGGACATGTTTTCTCTGGAAGTGAATCCGAGCCCTGATGACGATGTGATTCCGGCGCAACCTGATTGGTCGTTCAGCCAGATGCTGGAGGCCGAACGGGAAAGTCTCGGCTTGTATATGAGCGGGCATCCGTTCGATCAGTATCGAACCGACGCACCGTTTATTACCTCAGGATCCATTGCCCGCCTGATCGCCGCGCCAGTGTCAAAAAAAGCCGATAAACGCTGGTCAAAAGGTCGCGAAATCATGATCGCCGGACTGGTGACGGGGTTGCGAAGGCGCGGCGGCAGGGTCACTCTGGATCTGGACGACGGTGAAGGGCGAATTGAAGTCACGCTATTTCAGGAAACATTCGAACAATATCGTCATCTATTGACTGCGCATGCCATTGTGGTGATCTCCGGTGCGTTGAAATTTGACGAGTTCATCGACGCCTGGCGGGTGACCGCCACAGAAGTTCTGGATATTGACCGCGTTATCGAGGCGCGGGCATTGAAATTAGTCATTCGCTGGCAGGAAGACGTGAATGGCAAATTGAACGCGCGTCGCCTCAAGCAGGTACTCGAGCCGTTTCGGCCGGGCGCCTGCGATGTAAGCGTGTTTTATTTGCGAAATGATGCTCAGGCTCGCGTAAGGTTCGGTGCTGATTGGTCGGTGCGCCCCAGCAGGGATTTACGTGATCAACTCGCCGAGATCGTTGGCTGGGACGGATTTCGTTTCCTGTATGAGACATCGGCGTCGGCGAGAAATCATTGATCACTGTGGCTACACGGTTTAGGGTTCCACTTTATGGACCTTAAATTTCTCGAATTTGAGCAGCCGATCGCTGATCTTGAGGCGAAGATCGACGAGCTGCGCTTTGTGGGAGATGACTCGGAGGTCAACATCAGCGATGAGATTGCGCGTTTAAAAGCCAAGAGCGATGCGCTTACACGGTCTATTTTCTCGGATCTCAGTGCATGGCAGGTTGCCCAGTTAGCGCGGCATCCGCTGCGTCCTTATACGCTGGATTACATCAATGCCATCAGCCCCGGTTTCCAGCAACTGCATGGCGATCGGATGTATGCCGATGACCTGGCAATAGTCGGAGGCCTTGGTCGTCTGGATGGCAAGCCGATCATGTTCATCGGCCACCAAAAAGGCCGTGATACCAAATCCCGCGTGCTCCGGAACTACGGCATGTCGAAGCCGGAAGGCTACCGAAAAGCGCTTCGATTGATGCATATGGCCGAGCGGTTTCGTCTGCCGGTCGTCACATTCATTGATACGCCGGGCGCATATCCGGGCATCGGCGCCGAGGAGCGCGGGCAAAGCGAGGCTATCGCGCGAAACTTGTTCGAAATGTCGGGCCTTAAGACCCCGATCGTCAGCATCGTAATCGGAGAAGGTGGGTCTGGTGGTGCACTCGCCATCGGTGTTGCTGATCGGGTGTTAATGCTCGAGTACAGCGTCTATGCCGTCATTTCACCGGAAGGCTGCGCCAGTATACTGTGGAAGAGCGCAGACAAGGCTGAGGTTGCAGCAGAGGCGATGGGCATCACCGCCGATCGTCTGCTGAAACTCGGACTTGTCGATGATGTTGTGCCCGAGCCGCTGGGTAGCGCGCATCGAGATCCGGAAGCGATGTTTCAGACGCTCCAGAATGCACTGGTTTCGCACTTACGGGAACTCGAGGCGCTGGACCTCGGCGAACTTCTGCGCCGTCGTGCGGCCCGGCTCGAATCTTTCGGGCAATTTAAAGACTAATAACTCGCCGGAGCCGGCAGTTGTCGGCGCTGATCCGCAATGCCATCAGTTCCAGAATTACTGCGACAGAAATTAGAGCCGGATCTCGTGCCGGGTTCAGAATATTGCGTGGCCTTGAGTGGCGGCCTGGATTCGAGCGTTCTTCTTCACGCGATCTGCCAATTGCGTGGGGCGTTTAAGGGCATCGCGGTTCGCGCCATCCACGTTAATCATGATTTACATCCGCACGCGGATGAATGGGCGGCTGAATGCGAGGATTTCTGCCGAAAACTGGATCTGACCTTACAGTCCGAACGGGTTCTGGTGGACCGTAATGTCGGCGAGGGTGTCGAGGCCGCAGCCCGCCGAGCGCGATATGGCTTGTTTGCCGAGATCCTCGGAAAAAATGAATACCTGCTGACGGCCCATCATCAGGATGATCAAGTGGAGACCCTGCTGTTGCGGCTGTTGCGCGGTTCGGGCACGCGCGGTTTAGCCAGCATTGCGGAGCGGCGCCAGTTTGGAGGTGGTTGGCTGCTGCGGCCATTGTTGGAGTTGAGCCGCACGGATCTGGAGGCCTACGCACGTTCTGCAGGAATCAACTGGGTCGACGATCCTTCCAATGTCGATACGTCAATCGATCGAAATTTTTTGCGGCACGCGGTCGTGCCGGCTCTTCGCAGCCGTTGGCCCGGTATGGGCAAGACCATCGGTCGCGCAGCAAGATTGTCGCGTGAATCTGCCGAGTTACTGGATGTGCTTGCGGAAGTTGACGGCCGGAATCTGATTGAGGGGCATGCCATGGACGCCGCGAGTCTGCGCCGCCTGGATCCGGCGCGGCAGCGTAATCTGGTTCGCTACCATATACGGTCGCGAGGTCTGGCGGTGCCGAGCGAGGCCCAGCTTCGGATTGGTGTGGCGCAGCTGCTAGCGGCGCGCGCGGATGCCCAGCCTGTGTTGCGATGGCCGGAAGGGCAGATCCGCCGTTACCGGGAGCGTCTGTACCTGCTCGGATTCGATCCGGACACAGCGGCGGAGACCTCGCCAGACGAGTACCGGTGGTGCGGTCTCGAGGCGCTCGAGATGGGCCCGGTGCGTGGTCGCTTGCGACTGGAAGCGGTGAGCTCGGGGGGGGTCGCCGAATCATACGTCGCGGAAGGCGTGGTGATTCGTTTTCGCTGCGGCGGTGAGCGGATTCAGCAGGCCAATCAGCAACATCACAAGTCCTTGAAAAAGCTGTTTCAGTCGACCGGCGTGGTGCCGTGGATGCGGCGTCACGTGCCGTTAATATATGCGCGGGATCAGCTGCTGGCCGTTGCCGATCGGTGGATCGCAGCGGGTGCTGCCGCCGGGCCCAATGAGCCCGGCTACCGGCTCATCTGGGAAAATCATCCCGAGACTGAATAGCCGCGGCCGTTCCGGCCAGGATCCGTTGTGGTCAGTTTGTTGATCTGGTAAGTTGGAACACCTTGTTCAGTCTTCCACTTCTGTTTGAAAAGATAGGTTGCAAAGCGCTGCCCTGTCCACGCCGCTATTGATTTGCTTCGATTTTTCGACCGAAAACATGCCAGGAATTTGTTGAGAATTTAGATGCCTCGATTTGTATTCGTCACCGGGGGAGTGGTTTCGTCACTGGGGAAGGGGATCACTTCTGCGTCCCTCGGCGCCATTCTCGAGGCTCGCGGGCTGAAGATCAGCATGATGAAGCTGGATCCGTACCTGAACGTGGACCCCGGAACCATGAGTCCTTTTCAGCATGGAGAGGTATTCGTGACCGAGGACGGCACGGAAGCCGATCTGGACCTCGGACATTACGAGCGCTTTGTTCGCACGACGACCGGTCGCAACAGCAATTTCACGACCGGCCGAATTTACGGCAGTGTGATTGCAAAGGAGCGGCGCGGCGATTATCTCGGGGCGACGGTTCAGGTCATTCCGCATATTACGGATGAAATCAAGCGCGGCGTGGCGATGGGGGCGGGCGATTCCGATGTCTGTATCGTTGAAATCGGCGGCACGGTCGGCGATATCGAATCCCTGCCTTTCATGGAGGCGATTCGTCAGATTGGTGTCGACCTGGGGCGGGGCAATGTTGTTTATGTGCACCTGACCCTGGTGCCCTATATCGCGACCTCGTCGGAGATCAAGACCAAGCCCACCCAGCACTCTGTCAAGGAATTAAGGTCGATCGGCATACAGCCGGACGTGCTGGTTTGTCGTTCTGAGCAAGCGTTGCCGGATGAGCAACGGCGCAAGATCGCACTGTTCACCAATGTACAGGAGCGTGCGGTGATCTCGGCTCAGGATGTGGACGATATTTATCGGTTACCCATCGTGTTTCGCGATCAGGGTATCGACCAGATTGTTGTGGAACAGCTCGGATTAGACGTGCCGGACGCTGATTTAAGCGAATGGGAAGCCGTGGTTAATGCGCGGAGAAACCCCGAGACCGAGGTCACCATTGCATTGGTCGGCAAGTACATTGATCTTCGAGATTCCTATATTTCTTTGAGCGAAGCATTAAAACACGCCGGCATCAGGTGTCGAACACAGGTCAACATCCGTTACATCGAAGCACAACAACTGGAAACCGAAGGCACCACTTGTTTGGCCGGGGTCGATGCGATCCTGGTGCCCGGAGGTTTCGGTGATCGTGGTGTCGAAGGCAAGATCAAGACGGTGCGCTACGCACGCGAAAATGGTATTCCGTATCTCGGCATATGCCTGGGGTTGCAAGCGGCGGTGGTCGAATTTGCGCGTAACGTGGCTGGCTTGAAGGATGCACACAGCACTGAATTCGAGCCCTCTACCACTAATCCAGTGATTGCGTTGATTACGGAATGGCAGGATCAGGATGGTAGCAGCCAGGCGCGTGACACAGATTCAGAACTCGGCGGGACAATGCGTCTTGGTGCGCAGGAGTGTCGATTGGAACCGGGCAGCCTGGTGGCGGAAATGTATGCGAGCGAATCCATTTATGAACGCCACCGACACCGCTATGAGGTTAATAACCGCTACCTCGATCGATTGAAAGCCGCGGGGCTGGTGTTCTCGGGGTTTTCGATAGACGGCCTGGTGGAGACCGTCGAGCTCAAGGACCATCCCTGGTTTGTAGCGTCGCAGTTCCACCCGGAATTCACTTCCAGTCCTCGCGACGGGCACCCGTTATTCACGGGTTTTGTCACGGCAGCGCGACGCTATAGCGAACAGGAGCTGAGGGCTGCGGCCGGCGCATGAAGCTGCTCGATTATCAGGTCGGGCTCGATCAGCCTCTTTTCTTGATCGCCGGGCCGTGCGTCGTCGAAAGCGAGGGTCTGACCCTGGAAATCGCTTTCAAGCTCCAAGAGATCTCACAAAAGCTTTCTATCCCGCTGATATTTAAGGCTTCTTATGACAAAGCCAACCGTTCGTCGTTGCGGAGCTTTCGCGGCCTGGGCGCCGGCGAAGGGCTGCGTGTCCTGGCGGAGGTCAAGCGGCAGCTCGGGCTGCCGGTATTGACCGACGTCCACGAAGACACCCCGTTGGCAGAAGTCGCAAGTGTTGTTGATGTATTGCAGACGCCCGCATTTCTGTGTCGCCAGACGAATTTTATTCTCAACGTTGCGGCTCAGGGCAAGCCCGTCAATATCAAGAAGGGACAATTCCTGTCGCCCCAGGAAATGGCGAACGTCGTGGAAAAGGCGCGCAGCACCGGAAACAACAGCATTATGGTGTGCGAACGTGGCGTATCATTTGGTTATAACAATCTGGTTTCGGACATGCGTTCGCTCGTGATTATGCGTGACACCGGTTGCCCGGTCATATTCGATGCAACTCATTCGGTGCAGTTGCCGGGCGGACAGGGTAATTCATCGGGCGGGCAGCGGGAGTTCGTCCCGGTTTTGGCGCGTGCCGCGGTTGCCGTTGGCGTGGCTGGCGTCTTTATGGAAACTCATCCTGACCCTGCCGCTGCACTCAGCGACGGCCCGAATGCCTGGCCGCTGGATCAGATGGAGACGTTGCTCGGGACTCTAATGGAACTGGACAGGGTTGCCAAAGCGCAGACCCTGGAACAAACGAATGTATGAGAGAGACAGCTATTGATGGATAAAATCACCGATATACGGGCCCGGGAGATTATTGATTCACGCGGCAATCCAACTGTCGAGGCAGACGTGCGCCTTCAAAGCGGCGCTTTTGGTCGTGCGGCGGTGCCATCCGGCGCCTCAACGGGTTCTCGCGAGGCCGTCGAAATACGCGACGGAGACCCCCGGCGTTTTGGCGGCAAAGGCGTACTGAACGCCGTAAGCAACGTGAATGGCGAGATCCGCGTTGCGTTGCTCGGTCACGACGGTCTTGCTCAGGCGGCGATCGACGCAACACTTATTGCGCTGGATGGGACTGACAACAAAGGCCGTCTTGGCGCGAATGCGCTCCTTGCGGTGTCGCTGGCGGTCGCCCATGCGGCGGCCGCATCCGCGGATCAGCCGTTGTTCCGTGCCTTGTCACCCTCAGCTAATCTTATGCCCGTGCCGATGATGAATATCATTAATGGCGGTGCGCATGCGGACAACAGCGTTGACATTCAGGAGTTCATGATTCTGCCCGTCGGAGCGCCTTCGTTTCACGAAGCACTGCGCCATGGTGCGGAGGTGTTTCATGCGCTGAAATCGGTGTTGAAAGGCCGCGGTCTGAATACGGCTGTCGGCGACGAAGGCGGGTTTGCGCCCGACCTGCCCTCGAATGCGGCGGCTTTGGAGACAATTCTTGAAGCCATAGAAATCGTCGGTTTGCGCCCGCAGCAGGACATGTATCTTGGCCTGGATGTCGCCAGTTCCGAGCTTTACACTGATGGAAGTTATCGGCTGGAATCCGAGGGCAAGAGTTTCGATTCAGCTGAATTTACGGCTTATTTGTCTGGGCTGGTCGCAGATTTTCCGATTATTTCCATAGAGGATGGTATGGACGAAGCAGACTGGGATGGCTGGCGGCTGCTGACCGACGAACTTGGTCAGCGAATCCAGATTGTCGGCGATGACCTGTTCGTGACCAACACCAAGATTCTCGAAGAGGGGATAGACAAGAAAGTCGCCAATTCGATTCTCATTAAACCGAACCAGATAGGCACGCTTTCCGAAACGCTGGAAGCCATCGAAATGGCCGTCAATGCCGATTACACGGCGGTGATTTCTCATCGTTCAGGAGAGACTTCGGATGCGACGATCGCCGATATCGCTGTCGGCACACGCGCGACGCAAATAAAGACCGGTTCGCTGTGTCGATCTGACCGCATGTCGAAATATAATCAGCTACTTCGCATTGAAGAAATTCTGGGCACCGATGCCAAATACGCCGGTAAATCAGCTTTTCCGATCGATCTATGAAGATTTCCGAAAAACCCGTGATGGTTAGAATATTTCTAGGTGTGCTGCTGTGCTTACTGGCAGTGCTGCAAATCCGCTTGTGGGTGTCCGAGGACGGCTTCGCGGAAATGAGCCGGCTGCGCCAACAGGTGAAGTTCCAGCGCAATGAAAACGAGCAGTTGGCAGAAAGAAACGACCGGCTGGAAGCTGAAGTCGAGGATCTCAAAAAAGGTTTTGGAGCAGTCGAAGAGCGGGCCCGTTCGGATCTTGGCTTAATCTCCCCGGAGGAAAGTTTCTTCGTCTTCAGCAACTCCGCGGCACCAGGCGATTCAACTGCAGCGGATCGCTGACCGGCCCGGCGCATTTTAGTGCCGGATTCCGACGGACCGATATCTTCGCAGCAGCGCGATTTGCTCGCGCTCGGTGCAAATATGGACGTTTTGCCGCGTGCCCATGGTCAGCCGCTCGCCAGTGGACTCATGCGCCACGAACCGCGCGACTTTATCGTTACGGAGATTTTGCCGTTCCCGTTGTCGGGCGCCGGCGAGCACCTGTATTTGAAGATTAGAAAGACAGGCCAGAACACCCGTTGGGTTGTCAGGCAACTCGCGAAACATTTCGGCCTGCCTTTTAGATCCGTCGGCTTTGCAGGATTGAAAGATCGACACGCGATTGCTGAACAATGGTTTAGTTTGCATTTCGCCGGAAAACCGGACCCGTATCTTAAAAATACAGGGATTGATGGCGTCGAGATCGTCGACTCATTGCGGCATTCCGGAAAATTGCGGCGCGGCATGCTCGCGGGCAACCGGTTTCGCATTACGCTGCGAAACTTGTCGGGGGATCTGGATGATTTGCAGGCGCGACTCACAACATTGGGTTCGGAGGCCGTACCGAATTATTTCGGTGCCCAAAGATTTGGTAAACAGGCTGGCAATCTGGATCTTCTGAACCTGCCCGACACTGGTCGAGCCGCTGATCGCGAGGCGCGATCATTCGGTCTATCCGCGCTGCGTTCGGCGCTGTTCAATGGTTATCTGGGCGAACGTATCGATGACGACAGCTGGCAGCGAAGCTTATCGGGTGAGATCGTCTATGATGCATCCGGTCGTGTTTATCGGCACTCGGATGCACTGACGGATAGTCAGGCCAGGTATCAATCGACGGGCCTCTTATGGGGCTGCGGTGAAAATCAGGCAACCGGTCCGGCGCTGGCCAGAGAATCTGAATACTTCGGCCGATTCCCCGATGTCACGGCACTGCTAGCGGCTTACAAGGTGCGCATGATGCGGCGTCCGCTGAGTCTTCATCTGCCGGATTTAGACTGGACATTATCCGGCGATTCGCTGCAGCTGACATTTACACTCGGGCGTGGGATGTATGCCACCGCGGTATTGCGAGAGATTGCGAACGTGTGCGAAGCGGCCGCACATTGATCGACGTCTGAGGTGATGACGATGGATCAGGTCTGAAAACTTTAGCCGAGCTTCGAACCGCTAACCATTTCCGGCTCGCCACGCCGCAAAACTGGCAACCGGCGCGCAGGACATGAGAAGATCAAAGCCTGGATCGGCCGGATACCCGATAATAATAAATTCTTCGCGAACCGAAACAGACAATGTTTATAAATTTCTGGTACGCCGCTGAGCTCAGCGATAATGTGACCGAGGAGCCCGTCGGGGTGCGCATGCTCGGTCAGGACTTTGTGCTGTTTCGCGATACTGCCGGCCGGGCGCATTGTCTGAGCAATGTCTGTCCGCATCGCGGCGCGGCGCTGGCCGATGGCAAGGTTCAGGGCGACTGTGTGGAGTGCCCGTATCACGGCTGGCAGTTCGACAGCGCTGGCCATTGTATGGCCATTCCGTCCCTGGGTGCCGATGCGAAAATTCCTAATCGAGCCCGTGTAGATGCTTACCCTACCGTGGAACGTTATGGAATCATTTTCGCGTTTCTTGGTGATCTACCCGAGGCTGAGCGTCCGCCAATAATGAAAGTGAACGAATGGGGTCAGGACGGTTGGCGACCAACGACGATTGTTTTTGACTGGGATTTTGACTACAAGCGGTCGCTGGAGAATGCTCTTGATCCCTCCCACAATGAGTTCGTTCATACGACACATATTGATAAGAAAGAAGGAGATCCGTTTCAGGTCCCGCCCCTGGAATTGATAGATCATGAATGGGGCACCGGCTTTCATATTGAAATGCCAGCTCCGCCGATGTTCGAAGAAAAAATGCGCGAGGTTGCAGATCGAGCGGAGCCCAGCATATTTCACATTTATGCCGGGTATCATGGTGTTTCGAGCTTCTGGACATATATAGAACCGACGCCGAACTTTATCCGCCGGCAGCATTTCTATGAGACCCCGGTGGACGTTGGCAAAACACGTATTTTTACTATCGATATGCGCAATGGCATGCTCGATACTGCCGACGATGAACGCATGATCTGGATGGATACGCTGGTCATGAAAGAAGATGCCCGGGTGCTTTTAGGCATACGTCCGGTCCTGCAACCAACAAGTAACATCAAGGAAAATTTTGTGCCCGCTGATCGGCATATGGGACACTATCGCGAGCGACTCAAGGAGTGGCAGGCTAAGGGGTGGCGGATCGATCAGGATGAGGTAGACCGCAACCGGAACAAGGTGGCTTACGCGATTCCTTGTCCTGACCGGCGAACATCGAAAAACTGGACCCTTGACCCGGTGCCGTTACAGTCGGCAGCAGCGGTAACAAAGATCTCCAAGGTAGCGAAATAAGCTCGCGCTCGGGCGCCGAGGAAAATATTTGATTCCATCAGGAGAGATGTCATGAATAACTGGCGATACTCGAAAATTACACGGGACACCGCTGAGAAATATGAGATACCCGGACGGGAACTGACCTATTTCTTGTCAACGGCCGCGGAGACCGATGGCAAGGTCACGGTCATGGATTCCTATTTCCCGAAAGGCAGCGGCGTGCCCTGGCATTCGCACGAGATAGATGAAGAATTATTTCTCGTGATCACGGGTACCTACCAGATTGGCGTCGGTGGCGAGGAATTCGAACTCGGGCCCGGTGAGATGGCCATCGCCGGCGTAGGCGTGCCGCGCTGTTTCTGGGCCACCAGCGATGATGCGCGGATGATCATCATTAATGCACCTGGCGGGCCAGCGGAAGGCTTTATTCGCTATATGCAAACGCTGCAAGGGCCGCCGGATGAAGAAGTATTCAGGCGCTGCAAAGACGAGTTTGGCGTCATCTTCGGCAAAGGTGACGAGTAATCACCAGCCGATGACCTGCCCATCGTAATTGATCAATTCGCCGCCAGCGTCAGCAGTCAGTGCGGCGATGCGCTCGATCACGTAGCCGGCGCTTTCCTTCGGGCTCAAACTCGGAAAAGCCTCGGGCCAGCCCGAGTCTTTCAGCATTTGCGTAGCTACTTTGCCAGGGGAAATGAACGCCACTATGATGCCGCGTTTGCGAACCTCCTGCTGCAGAATAGCCATGGATATCAGATTGGCAGCGCGGCTCATCCGGTACCAGTAATGCCCGCCCGGGGCTTGCTCGACGGTTCGACGGGTTCCCATGCCGCCGCCCAGACCGATGATTTTCTTCTGTTTGCTGGCCTCGACATTGGCGAGCAGTGCCTCGGTGACGCGCAAAGGGCCTAGCGCATTCACGTCATACACTTGCCGGTGTGCTTCATAGTCAAGTTGCCCAAAAGTCTGCGCGTCGAGCGATCCCCAGATGCCGGCATTATTCAGCAGCACATCGATCGGTTGATCTGCAAATTTCTTCGCTACGCGCTCGATCTGTTCCTGCTGCGTGACGTCGAGCCGATCGATGATGACCTGCGGATGGTCTTTCGCCAGGACCTTAAGATCATCCGCCTCTTCCGGGCGCCGGCAGGTGGCAATGACGTTCCAGCCCAGCGCCGCATATTGCCGCGCAAATTCCAGGCCCAGACCGCGATTCGATCCGGTAATAAAAACGGTCGGTGCGTCGGTCCTCAATTCGGCCAATGCGGCGCCGGTGAACCCAAACAATAACAGTGTTGGAAGCCACGCATATAGGTTCATTTTTCTGCTTGCGTTCATCTGCTCTTCCGTTTAGCCGGACTGACTAATCGCCGGAACTATTGCACCATCACGAGCATGCTGCGCCTGGTTTTGGTCGACGGCCGTGTAGGTTTTGCCGATTGCGGCGTCCGTATGCAGAGCAACGCAGGTCAGGGCCGCCAGATCATTTCGATGTATCAGGCCCATGACCATGGGGTCTTCGACGAGGATACCGTTTCCTGTCGGCTCCGCAGCGCGCAGGCCGCCCGGCCGAATAATGGTCCAGTCCAGACGGCTCGCCCGCAAATGCTCTTCGCCCCGGTTTTTTTCTTTCCAGAGTTCGGTCCAGAACTTCTTCGACAAATCCGGCGCGGCATCAAAACTGTCGCCGCAGCCAACCGAGGTCATCAAGATGAATCGGCTTACGCCGCCGTCTATGGCCGCATCAATTGCGTTGATGTTGCCGATTCCATCGACGGGTCGCCCCGCGGCGAAACCACCGCCGAGAAAACTGACGACCGCTGCCCGCGGTCCTTCATCTGCCAGTGCCCTGGTCACAGCTTCTGCATCAAAGGCGTCCGCCGTCCGGGTCTCGACGCCGAGTTCCTGAAGCTTGGCAGTGTCGCTGCTTTCCCGGACGACCGCGAAGACCTTAAGGTTCTTTGCGCGGAGCAAGCGTGCAAGCTCGAGACCGCCACCACTCGTGGCGCCAAATATAATCGCTGTTTCTATCGACACAGGCGGTTACCGGCAAGTCTTACGGAAAAAAAAGTTCGCGTTTCCCATCGGCATCCTCCTCAGTTCGAGTGGGACGTTGTGACCGCAGGCGGGTACAATCCCACCAGTCGTGACAGTTTTCTTGGTAAGTTCTTTTATCAGAGCCGGGAATAATAACAGTCGCTCGATCTGCGACCAATGCGAGGAATCGAAATGATCCAACCCTGGACCGCGACCTGCGTGCAGGTCTTGAACCATACCGTCAACCACGTCAGCACTCGCGAAGCGGCCCTGGAGATCATAAATCGTAGCCTTGATCGCTGGGAGATATTGATTCTTGGCGGCATTGCGCCGGGACAGGCCCGTCCAAATAATCCGAATCAATTGGTGCTGTTCCCGGAATTTGCGCTGCAGGGTTTTCCGATTCTGGAGAGTGCCGCGGAGTGGATCGAAAAAGCCTGTTTCGAGATTCCCGGGCCCGAGACTGAGCGTCTGCAGAAGCTGGCGCAAAAACTCGGGATATTCATCGCCGCAAATTCCTACGAGCGCGATTCCGATTGGCCCGGTATCTACTTTAATTGTTCATATCTGATAAACCCGGCTGGCGACCTTATCCTTAAATACCGGCGCATCAATACGCTGCACTCGGTGTCGCCGCACGACCTTATGGATCGCTACCTGGATATGTACGGCATTGACGGTACCTTTCCGGTCGCTGATACCGAACTGGGCAAAATCGCGATGATGCCCTGTGCCGAGATTCTGTACCCGGAGGCGGCCAGAGCATTCATGTTGCGTGGCGCTGAAGTGCTGCTGCATCCGACCAGCGACAACGGTGCCATCGACCTGTGGGCCTGGGAGTCGGCGAAACGCGTGCGTGCCGCGGAGAATATGGTCTACCTGGTTTCCTGCAACGCTGGAGGTGCGGTTGGCGGCGCCATCCCGAGTAGCTTCAATTTGGGCCACTCAAAGATTTATGATTACGAGGGTCGTTTGCTTGGCGAATCCGGGGGCGCCGGAGAAACCGTATTACCGTCGGCAACTATTGATATCCAGGCTTTGCGGCGCGATCGTGCAGACTGCTTTACCTATAACCGCATATTGAGCCAACGCCATGATATTTATCGGGCCGTCTATGAGTCGGCTTCATTTATCAAACCGAATGCTTATCTCGAGGGAGGGATGACATCCCGCAGAGCGTCTGTGGATTTACTTAAGGAAAGCTTAGACAATGCGGTCAGCCACGGTACCCTGACGCCACCGTAATCAACGAATCGACCAGCGAGGTACCAAAAGATGAAATCCGCGATCGAAAGCCTTATGAATGAGCGCGGTCGCCTGCGCACCGCGCATGAAATGCTTAATGCCGCGCTTGCCGAGGAAGTTCGAGATGAAGCATTTGTGCCGTTTTATATTGCCGTCGCCGACTACATGGAAGCTTCTATGGGACGCCTGCACGATCAGGACGTCAAAATGTTGCAGCGACTTGCCGAAGCATTGGAGCCGGCGGATGCGGAAGAAGAAGAAATAATCGCTGAAGTTTACCGGCGACTGGATGGTAATCAGGCGCACTTGAAAGATTTCCTCGCCTGCAGAGCAGATCTGCAAAGCGCCGGGGCATCAGCGGTCGGTAAATTTGAAGAGAGCAGCCGCGCCTACATCGACTTCATTCATAACCGTATGGGACACCACGCACCGAGTACTGACCTGGCACGAAAAATTTTTGGCGAGGATGACTGGGCTGACATCGCCAATATAGATCAAGGGTACTTCAGCAAGGAGCAAGCGCTCTATGAGTCTGTATTGCAAACCCGGCCGGGTAGCGTGCCGCTGGGTCAGGAAGCTTCCGAGTACGTTGTCCAATACCGTCGTGACAAGGGCTGAAGCCCGGATCCGGTTCTTTTTGATGGTGCCGGCCCGGAACTGAATTCAGACCAAAGGGTGCATCGATGCTGGATATCCTCTCCCATGGCGATGTCGTGGAGTTACGCCTGAATCGCCCGCCGGCGAACGCATTAAATCATGAATTGCTGCGCAAACTGCTGGCTGGCATCGAGCAGGCGCACGCAGATGGCGCCAGAGGGTTGATCCTGTCAGGGCAGGACGGGATGTTTTCTGCCGGCATCGATGTCCCGGAATTGCTGCGGATGGACCGCCCGGCAATCTTTGATTTCTGGTCGTTATTATTTGACGCGAGCAAAACTCTTTTTACCAGTCCAGTGCCGGTCGTCGCAGCCCTGGCGGGTCACAGTCCGGCGGGTGGGGCGGTCCTCGCTGCGCATTGTGATTACCGTATCGCCGCGGATGGGCCATACAAGATCGGGTTCAATGAAGTGCAGGTTGGCTTGCCCTTGCCAACGACTATCCTGCTGGTTTTTGAGGACCTGGTGGGGCCGCGACTCGCCCGCCAGCTGGCCATGCAGGCGAAAATGATGACGATGGGTGAGGCGTTTGAGGCGGGCCTGGTGGACGAGTTACTGCCGCCTGATCGCTTAATGAGCCGCGTCCTGGAATACCTCGAGAATTTGCTGGCGTTGCCACCGACCGCCATGAACCGGACTCGACTGGCCGGCAAAGCGAGCCTGATCAAGTCGATAAAGACCGCGACCGACGTCGAGCAAGTCACCGAAAGCTGGTTTAGCGCGGAAACTCAGGCGGCCCTGCAGGCGCTTGTTGAAAGTCTGAAAAAGCATTAGAAAGAGAATTAATAAAGTCTCATAGTATTCTGTTTTATAAGATTTTTTAATAGACTCGAATTTTGAGTTAGCGGCGTAACAGCACGTATACGGCACCGGTGCCGCCATCGATCGGCTGCGCCGAGCAGAATGCCGCCACTTCCTGCCATTGGCTCAGCCAGCGGTTAACACCGACCTTGAGCACGGGTCCCCTGGCGCCTGAGCCGCGTCCCTTGCCGTGCACAACACGCACGCATTTCAGTCCGCGCGCGCAGCAGTCCTGGATGAAGGTATGCAGCTCAGTCCGGGCCTCGGCAGCGGTCAAACCGTGTAAATCGATCTCTTCCTGCAGCGCATATTTTCCGCGCCGCAGCTGACGCATGACCTTGCGGGAGACCATGGACCGCTGAAAAACGAGTTCTTCGCCGGTTTCCATCTCGGCCGGGTCCGGACCCGTCGCCATAGATTCCTCCAGTACCGCGTTCCGGTCAGCCTCGGTGAAGCGGGCGTGGGGTTTCGGCGCCGGCGGTTGCAGGCGTTGCCGCCGGTTCGTCAAGGGTCTGACCGCGCCGACCGTCTCGCGGAATAGCGCAGTGTCGTCCGAGTTGCTATGTTTATCCTTTGCCTTCTTCATCATTTATCCGCGGGTGTGGATTGAGAATACTGCTAAGCAACGATGACGGCTACCAGTCCGATGGTCTGGCGACGCTTGCTATATCGATTTCTGATCTTGCTGAGATTGTGATTGTAGCGCCCGATCGGAATCAAAGTGGTGCGAGCCATTCATTGACTCTGGAGACGCCACTAAGAGTCGGCCGCACGCGGGATGGCATGTATTATGTCAACGGCACGCCTACCGACTGCGTGCATCTTGCACTGACGGGGTTGCTCGACGATGACCCGGACATGGTGATTGCCGGGATCAATCACGGCGCGAATCTCGGCGATGACGTATTGTATTCGGGGACCGTGGCCGCTGCGGCCGAAGGACGCTTTCTCGGCTTGCCGGCCATCGCCGTATCTTTAGTCGGTGATAATCCTCGCCATTTCGATACTGCCGGTCAGGCGATCCGCGTGCTCATTCAGCAGCTCGGCAATGCGCCGCTGCCGCCTGACACGACGCTGAATATAAACGTTCCCGATGTCCCGTATCAGGAGCTGCGCGGATTTCAGGCGACGCGGCTTGGCTATCGCCATCGGGCGGAGCCGATGATAGAGTCCCACGACCCGAAAGGTCGGCGGCTGTACTGGGTTGGTCCCGCCGGAGCAGGTCAGGACGCCGGGCCTGGAACGGATTTCCATGCGGTAGAGAATGGCTTCGTATCGGTGACGCCGATGCATTTTGACTTGACCAGGCACGCCCGCCTGGACGGTTTGGAGACCTGGTTACCCGAGTGAACCAGAACCAGCAAAATATTCAAGGCATCGGCATGACCTCCGCACGAACGCGTGAGCGTCTCGTAGATCGCCTGTACCGAAACGGCATCACAAATCCGGTGGTGCTTGACCGCATCAGATCCGTGCCCCGGCATCTTTTTGTCGACGAAGCGCTCGGCAGTCGGGCTTACGAGGACAGTGCCTTGCCAATTGGTCATGGCCAGACGATTTCTCAGCCTTATATCGTTGCATTAATGACCCAGGGATTGTTGGAAGACGGTGTCGGCACGACCGAACTTAAGAAGGTTCTGGAGGTCGGCACCGGATGCGGTTATCAGACGGCGGTGCTATCGCCGCTTGTGGGCCAGCTGTTCACGATCGAACGCATGCGCGGCCTGCTGCAACCGGCCCGAGCCCGTCTCAAGGAACTCGGATTCAAGAATATCCGCTATCGTCACGGTGATGGGATGCAAGGTTGGCCTGGCCAGGCGCCATTTGACGGCATCCTGGTGGCCGCGGCACCCGCCGAAATTCCGCAAAAATTGCTGGATCAACTGGCCATGGGTGGTCGCCTGGTTATTCCCATAGGTCCGCCCGGACGACAGGAACTGATGCGCATCATTCGCACCGACGATGGTTTTGATTACCAGTCGCTGTGTGCTGTCTCATTCGTGCCTTTGCTGGAGGGCACCGGGTGACTGGTATTTTTTCGCGGTTTCTCGATCGCGTACTGGCCTGGTCCAAACATCCACGAGCGCCGTGGTACCTCGGCGCGCTAAGTTTTGCTGAATCGTCATTCTTCCCGATTCCACCTGACGTGATGCTCGCGCCGATGGTACTGGCGCAGCGCGAAAAGGCCTGGCGTCTGGCCCTGCTGACGACCATATGCTCGGTGCTCGGCGGATTTGCGGGATTTGCGATCGGTGCCGTGGCGATTGACTGGGTGACCCCTGTGCTTGAGCGGTTTGGTTATATTGCGCATTTCGTGAGAGCCCAGCAATGGTTTACGGATTGGGGTTTCTGGGCCGTTCTTGCGGCCGGTTTTTCACCTATACCGTATAAGATCTTTACTATCGCCGCCGGCGCGATGTCGATGCTGCTCCTGCCGTTCGTAGCCGCCTCAATAGTCGGGCGTGGCGCACGTTTTTTCCTGGTTGCGGCGCTGATATTCTGGGGTGGCGAGCCATTTGAACGAAATCTTCGCCGTTACGTAGATCTGCTGGGTTGGTCGCTGGTCGCGCTCGGCCTGGTGGTGTTTTTGGTTTTGCGCCTTTGAATGCCGGTGCCCTGAAGTGGGAAGTGCTCCGAAAATACGGCGAGGTTTTTCGCTAATTTGCTGCATCGTGCTGGTTGGCTGCAGCAGCGCGCTGCGCTGGACGCCCGAACAGTATACGGTGAAAGCCGGTGACACGGTTTATTCGATCGCCTGGCAATATGGACTCGATCAGCGGGATCTGGCCGCCTGGAATAATCTCGAGCAAGCCGGGCTGATTTACCCTGGTCAAAGTCTCCGCCTGTCCCCACCGCCGGGATATACCTCCGCCGGATCGCCGCCTAAGACAGGAAGCGACGCGCCAGCTCGCACCGCATCCACCGCAAATCGATCCCGGAAACCCGCGCCCGGTCCCGCACAATCTGTTGCGTCCTGGCAATGGCCGACGGACGGTGCAGTGATTTCAGCCTACGGTGCATCGGCAAAGACGCAATCGGGCATCCAGATTGGCGGTCGCAAACGTCAGCCGATTTATGCGGCCGCGGCGGGCGAAGTCGTCTATTCCGGCAGTGGACTTCCGGGATACGGTGAACTGGTCATTATCAAACACAATGCCGATTATCTGAGCGCGTATGGCCACAATGATTCACTTTTGGTGAAAGAGGGCGAGCAGGTCAGGCTCGGGCAGCGTATTGCGCAAATGGGAAATGGGCCAGACCAGCGGCCGTTGTTGCATTTCGAAATTCGGCGGCACGGGCAACCCGTTAATCCGATCAAATACCTGCCGCGCAAGTAGCCCGAATGTCGGGAAAAAGGGGCCCGGGGACTGGCTCCTTTTTCAGCTTCATTCGCAAACCTCGCGCTCATCGTGAAAAAATAAGGTGCCTGTCCCCATTGCTGAACGACGCGACCAGGCGATTGGATTGCGCGGGTTGTTTCTGAGACCCGCCGTAAATACGTCTCCCCTAGAGACGGGGACTTCCTGAGGTCGCATGTGGGCTTGGGGCCCGCATCCCTGCGGGCCACAGTCTCAGAAACAACCCGCGCAATCCAATCGCCTGGTCGCTTATTTCAGGTTTATGGGGGAGTATTGGACGGACACTTTTTTCCTGTCACCAGCAAGACGTGCTCAAGCACCCCCGAAAAAGAGGTCTGTGCCGTTTGGCGCCTCGACGCCTAAAGCAATAGCGCCGCCACCACCCGGCGCTGTTCCCCGGCCAGCACATTGAACGTTCGACAGGCCGCCGCCGTGTCCATAATCTCGAATCCGATGCCCTGTTGGACAATTTCTGTAATCAGCTGGGTGTTCGGGAAGCGCTGTGTCGAGCCGGTGCCGAATAGAATGACTTCCGGGCTTCGTTCCAGTGCCAAGGCAAAATCCGTTATGCTGAGATTTTCCAGTTTCGGTGGTGACCAATCAGATATGATCTCGTCGGCCGTCAGCATGACGGGCCGGTCGATGATCTGATCGTTGATATGCAGTTTCCCAGCCGAAAATGATCGAATGAGTATTCCGCTACCTTTTTCCAGGTCCAGTTGCATGAGCATCAACAGCGCTGATGGGTTAAAACCGATGTCAAGGCAATATAACCTCGTGGGACAGCCAGTGACAATTTTTCGATGATCGCATCCGGCAGTCTGATCATGCGCAGCATTGTTCGTCGGGAAATGTCGGATGATTTGCTTGCCGCAATGCCAGAAAACGTTCACCCGGTGCTGCAGCGGGTTTATGCGGGCCGTGGCGTAAGCGCGCAGCAGCTGGATCTGTCTCTCTCCCGACTTATTCCGGTCAGCGAATTAAAAAGTGCTGGTGCCGTTGCCGAACGGCTGGCCGATGCCTATGTCGGCCAGCAGCGGATTCTGATTCTCGGCGATTTCGACGCCGATGGCGCGACCGGCACTGCACTGTGCGTAAGCTGCATGCGTGAAATGGGCTTTCAGAATGTTTTCTTTCTGGTGCCCAACAGGATTGAATATGGCTATGGCTTGTCGCCGGCCATTGCGGACCAGGCGGCGCAGCTGTCACCGGATCTGATCATGACCGTGGACAACGGGATTTCAAGTATTGCAGGCGTGCGCCGGGCCAAGGAACACGGTATAGAGGTGCTGGTCACCGATCACCATCTGCCAGGCCGCGAGTTTCCCGCGGCGCTGAGCATCGCGAACCCCAATCTGCCGGCGGAGCCGTTTCCGAGTAAATGCCTGGCCGGGGTCGGCGTTGCATTTTACGTTATGGCAGCTCTCGGCCGCTGCCTGGTCGATCGTGGTGTGCTCGCCCGGCGCCAATCGCAGGCGATTGTCGCCAATGGTCTTGACCTTGTAGCACTGGGAACTGTAGCGGACCTGGTGAATCTTGATTACAACAATCGAGTATTGGTTGCGGAAGGGTTGGCGCGCATACGTGCCGGGCGCACCCGGCCCGGCGTGCGTGCTTTATTCTCAGCTGCGGGTCGGAATATTGCGCGCGCCCGAAGTGCAGATCTGGCATTCGCGATTGCGCCTCGCTTAAACGCGGCGGGCAGACTGACGGACATGGCCAGGGGGATCGATTGCCTGCTGGCAGCCGATGAACAAACGGCGTCGCAGATTGCCGCACATCTAGACGCGTTGAATATCGAGCGGCGAGAATTGCAGGCGCGGATGGAAGCTGCGGCCGCGGAGCACGTGCGAAAGGCTAAGCAAAGTGTCGGGGATGCCCAGGAGGATGCTTATTGCCTGTTCGACGATGCCTGGCATGAAGGCGTGGTTGGGCTGGTTGCATCGCGTGTCAAAGATCAAGTGCGTCGGCCCGTGATTGCCTTTGCCAATGCCGGAACGCCAGGCCTGTTGAAGGGTTCGGCCCGCTCCGTGGAAGGTATTCATATACGAGATGCCATCGATGCAGTTGCGACCCGCCATCCGGGTATTGTGCAAAACTTCGGCGGGCACGCGGCGGCGGCCGGGTTGACACTGAATGCTGTCGACCTGGACTTATTCCGCGAGGCGCTTGCTGAAGAGATCGGCCGGTTCGCGGCGATTCTGGAACAGCCAGACGTGATTTTGACCGATGGCGGCTTATCCGCCGGGGATATGCGTTTGGAGGTCGCCGAGGAGCTCAGTCGGGGTGGCCCGTGGGGACAGGGGTGTCCTGAGCCGGTGTTCGAAGACGAGCTGCAAATAGTGGATCATCGTCTGCTCAAAGAACGGCATCTGAAACTGCATGTGCGGCATCCGGGAAATGCGCATGTCAGTGAAGCGATAGCGTTTAATCAGACCAAGCTGCCGGAGTCCGCCAACGGTGTGTCGATCCGTTTCGTTTACCGTCTCGACGTCAATGAGTATCGAGGTCGGCGAACTCACCAACTGGTTGTGGAGCACATGCAATCCGAATAGCATAGTGTGAAAAGCCGTCAGATATGGCAGTCGGGCATTCGGGATCGATAGATATTCAGGTCCCGGCGGGGCAGGCGTGGGGGGATAAAAAGTCTGCTCGATTTTGGCCGTCGATTGCGTTGTCTGATGGCTTTTGACCAGTGACGTAATTATTGGCGCAAAAAAATGGAAACAAATCAGTTAAAAGCCAGCATCAAGGATTTGCGGGACAGAGGTCAGGCCCTGAGGGGGTATCTTTGACTTCGATCGCAAGCAGGAACGTCTCGAAGAGGTCAATCGGGACCTCGAAGATCCGGATGTCTGGAGCGATCAGGCGCGTGCCGAGGCTCTTGGTAAGGAGCGCGCTCAGCTGCAAAGCATGATCGAACAACTCGAGCATGTAGAGACGGTGTTGGCAGACTCCACCGAGTTATTGGAGTTGGCAGAAGCCGAAGACGATGCGTCAACGGTCGAAGAGGTGCAGACCGATATTGCCGCTATCCAGGCGGTCGTCGAACGGCTCGAGTTCCACCGCATGTTCAGTCGTGACGCCGATATCTCCAACGCCTTTCTGGATATACAGGCCGGCTCAGGAGGCACTGAAGCTCAGGATTGGGCAGAGATGCTTTTGAGAATGTACCTGAAATGGTGTGAGTCGAACGGGTTTGCCGCGGAGATCATAGAGGCTTCGCCCGGCGAGGTGGCAGGCATCAAGAGCGCGACAGTCCGCGTGGTTGGTGAATATGCCTACGGCTGGTTGCGCACCGAGCTGGGGGTGCATCGCCTGGTTCGAAAATCACCGTTCGACTCTGGTAACCGTCGTCATACTTCATTCGCCGCGGTCTTTGTGTCGCCGGAGATCGACGATGACTTTGAGCTGGAAATCAATCCGGCCGATCTGCGGATCGACGTATATCGCGCCAGCGGCGCAGGCGGACAGCATGTCAATCGAACCGAGTCGGCCGTGCGAATTACTCACATGCCTTCGGGAAGCGTCGTTCAATGCCAGAATGATCGCTCGCAACACAAAAATAAGGCCACTGCAATGAAACAGCTGCGCGCAAAACTATTTGAACTCGAAGAACAGCGTCGCAGGGACGAGGCTCAAGTGGTCGAAGCGTCCAAGTCTGAAATTGGTTGGGGTAGTCAGATTCGTTCTTATGTGCTCGATCAGTCAAGGATCAAAGACCTGCGCACCGGCGTCGAAACCGGTAATACTGAAGCCGTGCTGAACGGCGATCTCAACCGGTTTATCGAAGCAAGTCTTAAACAGGGCGTTTAGCCTGCGAGTCTCATCCAGCTAATAATCATGAAAAAATCGGACCTCGCCGACAATAATCCTGAAGAGCATCGCTTGATCGCAGAGCGGCGTAAAAAGCTTACGGCGCTGCGGGCGGACGGTTTTTCCTTTCCGAATGATTATCGACGTACGGCGTTGGCCGGCGCGCTGCATGCCAACTATGACAATCATTCCACTGAGACATTAGAGGCCGAATCCATAGAGATCACCGTAGGTGGGCGGTTGATGGCCAAACGCGTGATGGGCAAAGCCAGCTTTGCGCGCTTACAGGACCGGACCGGCGAAATACAGATTTTCATCCAGCGCGAGCTGGTCTCGGCGGACGTTTACACGGCCTTCAAGACCTGGGACCTCGGCGACATCATCTGGGTGTCGGGGGTCATGTTTCGGACCAAGACCGGTGAGCTGAGCGTCAGGGCGACGCAAATGGCTCTGTTGACCAAGTGCCTGCGGCCTTTGCCGGAAAAATTTCATGGGCTGGCTGACCAGGAGATCCGTTATCGACAGCGCTATGTCGACCTGATCGTTAACGAGGCATCGAGGCGCGTGTTCAAGATCCGCACGGAGATCATTCGCTATATTCGTTCCTATCTGGACGCGATGGATTTCCTTGAAGTGGAAACGCCGATGATGCAGCCGATTCCCGGCGGCGCAGTCGCACGGCCGTTTGTCACTCATCATAATGCGCTGGACCGGGATTTGTATCTGCGGGTTGCCCCGGAGCTTTATCTGAAACGACTGGTGATCGGCGGCTTCGAGCGCGTCTACGAGGTCAATCGAAGTTTTCGCAATGAAGGCGTGTCGACGCAGCACAATCCCGAATTCACGATGCTGGAGCTCTACATAGCCTATGCAGACGATGAGGTGCTTATGGATTTGCTCGAGAACATGATCCGCGGCCTTGCCGCGACAGTGCTCGATTCCAGCACGGTTTCCTATCAAGGCAGTAATTACGATTTGGCTCAGCCATTCAAACGTTTAACGGTCGAGGCGTCGGTCGCCCAATATAACCCCGATCTGGATCCGGGGCGGTTGCGTGAAACTGAATATCTGCGTGACGTTTGCAGGCAACTCGACATCACCCTGGAAGACCACTACGGCTCGGGAAAAATGTTAGTCGCATTGTTCGAGAAGACTGTAGAGGATCGTTTGGATGAGCCTACTTTTATCACTGCATATCCCGCGGAAGTGTCGCCGTTGGCACGCCGCTCGAATAATGATCAATGGCTGACGGATCGGTTCGAACTGTTTATCGCGGCCCGCGAAATAGCCAACGGGTTTTCCGAGCTTAATGACCCGGAAGATCAGGCCGAGCGATTCCGGGCGCAGGCCGAGCAAAAGGCTGCCGGCGATCACGAGGCGATGTTTTTCGATGCAGACTATATTGCGGCGCTGGAGTATGGTTTGCCACCAACCGCGGGGCTCGGAGTGGGTATTGACCGGCTCGTGATGTTTCTGACCGATAGCCCGTCTATTCGGGATGTGTTGTTATTCCCACAGATGCGCGACTGACTATTCCCGAACAGAGTAGGTGTATTAGTCGGTATTTGGTCAGACCAACAGGGTCAGATTTGATCGCATCTGACTGGCTAGTAATCACTCAGACTTAAATTTGCAGACACTGTAAGACGGGTATCGCATTGTTCACCGATTCCAAACGGTCATGCGCTTTCCAGGCCTTGTCTGCGGCATACCTTCGCAGGGAATAAAGCGGACCGCAGGGAGCCATCCCAGCGAAGGTATGCCGCAGACAAGGCCGAAGGCCGGGCAGCGGATTCGGTTG
>Ga0224512_10000300_pt1 | contig 52475 bp, 54 predicted proteins | sample SF_May12_sed_USG_4_FD_169103 | JGI IMG/M metagenome (GOLD analysis project Ga0224512, IMG submission 169103) | Sediment microbial communities from San Francisco Bay, California, United States - SF_May12_sed_USGS_13 | ecosystem: Environmental > Aquatic > Marine > Sediment | place: USA...
AGGGTCGGACGGACGGACGCCTGAAGGGACCCCGACTATTGTTTGGACGCAGATCGCCAACTATTGCCACACGGTTAGCCCTTAACTTCTGCCAAATTCTCAACGCCCTGCCCGCCTGCCCGCGGGATCGTCCACCAAGATTTCGCGGCAGTATTCAGTCCTTTCGATCCTTGAGCCGCAGGTAATTGTCCAGGACGTTGCGACCAACCGTCTCGCCAAGGCGAACGCCCTCAACGGAGTCGTATCGAAAGTGTATCCTCGCCCGCATGTGAGATCCCCGTATTTACTCGCAGATATTCGCGCCGTATACATTCAATGTGTATCTCGCTAACCGGACAAGAAGGAGGGTCTCATGCCCAACATTGAAAACCTGTTCGACAAGGCAGTGGGAGAAATCGAGCGCATGCTCAATAGCAAAACGGTCGTAGGCGAACCTATCAAGATCGAGGGAAACACCCTGATTCCCCTGGTCAACGTGGGTTTCGGCTTCGGTGTCGGTGAAGGCCAGGGGACCGAACCGGAGAAAGGCAGCGGCCAGGGAGGCGGCACCGGCGGTGGCGGTGGCGTCAAGCCGGTTGCTTTGGTGGTCATCAATGACGACGGCGTGCGTGTCGAATCGATCAAGTCGGGGACAGCATCGGTACTGGAAAAGGTTGCGGAATCCGTCAGCAAGACCATGACCGAGAAAGGTGGCGCAACCACTCATTAACGAACCATGAGCCCAGTGTTGACCGGCATACTCGTGGTTCTGCTCGCGGTGATGGCGTTACTCGCGATCCCGGTGACGGTGCTGTTTCGGCTGTCATGGCCGGATGTCAAGGAAAACGACGTTCGCCTGCATTGGGTTTTCGGACTCATGCGTGTGCGTCTGCTGTCGGGGCCATCGGCACCTGGAGAGTTAATAGCCGGTTCCGGGTCCGCTCAGGAGAAGCGGCGCACTCGAACTAACGGTGACAAAGCTAACGTCTGGGCGGCAATCCGGCAGACTCGCTTCCGGCGGCGAGTGTTGCGCTTCGTTGGCGATGTCTGGGCTGCGATTCACAAACAAGACATCCGGCTGCGAATGCGCATTGGCCTGGGCGACCCGGCCGATACAGGGCGGCTGTGGGCGGCAGTGGGACCTGTCTCAGGAGTGCTAGCGAGCGTGCGAAGCGTTGCGATCGAGGTCGAACCGGAGTTTAACGACGAGGCGCTGGAGCTGCTCGGCCGAGGACGCATCCGCATCGTGCCCCTGGAACTCCTCTACCTTGCCGTGGGCCTGTGCCTTTCTCCTTCGATCTGGCGCGGCGTACGAGCGATGCGCACGTCACCGGGTTGACCCGATATGCTGCGCGTCCGGGAGATTCACAGCGACACGGTGCGAACCGTCAGCGTGGTCGAATCGGCCAAAACCTGGCGCGGTAGAACGCCCGTGCGATGCCAGGTAATGTGCATAATCGAGCCCGTCGCCATCATTGTTCGTGACCTGGATGGCCAGCGCGGATTCGACGTCAACGCGGAGCCCATCGACGCCGACCGCCTCGCACGGTTACTGGCATCTCCTTGCGGCGTTGCGAAACGCTAACGTCAGGAAGCACAGCACGACGGAAATAATAGAGATAGCAGGTTTGGCCTATTCGTCGATGACCTCCAGCTCCACCAGGTCCCGCCTGCATTGGACAGGATCGACGAACCGGATCGTCTTCATACCGATCGACGCCGCTGCGGCGAGGTTCTCATGCATGTCATCAATGAAGACTGTCTCAGCAGGCTGCAATCGGAACTCGCTCAATAAAAACTCGTAGATGTCGATTTCCGGTTTTACTTTTTTTGTGCGGCACGAGATGACCGTGCCGTCGAACAGCGGCCAGATCTTGTGCTCCCGCTCGAGATGGCTGATCGAAGCCCACGACATGTTGGAAAGCACAAAGAGCCTGTTGGTGGACGCTCGTATCGCCTGAATCAGGTCCAATGTGCCGGTAATCGGCGTGAGCGATCGCGGAACCGCCTCGAAAAGCCTCTCAATGTCCCTGCGCGGCAAACCGGTCCGCGATGAGCCCCGGACGATCGCACGATCCTGGTCGAGGGTCCCCCTGTCCAGCTCCACCCAGTCCGGATGCTGGAAAATCTGCGCCTTGACCAACGCCTGCGTAACCGGGTCCTCGAAGACGCTTGCGATAACAGCATCGGGCCGCCAATTGAATACGACGCCCCCCAGGTCAAATACTATGTTCAAAGATCGCACCTTGGCCGGGTTGAGTTGGTATACACTATACCCACTTCACTGCCCGACTCCGTCTCCTCATGCCCAAAGCCAAGAAAAATCACGGTCTTGAATGGCACCTCACTTGCCTGCGGACTATGAGGGATCATGGGGGCACCGCCCTGACGACGGGTCTCGGCGACGACGTCATCGGGGAGTTTCTCGTTGCGCACGAGCAGCTTTTTATGGCCATCGAGCGGGCTTACGGGCACTTCCTGGAGCTGAAACAGACGCACCCCGGCTATCTCGCTCTGGACGAAGCCGAGCAGATCGCGCGGGCTCATGGCGGGCTGACGAATTTTTACGCTGAGGACACGGTCAATCCGTACGTTCCGGCGGGTGCCGCCGGACCGTGGGTCGTCAGCCTCAAGGGTGCGGTCATCTACGATTGCGGCGGCTACGGCATGCTGGGTCTCGGGCACGCGCCGAAGCCGGTGCTTGCAGCGATGAATCAGCCACACGTCATGGCGAACATCATGACGGCGAGCATTAGCCAGGTCGATTTCGTCGAGCGACTGAGGCGAGAAATCGGTCATACGCGAAAAGGTGGCACACCGTTTGCCAGCTTTCTTTGCCTCAACAGCGGTTCCGAATCCATGTCGGTCGCATCTCGAATTGCCGATATCAATACCCGGATGCTCACCGATCCCGGCGCACGATACGAGGACTGCGAGATTCGCGGCTTAACCCTGGAAAGCAGTTTTCACGGACGAACGGACCGCCCTGCCCGCTTCTCGCATTCAACGTCGAAAAAATACCGCGAGCACCTGGCGTCGTTCAGGGATCGTGACTACCTGCTAACCGTTCCGCCGAACGATGTCGATGCGCTGGAAGCCGCGTACTCGAAAGCGCGTGATGAAGGCGTGTTCATCGAAGCCTTTTTCATGGAACCCGTCATGGGCGAAGGCAACCCGGGACTGGCCATCGAGCCTGAATTCTACAAGCGTGCAAGAGACCTGACTCGCGAGCACGGCTCCATGTTCGTTGTGGATTCAATCCAGGCCGGTCTGCGCGCGCACGGCGTCCTGTCGGTGGTGGACTACCCGGGATTCGAGAAGCTCGACGAGCCGGATATGGAGTCGTATTCGAAAGCGCTCAATGCCGGGCAGTATCCGCTTTCGGTCCTGGCGCTCTCGAAAAAGGCTGCGACAACCTACCGGCACGGCCTTTACGGCAACACGATGTCGACAAACCCGCGTGCACTCGACGTCGCAATCGCCGTACTCGACTCCTTCAGTCCCGAGCTACGCAGCAATATTCGTGATCGCGGCGAGGAACTCGTCAGCGGACTCGCGGCGCTGGGGGCTGAAACGGACGGCGCAATTACGCATACGCAGGGCACCGGGCTGTTGGTCAGCAGTGAACTTCACTCGCGATACAAAGTTTCCGGGAGCGACAGCACCGAAGAATATCTGCGACAGAAAGGCCTCGGTGTCATACATGGCGGCGAACATTCGCTGCGCTTCACACCCGTATTCGACATGGGAGCAAAAGAAGTCGAGCTGATTATCGAGCTGACAAAGGACGCGTTGCTGCATGGCCCGGGCGGCATTCGATAGCGAGCAGGCAGCGCTGAGCATAGCGCCGGGCAGGATCTACGTATTTCTCCGCATTGCCGACGGCCGTGCTTGGAGCGATGTATAGAGAGCTATCCTGAGGACGAAGAAGATGGCCGAGCTCGAACTAAACAGGGACACGGTGCGCCAGATCATCGACATGGCCCGTGAGTTTCACACCAGAGACGACGTCACTTTCGATGAAGAACCTGCGATCGCCGACGAGTTCTGGTCCGACCAGGTGTCGGCAGAGTTCGCTGCTGATCCCTATTATCAGGAACTCAAAACCGGCATCGAGGACCTCGAACCTGACCAGCAGATATCACTGGTTGCGCTGATGTGGCTGGGACGCGGCGACTATTCGCTCAGCGAATGGGGAGACGCCGTGGCCAATGCAGAGGACAGCTGGAACGACCATACCGCCGACTATCTTATCGGTACGTCACTGTTTGCCGACTACCTTGCCGAAGGATTGGAGCAGTTCGAATCTTCCGACTAAGGCCGGATGCTGAACGTTTCCGGTTCCAGAGGAATTTATCGTCAGGTTCGCGCTGAAAAGCCGGCGCTCTAGACGAACCGGATCTGGCATTTCAGCCTGGCGATTTCATTGTAGATCGGCCGCCCCTGGAACGAGATCGGCGCAATAAGAATGTCGGATTCCGAGGAAAGCAATTCGTGAATCTTGATGATCTCCTGCTCCGAGAGAATTTCGAAGACAAACCGGACTTTTGCCTCCGTCGCAAACTGCTGTGAGCGACGCTGGACTGCTGCAATAATTTCCCTGTCGAGTTTTTCGGCGCGTGTCCGCGTAAATTCAGTGCTGCCGCCGCTGATACGCAGAATCTCCCGCGTGAACGGAAGGCTTGCCGCCCTGCGCCACCGGTCATCGTTGAAAAACACGGTAACGAGTTCGGCTTCCTGATCGGCCAGATGCTCGGTTGCTGCACGCCAAAGATCCGGTAATGAACTCGCGTCGCTTAACGCCAGCATTATGCGACGAACGTCAGCTCGCTTGCTTGTCATTGCTGGTCCCCTCGGAAAAACGCTGTCGTTTGATCGCGTACTGAATGAGCTTGTCTTCGACGAGTCGATTAATCGTTCCGGGCGGGAACTGTCTGTCCTTGCCGCGCTTGCCGGCTTCCTGGCCCGTGAGTATTTCGATGACCTCGTCGATGTGCCGGGCGGCATAAATATTGAATTGCTCGTTCCGAACGGCTTCGACAACCTCGTCTGCAAGCATAAGATGCTTCACATTGTCGTGCGGAATGATGACCGCATGCGAACCATCGAGTCCCCTCTCCCTGCATACCTGGTAAAAACCCTCGACCTTCTCGTTTACGCCACCGATGGCCTGCATGCGCCCAAGCTGATTCACCGAGCCCGTGACGGCGAGATTCTGCCTGATCGGCACATTCGATAGCGACGATAGCAGTGCGCACAATTCCCCGATTGACGCGCTGTCACCCTCGACCCCTCCATACGACTGTTCGAAAACGATGGTGCCGTGAAGCGACAGAGGCACGTCGGGCGCGTACCGGGCTGATAGTGCAGCCGACAGAATCATGACGCCTTTGGAATGAATTGCGCCCCCCAGCTTCACTTCGCGCTCGATATCCACGACGTCGCCCTTGCCGACCCGCGTCGTCGCGGTAATTCTCGCCGGGTGCCCGAATCGATACTCGCCGAGGTCGATGACCGAAAGACCGTTGACCTGGCCGACACACTCGCCCGATGTGTCGATCAAAAGCGTATCTCTCTTGATCGCGTCGACCACCTTGTTCTGCAGGCGGTTCTGCCGATACTTCCGCTGGCGAATAGCCTCCGCGACGTCCTCGACCGCGACCATATCCGAACGGCGTTGTTTGGCCCAATAGTTCGCCTGGATCAGCAGGTCGTCGAGCGAGCGCATGTGCATCGACAGGCGCTCGCCGTCCTCGGCGTGCCTGGCGCGTTGCTCTATAACGCGCTCGACCGCCGCGGCTGCAAATGGCAACAAGTCGCGCTGCTGTACCCGCTCGGCAATTAGCCGGGCGTAGGCCGTTACATTGTCCGTCGAGCGCTCGATGTCATCGTCAAGATCGGCGGCCACCTTGAACAGGTTGCTGAATTCCCGGTCATAGGCGCTCAGCAGGTAATAGAGCCAGCGCTCCCCGATCAGGATGATCTTGACATCCAGCGGGACGGGCTCAGGCTTGAGCATTGTCGTGGTGACGAAGCCCAGCGTCTCAGCCGGCGACTCGATACGCACCTGCTTGGTAAACAGCGCCTGTTTCAATGCTTCCCACACGAACGGGCGACCGAGGACTCGATGAATGTCGAGTATCAGGAAACCGCCGTTCGCCTGCAGCAGCGCACCGGACCGTACCAGCCGGAAATCGGTCAACAGCGCACCCATCTCGGCACGGTGCTCGACTTTACCGACCAGATTCGGGTAACTCGGGTTCGGTTCGTAGATTATCGGCGCGGCCGCATCAGGCTCATTGCTGACGATCAGATTGACTTCGTAGGAGGCAAAAATGGCGGAGGAATCGTGTGACAGGAACGGCAGAACGGGCGCCTCCGTCTGCCGAAACTGCTGCGCATTCTCGATGATGTCCTTTTGCACTTCGTCGAGATAACTGAGTACCCCCGGAAGGTGATCGTATTTCTTCTTCAGATCATTCAGCAGCACACTTACAGCATGTGCGGCCACTTCCCGATCCAGCGCCCGAACTCTTTCACGGTAGCGCTTGCGGATTTTCGGTATGGATTCGATGCGCAGCTGCAGTTCCTTGCTCAGGCGCTGAATCGACTTCTTTATCGCCTCGCGTTTTTCTTCGGGTAGCTTCTCGAACTCGCTATCGTCGATAACCTTGTCGTCCCTGACCGGCGCCAGCACATAGCCGGTGGGTGTCTGCAGCACGGTGATATTTTCCTTTGCCGCCTGTTCGTGGAGGCTGCGCCACAGATCATCGAGCTCCTCCTGAGTCTCTTCTTCCAGCGCTTTCAGCTGGTTGCTGTAGTCGTCGTTTTCGAAGGCGGCAGGAATTGCAAGCCGTATCTCTGCAATCAGCGCCTGCATGTTGTCGCGAAACTCACCTCCTCTGCCTGCCGGCAATCGCAGTACGCGCGGTCTCTCGGGATCGGAGAAGTTGTTAATGTAGCACCAGTCATCGGGCGCGCCTTTGTCCTGCGCTCTTTCCTGCGCCAGTTTCTCTACCAGGCCATGTCGATGACTGCCCAGCGGGCCCAGGACGAAGACGTTGTAACCCTCGCTGTCCAGCTGTATCCCGAAGCGAATCGCGTCGATCGCACGTTGCTGGCCGAAGTACGCTGTCCTGGCGGCTGCTTCTTCATCGCGCCCGGCCTCGATCGACAGCGGCTGGCAGGCCTTGTGAAGCTCGCTCAGCGGGACCGCCAGAGCTCGAATTCGATCCGATGTACCTGACACAATCGATCTCCCAATGCGTTGCCCGGGAGTCCATGGAATCACAGACGGATAGCGAGATGTCACTAGGGGTAACCCGAATTCCGAACAGCACGTTACTGTGCTTTACTGATCGAGCATTTCAGGAATCGCTTCGCCGGCAGTTTTTCTTGTAGACTCAGGCCCTGGCATGCGCCGGAAGCGACAAGAATGCGAAAAGACGGACTGAGCCAGAAAGCCTACGTACCGATAGCCGACGGCGATACTTACGATCCCTTTGTCGAGGCAACGGAATCGCCCGCCGAGTTCACGATCAAGGCGGTCGGCCTGGGGATTCTTTTCGGCATCATCTTCGGTGCGGCAAACGCCTACCTCGGGCTCCGTGCGGGGCTGACGATCAGTACCTCGATCCCTGTCGCCGTAATGACCGTTGCCGTGTTTCGCGCGCTCTCGAGCGTGGGCATACGGGGCACAATTCTCGAAACCAATATCTCGCAGACGACGGGATCCGCCTCGAGCTCGCTCGCCAGCGGCGTGATTTTCACGCTGCCCGCGTTGTTCATGTGGGGCATGGCCCCGGAACTGCTGCAGATGACGCTGCTCGCCATGTGCGGCGGCATGCTGGGCATCCTTTTCATGATCCCGCTGCGCCGTTTCCTGATCGAAAAGGAACACGGCAAACTCCCGTACCCCGAGGGAACGGCATGTGCCGAAGTCCTGGTCGCCAACGAAATTGGCGGCGGACGAGCACGCTTCGTGTTCTACGGCCTCGCGGGCGGCGCGCTGTTCAAATTCCTGACCTCGTGGCTGCGCGTCATTCCCGGCGACGTCCATGCCAAGATTCCGGTCCTCAAAAAAGGCGAACTGGGCATGGACCTGTCGGCCGCACTGTTCGGCGTCGGCTACATTCTCGGACCACGTATTGCGGCCGTCATGGTTGGCGGCGGCCTGCTCTCGTGGCTGGTGATTATTCCGGCCATCGCTTACTGGGGCGATGCGCGAACCGCGCCGTTCTTTCCCGAAACTGTGCAAATCATTCACGACATGTCGCCACGCCAGATCTGGACGCGCTACGTGCGCTACATTGGCGCCGGCGCGGTTGCGACGGCCGGCATCGTCACGTTGATACGCAGCATTCCTGTGATGGTCAGCAGTTTTCGCATCGGCGCTGCCCAGATCGGTGAGCGAGTCGGCAGCGCTGCGGAATCGACTTTGCGCACCGACAATGATCTGCCGCTGCGCTTCGTCGGCTTCGGTGTCCTCATCATCGCTGCAGTGCTCGTTGTCGTGCCGCAGGTGTTCGGCGCCGTTGGCGGCATCGGTATTCGCACGATCGCAGCGTTCTGTGTCGTCATTTTCGCGTTCTTCTTTGTAACAGTTGCGTCGCGCATCGTCGGCCTCGTCGGCGTAACCAGCAACCCAACCAGCGGCATGACAATCGCAGCGCTGCTCGGCACAGCGTCGATCTTCCTGCTGTTTGGCTGGACGGACGCGCTTGGCAAAGCCGCGGCACTGACCGTCGGCTGCGTCGTCGCGATTGCCGCGTCCATTTCCGGCGACACCTCGCAGGACCTGAAAACCGGCTTCCTGCTCGGCGCCACGCCGCGGCGGCAGCAAACGGCCGAGCTCATTGGCGTGCTGACTTCCGCGACCTTCGTGTGCCTGACGGTACTCGCGCTCGGCAAAGGCTTTGGCTTTGGCAGCACCGAGCTGCCCGCACCGCAGGCGACGCTGATGAAGCTCGTGATCGACGGCGTCCTCGATCAAAACCTGCCGTGGGCGCTGGTTGCCATAGGGGCCGGCATCGCACTGGCGTGCGAGATCGCGCGCATCCCGTCACTGCCTTTTGCGGTTGGCGTCTATTTGCCCGTGTCGACAATGACGCCGATTTTCGTCGGCGGACTGATTCGTCTGTGGATGGAGCGCAGCGCCGGCGACGAAACGACTGCAGCGGACCGCCGCGAGCGAGGCGTGCTGCTCGGCAGCGGCTTCGTTGGTGGTGAAGGCCTGCTGGGCGTCGGTATCGCCCTGGTGGCCGTTGCCAAGAGCCGCCGGCCGGACGGCATTGGCACCGAGTGGCTCGGCACCGAACTGACCGCAATGCTCGTTGGCGCTGCCGCTTTCGCGGTGTTTATTGCCTGGTTTTTCCGGTCGGTTCGCGGCCCGTCGGGACGGTGAGCGGCTCCAGGCGAGGACGATGTCCGTCGCAAGCACGGAATGTAACGATCAAAACCGGCAGCAGAGTCATGTTCGCGAGCAAAGCGACAAGCATCGCCGTGCCGGTCAGCAGGCCAAAGTAAATAGTAGGAATGAACTGCGACAGCGCGAGAATTGAAAAACCGAGCATGATCGTTACGCTCGTGTAATACATAGCCCGGCCAATCGTGCGGTGGCAACGGTGTATTGCAGCCCAATAGTCGTCGTCACGCTCAATCTCGTGCGCAAATCGATGTACGTAGTGGATCGTGTCATCAACGGCGATCCCGACGGTGATTGCAGCGATGGTAATGGTCATCAGATCCAGCGGAATGTCCAGCCAGCCGATCAGGCCAAGGACAATTACGGCTGAGACGATATTCGGAATGATCGCGATTGCCGCCGTCTTGAATGAACGAAACAGCACGACAAACATGCCGAATATAGCCACGAAAACGGCGCCGAGCGTCAGCACCTGGGAGCGAAACAGGCTTTGCAGCATGTTGTTATAGAGAACCAGCATGCCGCTCAGGTGCACCTGTTCGTCGGCGAGATCGAATTTTTCCTGGAAATCGCTGTGAATCCTGTCGATCAGTTCGTTCCGCCTGAGCGATTTGTCGGACTCGAAAACGCGCACGCTGAAACGTAGCTGATCACCGTCGGGCGATAAATACGGTTCGATGAGAGCGGCCCTTACATCGTCAGGGAGGCGCTTATAGACGATTGACAGCAGAATGTTATCGGTCAGAACCTGTTCGTCGAGTTCACCCAGCAAGCGCGTCGTAGTCGCCACCGAAATGACCTTACCTGTTTCGGGCTGCGCGTCGAGGTAGTCATGCATTGCGGCAACTTCCCGGATTCTCGGATGGTTGAACCAGTAGCTTGTTGCCGTGATACCGCCCTCTTCCTCGGCCTCGTCGGCAAATTCATCGTCAAGGTAGAGGCCGAATTCTTCTTCGAATTCAGCATCGAAATCGACTTCCGACGGCTCCTCCTCATTCAGCGGCGCATCCACCACAACGTCGAGTGGCGTGGTTCCACCGAGCGCACGATCGATCAACTCCATTCCCTGGTAGATCTCCGTCGATTTCTTGTAATAGTCAATAAAACGGTTCTCGACCGTCAGCCTCGTAATACCCATTACGCCAGCGACGACAAGTACGGCCGTCAGTGCCACGGTTCGCACTGTGTGGCCATCGATGACACGGGCAAAAAAGCCCGTGATCGCCGCTGTGATGTCACGTAGTACGCGCGGTTGCCCGGGCCGAAACATCATCAGTCCGGCCGGAAACAGCGTGAAGGAAAATATGAACGCGATGCCAATGCCGATCACCATCATCCAGCCGAAATCGATTACCGGCCGAATACCGCTGACGATAAGGGAACCAAACGCGACCATTGTCGTTAATGCCGTATAAAGACATGGCACCACGATTCGCCTGATCGATTCTCTGACCAACGTCAGCTGGTTTGCCTCCGGATTCAGCAGGTGCGTTTCCCGGTAGCGAACTATGATATGCAGTGTCAGCGCGAGGCATAGAATCAATAGTAATGAAACGAAATTCGACGAAACGACGGTGACACGCCAGTTGCTTACGCCCAGGATTCCAAGCATGGCGATGCAGGTCGCCAGGCAATTCAGCAGCGACAGGATTGCCCACCGCGGCTGCCTGAAGGCGATTACAAGGATGACGATAAGAAACGTAACAACCGCAACGCCGAAAACGATCAAGTCATGCTTGATGAAATCGATCGAATCGGCAACGATCATAGGTACGCCGCCCAGGTGCAGGGTCGCCACGTCGCGGTAATTGTCGAGGATGTTCCGAACGGCTGATATGGTCTCCTGTTCCCTCGCAAGCAGACTGCGACTCCGCTCGTCAAACTGTGAGCTGACAGCAGCGAGCGCATTCGCCTCCTCGATCGTCAGGGTACCGAAGTACTCTTTCTCCCTTAGCTGATCACGTCTTTCGCGCAGTTCGACGTACCGCTCATCCTGCTCGAGATTTACCCGAAGCGCAGTCGTTCGAGCGTCGGCACTTATGATGAGATCGCGATACAGCGCACTGTTTATGAGTTCCTCGCGTGCAAGATCGCGATCCGTGCTGCTGTCCTCCAGGCGTCGCAGGCTTTTTGCGATGTTTCGGAGCGTAACCGGCGGGCTTTTGATTAGCGGAACGTCGAGAATACTGACGACGGACTCGACGCTGTCCAGCGTGTTCAGCTCCGATCGCAGCTTGTGCAGGTGCTGCAGTACGGGTTCGCTGAAGAGATCTTCTCTCGGGGCAAAAGTTACGATCAGGTAATCATCGGACCCGTATCGCGCTCTCAACATACGATAGTAGCTTAAGCTTTCGTCGCGCTCGAGCGTCAGTGAATCTGCAGACGCATCCAGGCCGAAGTCCTTCGCCAGCCAACCGAAAACAGCAAGGAGAATTGCACAGATCGCGAGAACCGTGCTCGGGTGCCGCAGTACGAGTTGCTCATGCAGCGTGACGAACCGGTCAGTTACACTCGGCGGCGGAATTTGCATGCACTCTTGTCTAACTCAAATAGCTCAACAGCAAAATATTGTTATGCTGGCGCTCGGCCAGCGTCAATGCGGAGTACTACCTAGCAAAACATCTCGTATGTCACGATCCGAAAGAAAAAATGAAGCGAACCGGTTCAGGCGATTTATTCGGCGCAGTAACGATCTGCATGTCGAATACCTGGATAATCCGCAGCTTCTCAAAAACTACGATCGATTTGCGAACTGGCAGCTTCAATACCTGCTGCCGTTTTTCAGCGATCTGTATGACCAGGAGGGCTACGCCGAGGCCATCGACTTCGTCATGAGTGACCTTGCCGGCATTGGCATCAGCAATCGGGACCGCGATCTCGAGCGAGCGGCTCCGGCCATCACGTCCATGCTGCCGCTTGCGGCGCTGGCGACCATTGCCAGTGCCGCAGAAATGAACGCGCGGGTGCTGCAGGTCAATATCGGAATCTGCCGATGCCTGGCCGGCGGCAAGGATCTGCCGACCGAGATTTCAGAGCGCGACTATCTAATCGCGTGTCGCCAGGCCAGCTCGCTGGAAGAATGCGTGGAACTCGTGCGCCTGATAACCGGCCTGGGCAAGACGCTAAAAAGCCTCGTCAATGTGCCAATGCTCGGGATGATGCTTCGCGCCATGAGGGGCCCCGCTCATGCGGCCGGCTTTGCCGCGCTGCAAGGGTTCCTGGAGAAAGGGTATGTCACGTTCAAAAGGATTCCGGATATCGACCACTTTCTCGAAGAGATCGAAAGTCGCATGGTCGCGATCTTTAAGCGCATATACACCGTGCCGCTCGATCAAGCCCGATGAAACCTGTAAAAGCGAATGACGAAGATGCCAAGCACGATAATCACCAGGCCCAGCAGAATAATGAGGGTGCTCTCTCCCTTCACGAAGGACTCGCCCAGAAAGACGACGGCGACCACGTACGGCAGTTCGGTGATCGCCAGGGCCGCCAGGTAAAAGGAAAACCGGTAGCGAAGTATGCCGAGCACATAGCCGGGAATTTCGGACGGTACGATTGCCTGAAAGGCAAGAATGTGAATGAACCGGGTGCGCTCGCTGACCTGGCTCTGCCAGTCGGCGATCCTGTCTTCGCCGATGAGCAACGCCGCAAACTTGACACCGAGGAAGCGACCGATACAAAACGAGGCGATGCCGCCCAGCAGCCACCCCAACCACAAGAGAACGAGGCAGGTAACCTTGCCCCAGGTATACACGGCGACAGGCACCAGGATAGCGCTTGAAAAGAACGCCACCATCGCGGAAACCATTGCGAGGAGAACGAAAACCGCCATGCCGAGAATCGGATTCAGAGCGATGACACCCTCGCTCCAGACGATAAGCGCGGCGACTTCGTCGTGCAGCGTCTCCGACGCAGCGATGACACCTGCCGCGGTGATCAGCAGACCCACGATCACGATATGGCGCTGCAGGCGGTGATGGACAGCCTTCTGGCTCATCACACGACCTTAGCAAGCATTCGATGCGAATTTCGAAAAAATTCGACCGGTGACTATGAGTTCAGCTTTATGTCGTTTGCCTGCTCGGCACACTTGAACTGGCTCTGCAGGTCGTCGTCAGTGGCGTACTCGATCCTGCAGTGGCCGACAACGATGGTCTCGCCGGGCACGAGCAGGTGTTCCTTTATCGCATGGCCGTCGACCATAGTGCCGTTGGTGCTGCCGAGGTCGATAATAGTGGCGCCTTCGGGTGAGTGGCTGATCAATGCGTGGTGGCGGCTTACCAACCGGCTATCGATACGAATATCGCAAAGTCGGCTTCGTCCGATCAATATGTTGCTCTGACGCAGCGCCAGTTCACGTACGTCATCGTCGGTCAGCTGCACGATCAGGCGTGCTGTTGGACGCGGCAACCCGGCGCCACTGAGCGTCTCGGCATCGGCATCGACGTCCTCGTGCTCCGACGCTGCCCGCAGCGGTTCGAAAGCCCGTTGCACCAGTTCCCTGGTTATCAGATCAACGCCATCTTCCTCGGCCGTGCGCAAACACCGGCTGATGAGCGCCGATATCGAATCCGGAACGCCGCCGCAGAGCTCATGGATGAGCGGGATCGCTTGATACTGGAAGATTTCGTCGATACTCGCCGTGCCGGCTGCCTCCACTCGCCGGCGAGCGTACTCGCGTGTCTCAGGCAGGGTGAACGGTTCGATCCAGATACGTTTTCCCGCGTAGCTTGCGACGGAACTTAGCGGGCGACTGTGCAGCAAGTCCTTGAGGCCGGGTTGACCCGAGAGAATTACAGTCAGACCGTAACCGCCTTCGCACTCCATGCCGACCAGGCGGCGAATCTTGTCGAGAACCCACCATTCGCAGTTCTGTACGTCTTCGATGCAAATAATCGTGCGATGACGATGACTCTTCTGAAAAGAGAGAAACATGGACAAGACGCTTTCGAGATCCTCCAGGCTCATGTCCTTCGGGTCGAAGTCGAACGCACGAATGATCTTGCCCATGAACTCTGTCGTGTTGGCAAAAGGTTCGGCGATACGTGCGACGGCGACATCCTCATCGAGTGTTGAGAGGAATCTGCCAATAATGAATCGCGGTGCCGACCTGCCGTCACCGACCAGGACGGCCAGCGGGCGTTTCTGGCTGAACGAGAGCTCCAGCCGCTCAATCGCGTTGCGGTGGCAATCGGTCAGAAATTCAGTGGCAGGATCTTGCTCGAACGGCAGGTCGGCCATCCTCGAAGACTGCTGCTCGTGTTTCACTCTGGACTCCCCCCGGCCTCTTGCATCTCGCGAACAGGCTCTTGATTCGGATTTTCCGGTGTTTTTTGGAGTCTAGGCCAGTTGTCATAATATGTAAAGTGTATTGCGAAGTTACCGCTGTAATCACTTGATATAGATAGATTATCTGGTCATATGCCTCAGGGCCTTGATGAGATGACCGATTTCGACGGTGGTATCCGTCGCGACAAACACAGCGCGTTCGCGCTCGGCCTCACTCAAGGGGTCCGACCGCTCGAACTGGTGCTCGAGGACACTGGTATCCGCTTCGGAAGCATCCTTGCCGATAACGGCGCGCTTCCTGATTCGCTGCAGCAGCTCGTCGCGGTCCGCGGTCGTGGCAACAAACGTGAAGGCAACGTCCTGGCGCCGTGCCAGGGCCAGGACCCGCTCCCGCTCGGCCCTGTTCAGGAACGACGCATCGACGATCACGTTGAATCCGGCCTCGAGCAAGCGCCCGGCCGTAGCCATCAAGTGGTCATAGATTGCGGCGTTCACCTGCTCGGTATAAATGCCCGAGCCCGGCGTCGAGCCGCTGCCAGCCGTCTCCGCGAGGCCCAGGAGCCGTTTCCTCTCGATATCCGATCGGATGCGAATCGCGGGCAGCTCCGACATCAGCTGCGACGATAGCCAGGTCTTGCCGGAGCCCGAATAACCGTGCATCGCGATCAACCGGGGCTCGGGAGCCTCGATCCAGCGCGCCGCCACCGCAAGGTTGTGCTTCAGGTCTTCGATATCCTGCCCCCGCTCCCCGGGGTCTGCTCGCTCTTGACTCCGAATGGCCGCGACTTTGGCACGTATCATGCTGTGGTACACAAAATACAGTCCGAAGACGGTAAGGCCCGCGTAATCCCCGGTGCACTCGAGGTAGCGATTCAGGAAGGCGTAGGCCAGGTCCTGCCGTGCCTCCGCGACCAGATCCATGGCCAGGAAGGTGATATCGCTGATTACGTCTATGTTGCGCAGTTCGGCACTGAATTCGACGCAGTCGAACGGGACGATGCCGCCGGACAGTCGGACCAGATTTCCGAGGTGCAGGTCACCGTGACACTCCCGCACGAAACCGTCTTTCCGCCGTTGTATCAACACGGGCTTCAGGTCAAGCAGGCGATCCGACGTCCACTCCTGCACGCGGTAAAGAAGATCCATATCGATGGCCCGCTTCAATGGCGCAAAGTTTTCCAGCATCGGCGCCCTGACCTTTCGCACGGACTCGCTGTCGTTCGCGAACTCGATTATTTTTGCCTGCGCGTGATGCGCGGCGACGGTTTCGGCCAGCGCGTAGAGATCTTTTTCCTTGAGTCGTCCTGCGGCCAGCTGATTGTCGAGTTGCGCACTCTGTGGAAACTGGACCATCTTCAGCGCATATTCGATTGCGCATTCATCGCCGTCCACCTGCGGATGCTCGACGCTGCCTGCGATCGGCACGACGCTGAGGTAAAGCTCAGGTGCGAAGCGCCGGTTGAGCCGCAGTTCCTCCTCACAATAATGGCGCCGCTGCTCGAGCGTGCTGAAATCGAGGAAATCCAGTTTCACGGCTTTCTTGATCTTGTAGGCGAACGCCCCGGTCGCAAGAACCCACGAGATGTGCGTCTCGAAAATCTCGATGGACGACACCGGGTGAGGATAGGCCTCGGAACTCATCAGCGACGCAATCAGCGCCGCTTGCATGCTTTCCTCGTCAGCCATGCGTCGTCACATCACTAGCGCACGAGCCAGCTTCCGTCCGCCTGCAGACAGGCCGTGCCATAAACGTCCTGGTTGGTTTCCGCGCCAATCGTCGCGTCGAGCCTGAACTCGCGGCAAGGACCGCTGCTCTGCTCATAGGTGCGCGTCGGTGTCACCGTGTACTTATAGCCGGTATCGGGATTGACCCAGGTCGTGGACTGGCCGCTGCGAGAGTCGTTCAGCACCATCGCGGTCCTCATGCGATCGGTTTCGTCCATGCTCTCGCCGATGTGCCGGCCGATCATGGCGCCGGCAATGGTCCCGACGATGATGGCCGCCGTCCGGCCGCGTCCCTCGCCGACCTGCGCACCAATTACGCCGCCGATTACACCGCCCAGCACTTCGCCTTGCTGAGCGTGGGTTGTCGTTTCGCACGAACCCAACAAGAACGCAGATAGCGCCGCGGTAACGACCACTGCGCCCGCACGGTATGCCCTTGGCCCAGTGACAGCAGATTTGAACATCATGAGATCACCTCCGTCATTAAACTAGGCCCACAACAGACGGTGTACAAGTCGTATTCGTACCTAGCGCTCTTCGTCCAGTAACGGCGGGCGAGCGATCACATCCAGCTCTGTCTCTGACGCCTCGAGCGCCCCGTAACCGACCTCTATCGCTTCCGCGGCACGATGAAAGTCCATCAGGTGAAAATCTGCGAGCCGCGGCGTCACGACGAGGTCCGGCGGATCGCCAACCATGCGGTTGGAGGAAATCTGGTCCTGCATGATATTGATCGCGTTGTATACGACCTCAACGATACCGGGCTCACTGGATTCGCGATCCGACCGAATGGAGTTGACGAAATTATCGAGCAAACCCGTCCAGCGCGCGAAAAGCTCGTTTGCCTCGTCTGAGCCGCGCCTGTCGCGTCGTAAACGCGTCGCCGGGTCTTTCGGCCCATGCGACTCTTTTTTCACTTCGCGCCGATTGAGATTCACGGCGATTACGTAGTCGGCGCCCAGCGCACGACACAGTGACACCGGGACCGGATTGAGAACGCCGCCGTCGATCAGCCAATTGCCCTCATGAAGCATGGGTGTAAACAGTCCGGGCAGACCGCTGGAGGCACGCACAGCGTGCAGCATGGAACCTTTCTGGATCCAGACCTCCCGGCCCGAATAAAGATCAACCGCGACCGCGCCAAACGGTCGGGCCAGAGACTCGATCGCCCGGTCTTCCAGGTGCTCCCCAACCGTCCGCATGAGGCGATTGCCACGCATGACCCCGCCACCGCTAAGCGTCGCATCGAGAAGACGCCATACGTCCACCTTCGTTAACGTTCGCGCCCACGTCTCGAGCGCATCGAGCTGCTCGCTGGCATAGGAAGCCGCGACGAGGGAGCCCGTCGATGACCCGGTCACTATGGCCGGCTCGATGCCACGGTCATTGAGCGCGCGCAAAACTCCGATATGAGACCAGCCCCGGGCCGAGCCGCTCCCCAGTGCAAGTCCTACCTTGACACCGCATCCTCGCCTGTCGTTTTCCATTAGTTGCTCGACGCATCATCAGATGGAGGCCAGGTCACACTGAATGCGCCTCGAATGTCTCCCGGCCTGTAGCCACGTGCACGATCATGAGGATAGTCGGCATCGATTATTGCGTCCATTTCAGGCGACAAAAATGCGCCGTGGCAGGCCAGGCAGACCGCACCTGTCCTGATTGCAGCCATATATCGAACCGTGCCGTCGTCCTGACGCGCGAAATACTCCAGCGGAGCATCAGCTCCCGAGGCTGCCTTGCTGTCGAAGGCCTGCAGGACGCGCGACTCCCAGGGCTCGGCCACGTTTGCCGGATTACGAAACCGCAGGCTCGTTCGCCTGACTTTGGCGCCGCTCTGCCGCGACAGTTCAGATGCGATCTGCGGTGCCTTGTTTTTGCACACGCTGATCGCGCCCACGGGTCCGCCCTCTGCGAGGCTCTGCTGCAGCTCGCTCTGCAGCCGAGCGCCAAATGACTGCACCAGTGCCCGACTCTCGTCCAGTCGCGAATCGTCTGCCGCCTGCAAACACCCCGCGACCAGTACCGGCGTGATGATCAGCCTCAGCTTCCTGGCCGTCATGCTGTTCCCGTTCCTGCCTGAACTTTTTTCGCGCCAATGATGCCGGTGTCCCCGAGTGCCGCGAGCAGCTGGCCCCAGCGCTGTTCCAAGGTGCCCGTATAGCCGACAGAGATGCGCATCAGCCCTGGCGAGATCCCGGCCGCGGCTTTGGCTTCGTCCCCCAGTTCGCTCGAGGTGCTGGAACCCGAACAGGACATCAAGGTATCGAAATAGCCGAGACTGACGGCCAGGTAGCCGAAGCGCTGCTCGTTCTGCAGTCGGGACATCAGGTCATTGGCGGTTTGCTCGTCGCCGACATCGAGCGTGAACACGCCGCCGTAGCCGTACTCGCTGGAACGAAGCTCGTTGAACAACTCATGGTCGGGATGTCGCGGAAGACCCGGATAGTTGACCTTGAGGCCGAGCGCATCGAGCCGCCGACTCAGTTCCAGTGCCCGTTCGCCGTGCGCGGCCATTCGCAGCGGCAAATGCGGAATGCGCAGGCTGATGGTCGAAGCCACGTGCGGATCCATCGTGGGCCCCAGCAGCATCAGCGGCCCCATGTGCAGATCCATGAGCCCGCCGATATAGCTGCCGCTGCCGCAAATCGCACCGGCAATGATATCCGAGGCGCCGCTGATAAATTTCGTGATGCTGTGAACCACGATATCCGCGCCCAACGCGGCAGGCCTGAGCAACAGCGGGCTGAAGGTATTGTCGACAACCAGCGGCAGATTCTGCTCGTGAGCGATATCCGCGAGCCGGGGAATGTTGGCCAGGCGCAAGGTCGGATTCGATATGCTTTCCGTAAAGACCAGTTTTGTCTGCCCCGTGATGGCATTTCTTACCGCATCGAGATCGGTGATGTCCACAAACGTCGTCTTGATACCGGCTTTGGCGGGAAGGAAATCGTGCAAGAGCGCGTAGCTGCCGCCATAAATCGCGCTGGAAGCAACGACCTCGTCTCCGGCATTGCACAGACCCAGTATGGCCCCGGAGATCGCCCCCATGCCGCTGGCGGTGCAGTAACCGGCTTCGGTGCCTGCCAGTGCCGCCATCTGGCGGCCCAGGTTGAAAACCGTCGGGTTGAAATGCCTGCCGTACAGGTAGCAGCCTTTGTCCGGGCCTTTGCGGCCCTCGAACAGTTCCGGCATGGTCTCCGGATCGATCACGGTAAACGTCGTACTCGCCTCGATCGACATGTTGACGCCACCGTGCTCGCCGAATTCATGGCGGAGGTGCGCCAGATCCTCGATAGGATCGCGTCTTTCATTCATCGTTCTTTCAACACCAGCAGGTTGCCCAAAAGTACCAGCACTGTGCCCAGCACAATGCTCATGTCGAGGCCGAGCCCTTCGAATAAGATGGACAGTATCAGTGCCACGACCGGGAACATGACTGTCGCATAACCCGCCCTGTGAGCGCCGATCCTCCCGAGCAATGTCAGGTAAGCGCCGAACGCCACGACCGAGCCAAATATTGCCAAATAAGCCAGCGATGCGATGTACGTAAAAGTCGCGTCAAAGGTGAACGGCTGTCCCCGCAACAGTGCAATAACAGCCGTCAGCATCGCCCCGTACAGCATGCCCCATGCGTTTGCCTGTATGACCGGCAGCGCCCGTTTTTGAGCGCCCTGCGACAGCATGTTGCCGATTGATGCCGCGAGGGCTCCAAGCAACGCCAGAATCGATCCGAAAAAGACCTCGTCCGAAAATGACACTTCGCTGACCTGCGGTGCGAACAGCGTGACGATACCGACAATGCCGAGACCGGCGCCGATGAGGACGCGACGCCCCGCCCGCGTATTGAAAATCAGCCGGGAGAGAATGATGTTGATCCAGAGCATCGTGGAAAACGCGATCGCCGCCAGCGCAGACGTGATGTGCACCTGTGCGCGGTAGGCGAAAATATAGTTGAGGCAAAACAGAAACGTGCCCAGGAGCGCAAACCAAATATGATACTTTAGATGAAATAATAGTTTTAATTTATTGATTTTACTATATATAAATAGGAATACCGATGCTATTGCGTAGCGATAGACTATCGACACCTCGGGCTCAACCACACCAAGCTGAAACTCGATGGCGAGCCAGGTCGAACCCCAGATCAGGACCGTGGTGAGATAGAGGACGGTGTTGCTCAACGAGTTTCAGTCGCTACAGGCAGCGGCGTTCGAATCTGCGCAGCAGCTTATCGTCGTCCGCGGCCAACTCGAAAAAATCTTCCAGGTAGCGACGAAGGGACTTGATGTCTTTTTGCGACAGCTGCGGCAGATCGTCGACGACGCGCAGGATGTCATCCCGGTGGCCAAGCACGGTCTTCAGCGCTCCCCCGAGCGCCTCTCGGGGCATACAGTAGCCACGGTATCTTCGTTGCGTGACGCGCCTGATGTGCAGGCTGGGGTCCGGCTTCGCGTAGCGTGCATTGACCAGGCCAGCCAGGTCAAAATCATAGGGCACGTAGTAATGCTGCTCCTCGATACCCACCAGCAGCCCGTTGTGACAGCACGTATCTTCGTCAAAAGCCCGGACCAGCGACCAGTCCGTATTGCCGATAAGGTATTGAAAAATGTAGGCTAGCGCGGTCTGCGTCGGGTCCAGATAGTTCTTCGTGACGCGACGGGCGTTGACCAGCGAGCCGGCATTACGCTCCGCCATTGCTTTATCCGACTCGATGAAGAAAGCGTGGCGCACCAGGTCCGTGCCGCCAGGGTCAGCAGTATCGACATAGCGAATGCGCGCCAGCCGCACGCGAAAACTCACGGTCGACAGTAGGTTGAAGATCCGGTACGCCGCATATTCCTCGAGCACGTTCTGCTCGTAGTCGGCAGGCCCGTTGCAGTGGGTTACGACTTTAAGACGTCGCTGCCCGGCGAAAACCGTGCCGGACGCATCGCTCGACGAGAAGTCGAGCCGTATGGGCGGAAACTTGCAGACCCGTAATCGGCTGAGGCCCCGCACCCTGACGTCAACGCCAATAGCGCTGCCATCGACCGACAGCACAAACGGATACTCGTTGCGGTCTTCCGTGTCGCTAATAACCGTCGACAGGGGTCCCGCCAGCGAAATCTCGAGAACCTCGTCTTGTTCGAACAACGGCGCTGCAGTTGCCGTGGCGCTTGCCAACAGTAGCAGTGCGGCAAGCCGGTGCATGGCGTCAGGTCAGCCCGGCATTCCGCAACGGCAGCTCACGAATACGCTTTCCTGTTGCCGCGAAATAGGCGTTCACGATCGCGGGAGCGACGGGCGGAACCCCTGGCTCGCCTACACCCCCGGGCACCGCCGTTGATTCCATGATATGAACATGAATGGCATCCGGCGCTTCGCTCATTCGCACCACCGGGTAGGTGTCAAAATTGCCTTGCACGACTGCCCCGTCTTTCGCCGTGATTTCGCCGTGCAGCGCGATGCTCATGCCAAAAATCGCGGCGCCCTCCATCTGCGACGTGACGCGGTCCGGATTGATGACCGTTCCGGCATCTATCACCATCCAGATATCGTGGACCACCAGCTTACCGTTCGTGTCAACGCTGACCTCGGCCACCGAGCCCACAATGCTCAGGAAGGATCGGTGCACGGCAATGCCGAGGCCGTGCCCGTCGGGTAGCGCCCTGCCCCAGCCGGCCATGTCGCTGACCTTTTCGACGACCGCCGCAATGCGACCCGTGTCGATCGGGTGTTTCTCGAGCGGGTGACCGTAATTCGTGTATTTGGCCCCGTCGTCGGCCGGGTCGACCTGGCGCGGCTTGCCGAGCAGTTTGAGCAGGTGATCCCGTGGATCCTGTCCCGCGACGTGCGCAAGCTCGTCGACAAAACCGCACAACGCAAATGCGTGAAAGACGTTGCAGACGGACCGCAGCCAGCCCATGCGCAGGTGCGCCTTGGCATCGGCCGTTTCGATTTGCAGGTTCGCGATGTCGTAGGGATTATCGAGCAACCCTAGATCGAGCTCGAAGCCGCCGGGCCCGGACGCGGTCGGGTCGAATGTCGACATGATCGACGGGAAACAGCTGCGGTGCAATAGACCGGTGGCGTTGCCGTCGGCGTCAAAGCCGGCTTTCAGGAACTGCGCGCTGACCGAGTGGAAATAGCCGTGCCGGATGTCGTCTTCGCGTGTCCATGTGACTTTTACCGGGCGCCCGGCCTGTTTCGCCAGCCACGCCGCTTCGGCAATGAAATCCGGCTTGGACTTGCGACCAAAGGCGCCGCCGAGCAACGTTACGTGGACCTTGACCTTTTCCTTGTCGATGCCCAGCGTTGCGCCAAGCGTGTCCTGCGCGGCCTGCGGGTTCTGGGTGCAGGCCCAGGCTTCACAGCCGCCGTCTTCTGTTATCCGCGCAACGGCCGCCGGCGGCTCCATGGGCGCTTGCGACAGGTAAGGCGCATAGTAAACGGCTTCGTGGACGCGATCCGCCGCCTGGAAGGCCGCATCAACATCACCTCGGGTCAATGCGGCTTTGCCGCTCGACGTTGCCGACTTTTCCAGCGCTTTTCGGTAAGCCTGCGATTCATGCGCGCCGTTTGCACCCCGGTCCCACTGGATCTGCAGAGCCTCGCGCCCTTTTTGTGCCGCCCAGGTGTTCGTGGCAAGCACGGCAACGCCGCCCAGGACGTTGAACAGCACAGGCGACGTGGGATCGGGGAGCTTGATTACGTCGACGACACCCGAGACGGCCCTCGCCTCAGTGTCGTCGAACGACACGACGGTACCGCCCGACGCCGGGCAGCGTTCGATCGACGCGTACAGCATGTCCGGAAGGACCGTGTCTATTCCATAGATGGCCTGGCCGGTCGTAAACGCAAATCCATCGATGGTATCCATCGACCTGCCAATGTATCGATAATCGTCGCGCGACTTGAAGGGCGCCTCAGTCGGCGCCTTCAGCCCGGCGGCCGCGTCCACGAGGTCCCCGAAGCCTGCCGACTTGCCGCTGCCCTCATGATGCACCGCATGCTCGCGGGCACTGCACTCGGCAGCGGGTACGCCCCACTCTGCCGCTGCGGCGGCTATCAGCATCTCGCGCGCCGTCGCGCCGGCAATGCGCAGCAAATCAAACTGGTTACGGATGCTCGTTGAGCCGTCGGTATTCTGGTCGCCATATTTCGCGTCGCCGAGCGCCTGGATCAGCTCGATCCGGTCCCAGTCGGCGTCCATTTCGTCGGCAATGATCTGCGGCAGGCAGGTGCGAATGCCCTGCCCCATCTCCGAACGGTGGCAGATGATTTCGACGATGCCGTCGTTGCGCACGTTGACGTAGACGTTGGGCGCAACGGAGGCCGCACCCTTGCTGGCCGGCTCCGGACCGGGCCGTCCGCAGCCCGACGTGAATGTCAGCGCCAGAACGAGGCCTCCGCCGGCCTGGCCCGTACGTTTGAGGAATTCGCGGCGGCTGATGTGTCGAAGTTCGTTCATGACCGGTCCTCCGCGGCTTTGTGGATTGCCTGTCGTATGCGCGTGTAGGTGCCGCAACGACATATATTGCCGCTCATCGCGGCATCGATATCGTCGTCGCTCGGATTCGGATTACGTTCCAACAGCGCCACGGCGCTCATGATCTGACCGGACTGGCAATATCCGCACTGCGCGACGTTGAGTTCCCGCCATGCCACCTGGACCGGATGATTACCGTCCGCCGCCAGGCCTTCTATGGTCGTGACCTTGCGCCCCGCCGCTGCCGAGACCGGGATCGCACAGGATCGCATCACCTGGCCGTCGAGGTGAACGTTGCAGGCGCCGCACAATGCTTTGCCGCAGCCGAATTTCGTCCCCGTCAGACCCGCAAGATCGCGGATCGCCCACAGCAAGGGCATATCCGGTTCCACGTCGAGTGATACTGCCTGACCGTTAATCGTCAGTTCGATAGCCATGCCTAACCCCCCTGATCCAATGCTCTTGATGTCACCCGGAGTGAATACTAGCAAACGATGTTGATACGCGGGCCAATCGACTCGCGCAACGGCTGGTCGCGTTACTTGGGATTTCGGGTAGGAGGCTGATGCGGATACCGCATCAGCGGGACTTCAGGCGCGGCGAACGACCGATTCAGGCGCGATCGCAGGGATAGAACGCGTCGCTCGGGATTATCGCTTCCTCGACGGTCAGCTCGATCGAACTGTCAGTGTCCTCGATCAGCTTTGCACACCGTTTCTGAATAAGGGCGAATTTGAGCGACACGCCCGATTCTGACAGCGGTACGCCATCGTAGGGTTTTTTTGTCCATTTTCGGCCCCGGTCGGTGACTATCGCTGTTTGGAAACCGTCTATTCTGTCGCAGATATAGAGACAGCATGTGCCCCGAAGTGCGCGGCGAGTCACGCAAAATTCGGTCAAAATGCACTGATTTGCCGATTGTGTCGTATTCGCGTGGGAGCAAGCGCCCGCACGTCAATACCGGAGCATCGCCGATCCCCAGGTGAACCCGGCCCCGAATGCCGCCAGCAGCAATGTCTGGCCCCGCTGGATACGGCCATCGCGAATGGCAACGTCCATGGCGAGCGGTATCGAAGCGCCGGACGTATTGGCGTGCTCATCAACCGTTGCTATCACGCGCTCCATCGGAATCTGCAGCTTCTTGGCCGCCGCCTTGATGATGCGCATGTTGGCCTGATGAGGCACGAACCAGTCGATGTCGTCCAGGTGGCCGTCGAGGTCGGCAACAGTTTCCCTGGCGATATTATCGAACGTTTCAACCGCACGGCGGAAGACGGCGTTGCCCTCCATCTTGATATAGGCGCCGCCGGCCCGCGTGACGTCGAAACCCACCGAGACGCCTTGTTCAACCTGAAGCAGTTCTTCGTACTCACCGTTGGCATGGATGTGCGTCGCGAGTATGCCGGGCTCGTCGTCGGCCTGCAGAACGACGGCACCTGCTCCATCGCCGAACAGGACGGCCGTGCCACGGTCTTCCCAGTCCGTAATTCTCGAGAGCGTCTCGGAGCCGATGACGAGCGCGGTTCGTGCGCCTCCAGTTTTGATGTAGCGGTTGGCGAGGTCGAGGCCGTACACAAAGCCGCTGCACGCCGCATGAACGTCAAAGGCCGCACATCCCTTGACACCAAGCTGCCGTTGAATAATGCAGGCGGTCGCAGGAAAGATCTTGTCCGGCGTCGCGGTACCGAGAACGATGAGGTCGATATCTTCCGGGCCGACGCCCGCCATCGCCATCGCGCGCTGCGCCGCCAGCACGCCCATCGATGACGTGGTTTCATTATCACCGGCAATGTGCCGGCGCTTGATCCCGGTTCTCTCGGTTATCCACTCGTCCGACGTATCCATGCTCTTTTCGAGATCTTGGTTGGTAACGACTTTGTCCGGCAGATGGCTGCCGATACCGGCGATGCGCGCATAAGTCATGTGGTGTTCCTTCTTAGGAACGCCGCGATCTCTCGCAACGTCGGATAATCGAACAAGTCGCTAATATCCAGCTTACCTGGAAATTTCTCGTCGATAGCCAGTACGATTTCGGTCAACGTCAGCGAACTCACCCCGACTTCGAACAGGTTGTCCTGCGGCCCAATCTTACGATCTTTCGAAAACTCCCGGCAAATCAGCATCAGCTCGGCCACCAGTGCGTCCTCGTCAATTGCGACGTCACCCGCGTCGCCGGGCGCAAGCTCGGCAAGCACCTCGTCAAATTCACCGTCCAGGTATGCATCCAGCAGTTTACCGCGCTGCACTTTGCCGCTTGTTGTCTTTGGAATGCGCGAAACCGGAATCACCGTGTCGACCTCGAGGCCCGTTTGCTCGCCGACCAGGGCGCGTACCTGGTGTATCACCGGCACGAATTCATCCGGCTGCTGACGGAAAAGTACGAATGCGATCAGCTCTTCGGTCTGGCCGCCCTTCGGTGTTGCGCCTGCAACCACAACTTTGTTCAGATCGATACCGTCGAGCCCAGCGATAATTTCTTCGATGTCGTGCGGGTAATAGTTTTGACCGTTGATGATGATGATGTCTTTCTGACGGCCGGTGATGACCAGCTGCTGGTCGACGAACACGCCGCAATCACCGGTGCGAAGCCAGCCGTCTGATGTAAACAGCTCGGCCGTCGCCGCCTCGTCGCCGTACACCTTCTCGGCCACACTGCCACCCAGCAGCTGTATGTTGCCGATCACGCCTTCGTCGAGAACGTTGTCCTGGTCGTCGGCTATGCGAATTTCAACGTCGCGAATAGCGCCGCCAACCTTCACAAAACTCACGGCGTCCGCATCGCCGGGATCAACCGCGCGGTAACGATCTCCGACCCGCAAACTGTGCCTGTCGACCGTGATCCGCGAATACTCGCTGCCCGGATCGGGCAGGGACACACCCACTGTGGCTTCGGCCAGTCCGTACACCGGGTACATGGCCGTGCGTTTGAGGCCGTGCGGCGCAAGCGCAGCCAGGAACTCCTCACAAAGCTCCCAGGAAATCGGTTCCGCGCCGTTCAGGATCAGCTTGACGCATGAAAGATTGAGATCCGCGAGGCCCTTGCGCACAAACAGCTTGAGGAAGTGCTTGTAGCCGAAATTCGGCGAACACAGCTGCGTAGCCCGCAGTTCGTCGGCCTTGCTCATCCACAGCAGCGGCCGCCGGACAAAAAGATTGGTGTCCATGACCGCATGGTTCATGCCCACGCCGAGAACGCTCAGGTGATAGCCAATCAGGCCCATATCGTGGGTCAGCGGCATCCAGCTCAAACTCTGGTCGTCGCTGTTCCAGCCCGTCGCTTCAATTATCGCGCGAATATTGATGCACAGGTTCCTGTGCGTCAGCACAATGCCTTTCGGATCACTCGTCGAACCCGAGGAATACTGAATGAAGGCTATGTCGTCTGGCGTCGCCGCAAATACCTCGCCGTGCGAAGCCGGTTTCACATCGCTCATCAGCACGGTTCGGGAATGGAGCAGCTCCGTGATTTCGTTTAGCTCTCGTTGCTTCGAGAACTCGAGTAAGCGTTCGAGCAAACCCAATTCTGTAAACAGCGTTCCGCGTTCGAGCTGCGCCACGATACGAAACAGCTTGAGCCGATGCTCGTCGCTGATACCAACCGCGACCGGCACCGGCACGATGCCGCCCAGGACGGCAGCCCAGAATGCAACCACAAAACTCTCATTCGACCTGCTGAAAATAATCAGCTCGTCGCCGGGCTGCATGCCGCGAGCCTGAAGGGAGCCAAGCAGTGCGATAGCCCGATCCCAGAGCTCCAAAAAGCGAATGAGATTCTCGTCGTTCTCGCCGTCGATGAATCGAATCTCGCGGTCCCTGTCGCGCACGTCCCGCAGCAGGTCGGTGAGTGTGTCGTAAAGCTCCATGCCTTGCTTAACGCTCCTCGGGTTGCAGGTATATGTCGGTCGCCGAACGAAGATTAATACCCAGCTCGAGCCCGGGTTCTTTTTCATCCAGCAGCCGCATGCGAAAACGTGGCAACAGCAGGCCCAGGTGCACCTTCATTTCCAGGAAAGAAAAATACTCGCCCAGACACCGTCGAGGACCCAGCGAAAAAGGAAAGTACGGACGGTCCTTGCTCGCTTTATCGCTCGGCTCGAAACGCTCGGGATCGAAAGTGTCCGGATCCGGCCAGTAGCGTTCGGTGCGATGCAGGATGAACGGTGACAGGTAAATGTCAGTTCCCGGCGGAACATCGTAGTCGTCGAGTTCATCCTCGTCGTGCGCGCGCCGCGTAAACAGCCATACCGGCGGGTACAATCTGAGTGCTTCTTCAAGGGTCTGCTGCGTATAGGTCATCGCATTGACGGCGTCGGCGTTTACGGCGGAAACGCCGGGCAAGATGCGCGCCGCTTCATCAACGAGTTTTTTCTCGATGTCCGGATGCTTCGCGATCAGGTACCAGACCCAGTTCAGCGTATTCGCCGATGTTTCGAAACCCGCGACGATCAGCGTCATGAGTTCGTCGAGCAACTCGGCGTCTGTGAACGGTTCGCCTTTCTTGTCAACCGCTTTGATGTACATGGAGAGGAAGTCGAAATGGTTCTCGCCCGCCGCGCCGCGCCTGTCGTCGATAATACTCATGAGGAGCTCGCGCAGCTTGCGGACCTTCAGGACGACGCCGAGGTCCCGAGTCGAATCCCTGCTGAGAAACGCGAACGGATTCTCCCCCTGGGTCACGATACGGCGCTCGTAGTCGCTGCCGAAGATGCTGATCAGTATCAGCTCGAGGGCGAAATCAGAGGTCTCCTCGGTAATGTTGACGTTTTCGCCGCGTGCAACCAGGTCACCCCAGCGAGCGGCGCGGCGATCGCAGCACTCAACCATGACGGTCATCAGGCGGTGCACATTCTGACGGCTGAACGCCGGCTGGATCATCGTACGCGCGCGTCTCCACACATCCCCGTCACTGACAATCAGGCCGTTGCCGAGCAGCATCTTGACGCGCTCGAATCCGGGGCCCTTGCGATACTTGCTGTGGCGGCGCACAAGGATGCGGCGCACTTCGTCGGCATCGTTGACGAAATAGGCCAGTCGTCCGTTTGGCCTGGTCATGCTGACCATATCTCCAAACTCGCGCTGCAGAGCCTCAAGCGTCGCGAGCGTCTCCTGGTCAATGCCGAGCGTAATGGTTTGGTCAGGACCGGGTGGCCGCCTGTATGCGAGCTGCGCTTCTGTCATCTGCAGATGGGGGGTCGGAGGGACTCAGGAAATGCAGGCGCAATATTACATTGACCGGCCTGGAACCGATACTGCAAACTCATGCACTTCTGCCGCCGGGTCCCATTTTGAGCAACCATCAGCCCATAAATTTCGACTCGGTCGAATCGCGCCGCAGCACGGCATCGCGTCGCCGGATGTCGCCAGCGCGTCGACTCTATTACTTCCTCGGCTTACCCGTACTGCGTGGCGTCATCCGACTGCTGGTATCGAGCTACCGGATCGAGACGGTGATCGGCGCCGAGCACATCGAGCCTTTCATCAAGGATGGCACCGTATGTGCGCCCTGCTACTGGCACCAGCACCACGTCGTCGCCTCGACGCTCATTCGCTCGTGGGTCGAGCGTGGATTCAAGGCCTGCTTCCTGGTGTCCGGCTCGGTGGATGGCGAGGTGCCGGAACGCATCGCCCGCGCCTGGGGGGCCGAGGTTATACGGGGTTCGGCCAACCAGAGCGGCGCATTGGCCCTGCGCGACATGCAGCGCATGATGAAGAACGGTTATTCCATCGTCACAACGGCCGACGGTCCTCGCGGTCCGAAATACGAGTTCAAGCTCGGCGCCGTACTCATGGCCCGCATCGCCGGGGTACCCATCATCCCGATCGCCTGCGCCGCCGAGCGCGCCTGGTATCTGAATCGCTGGGACGATTTCATGGTCCCGAAGCCCTTTTCTCGCATCGTGCTGGCCATCGGCGAACCCTGCCCGATTCCGGCCGACGTACCGCTCGACAAGCTCGAGCCGCATCGTCTGGCCGTTCAGGAAGCAGTCATGTCGATTATGGGACAATCCGAACAGGTTCTCGAAGAGGTGCGTGCATGAACGGGCACTATCGCCGACACATCCGGGGTTTTCATGGCTTGCTATCGCTGCTGCTGGCGGCCGGCCTGTTTGCGGGTGCGGCCCGGGCGAGCGCAGAGTTCACGCCGCACACGGCCGAATACGGAATCAAGATCAGTATCGTCGGCGGCCGGCTGAGCACGGAGCTCAAAGCGACAGACTCCGGCTACACCGCCAGGCACCACGTCGAACCGACGGGAATGTCAAAAATCCTGGCTCACGGCGACATCACCGAAGTTTCAGAGTTCGCGGTAGGCGATGAAGGCGTCTACCCGATGGCCTACCAGACGAACGACACGATCGACAAAGACGATCCGCGCGCCGATATCCGCTTTGACTGGAATACCTACCAGGTAAGCGGCACCGTCAACGATGAGGAATTTCAATTTACGCTCGACCGACTGCGGCAGGACCGTGTGTCTATCCAATATGCGCTCATGCATGATCTTCAAAACAACGAGCTCAGCGAACGCTACGAGCTGTTCGAAGCCGACAAGCTCAAAACCCTGAATGTGCGTTCGGTCGGCACCAAACAGGTAAAGGTCCCGGCGGGCACGTTCACCGTGGTCGGCATCCAGCACCAGGCGGAAAACTCATCCCGGGTAACGACGCTTTGGTGCGCCGAGGAACTCGACTACCTGCCGGTTGTTATCGAGCAACATCGAAAGGGCAAACTGCGCGTTCGGGCGACGCTGCGACGCTACACCCCGAGCACCTAGGTGCGGTCGAAGCGCTGCCGCGTTGAGAATTGTTCGTTGTCGCCACGGGTCACCGAGATTTCCCGCACGAGCAGAGCGCCATCTGCTTCGATGTGCCAGGACTCGGTCAACAGCACCCCCTGCTCATCGAGTGTCTCGACGACAAAGACCTGCTCTTTCCATCCCGACACCCGCTGGGCCTCGATAGGGCCAACGGAGACGATGCGGTTTTCGCCGAACGTGTATTCCTCGACAATTGCCCGGTCGAAACTGATAAACAAACCGTCCGGCGTTTGCGAGATTTTGAGCGATTCGCCTGATTCGAGGAACATGGTTACGTCAGCACCTGGCGCACGCTTCGGCCGCCTCACGCCAGCGCTCCTCGTCCTGTTTTCCGGGGGAATACGGATCCCCGGTTCGGCATCCGCTCTGGGCATGGGTTTCGAGCCCGGTTCGTCGCGCAGCTGCCAGAGGCCGGACAAATCTGCGCCGGACGGAACTTCGGCGCTTCTTGCCATGAGTTCCGGCCGCGATGCGCACGCCGCGAGAATCAGGCAGGCGCTCGCGACCGTGCACAATGATTTGAATGTTCCTGTCGATTTCATGTCAACCCAATGCATCGCCATGCGTTAAACGTGTGGAGTGTTTTGAGGTGAAACGCCACCGCTGAGGAGAATACCAGATGCAAAAACTTCGCTTGATACTGCTGGCTTCCGGGATGACCCTGTTATCACCCCTTGCGCTCAACGCCCAGTCCGTATCCGACATGGCTGATCTTGGCCCCGAAGAACGTCGCGCCTACCTGGAGAGCATGTCGCCTGAGGAACGCGCTGCGATGCGGGAGAAATGGCGCAGTGAGCGTGAGGGACTGACGGACGAGGAAAGAAAAGCTCTGCGCGAGCACATGGCCGCTGATCGCCCCGAAGCTGCGCGCAAGAGTCGCAAGGAAAGGCACGCTCAGCGACGGGAGAAGTGGGCGGAAATGTCCGAGGAAGAACGGGCGGCCATGCGCGCCAAGCGCCAGGAGCATAAAGCCCAGCGACGCGAAAAATGGGAGTCAATGACTGAAGAAGAACGGGCGGCCATGCGCGCCGAGCGCCAGGCAAAAAAAGCCCAGCGACGCGAAAAATGGGAGTCGATGACTGAAGAGGAACGTAGGGCTGCGCGGCAAGAGATGAGCGAGCGCAAACACGCCGGCAGAGGCGACCGCGATCGGCAGCCGAATGAGAACAACGATCCCGCCGAGTAGGCCCTAGGACGCATCGCGCCCTGCGGCGAACTTGTCTCGTTCCGACAGGTGCAGCCGAAGATCCAGCGCAATCTTGGCGGCTACCAACACGACCAGCATCATCAGGGGGCTGCCCAGCCACTCCACCAGGGCCGCCCCGACTATGATCGTAACGTGCAGGACAATAATGCGGCCGTAAGGTCGATGCATCAGTTCACGGACAGTCGTCCGGCGATACTCGCCGCCGGCGAGGAAATTCCCGAAGAAAGAGAACAAATGGCTTGCCGCAATCGCCGCAATGGCTACCCAAAGCGGCGATTTCCAGGCATCAGCCAGCGGCAGTCCAAAGAAGTATGACCATGCCGTGCTGGCGCCCATTGATTCGCTGAAGATGCCCGTCACCGCCGCCAGGTGCCCGAAACAGAAGAAGCCGTAGTGCCCGAGGAAAAACGGGATCAGGAACCACTTCGCACCCGTTTGGCAGACGCTCATTCGCAGCACGTTGACGAGGCCGATGACAACGTTTTCGGCCCAGTAGAGCATCAGGATATCGAATACCTGCCAGTCGAACAGCAGGACCCCGGCCAGCGGCACAAGGTTGGCCAGGATCAGCGCGACGGCCGACGGTCGCAGCAAATTCTCAGCCATCGGTGAGCTGGGCGTCCGCCTCGATTTCGACGAGCATGGCAGGGTCGATCAGCCTCGAGACTTCCACCATCGTTGTCGCCGGCATCACTGTGCCGAAGGCTTCCTGGTGCGCCCGCGCCACATCGGGCCAGAACTCCATATCAGTGACAAACATGCGGGTGCGGACAACGTCCGCCAGGCTGGCACCGGCCTCCTCGAGCGCGCCGGCGATAATCTCGATGCACCTTTTCGCCTGGGCATAGGCGTCGCCAACACCGACCACTTCGCCATCCTCGCCGACCGGTGCGGTTCCGGAAACCACGATGTGCGGACCCACACGAACGGCCCGGCTGTAGCCAACCTCCGATTCCCACGGGGCGCCCGAGGGGATATTCTTCCGGCTGCCCATCAATGCCCTACACCAATCTTAGAATTAACTAAAAGTATTACTTCTATATATATGATTATTATTGAGTTAATAGCTGCTCCTCCGCTCTCGGAATCAGCGCCAGCCAGGTGGCGGAAACGACCGAGTAGAGCGCCACGATGACCCATCCTCCCGTCTCCTTTAGCTGCAGGCCGTCGGCACCGGCCTGCAGTAGCCAGGAAAGAACGGGTACCGCAAGCAGCAAACGCAGCCACTCGAAGCGACGCGCCGCGGGCCGCCCCTCGTTGAGCAGCCCCAGCGTATAGAGCTGCAGCCACAGCAGTATGCAGGGAATCAGCACGGCCTCGGTGCCTTTGCGGGCATACAGCTCAGCGATTACCAGTGCGCCCGCGATCGCGATGATGAACTGAGCCATGACGTAATGCCGTTGCTGCGGCGCCGTCTGCGGATCGAATTTCTGGAATCGCGACAGATCTGTTTGCTGCTTCGGGTACCGCGCCTCGACGTCCGTCGGTCGCCAGCCCGTGTGGCGGAACCATATCGCGACCTTGTCGCGCCATCGCGCCGCTTTGCGGGCATCGAACAGCAGGTAGTCGTAAACCTGCAGGTTGGCCCAGAACGGATTGAGATTCGCCAGCGGTTTGCGCACTCCGAATATGACCGGCTCCTCGTCGCTCTCGTCTTCAAAGGTGCCAAAAAATCGATCCCAAAGAATCAGCATGCCGCCGTAGTTCTTGTCGATATAGCGCTCATTCTGAGCATGGTGTACGCGATGATTCGATGGCGTCACGAGTATGCGGTCCAGCGTGCCCAGCCGACGGACCATTTGCGTATGCACCCAGAACTGGTAAATCAGGTTAATGGCGTTGACCGTGATCAAGACCTCCAGCGGGAAGCCGATCAGAAATAACGGCAGGTAGAAAATCCACCCGAACAGGAACCCCGTGCTCGTTTGCCGCAGCGCGGTCGACAGGTTGTAGTCCTCGCTTTGATGGTGCACCGCGTGCGCCGCCCAGAGCACCGATATCTCGTGGCTGAAGCGGTGAAACCAGTAGTAGCAAAAATCCCAGGCCAGCGCCGCGATAACCCAGAGCAGCAGTCCGCTTGCTGACAGATCGAACCACTCCGGCTGCATGTCGATGAGCGCGAAATTGCGCAGCACAAACCCCCAGGCGAGCAACGGCAAAAACCGCGTGAAATAGCCAATCGTGGTGCTGAGAATTCCCGCACTCAGGCTATTGATCGCATCGCTGCTGCGGTAAAGTCCGCTGCCCTTTTGCCAGTCAATGATCAGCTCTAGGGCCAGCGCGAGCATGAAAAAGGGCACGGCGATCGCTATGAGGTCCATCCGCACAGTTTACGATATGCTGCGCGGCGAAGGTAACAGGAAACCCAGTGATAAATGCGACGGAACTGACTCTCCTCAAGAAGGCGCTCGACAAGTTGGCCGAGGGCTATAGAGGACTGCCCGACTTCAGCAGTGAATTCGATGCCGAGGCCGTCGCAGAGGTGCTGCAGCAAGTAGCGACCCGAATGCACGACAATTTCCCTTACTTTCATCCCCAGTATGCCGGGCAGATGCTCAAACCACCTCACCCGATCGCCCGAATCGCCTACGCGCTGTCGCTCTGGGTCAACCCGAACAATCACGCGCTCGACGGCGGACGCGCCAGCTCGGCCATGGAAAAAGAGTGCGTAGTAGAACTCGGCGAGATGTTTGGCTGGGATGGGCCGCTCGGCCACCTGACCGGCGGCGGAACGATGGCCAATCTCGAAGCGCTTTGGGTCGCAGGGCGACTGCATCCAGGAAAACGAGTAGTCGCATCGGACCAGGCGCACTACACGCACAGCCGTATCAGCGACGTTCTCGGCCTGCCATTCTCCCCGGTCGCTGTTGGCAGCGACGGACGAATGGACCTCGATGCGCTTGAGGCGCTGCTGCGTGCAGGCAATGTTGGCACCGTCGTAGCGACGATCGGCAATACCGGGCTTGGCGCGGTCGACCCGCTGCCCGACCTCATCGCACTGCAGTCGAAATACGATTTTCGCATCCATGCCGACGCGGCTTACGGCGGTTACTTCGTTCTTGCCGGCCGGCTGCACGACAACACGCGCGCGGCCTTCGACAGCCTCGCCGCCGCCGACTCCATCGTCATCGACCCGCACAAACACGGGCTGCAGCCCTATGGCTGCGGCTGCATCCTGTTCAAGGACCCGTCGGTCGGTCAACTGTACAAGCACGAGTCGCCGTTCACCTATTTCAGTTCGGCCGAACTGCATCTCGGCGAAATCAGTCTCGAGTGCTCGCGACCGGGCGCCTCGGCCGTCGCGCTGTGGGCGACGCAGCGGCTGTTGCCGCTGGTACGCGACGGTGAATTCGCCGCGATGCTGGACGATTGTCTGTACGCCGCGCGCGATTTTTGGCAACGACTGCAAGAGAGCAAACACTTCGTGCCGTTGATGCAGCCGGAACTCGACATCGTTGTCTATGCGGTCGACGCGCCGAACAGCCGCGAAGCGAGCGAGCGTGCCCGTGCCGTGTTCGCGCAAGCCGCGGAACGCGACCTGCACCTGGCAATGATCGAGCTGCCCGTGCAGCTCGTGCAGGGTCATGCCCCCGGGATCACGGCGAATTCGGAGACGATCACCTGTTTGCGCTCGGTACTGATGAAGCCCGAACATCGGGACTGGCTCGACCGCATTGTCGAGATTCTCGAACTGAGTGCTGTCGAGATTGCCTAGGCGTTTTGCAGCTGCAGGACAGCGCGCGTGATGACGACGCCGATGTAGAAGCAGGCAAACCCGCCGACCAGCGTAGCAACGAGATACGAGAACGAATAAAAAAGCTCGTTCTTCTGAATAAGCGTATTGAGCTCCATCACCAGCGCTGAAAGCGTCGTAAAGCTGCCACAGAAGCCTACGGCAAACAGCAGCCGATATTGATCGGGGATGATCCCGGCATCGTTAAACCAATCCGTGCTGGCGATCAGTTGGGCGAGAATGCCCATCACCAGACAACCGATCAGGTTCGCGCTCAAGGTACCCCAGGGAAACTCGACGTCACGCTGCAGAAAAACGTTCAGCGCAAATCTCGCCATCGCGCCGAGCGCTCCGCCGAGGGCCACGAACAGGTACGAATAGAAAACTATGTGCATCGCTACGCGGCGTTGAGGCCGGCAAGCGTTTCGCGAAACTCTCGCTCCATGCGCAGCACCAGCTCGCGCGCGGGCAAGATTTCGTCAATATTGCCTACACCCTGACCGGCACCCCAGATATCCTTCCAGGCTTTTGCGCTGATGTCGCTCTTGCCGAAGTCCATGTCGTGCTTGTCCCCTTCGGGCAGATTGTCAGGATCCATCCCGGCGTTCGCGATACTGCCTTTGAGATAACTACCGTGCACGCCGGTGAAAAGCGACGTATACACAATGTCATCGGCCTTGCTGTCGACAACCATTTCCTTGTAGCTCGGCACTGCCCTGGCTTCTTGCGTCGCGATGAATCGCGTTCCGCTGTAAGCAAGGTCGGCACCCAGCGCCAGTGCCGCCACGACATCGCTACCGCTCGTGATACAGCCGGACAGAATCACGGCGCCGTCAAACTCACGACGAATTTCCTTGATAAACGCAAACGGGTTCAGAGGCCCGGCGTGGCCGCCGGCACCGGCACAAACCGCGATAATTCCGTCGACGCCCTGCTCCATCGCTTTGCGCGCGTGTCGCAGGCTGATCACGTCGTGAAAGACCAGTCCGCCATAGGAATGCACGGCCGTCACAATCTCTTCCGGCGGCCTGAGGCTCGTGATAATGATAGGGACTTCGTGTTTGACGCAGGTCTCGACATCGTCGAAAAGACGAGGATTGCTCGCGTGCGCAATCTGATTGACCGCATACGGTGCGACCGGCTCATCCGGATGCGCTTCTTCGTATTCGCCGAGCTCATCCTTGATGCGCTTTAGCCACTCGCCGAGCGCCGATTGCGGCCGCGCATTCAGAGCTGGAAACGAGCCGACGATGCCGGCCTGGCATTGGGCGATAACAAGCTCGGGTCCGGAAACGATGAACATCGGCGCGCCGATAAGCGGAATTCGCAGCCTGCCTGCCAGCGACTTTGGTAATGCCATTCATGACTCCATAAAAAAACCGGCCACTCCTGCGTGGCCAGTACACGAACACACCCGCTAAGGACGCGCGATCCTAATTCTTCACGGCACCTGTTGGTCGATCGACAGGAAGACTGCCGGATTGTCCGCCGGCCGCACGATCAGGGTACCGAACCAGTCCCCCGACGCTGCTGCCGGCGAGCCGCTCAGCGACACACGCGCCAGTAATTCGAATTCTTCAAAGCCGGACAATGAACGTCCGGCCACCATCGACTGCGCATCCCCGAGCGAGACGACGGCCGGCAGATCCGACAGGCGTACACGATCGACCGCGATGGGCGGCGACGGTTGCGCCGGATCGCGCGCAATTACGAACACGTTGGCATCGGCCGTGAGCGCCGCCAGTGCAGCGTCGGACAATGCGATCCGCGCCGTTACGACGGCATCGGGATTGGCAGCCGGTGCCTCTGTCGAAGTCGACGCCAACGCCGGGCCCGTATCGGCGACCGGCGGTTCGCTTGACTCAACCGGAACACCGCGCCATTCCGCGACACGCTGCTCGATAATCGAACGAATCTCGGGCGGCGGGTTCAGCCCCAATAGCACCTGCCAGCGCCTGGCCGCCGTATCCGTATCGCCGCGATTCGCCGACGCAATACCCGAATAAAACAGCGCTGCCGGATTGTTGGGCTCCAGGGCCAGGGCGTTTTCGATCAGTGACGCGCTTCGACCCGCTATGCTGCTGCCGTCCCGGGACAGGATTGCCAGCGCGAGATCGACCAGCGTCTGGGCATTCCGGCCATCTTCAAGTTCCATCAGCCGCTCGTAGGTCGTCACGGCATCGTCAAAACGCTGCAACGTCATGTACGAGCGTGCCAGCATGTTCCAGCCATTCAGGTCTTCGGGATTCTTCGCGAGCCGGCGCTCGAGCGATGCAACTGCCTCATTCATATTGGGGAGCGTGTCCGACGCGGCCCCGGCTGACGGGATGTCCGGACTGCCAATGCGGCTGTAGAGACCGACGGACAGTGCCACCGAAGATACGATGACGACCGCCAGCAATGGCGTGAGGCGCCGCGACTCGCGATAGAGGGGCCAGGCACCGAAACCTAATGCGATGACGCACAGGCTCGCAGCAATTATCCAGAAAGTCACTCGGACGAGCCTTCGGCCACGCCGCTATCGTCCAGCGGCAGCGTCATGCGATGCCGTATGACCCTGAACATGGCAAAGCCACCAAACAGGACCAACAGAAACGGCGCGATCCAGAGAATCAGCGTCTTGCCTGTTGTGCGCGGCCGATATAGCGCGAATTCGCCGTAGCGGGTAACGAGAAAATCGGCAATCTCGGTGTCGGTCTTACCCTCGCTTATCAATCGCCGGATTTCACGCCGCAGGTCAGCCGCGAGAAACACGTTGGAATCCTTGATGCTCTGGTTCTGACACTTCAGGCATCGCACCTCCGAAATGAGCTTTTCGTAACGCGCCTGCAGCACCGGGTCGTCGAACGCCTGGCTGCTGTCGATGGCGGCGACGGGCGCCGACGCCAACATTGCGACGGCCAGCATCAATAAACGTCTCATCGGGCGGCACCCCCGGCATTGATCAATGGCAGGAAGTCACGTTCCCAGGCCTCTCTGCCCAGAGGACCCAGGTGTTTGTGAACCACGATACCGTCAGCGTTGAGAAGGAACGTTTCCGGCGCGCCGTACACGCCCCAGTCGATGCCGACGCGCCCGGTTTCATCGAAACCCGACGCAACATACGGATCGCCGAGCTGCGCAATCCAGCGCTGTGCCTCCGGCCGCGTGTCCCGCCAGTTGATGCCGTAGATCGGAATGCTGTCTTCCCGCGCGAGCTGCATCAGGAAGGGATGCTCTGTCCTGCAGCCGGGGCACCACGTTGCCCACACGTTGACCAGGGCAAAATTTCCCTCGAGATCCTGCGACGCGACCGTTACGTCGGGGTCGTTCAGAGTCGGCAGCTCAAAGTTGGGCGCAGCCTTGCCGATGTACGGCGACGGCAGCGCCCGCGGGTCGCCACGCTGCAGACCGATCATCAGAAATGCTATCAGCGCAATAACGACAACCAGCGGCAAAACATAGCGCGACATCAGGCAGACTCCGCAACCGATTGACCCGCTGCGCTGGTCTTTCTGGCTTTCAGGCGATAGCGTCGATCGCTGACGGCGACAAGTCCCCCCAGCGCCATGATAATCGCGCCGAACCAGATGAAGCGGATCATCGGTTTGTACTGCACACGAACGCTCCAGGCACCGTTGCCGAGCTGATCCCCCAGCGCGACAAACAGGTCTTTGTTCCAGGTCACGTAGATACCGGCTTCAGTCATCCAGTTTTTTTGCACCAGGTACTGTCGCTTCTGGGGCCGCACCGTAGCCACGAATTCGCCGTCCCGGCGAATTTCAATCTCTGCCTCGATCGCGGAATAGTTGGGCCCTTCTACGTTTCTGAGCTCGACCATTTCGAAATCGTAGCCACCGACCTCGGTCGACTGCCCCGGGGTCAGCGCACGATCCGACTCCACGTTAAACGCCGAAGTGATGGTAACGCCGAGCACGAACAGCCCCATACCGAGATGGGCGACCGACATGCCGAGGGCGGATCGAGTGATGCCGGTTGAGCCGTCCTTGCGGCGAATCGACCGTATCGGCTGTATCAGCGAGGTTGCGATTATCCAGAGCGCCGCGGAGACCCCCACCACCATCAGCAGGCTGGTTCGCCCGTAGAACATCAACGGGATGATGATGCCGAGCAAAACGGCTGCAATGGCGGGAATTCGTAGCAACGCAACCCACGGCCGCGCGTCCTGTTTTCGCCATGCCGTGTGCATGCCCACGCCCAGTAAGAGCACCAGCGGAATCATAGGTACGAGGAATGCGACCTCGAACCAGGGGGGGCCAATCGAGATCTTGCCGCCGTTGAGTAGTTCGATGACCAGCGGCGCCAAAGTTCCCATCAGGACCAGCGTCGCAGCAACGACGAGCAGCACATTGTTCAGCAACAGGAATGTCTCACGAGACAGCAGACCGAAACCCGCGTCCGAGTCCAGCGACGGTGCGCGCCAGGCATACAGGATGAGCGCGCCGACAATGACGACGGCTAGAAAAGCCAGGATGAAAAAACCGCGCGTCGGATCGGTCGCAAACGCGTGCACCGACACAATGATGCCGGAGCGGACCAGGAACGTTCCGAGCAGGCTCAAGGAAAATGCTGTTATAGCGAGCAGCAGTGTCCAGCTCTTGAACAAGCCACGGCGTTCGGTGACGGCCAGCGAATGAATCAGTGCCGTGCCAATCAACCACGGCATGAATGAGGCATTCTCAACCGGGTCCCAGAACCACCAGCCACCCCAGCCCAGCTCGTAGTAAGCCCACCAGCTGCCGAGCATGATGCCGAGCGTCAGGAACATCCAGGCCAGTGTCGTCCACGGTCGCGTCCATTTCGCCCAGCGTTGATCCAGGTTGCCACTGAGCATTGCCGCGATCGCGAAAGCAAAGGCAACCGAAAAGCCGACGTACCCGATGTAGAGCAGCGGCGGGTGAATCGCCAGACCGGGGTCCTGCAGCAGCGGATTCAGATCGGCGCCGTCGGCTGCGGGTGGCGACAGGCGGTCGAAAGGATTCGACGTCAGGAGAATAAACAGCAGGAAACCGACTGACAGCAAACCCAGCACGCCAACCACGCGTGCCGCGAAGGATTCGGGCAGTTCGGAACTATAGCGAGATACCGCAACGGTCCACGCCGCGAGTATCAGGATCCACATCAGCAGGGAACCTTCATGGGCGCCCCATACCGCTGAGATCTTGTAAATCGTCGGCAATGACAGCTGGGAATGATTGGCAACGTAAAGAACCGAAAAGTCGCTGCTGACAAACGCCCATGTCAGACAGCCGAATGCAACTGCGACGAATACGAGCTGGCCAAGCGCCGCCGTGTTGCCGACGCTCATCATTGCAGTATCGTTGCGGTGGGCGCCGATTAGCGGCAGCACGCCCTGGCATATCGCCAGCGACAGCGCGAGGATCAGGGCGAATTGTCCGATTTCAGGAATCATGGCGTGACACACCCCGTATCGCCGGTACGCAGTCCGGCGGTCTTGCCTTCGACGTGTTTGGCCAGCGAGTCCGCGACTTCCGGCGCCATGTAGTTCTCGTCATGTTTGGCGAGGATCTTGTCGGCAACAAACACGCCGTCGCCACCAAGTCGGCCGTGGGCGACCACGCCCTGCCCTTCGCGGAACAGGTCCGGCAGGACGCCGACGTAGCTAACCGGAAGTTCGCAGTTCATATCGGTTACACGAAACCTCAAGTCCAGTGAGCCCTCCTCGCGCTGGACGCTGCCGTCCACAACGAGGCCACCGATACGAAAATTGCGCTGCCTGGGATAGTCTCCCGCGATGACGTCCGAGATGTCCACGAAAAACATCATATTGTCCTGGAAAGCTCGCAGCGTAAACGCTGCGGCAATCGCAACGCCGGTCAGGGCAAGGCCAACCGCCAGCATTCGTTGGTGTCTTGGTTTCATTGGCGCTCCTCGAGCGCTCTGATGCGCACCTCAATCTCGCGATACACCCGTTTATGACGCAGCCGCGCGCGCCAATCCGAAAATATGACGACGGCCAGCGTCAGTCCGAAACAACTCCAGACATATATGCCGTAATTGCCCATTGCCAGGTTTTCCATGGCTAACTTCCTTCCGGTGACAAAATCATTTCGCGCACCCACCGGGTACGCCGTTCGCGGAACAATACTTCGGTTCGTACGCGACGCAATAAGAGAGAACCGAATAAGAACGTAAATCCGAGGATCATCCCGAGCAGGGGATACAGCATTCCCGGATCCATTGCCGGTCCGCCCTTTTTCATCAGCGTCTGCCCCTGGTGCAGCGAACTCCACCATTCGACCGAGAAATGAACGATAACCACGTTCACCACGCCCACCAGCGCGAGGACTGCACTGGCTTTGTCGGCCTTGGCCGTATCGTCGATAGCACCCCGCAGCGCCATGTATCCGAAGTAAAGGAACAACAAAATAAGCTCCGACGTCAGCCTTGGATCGCCCCACTCCCACCAGGTTCCCCACATGGGCCGGCCCCAGATCGACCCGGTTACGAGCGCAAGAAAGGTAAACGCCGCACCCAGTGGCGCCGCGGCTGCCGCAACGGCATGCGCCAGTTTCATGCGCCAGATGAGCCCGATACCACCGCTCACCGCCATGATCATGTACGCCATCAGCGACAGGTACGCGGACGGGACATGCACGTAAATGATGCGAAACGCATCGCCCTGCTGATAGTCCATCGGGGCAAGAAACAGTCCGGCATAAGCGCCGTAAGCGATCAGCAGCAGGCCGGGTACCGCAAACCACGGCGCAATAATGGCGGCCAGTCTATAAAAATGTGGCGGTGACGCCAGCCTATGAAAAAATTTCCACATTGTCGGGATTCTACTCGTTACTGATTCTCAAAGCGGCGGCCGTAGCGTAGGGAGCCAGGCTCAGCGATGCAACGGCATAGGCGCCCAGGGCCCAGATGCCGGTCGTATAAATATCGTTGCCAGCCGCCAGCGACACCGTGTTGGCACCAAGCAATAACACCGGCATGGCCAGCGGCAGTATAAGCAAACTCAACAGCGCCGTGCCGCGGTGTAAACCGACGGTCAGCGCTGCGCCTATCGAGCCCAGCAGGCTCAGGCTGATAGTACCGAGCAACAGAGTCAGCATCATTACGGGAACTACGGACCCCGGCATGCGATAGGTCATCGCGAGTATGGGCGATACCAGCACCAGGGGCAGCCCGCTGGTCAGCCAGTGCGCCAGCGTCTTGCCCAAAGCGAGCACCGGCAAGGGCTGCGGGCTGACCAGCAGCTGATCGAGGCTGCCGTCTTCGAAATCGCCCAGGAACAGCGAATTCAGCGACAGCAGCGTCGACAGCAGTGCGGCAACCCACAGGACGCCAGGGCCGATGAATTCGAGCTGCTCGGCGCTGGGTCCGATGGCGAGGGGAAACAGGGTGCAGACCATGGCGAAGAAAAACAGCGGATTGAGCACGTCGCCAGGCCGTTTCCAGGCCAGCAGGAGATCACGCCGCGCCGTTGCCCATAGGCCGGAGAAGATCCCCGGTTGTTGTGGCTGGTGCTCGCTCATTGCATATGGATCTTTGTGACGGGCGCGCCGATTTCGACGTCCTGGTGCGCAGCCATGACACACAGGCCACCGGCGGCCAGGTGCTCTTCGGCCAATTCCATGACGAGTTTCCGGCCTTCACGATCCAGGTTCGTGAACGGCTCATCCATCAGCCACAGCGGCACGTCGGCGAGCAGCATACGGGCCAGCGCAACGCGACGCTGCTGACCGGCCGACAGCGACCGCAGCGGCAGCCGCTTCAGGCGTTCGATCCCGAGTCGGGCATACACGGCCTCGCGGTCGCGTCCCGATTGGGGCCGCAGGGACTCCTCGAAATGCAGGTTCTCGACCATGTTGAGGTCACCTTTTAGCCCCGTGCGATGCGCCAGCCAGACCAGTTCACCATGGAAGGTCTGCCGCTGCTTCAGCACGGGCACTCCGTTCCACAGAACCTGGCCGGTTTCGAGGCTGAGCATGCCGGCAATTGCCCGCATCAGGCTGGTCTTGCCGCAGCCATTACGGCCCTCGAGCAACAGCAGTTCGCCGTCATTCAGCGCAAAATCGAGGCCCTCGAACAGGCACCGCTCACCGCGAATCAGCGTGAGGTTGTCGGCGGCTAACCTGGCGGTCAATGCCCTGCACCGTGGCGCGGAATGCAGACGTACTCGAACTCAAGCCGATACATCGTTTCTTTACAGATACTTATACACACTACTTAAAGTCAATCCAAAAAAAGAATCCCGTGTCCCCGTGACGCACAAGGAGTCACACGAATTCTGGTTTACAACAACAGATGCGCGGTCGTAGACTGAATGGCCCGGTCATCAATTCATATAAGAAGAGACCGCAACCGGACCATACCAAAATATAACGCGACATGACGATTGCGAGAGACCATTAATGGACCTGGCGGCCGCAGGGCTAACGGGACAACCCTTCCCGAGCCACGGCAAACCGCTGGCGGTCCTCTCCTATGACGCGCAGCGCGAAGCGCTGGAAATACTTGACGACACCTACCAGCATTCCACAGGCCTGTGCTTGCTGCAGGGACCGACGCTGTCCGGCAAGTCGACGATCGTCCGCCGTTTCATCGACACTTTGCACGAGGATTGCGCCGTCGCCCTGGTCGACGGTAAGGGGCTCAATACGACAAACCTGCTGACCGGCATTCTGCACCAGTTCGGCTTTACGCTGGAGACGAGTTCGGCCAGCGAACTCCTGGGCCTGGTACGGGTGTTCACGTGGCAGCAGGCAGCGTCCCACGAGCCACCGCTGCTCATCATCGAAAATGCCCACGAACTGAACCCCAGCGCCATGCGTGCGCTGTGTGAGCTGGCCGATCTGCGGGTCCGTACCGGCAGTGCGCTGAAGATAATCCTGGTCAGCGATCGAGCGCTGGCGGGCCTGATCCAGGCGCCCGCCATGAGGTCGATCGCGCAGCGCCTGGTCCACGACTTCCATTTGCGCCCGATGACGCGGCAGGAAACCAGGGAACTGCTTCACGCGAAGTTACGGGCCGCAGGCAGCGATCACCCGGACTTCATCTTCCCGGATGCGGTATGCGAGGAACTCTGGAAAGCGTCCGGCGGCTGGCCCGGCATCCTGGATCGGCTGGCGCTGCTGACCCTGGCCGGTGCCGAGACGCTGCCCGTCTCTGCGGACGAGATCGAGCACCCGGCACTACCTGCGGGTACCTGGGACGACGCGGAAACTGCGCCGCCCGAGAACGAGCCTGCGGTCGTACCCGATACGCCGCAGCTGATCGTCACCCGCGACGGCAGCGTCGTCTGCGATATCCGCGTGGAGAAACTTCGTTTGCTCATCGGGCGCTCGGATCATAACGATGTTTCGATTAACAGCCGATTCATCAGCCGGCACCATGCCCTGCTGGTTCGTCACAATGACGCGACATTCCTGATGGACCTCAATAGCACCAACGGCACTTTCGTCAACGCGAAACGGGTGTCCAATCACGTTTTGCTTCATGACGACGTCATCTCCATAGGTCAGCACAAGATCAAGTTCAATGATCCGCATGCACGGACCCGAGCCAAACCAGGTGGCGCCGGATTCGACGATACGGTGGTCATGAAGACGCTGGCGGACATGCGCAACCTGCTCGGGCACGAAAATACGGCGCAGCTACCCGTGATCCCGGAAGATCTGCCGAACACTCGATTCTAGACGAGGCTATCCAAAAAACGCTTCCTTGAAGTGCTTGCGGCACATCGAGATGTAGCGGTCGTTGCCGCCAATCTCGACCTGCGAGCCTTCGGTAACCGCGTTGCCCTCGGCGTCCAGGCGCACGACCATCGTAGCCTTGGTCCCGCAGTGACAGATTGCCTTGAGCTCCTTGAGGGTGTCGGCCCACGCCAGCAGGTACTTGCTGCCTTCGAACGGCTCTCCCTGAAAATCCGTGCGCAATCCGTAAGCCAGCACCGGTATTTGCAGCCTGTCGGTGACGTCCGTCAGCTGAAACACCTGGTCGCGCGTCAGGAACTGCGCCTCGTCAATCAGAACGCAATGCAGGGCCTCCTCCGCGTTACGCGCAGCAATCACATCGAACAGGTTTGTGTCACTCAGAAATGGCGTCGCTTTGGACTCGATGCCGATGCGGGAGGTGACTTTGCCCGCGCCAAACCGGTCGTCGAGCTTTGGCGCCATCACCAGCGTGTTCATGCCGCGTTCCTGGTAGTTATAGCTGGACTGCAGCAGTGAGGTCGACTTGCCGGCATTCATCGACGAGTAATAGAAATACAGTTTAGCCATCGCCCTCGTATTGTCGCATCGCTTCGCTCACGATGCACGGGGATCGGGAAGCGCTAGTCTTGGAGTGTCAGGAGTTTCCCCATTCTACGACGGTGTCCGTGCCGATCGAGATTCTTCGAACGACAGGCCGCACACTCGTTGGTCAAAGAATGTCGATCGGAGATGATTTGCGGTACCGGCGTTACGACGCCGCGGCGGAGGCAGCGACTGCAGATGACGAGGTTGCTCAGTTTGTCGAGCAAGCGGTAGCTCACATTGTCTTTTGCGATTGAGGCCATGACAGCTCTCCGTCATTGAATGCCTTTTCTGGCATCTGATGGCAGCCTTGGCCAGTATTTGCTGAAAAAATGTGCAGAACTGTTAACCAGTCGGGGTTTTGACTGTGAACTGGGTTCTAAAGCAGGTAATCGGCGACGACTTCTACCAGGTGGTCTGACCAGCGCTCTGGAAAAGGCTGGGTCAGTTCGATTGATTTTTCAAAGTCGGGTTCGAAAATCCGTTCGTAGAGTTTTTCGACGTAGTCCGGGTGCGAGGTCGCGATGTTGAGCTCCTTGTTGGTGCGAAAACTCAGCTTGTCCCAGTTGGCGGATCCGAGACAGGCCCAGCCGTCGAACACGGCGGCCTTCACGTGCGACATGCCCGGGTAAACGAACACGCGGATGCCGTGTTCGAGCATCGCATTCGCCGCCAGCGCATTGCTCTTGTTGATTGGCCCATGGTTGCCGACGAGCGGCAGGATCACGCGCACGTCGACGCCCCGGCGCCGCGCCCTGGCGAGTTCATAGAGCATCGCGTCGTCGGTGAGGTAGGCGTTTTGTATGTAAATGTACTTCTTGGCGCTGCGGATGGCGGCACGCTGCGCGTTGAATATTTCTGCGACACCGGGCCGCGTATGCAGCACGCGCAGCGGATAGCCGATGTCCTCGGCAATTCGCGGATTGGGTTTCAGTCTCTGCAGGGCGTATCCGGCATCACCGAGGATGCCGGCATGCGCCCAGGCCTTGTTGAATTCGTTGTTGAGCTCATCGACGACCGGGCCTCTGAGCTCCATCATCAGATCGTGCCAGACGAAGCGGTATTCGCGACCAATGTTCATGCCGCCTGCAAACGCAAGCTTCCCGTCGATGATCGTGGTCTTGACGTGATCGCCGGCGACCAGCCACGGGTTCCTGGACTGGCGCACGTCTATGCTTGAATCTGTTTCGAGGAAGCGGCGCACCGATTCCGGCGCTTCATAGTCTGCCGGCAAACTGGCGTCGTCGGCGCCGGTCGCCACAATAGTGCCGAGACCATCCAGCAATACGCGGACATCGATGCCTTCGGCCGCACGTCGCCGCAGCAATCGGCCGATCTTGTCGGCAAAGTCATCGTTATCGAAAATGTAGGTTCGAATATCGACCGACTTTTTTGCGGTCGAGACGGCATCGATGAAGCGGACGAAAAACTCTTCCCCATCGACCCGGTAGTCGATTGTCCCGCGCGTAGCGCCATGTCCGGTAAGTTGGTCGAGCCGCTTTTCCCAGTCGTCGAGATTCATGCCGGGTCCATTATTGAGCTCGGGGATCGGCTTCGATTCGAGGGTGACGAGCCAGGTTGGCCTCACCGTTTCGACCGCTGCATCTCTGGCGACAAAGAGCAGCCGGAACACGGATGACACGGGACGTGAAAACAGACCGCCCAGATGACTGTGCGCCAGGTGACCGGCTGACTGCGCAACTTGCGATCCCTTGCTCGCCACGGGTCCTTTTCTCGGGGCCGGTGAATAACGGACGAAAATGCCCAGGGGAATATCCCTGTCGACATAAACAAACGGCAGAGAATACGCCCCCGCATCACCCGTACTGAATACCAGCCGCCGATCTTCTATGCCCTCCTGTTTCAGAAACTCGTCCATCACGGGCTGGGCGCGCCGATTGAACTCGGCGAAGTCGATGGTCTCGGCAACTCTGTAATTTTCGGGTTTATCGGTAATCAACCGTGCCTCGAAATTATTGATGTCGTTGTAGTACAGGAAATAGTCGTCCTCGCCAAAGTGCATGACGATGCCCGTCATGGCCGCTTTCGGCAGCACCGATTCGAAGACGGTGTCGATGAAACGATTCCAGTACTTGCTGCCGAGGATACGGGGCACGATGGGTGCCTCCGGGACGTCAGTCCAGCGCTCTCGCTGCTGGTATTCGAGCGGCAAAATGTACGGCCCGGCATACTCGCTTTCCGGACCCTGACCCAGGGCTGTCAGGTCGATTTTGTTCGACCAGTTGCCGCCGGAATGAACGAGGCCGTCTTCGCTCGTGTAGCTGACATAGAACTCGGTCGGCCCGATGAAGGCTTCGACAATCGTCAGAGGCTGGGTGACGGGCTCCTCCGCAAAACGCCCGGGAAGCGTGCGCATGTCATCAGGCGGCGCTTTGTCCAAATTGGATGCACAGCCGTTCGCGAGCAGCAGCGACATGATCACCGGCAGCAGGGAAAGCGCAGATCGTTTACTAAGTCGGTTCACGGCATCCTCCCATTGCGAGAGAGTACAGCCTAGAGTACAGGGATCGCCGAAACCTGAGCATTCAATGAGGGTGCTGTGATGGTTGTCTGTGGCGCCTAACTCCGATGCAGCGCCTCTACCGTCAGTGCATCAGGCACACCGTCGAAATACCTGTCCAGCGCCTGTTGATAAATCCCGTTTGTTCGCGTGGCAGCGAACAGCGTCAGACAGGATCGAAACTTGAGGTAGTCAGGGTGACCAAATATTTCACTTGCGGTCCTTCCCTCCACCGCCATGACCGCCTCGAGACATTCAACCAGGCGCGGGCCCAGCAGCGGGTGCTCGCTGTAGGCTCTGGCTTCTTCAATTGATGAAATCGAATAGCGCCGCGACATCCCGCTATGACCAAGTCCCTTGATCTGCGGGAAGATGTACCAGATCCAGTGTCCGGTTTTCCGGCCACGTCGGAGTTCCTCGACGACGGCTGCATAGCCGCCTTCCTGGGCTGCGACGAAACGCGATAGCTTGTAGGGATCGCTCACTCGGCCATGATACTAAATCGACCGCGACCGAAGCCCGCTTTACACCGGTCGCACGGTCACGGCGCGGTTCGAAAGATTGTCAGGATACTTGCACGACAACTACCAGTCGGGTCACAGTGTCTCTCTATGCACGCACTCGAACTCAAGGTCCCCCCGGTCGCAGTTACGGTCGTATTCGGCGCCATCATGTGGGCGATCTCAACTGTATTTCCGGCAGCCTCGTTTTCTTTGCCGCGTGCATCGGTCGTTGCTGTCGCGGTCGCTCTTACCGGTGGTGGAATCGCGCTCGCCGGTGTTTTGGCCTTCAGGCGGCACGAAACGACGGTGAATCCCATGAAACCGGAGACCACGGCCTCGGTCGTTACCAGCGGCATTTACGGTGTCACGCGGAACCCGATGTACCTGGGCCTGGCATTGGCGCTGTTGGCGTGGGCGATTTACCTCGCGAACCTGGCGGCGCTGCTGCTGGTTCCGGCATTCGTTGCCTACATGACACGATTCCAGATCAGGCCCGAGGAGCGCGCGCTCTCGGAGAAGTTCGGATCCCGGTTCGAAGACTACATGGCGGCTGTGCGCAGGTGGATATAAAAGCGGGCCGACCATGAACAAGACTCTCGCCAGGACGACTGCCGACTCGCTGACCTGGGCACGTGTCATCAGCGTTGTGCCCATCACGATCCTCGCCCTGCAAAACCTGAAGTGGTGGGTCTTTGGCCTATACGTTGTCGCAGCACTGACAGACCTGATAGACGGGATGTTTGCGCGTCGCGCAGCGCCTGCAGCTACGGATTTCGACCTGGACGGTATAGCCGATCGAATATTCGGCGTCGCTACCTTGCTGTGGCTGTGGCTGCTCATTCCGGGGTTCGTGCAGACCTACTGGCTGCCGTATCTCCCGATCTTTGTCTTGCTCGTGACCTACGTGATGTTTGTTCGCTTGCGGCATCAGCGCTTCGGCGTTCCGCATCTGCCCTTCGGGCGTTTTTCCATGGCGTTGTTCTTCTTTCTGTTGCCCGTGCTTATCGTCTGGGGGGACGTACCCTGGTTCGTTCATGGCGTTCTGCTCGTCGCGCTCGCAGCAGAGCTGCAGCTGGCGTGGGCGTTCTGGAAGCAACAGGCGGCACGAGCATCCGGGCGCAGATCCGCGCACGATAATCATGTTAATTCGAGGAAATAACTATAAATATATGTTTTTATTAATTTAAAAAGACACACCGCCGCCCTCGGGCGGCGGCTTGGTTGCTCTCATTCAGGACTAGAACTTGTAGCCTACATTGATGCTGTAGACCAGCGGATCAACCTCGACCTTGGCGGACTCGACGCTGATGCCGTCATCCAGCGTCGCATCCGACTCGATGTTGATCCAGCGAAGATCGACGTTAAACAGCCAGCGGCCGCTCGTCACAATATCTGCGCCAATCTGTGCCGCGACGCCGACAGAATTGTCGAGGTCAATACCGACGAGACCGGCGTCCAGGGCTTCCTGCGAAAGGTCCGTATCCAGGAATGTCGTGTAGTTGAGACCGAGTCCAGCGTAAGGCTGGAACTGGCCTTCCGGCAGGAAGTGGTACTGAATCGACAATGTTGGCGGCAGATGTTCCGTTTCGGCCAGATTCACCGCGACGCCGCCGGATACCAGGTCGATATCGTGCTTGAATGGCCACGCGGCCAGCAGCTCGATAGCCCAGTTGCTGTTGATCATGTATACGCCCGTGAGCGTAAGGCTCGTGCCGCTGTCAACTTTAACGGCAACATCGTCTACCGGGTCGGAAAACGCCGTGCTTTTAGGGTCAACGGTGCCGACACCTGCCCGAAATATCCAGTCGCCTTGATCGTGCGCCCGCACCGGCAGCGCGATCAGGGCAGCCAGGGCGATAGCCACTAATGCCTTCCATAGTTGCCTCATGCTTTTGCCCTCCTGTAGTCGTTAGAGACACGCAAAATAATCGCCCTGTTTCTCCGGGGAGCAACGGGGCGGCGAGCGTGATCCGACCACATTCGCGCGATCGCAGCCATGCGGAATCATGGCAGGGATTTGCGGCGACTGCGCATTGCCAAAAGCGCGCGGAAAGCAAAAAATTCCGCGCAATAGAATGTTATTGATGCTTGGTGCCCAGGGCCGGACTCGAACCGGCACGAACTTTCGTTCAGCGGATTTTAAGTCCGCAGCGTCTACCAATTCCGCCACCCGGGCATGGCCTTGAGGAGATGGAGGCTAGGGTCGGAATCGAACCGGCGTACACGGAGTTGCAGTCCGCTGCATAACCACTCTGCCACCTAGCCTTAGCGATCCCCTGAAACGGCGTCAGGCGCCGCTCCATGGAGCAGGCGTCGGAGTATACATCGCGCTGCCCGATAATCAATTTGCCCGCATGTGTCAAAACTTGGCCCGTCAGGGCGCATAATGCACGATATGCGCCGCCTGAATTCATTCATCGCCCTCCTCCTTGCTGCTTTCGCTGCCGCCTGCACCGTTGCGGAGCCCCCCGTATTCGGTGAGCCCTTGCCACTGCCGGTTCCCGCCGGCACAAACGCGGTTGGCCCACGTTTTGCGGCGGGCGCTGACGGCAGCATTGTTCTGAGCTGGATGCAGCACGAGGAGAGCGGCGCGACACTGCGTTTCTCGGCGCTGGAACTGGGTGAATGGCAGACGGCCGTCGACGTCGTGACAGACCCGAAGATGTTCGTTAACTGGGCCGACCTGCCGTCTGTAACTCCGCTGGCGAAAACACGCTGGCTGGCGCACTGGTTGAGCAAGAGCGCCGAGGCGACCTATGCATACGATATCCTGCTCGCGCACTCTTCGGACAAGGGTCAAAGCTGGAGTGCGCCTGTCCGTCCGCACAGCGACGGCACGCCCACGGAGCACGGCTTCGTTTCCATTTACCCGCGGGGCGACTCTGCGGCTCTCCTGTGGCTGGACGGTCGCAAAATGATTAACGAGGCCGCGGACGACCCGAAGAGCACGAGCATGACGCTGCGCTCGGCCGTCGTCAGCCCTTCCGGAGACGTGAGCCACAAACAGCTGGTCGATGAAATCGTGTGTGACTGTTGCCAGACGGACGTCGCGGTCTCCTCCGCGGGGCCGATCGCGGTCTACCGGGACCGAACGGTCGATGAGATCCGCGATGTCTACGTGTCACGATTCTCCAACGGCGCCTGGGAGCCCGGCACACCGATCGCCAATGACGCCTGGGAGATCGCGGGTTGCCCGGTTAATGGTCCCGCGATCGACGCACAGGAGGATCTTGTGGCGATTGCCTGGTTCTCGGCGGCGAACGGCAGCCCCGTCGTCAGGGCCGCGCTGTCCACCAACGGCGGCCGGATCTTCAAGGAACCCGTCGAAATCGCAGCTCGTCGTGCATCCGGCCATGTCGGCGTCGCGATCATCGACCAATCGTCCGCTGTTGTCAGCTGGGTTGAGTCCGACAACCGCGGCACGAACGCCATCAACATCCGCAGCGTGACAACCGCCGGAACCGTCGGACCCGTGCAGACGGTCGGACGCACCGAGCTGATACGTCTTTACCCGCAGATGATCCGCCGCGACGACATGCTGATT